>JAABUH010000291.1_pt1 | contig 77071 bp, 76 predicted proteins | sample 5559121 | NCBI WGS metagenome assembly JAABUH01 (sample SAMN10711871, study PRJNA513364) | rock metagenome | isolation source: Antarctica rocks | place: Antarctica: Victoria Land, Battleship Promontory nord | collected 2015-12-28
GCTTGCCATTGTGCAAGTGTTCGGGCTACAGTGGCTGCGCGGATCAGGCCCGGTCAAGACGTTCGCCGCGCCGGTCTTGGCCGTCGCGCTTTGGGTGATCTGCGCCCTCATTTCGCCGCACCATCCCTGGTCGGAGGCCCTTCTTTCGACGGGAAGCAGCGACCTGCTGGCCGCGGGCGATCCGCAGGGACGGAAGTGGCTCCTTTGCAACCGCTACATTCAGAACGCTCTGCCTCCCGGCGCTGTCGTCGCTTACTCGGAAATGGGCTACGCCGGCTACAACAACTTAGACAAGTCCTTCATTGACGTGCGTGGGCTGACTGATCCTGAGATCGCGCGTTTGCCGGCGTCTACCAAAGGGACCTGGGGGGTGGATGATGAGCAGTGGATGTTTCCCGGTGATCCGCTGTATCAAATCCTGAAGCGGCGCCAGCCGGCGGCCATCGTTGCTTTCTCTCACCCGCCTCAGATGCCGACCATTGTTCTGGACCGCTACCATTTACGCGCCGTGCTCCAGGACCCGCACGATTCTGAGGACACCATTGACCCCGCACTGGTTTTCCGTCCCTGATGATCGTTCCCTTTAACGCTCCTGCGGGAGCCGAATATGATCATGTTATGACCGAATAGCTGCGCCAAGACAAGCAGGAGATGACTTCGCTCCGGGGCGGCATACTTGTGGGCGATACCGTTCAGTATGGGCGAAGTGAGGGCTTGAGATTCTTGAAAAACAGAGAAGACGTCACCATTATCTTACTCAACGGCACATCCAGTGCCGGCAAGACAACCATCGCCAAGGCTTTGCAGCGGGTCATGGACGCCCCCTATCTGCATGTCCCCATAGACAGCTTCGAGGACATGATGCCGGGGCGTGACAGACTCGGGGAACCCGGCTCCCGTCAGTGGCAGTCGCTGTTCAACCGGGTACTGTCCGGCTTCCATCACTCCGTCGCCGCCCTGGCCGCCGCCGGAAGCGATCTAATCGTGGACCATCTTCTCATTCAGGGGGCGGAGCCTCAGAACTGGCTGGCAGAGTGCCTGGATCTGCTGACCCCCTTCACTGTCTACTTTATCGGCGTGCAGTGCCCCCTGGAGGAGCTGCGGCGGCGGGAGCGGGCGCGCGGCGACCGTGAGGAGGGACAGGCGGAATGGCAGTTACGCCATGTTCATCGGCACGGAGTCTATGACCTGGAACTGGACACCTCGCTCTTGTCCGCCGAGCGGTGCGCCTTCAAGATCAAAGAACTGGTGGAGCGTGATGCCCACCCCCAGGCGCTTGTCACCCTGCGCCGGAACGGCGCTTCCCGCGCTGACCGCACATGACCATGCTCCATGCCCAGAGTTGCTATCTACTTCAATCGTCACTGAAAGGGAAGTCATGCCGGAAGAACGAGTGGCAGTCAAGATTATGGAGGTTGTCGCCAGCGAAGAGGAGGGGGCTTCCGGCACGCGGTTTGTCGTCCTCCAGGATGCCGCAGGGCGCGAGATGCGGGTGTTCATCGGGAAATTCGAGGCACATGCCCTGGCGCTGGGCCTCGGCGGGCTGCCTCCTGATTCTCCCAAAACTTATGAGGCCATGCTGACCGCCTTGACCGTGGCCGGGGCGACTGTGGAAGAGGCTTATATCCACGATCTTCGGAATGAGAGGTTTTACGCGCGGGTAAGCCTGCGGGTCGGCGCACAAGTCCATCCGGTGGAAATGCGCCCCAGCGACGCGCTGAACCTGTCGGTTCGGGCTAACTGCCCTCTCTTCGTCAACGAAGGGGTTTTTCACTCTCAGCAGCAAGGCGACGCGCCTTCCGCCGCAGCGTCAGAGAAGGAGCGTGTCACTTCGCTGGCATCCCATCACGGTGAGGGATTGGCCCGACTAACGGCAGACGAAGCTAGTGAAGAACTCGCCCGGATGTTTGCAGAGGACCAGGGAGATCGCACACCTCAGCCGGCGGGTCCGATTGACTGGGATGTGGTCGGCCCCCGTGACTCGGTTCGTTTGGCCCGCGTCAAGCAGATGTGCCGGAGTCAGCGTCTCTCCACGGGGATGGACCATTATCACGCCGCCATGATCCTTCAGCACGCGCATGAGCCGGACGACTATCTCCTGGCCCATGAACTCTGCATCGTTGCTGTGGGTCAGGGCGTTGAGCAGGCTAAGTGGCTGGCGGCGGCCAGCGAAGACCGCTACCTGATGAACATCGGGCGGCCCCAGAGATTCGCGACCCAATATCGCGCCGAGCCGGGAGGCAAGAATTGGGACCTGTATCTTGTTGACCCTGAGTTCAGTGACGGGATGCGCCGTGCCTTCAACGTACCAACCTTGTCGGAGGCACAGGCAAACCTGGAGAAGATGAACGCAGAAGTGTCACCGTCTATGGCTTAAGATTACGCCACCGCCCTACATAGGTTCGGCTGTTTCCCGCTTTGACGCATTCAGTTCATGCCAACGGCTCCTACGGCAACCTCCTATGACCCTGCTCCGTGCTGACGAGTTGCTGTCTTCCCCCGTGGTCGCCAATGCGACCATGAACCGGGGGCGCGGCCTGTCCAGCGTCAACTCCTACGAGCGCGAGTTTGTGCGCCATTCCCAATTTTGAGCGACGAGTTATCAAATGCCAACAGCAGAACTATATGAACTTATCGCCAAAGACTCACAATCGTGGTTTGGTCAAGCCAAGCTGCTAAGATTGTCTGCTAACGCACTGCCGCGTTGGGAAGAAATCGCGCAACAGGCTGGCCCTCGGTTAGCCATACAAGAACAACTGTTGGCCTACACACAATCATTTATGCTGTTGACTGGCTTCGCTTTCGAGAATCTCCTCAAAGGAATACTCTTTGGACGTGACGCATCCCGCATCAATCGTAAGCCAAGAGACGGCCACAATATTGTGAAGATGGCTGAGGAGATTATCAGCTTAACGCCCAATGAAACGAACTTTCTTGAGAGACTTGAGCAATATCTTGTCTGGGCTGGTCGTTATCAACTGCCTCTAACAGCGCAGCAGTTTATCAACCAGCAAGACAAAATCTCTGTCCGCAGCGATGACTTAGCGTTGATTGACCAACTGTTCGAGAAACTAGCTCAAATCTTGTCAAGCGAATGGCAGGCGCGGAAAAACTAGACATTATGGACTTTCCCGTTTTCAAGAAGCCCCTGGCCTATTTGCCAGAAACGCGCGATTGTGGTATCATGGCGGCAGCCTGAAACAAGGCACACTGTTTGGAGGAGGACATTCCTTGACCATGAAGTCACTTGCGACCATGAAGTCATTTGCGCGCACTCAAGGCCGAGCCGGTCTGCTGGCGGGCGCTGCGCTGGCCCTGCTGACTGCGTCGGCCACAGCGGACAGCATCACCCAGACGCCGTTCGGCAAGACCAAGAACGGCCAGCCCGTCTCGCTTTATACACTCACCAATGCGCGGGGCGCCCAGGTGAAGATCACAAACTACGGCGGCATCGTGCAGTCCATCCTTGTCCCCGACCGGCGCGGGCGGCTCGATGATGTCGTGCTCGGCTTCGACTCCATTCCCCGCTATGAAAAGGACAGCCCGTACTTCGGCGCGCTCATCGGCCGCTACGGCAACCGGATCGCCAAAGGCCGGTTTACACTGGACGACCAGACTTATAAGCTGTTTGTCAACAACGGCCCGAACAGCCTGCACGGCGGCAAGGTCGGCTTCGACAAGAAAGTGTGGAAAGCGACCACGACTAAGGCCGCGCACGGCATCGGCCTGGCTCTGAGCCTTCTGAGCAAGGACGGTGAGGAAGGCTACCCCGGCAACCTGGACATCCGCGTCGTCTACACCTGGACCGACGACGACTCGCTTCGCATCTCCTACACGGCCACGACCGACAAAGACACTGTGCTGAACCCGACCAACCACACCTACTTCAACCTGGCCGGCCAGGGCAACGGGACGGTCCTGGACACACGGATGACCATCAACGCCGACAGGTACACGCCCGTGGACAAGACCCAGATTCCGACCGGCGCGCTGGTCCCCGTGGCGGGGACGCCGTTCGACTTCCGCCGGCCCCACGCTATCGGCGAGCGCATTAATCGGCCCAACCCGCAGCTCGTCATCGGCAAGGGCTACGACCACAACTTCGTCCTGAACGGCAGCGGTTTGCGGCTGTCTGCCCGCGCGTCCTCGCCCCGCACGGGCCGCGTCCTGACCGAATACACCGACCAGCCCGGCGTCCAGCTTTACACCGGCAACTTCCTGACCGGCACGCTGAAGGGCAAGGGCGGCAAGCTTTACGCCACGCGCGGGGCGTTCTGCCTGGAAGCCCAGCACTTCCCGGACTCGCCCAACCACCCCCTGTTTCCGACCACCGAGCTGAAGCCCGGCGAGACCTACCATCAGACCACGGTGTACCAGTTCTCCGTGCGATAGCATCAATGGCTGAGATCATGCGCCGCCAATAACGAAGGCAAGGGCCGAGTAACTGAAGTCACTCGGCCTTAGTCATCAATGTCAGGAGTGAGATGATGACCATCGGCGAGGCTTTGTCCGCGCTGGGCGTCCGCGAGGACACGCTGACGCCCGCCGAGAAGGAGCGGTTGGACCGGGACGGGTTTCTGCCGCTGCCGGGCATCCTCAGCGCGGGGCAGGTGGAGGTCCTGCGGCGGCGGACGCGGGAGCTGTCCCTTCAGGAAGGGACGGACGCAGGCAAAGAAGTCCATCAGGAAGCGGGCACGGATCGCCTGTCCGACCTAGTCAACAAGGACCCGATGTTTCAGGTCTGCTTCACCCACCCGCGCGTGCTGGCCGCCGTCGCGCACGTCCTGGGCGGCGACCTGAAGCTGTCGTCGCTCAACAGCCGCGCCGCCTTGCCCGGCGAAGGTCTCCAGGCCCTGCACCTTGACGGCGGCCAGCCCTCGGCGCCCGGCGTCTACGACGTGTGCAACTCCATCTGGCTGCTTGACGACTTCACGCCCGAAAACGGGCCGACTCGGCTGGTCCCCGGCACGCACCGCGCGGGCAGGGGGCCGGGTGACGCGATGGCCGACCCGTCCGCGCCGCACCCTGACGAGGTGACTCTGCTTGCCTCGGCCGGGACGGTCGCCGTCTTCAACTCCCACGTCTGGCACGGAGGGACGCGCAACGAGAGTGACAAGCCGCGCCGCGCGCTCCACTCTTTCTTCACCCGCCGCGCTCTGCGGCCGCAGCTTGACCAGCGCCAGTACCTGCGCCCTGAAACTGCCGCCTGGCTGGGCGAAGCCGCCCGCGTCGTCCTGGACGTTTAGGACACCGCCATGACTGCCGCACAGCGACTGGCGCTCCTGGAGCCGCCCCCGGGCCGCGTCCGCCTAGTGCTGGACACGGATACCTACAATGAGATAGACGACCAGTTCGCCCTGGTCCATGCCCTGCTGTCGCCCGCGCAGCTTGAGGTCGAGGCGGTCTACGCCGCACCCTTCTATGCCGCTCACTTCCACGGCGACCGCTCCACCAGCCCCAAAGACGGGATGCTCAAAAGCTACGACGAGATACTGCGCGTCCTGGACCGCCTGGGCCGCCCACCCGAAGGGTTCGTCTTTCACGGATCAACCTCGTGGCTGTCTTCCCCGAACCGGCCCGTGCCGAGCGAGGCCGCCGATGATTTGATTGCGCGGGCGCGGGCTGACCGGGGCACGCTGCTGTACGTCGTCGCCATCGGGGCGATCACCAACGTCGCGTCCGCCCTCCTGTCCGCCCCCGACATCGCCGAGCGGATCGTCGTCGTGTGGCTGGGCGGCAACCCGCACTACTGGCCCACGGCGACCGAGTTCAACGTTTACCAGGACATGCTCGCCGCTCGGACGATCTTCGATTCGGGTGTCGCGCTGGTCCATGTGCCGTGCCTGGCCGTCACGGAGCAGCTTCGGATCTCGCTCCCCGAGATGGCGCAATTTGCGAAGGGGAGAAACTCCATTGGCGACTACCTGTTCGGCATCTTCTCTCAAGCCGTGGAGCATCAGCCGATGCGGACGCGCCCGATCTGGGACCTAGGGACGCTGGTCTGGCTCGCGCACCCCGAATGGGTGCCCTCCGCGCTCATCCACAGTCCGATCCTGACAACCCAGGGGACATGGAGCCACAGCCCCCACCGCCACCTGATCCGTGAGGTGCTGTCCATGAGCCGGGACGCGGCGTTCAGCGACTTCTTCGAGAAACTGAACGCGCCTGCCTGCTGAGATCACGCAAGGAGGAAAAATCGCACCGCATGGCGTACCCTGAGCATATTCCGTGAACCGGCGCAAGTTCTACCCGAGAGCAGGTACAGCAAGATGCAATGTCGTATCGTGACCAAAGCGTTTCTCGCCGCGTCCGTCGGCGCGCTCCTTTGCGGCAGCGTGTGGGCCGCCCCCAAACCGGCTGCTAAGAAAGCCGCCCCCAATCTGGCCGCTGCTAAGGCCGCGCTGCTTGTGTCGCCGGTCATGCAGAAGCGGTGGCTCTTTGTTTGGCGGGACATGAGCGACCCCAAGAACGTGGACCGTACCATTGTCCAGTTCCCCCGCGCCCAGGCTGATGGCTACAACGCGGTCGTCTTTTCGTCCAACATCGCCCCCGCGAAGGCGGCGGAATTCAAGCAGGCCGCCCAGAAGTACGGGCTGGGGCTGGTCGCTATGGTCATGGGCGGGGCGCACGACCGCAACAATCAGGAGGGCCTGCTCTCCCAGGACGCCCTGTTTGTCGCGCACGGCGGCACGGCGTCCTTTCAGCCCGATAATCCTACCAAAGTCCTCAACAGCGACTTCGAGGACGTGACCGGCAACCACTTCGGCGGCTGGTCGTTCCAGGACAACGAGGGTGTCACTACCTTTGCCGACCACGATGTCACGCACGGCGGCAAGACCTCGCTCCGTATGGAGAACCCCGGCAAGAACGACGGCCAGCATGTCCGCGTCTCGCAGACGGTCGCGCTCCAGCCGCACCGCCAGTACCGCGTCTCCTTCTGGGTCAAGACCCAGGACCTCGCGGGCGGATTTTCGCCCGAAGTCAAGCTGCTGGCGATGGACGCGCAGACCGGCGTCGGCTACCAGACCTTCCACTGCGATGCGACCCAGGACTGGAAGCACTACGACCTGGGCTTCAATAGCCTGGACAACACGAAAGCTTTGCTCTACCTCGGGTCGTGGGGCGGCACGACCGGCAGGGTGTGGTGGGACGACTTCCGCATCGAGGAGGTTGGCCTGGTAAACGTCCTGCGGCGGGCCGGCTGCCCCGTCACCGTGCGCGGCGAGGACGGCACGGCTTACGAGGAAGGGCGCGACTACCAGAAGATCGTGGACCCGCTGCTGCACCCCTGGATGGCCTACCATGACCCGCCGCTGATTCACCTCACCCCCGCCTCGCGCATCAAGGACGGCCGGCGGCTGCGGGTGAGCTATTACCATCCGACCATCATCTACGAGGACCGCGTGACGCAGTGCCTCACGGAGCCGCGCATTTTCGACGATTGGTGGAACGAGGTGAAATCGGCCAACACCCTGTACCACCCCGCCGCCTTCCTCATGGAGCACGACGAGATGCGGGTCATGGACCAGTGCGCCTCCTGCCAGGCCATGCACATGACCCCAGGCGAGCTGCTGGCCTGGAACATTCACAAGTCGGCGGGCATCATCCGGGCGATCCGCCCCGACGCCGGCATCTGGGTTTGGAGCGACATGTTCGACCCTTACCACAATGCAACCGACCACTTCTACCTCGTGAACGGCTCGCTCAAGGGGTCCTGGAAGGGGCTGGACAAAGACGTCGGTATCGTCAATTGGAACGGAGGCGGCGGGGCGAAAGACGTCAAATTCTTCGCCGACCTGGGGCTGAAGCAGGTCCTGTCCGGCTACTACGACGGCGACGCGGACGGAACAGGCATCCAGAAATGGATCGCCGGCGCCCAGGGCCTGCCGGGCGTCGTCGGCGCGATGTACACGACCTGGAACGATAACTACGCCCCGATGGACACATGGGCGCAGAAAGCCTGGGGCAAGCCGCAGGCCAGCGCAAAGTAGGTTCAGCATGACGGCCATTTTATGCGCGATGCCGGAACCCACTTACCGCCGGATGCGAGTCCTCGAACAGGAGGCGACCCTGCGCGCATTGGGTGAGGTTGTCTTCTGCCTCGACGCCGGGGCGCTGTCCGAGGAGGACTACGGCGCGCTCTGGCGGAACGCGGACGCCGTCCTAACGGGGTGGGGCACGCGCCCCCCGACGCCCGCCATGCTGGACCAGGTCCCGCGCCTGCGGGTCATCAGCCACACGGCGGGGTCCGTGCGCTGGCTGCCCCGCTATGCCTTAGAAAAAGGGATTGTTGTCACCACGGCGCAGGCGGCCATCGCGCGCACGGTGGCCGAATACTGCCTCCTGAGCGCCCTGGCCCTGCTGCGCCGCCGGTCCCCGTCCGAGACGCTTTACGGAAAGACGGTCGGGCTGGTGGGCTTCGGTCATGTCGGGCGCCTGTTCCGGGAACTTCTCAGGCCGTTCGGCTGCCGCGTCCTCGCGTGCGACCCCGCCCTGAGCGAAGAGGACGCGGCACGGCTTGGGGTCGAGCCGAGCGACCTGCCGGGCCTCCTGGCCTGCTCCAAAGTGCTTTCGTTGCACGCCCCGGACATCCCCGCCACGTGCGGCCTCCTCGGCGCGCGCGAGCTGGGCCTGATTCCCGACGGGGCCGTCTTCCTGAACTCGGCGCGCGGGCGCCTAGTGGACACGGCGGCGCTGACCGCGTCGCTGACGACAGGCCGGTTCTCGGCGGCCCTGGACGTCACCGAGCCGGAGCCGCTGCCGCCGGACCACCCGCTGCGCGCCTTGCCCAATGTCCTCCTGACGCCGCACATCGCCGGCCCCACGGACGACGACCTGCCCGAAATGACGCGCCTGGCCCTGGCCGACCTCGCCCGTGTCCTCTGCGGCCTGCCGCCGCTGTACCCGGTCTCGCTCGAAGTCTATGACCGCATGAGCTTTTAGAATCCTGTAGGGGTGAACCTCGTGTTCGCCTTCCTATCCTACTCCCCTCTCCCGCTTGCGAAGGCTTTATTGGAGTAAGGCTTTATTGGGGTGGGGAGGGGCCGGGGGTGGGGGTTCCTGCTCCCCATTATTGGGGGCCGAGGGGCGATACAAGGACACACGCAATGACCTCTCAGGACACAGCAACGGGGTGGGAAACCTGGACGCCGCGCCCCGAGATCGCGCCCCGCTTCTTTGTGAAGGCGGGCGCGCTGGCGATCCACGGCGACGGCAACCCGGCCTGCCACGGCGCGTGGCGTCGCCGCATGGAAGTCGTCGCCGGACGGCACTACCGCTTCACGGCCAGACGCCGCGCCGAGGGCATCGCCCACACTCGCCGCTGCGTCACGGCCCGGCTGGACTGGCGGGACGCAAGCAACGAGCGCCTCCGCCAGCCGGACCTGGTCGGTGAGGCGGGGCAGGAGGGCGATTGGACAACGCTGGAGTACGCCGTTGAGGCGCCCCCATCCGCCTGTCATGTCGTGGTCGAATTGGCGCTGGCCTGGAGTGCCGGGGGCACGGTTTGGTGGAACGATGTGACGCTGACGGAAGGCACGCCCCACCCAGCCCGGATCGTGCGCGCTGGGACTGTCCACCACCGGCCCCGCGACACCCGATCCTCGGCGGAGAGTATAGCCCAGTTCTGCCGCCTGGCCGAAAGCGCGGCCCCACACCAACCGGACATTCTCTGTCTGCCCGAAGCTATCACCGCCATCGGGACCGGACGGGAGCTTTACGAGGCCGGGGAGTCCGTTCCTGGGCCGACTACCCAAACGCTGGGGGCGGTGGCGAAGTCATTGCATTGCTACTTCGTGGCGGGGATTCTCGAACGAGTAGGGCGGACTGTCTACAATACCGCCCTGTTGATAGATCGCGGCGGCGAGGTGGTCGGGACATACCGCAAGACGCACCTGCCGCGCGAGGAGGTCGAGGCCGGTTTGACCCCCGGTGACTGTTACCCGGTCTTCCAAACGGACTTCGGCACCGTCGGCCTGATGATCTGCTGGGACTTGCAGTTCCCCGAACCCGCCCGCGCGCTGGCCTTGCGAGGCGCCGAAATCATCCTGCTGCCGATCTGGGGCGGCAGTGAAATCCTGGCGCGCGCCCGTGCCATCGAAAACCACGTCTTCCTGGTCTCATCCACTTATGACATGCGCTCCTTCATCGTCAATCCCGCTGGGGAAGTGCTGGCGGAGGCGACGGACACCGCCCCCGTGGCCGTCGCCGAACTCGCGCTGGACCGGCCCCTCCTCCAGCCCTGGATCGGCGACATGAGAGCGCGCACCTGGAAGGAGCGTCGCCCGGACATCCCCGTGGAGGTGTGATTGCCCATGCCAAACAACGCCCTGATCCAGTTCTCCGTGTTCACCAAGCCCTGGCGGATGCCGCTGCCTGAGCTGGCCCGATTTGTCAGCGGCCTCGGCTTCGACGGCATAGAGCTGCCGGTGCGCCCCGGCTTCCAGGTCGAGCCGGAACACGTCGGCCGGGACCTGCCCCAAGCCGCGCGCCTGCTGGCGGACTTCGGGCTGACGATCACCAGCGTGGCGGGGACGACCGACGCGGCGACCATTAACGCCTGTGCCGAGTGCCAAATCCCCCTCCTGCGGACGATGGTCCCCATCGGCCCGGAGGGTTACGTTGCGGCGGAGGAGCGGGCACGGCGCGAGTACGACGCGCTCCTGCCTCTGCTCCAATCGTCGGGCGTTACCGTCGGCGTCCAGAACCACTACGGCCGCTACGTCTGCCACGCCCTGGGCCTGCGTCGCCTGCTGGATGGCTACGACCCGTGCCTGGTCGGCGCAGTGTGGGACGCCGCCCACACCGCTCTCAATGGCGAGGAACCGGAACTGGCGTTAGAAATCCTCTGGCCCCGACTGGCGCTGGTCAACCTCAAAAATGCCTTCTGGCAACTCGTCACCGGCCCCGAAACGACCCCAACCGAATGGGAAGCCTACTGGACCGATGGCCGGCACGGCCTCGCCTCCTGGCCGCGCGTCGCCGCTGAACTCAAACGGCGCGGCTACGCCGGCACGGTCTGCCTGACGGCGGAATACACCGACGAGCATTCGGTAGAGCGCCTGATCGCCGAAGACCTGGCCTTCGCCCGCTCGCTGTTTGCCGAGGAGCCGAGATGACGGCAACGGAAAAGCTGCGCGTGGCGATGATCGGGGCCGGGACAATGGCGAACCGTGTCCATTATCCCTCGCTGGCCTCCTTCGACGACGTGAAGATCGCGGCGATCTGCGACCGGGACGCCGGACGCCTCAGCAGAACGGCGGACAAATATGGCGTGGCGGCGCGCTACGCGGACTATCAACGGATGGTCGAGGAGACCGCCCCCGACGCGGTCGGAACCTGTTCATCGAGAAGCCGATGGGGCTGACCTTGCACCAGGCGCGCGTCCTGGCGTTTCTGGCCGAAAAGAACGGCTGCATCACTCAGGTCGGCTTCCAGCGGCGCACCTGCCCGTTACTCGTGCGCCTCCGCGCAGCCTGCCTGGAGCGCGGGCCGATGACCCACGCCGTCTGCGAGTTCTACAAGTGCAGCCCTGACCCTTTCCTGGACGCGCGTGACCATATGATGGACGACGGCGTCCATGCCATAGACACCCTGCGCTGGCTCTGCGGCGGCGAGGTGGTCGAGATTCAAGGCGTAACGCGCTCCGTCGGGACGCCCGACATCAACTTCCTTTCGGCCCTCCTGTGCTTCGACACCGGCGCGACTGGTGTCCTGGTCAATAGCTGGACAAGCGGCCGGCGCATTTTCCGGGTGGGGATGCACGCGCCCGGCGTGTGTGCCGAGGCCGACCCGGAAGGCCAGGGGAGGCTTTACGCCGACGGCGACACGGAGGGCATCGGCTGGGACACGCGCGCGGCGGCGGGCAGTGACGAGCTGTTTGGCTTCGGCGGCTTCCGGGACAAAAGCCGGGAATTCCTGGACTGCGTCCGGTCCCATAGCCGCCCCGGTTCCCACTTCGGCGACGCCCTCAAGACAATGGAAGTCGCCGAACGCATTCTCGCACAGGCGCTGCTCGGAGAGGCGGGGAGGGGACAGTGACAAACAGCACGAATAGGATGCTGAACATCGGCATCATCGGCACGGGGAACCGGGGCGTCGGCTGCTTTGGCGCGCTGCTTGCTGCGCGCGCGGACACCTGTATCGCCGCCCTGTCGGACCCGAACTCGGTGCGATTGGAGGCGGCCGCCGCGAAAATCGGCCCGGACGCGGCCCGCTACACGGACGCCGAGGAGATGCTGGCGCGCGAGTCGCTGGACGCCCTCATCATCACCAGCCCGGATTATTCTCATGCCGACCATGCCATTTCCGCCCTGCGCGCGGGCATCCCGCACGTCTTTGTAGACAAGCCGCTCGCCACGACGACGGAGGACTGCCGCCGCGTCGCCCAGGCCGCCCGCGAGACCGGCGGCCAGGTGGCGGTCGGGTTCAACCTGCGTCACCTGCCGCTGCTGCGTAAGATCAAGGAGATCATCGAGGGCGGCCTGATCGGCGATCTGATGCTGATCGAGAACCAGGAGTTTTATGACGGCGGGCGCACTTACATGGCGCGCTGGAACCGCCGCCGAGAATGGTCCGGCGGGCTGTGGATTCACAAAGGCACACACGACTTCGACGTGTTCAACTGGTGGAACGCCGGGGGCAATCCGGTCCGCGTCGCTGCCTTCGCCGGGGTCAACGCCCTGCGCCCGGACAAGATTCCCTTTCCCGTGGACCCGGATGTGCCGGTCGGGCCGAACTGCCGCGCCTGCGCCTACCAGACCGTCTGCCCGGACTTCTACGCCGCTGACTATGGACAGGACCTGTTCAGCCCTGACGCGGCGCGCGAAGACGGCTACCTGAAAGACCTGTGCATTTTTCTGTCGGACAAAGACACTCACGATAACGGCATTGCCCTCATCGAGTATGACAACAACGTCCGCGCCAGCCACAGCGAGTGCTTCATCTGCAACTTCGATGATCGCAGGTACACGGTCGTCGGGGACCGAGGCACGCTCCTGGCCTCCGTCTCCGACCCTACTCAGATCACCCTGCGCCCGCGCTGGGGCGCGGACCAGATCATTGAAGTCCCGCCCGTCGCCGGGGGGATGAACGGCGGCGCGGACCCGCTGCTGCTGGAAGACTTCCTCCGCAGCGTCCGCAGTGGCATCCCCGCCCTCTCCGGCCTCCGCGACGGCCTGCGGGCCGTCGCCGTGGGGGAGGCCGCCGAGGTCGCCTGGCGTGAACATCGTTTGGTCACGGTTGACCCAGGCGTCATTGGGGGCATCGAGGCATGACCGAATATACGCACCTCGGCCCATTCAGTGATCTGGTGGACGCCGCCCACCGCTCGTGCCCGGTTCCGCCGCCCGCCCCGCCCGGCCCCGCAACCCAGCGAGCCGTCTTGGACGCGCTCTCGTTCATGCCCGGCCCCGCCGAGCCGCAGGCTGTGGCCGTCGAGCGGACGTGGGAGCGCGATGGCGTTGCCGGGGAGGAGGTCTCGTGGTCGCCTGGCTATGGCCCCCGCACCCGCGCCTGGCTGCTGCGGCCTATAGGCACAAACGGGCTGCTGCCGGGCGTCGTCGCGCTGCACGACCATGGCGGCTTCAAGTATTACGGAAAGGAAAAGATCGCTGACGGCCCCGACGACGCGCCCGACGTGCTCATCCCATTCCGCGAACACTACTACGGCGGACGCGCCTGGGCCAACGCGCTGGCGCGGGACGGGTTTGCTGTCCTGGTGCCGGACACTTTTCTCTGGGGCAGTCGCCGGTTCCCCTGGGGGATCGTTTCGGGTGGCGGGGACTTGCCTGAAGAGGTCGCCACCTATAATGCCGCCGCCGGCCCACACGAGCACGTCGTCGAGAAATACTGCTCCGTCCTGGGCACGACGTTGGCGGGCATCGTCAGTTATGAAGACCGCGTGGCCGCCGCCTATCTGGCGAGCCGCGCGGATGTGGACACCGGGGCGATTGGCTGCCTCGGCCTGTCGGGCGGCGGCTGCCGGGCCGCCCTGCTCGGCGCGACCTGCGACCAGATCCGCGCGACCGTCGTCATTGGCATGATGAGCACCTACGAGGGCCTGCTGGACCGCAACATCGCCGGCCACACTTGGATGTTCTTCCCGCAGGGCTGGAGCCGGCACGGCGATTGGACCGACCTCGCCGCCTGCCGCGCGCCCTCCCCGCTGCTGGTACAGTACGACCGCGACGACGGCCTGTTCACCCCGGAAGGCATGGAGGACGCCCATCGCCGCCTGGCCGCGCACTACGAATCTATGGGGCATCCCAGCGGGTACGAGGGGCAGTTCTATCCCGGCTCGCACAAGTTCGACCTGGAAATGCAGGGCGCGGCCTTCGCTTGGCTTGCCCGGCATCTGAAGGCGGGAGGTTGAAAGGCATACAATGGAAGTCATTATCTGCGAGACGAAACAAGAGCTCGGACAAAAAGCCGCCGCCGTCGGGGCCGAGGCGATCCGCCGCGCCCTGAAGGAACATAGTGAGGTGAGCATCATCCTGGCGACGGGCGCGTCCCAGTTCGAGACTCTCGACGTGCTCGCCGCCTCGGAAGGCATCGAGTGGGGCCGCGTCACCGGCTTCCATCTGGACGAGTACGCCGGGCTGCCCCTGTCCCACCCCGCCTCGTTCCGGCGCTACCTCCAGGAGCGTTTCCTGGACAAGCTGCCCCAGCCCCTGCGTGCGTTCCACTTCATCAACGGCGAGGGCGACTGCGGCGCAGAGTGCCGACGCTTGAACGGGATCATTGGGGGACATTTGATCTGCGTCGCCTTTGTGGGCATCGGCGAGAACGGGCACCTCGCTTTTAACGATCCGCCCGCCGACTTCGAGACCGAGACCCCGTACCTCGTGGTGGACCTGGACGACGCTTGCCGCCGCCAGCAGCTTGGCGAGGGCTGGTTCCCGACTTTGGAGGCAGTTCCCAAACAGGCCATCTCCATGTCCATCCGGCAGATATTGAAGTCGGAAAAGATTGTCTGCTGCGCCCCCGACGCCCGCAAGGCGCAGCCTGTCCGGGCGACATTAGAAGGGCCGGTCACGCCGACCGTCCCCGCCTCCGCCCTTCAGCGCCACCCTGACACGACGATGTTTCTGGACGCCGCCTCCGCCGCCCTGCTCCACCAATCAGGGGGGCAGGCATGACGGTTGTGGAGAAAGTCTGCGGCAGGCGCTGCGATACCGGCGAAGTCGTGACGCTTTCCGTCGCCGGGGGCCGGATCGCTGGCATCCAGCCCGGCGGCGCGGGCGGCAGTGTGGGCGGACCGGAGTGGTGGCTGGCGCCGGGCTTTCTGGACCTCCAGGTCAACGGCTACGGGGGGCACGACTTCAACCTCGGCGATGAGGACGACGCAAGCGAGGGCTGTCACGACTTCGGCCCGCTCTTCGACGCGCTGGCCCGGAGCGGGACTGCGCTCCTATGTCCCACGATCATCACCCACAGCGCCGCCCAAATCACGGCGGCCTTGTCCCGCCTGTCCCGCGCGCTGGACGAGGAGCCGTCGTGGGCGCGGCGCGTTCCCGGCATCCACCTGGAAGGCCCGTACTTCTCCCCGGAAGACGGCCCGCGCGGCGCGCACCCTCGCGAGCATGTGCGCGACCCGGACGGGGACGAGTTCCAGCGTTTCCAAGAGGCTGCCGGGGGGCGTATCAAACTCTGCACCCTGGCGCCGGAGCGGCCCGGCGCACTCCTATTCATCGAGAAGCTAACTGAGTCCGGCATCGCCGTCGCCCTGGGGCACACCGCCGCGTCCGCCGACGTCATTCGGGACGCCGTTTTAGCAGGCGCGCGCCTGTCCACCCATCTGGGCAACGGCTCCCACGCTTTGCTGCCGCGCCACCCCAACTACATTTGGGAACAGCTCGCCCACGACGACCTGTACGCGACCATCATCGCCGACGGTGAGCACCTGCCCGCCTCGGTCGTCAAGTGTTTCGCCCGCGCCAAAGGCGCCGCCCGCTTGGCCCTAGTCAGCGACGCCGTCCGCCTGGGCGGGCTGCCCGCCGGGCTTTATGACGGCGGTCGCCACGAGGTCCTGCCGTCCGGCCGGGTCGTGCTGGCCGGGACGCCGTATCTCGCGGGCGCAGGCGCGCTGCTGGACGTGTGCGTCGCTAACGCCCTGCGGTTCACCGACCTCTCGCTGGCGCAGACCATCGCCTGCGTCAGCGCGGTCCCCGCCCGCATTCTGGGCCTGCAAGAGCGCAAGGGGTGCATTGAGGTCGGCCACGACGCCGACCTGACCCTGTTCCGCGTCCCCGAAGCTGGGCCGCTGGAGATTGCCGCCACCGTCTGTGCCGGAGAGGTGGTTTATCATGCCTGAGCGGGACGTGCTGACGTTCGGCGAAACGATGCTGCGCCTGTCCCCGCCGGGGCGGTTGCGGCTGTCCCAGGCCACGTCCTTCGACGTCTGGGTGGCGGGCAGCGAGTCCAACGTCGCCGCCGCACTGTGTACGCTCGGTCCGTCCGTCTCGTGGGTCAGCCGCCTGCCGGACAACCCGCCAGGGCACAAAATCGCCGATACCCTGCGCGGCCTGGGCGTGGATGTCTCCCACGTCATCTGGACGCCGCCAGGCGAGCGCGTGGGCCTGTTCTACGCCGAGCCGGCCACCGAACCCCGCGCGGGCACCGTTGTCTATGACCGCGCCCACTCCGCCGCATCCTCGCTGTCACCTGCCGACCTGCCCGATGCGCTGTTCGACACCCACCGGCACCTGCACGTCAGCGGCATCACGCCTGCCCTCTCGGCTTCCTGTGTCGCCGCCGTCACGGATGCCGTCGCGCGGGCCAAAGCGCGGGGCCGGACCATCTCTCTGGACATCAACTACCGCGCCAAGCTCTGGTCCTCCCAGTCCGCTGCCGCCGCCCTAACCCCGCTGGCCGAACAGGTAGATGTGCTCTTCTGCGCGCAGGGCGACACCGCCCGCCTCTTCGGCCTGTCCGGGGACGACGTGGCGCGCGCGTCCAGCCTGCGCGCCCGATTCGGCGTCCCCATTGCCGTCCTGACGGCGGGGACGGACGGAGCGGTCGGCTGTGACGCGGACGGCTGTTGCGTCGTTCCCGCCGTCCCGGTCGAGGCGACCGTGGAGCGCATCGGCTCCGGCGATGCGTTTGCGGGGGGCTTCCTGGCGGAATATCTGAGGGGGGCTTCTTTGGAAGATGCGCTTCGTATGGGCGCCGCCGCCGGGGCGCTCAAGCGCACGATCTTGGGCGATATGCTAATCGCTACGCGCTCCGAGGTGGAAGCGCTTCTGGCGCGCGAAGGCCGCGCCGCCTGGCGCTGAGGATACCCCGCCCTGAACGGCGGGGCTTCGGTAGAGCAACTCCCCGCCTTTCACTCCGCTATGGAGCGTAGCGACTAGGAGGCGCGGGCAGTAGGGGCGCCACTCATCGCGCCCCCTTGATCTTCGCCCGCTCAGGCGGGGGCTTGCACGTCTAAAGCCCAGGGGTTCAGCCCTGGGAAGCACTGAGGCATCAAATCATATGGCCGACACACTGACTGCCGACGAACTCGGCGAAATCGGATTGATCGCCATCGTCCGCACCGACGCGGAGGCGGACTTTGGGCGTGTTGCCGAGGCGCTGGCTGAGGGCGGCATCCGGGCGATGGAGATCACACTGAACACACCGGGCGCCTTGTCCGCCATCAGCACAATCCGACGCGCGCTCTCGCTCACCATGCGCGTCGGCGCGGGCACCATCCTCGGCCCCGAAGATGCCCGTGTTTCCCTCGAGGCCGGGGCGGAGTTCATCGTCACGCCGACGCTCCAGCCCGGCACCATCGCTTTCTGCCGGCAGCAGGGCCTCCCCATCGCCTGCGGGTGCATGACCCCGACCGAGGCGCTGGCCGCGCACCAGGCCGGGGCGGACTTTATCAAGCTGTTCCCCGCCGATATGCTGGGGCCAGGGCACGTCCGCGCCCTGCTGGCACCCCTGCCGTTCCTCCGAATCATCCCAACGGGCGGAGTCTCATTGGACAACCTCGCCGCCTTCATCCAGGCCGGCAGCGCGGGCGTCGCCCTGGGCGGCAATTTAGTAAGCAAAGCCGTCCTGCGTGACCGGAACTGGGCTGGACTGACGGCCACGGCGCACGAATACGTCCAAGCACTGGCGGCGGCGCGGGCCGTCAACTCCCGGCCCTGAAAGGCCGGGAAACCGAAAGACAAAAAACCACATGACTGAAAGCAACATCCGCAGCCTGGAGCTGTTCCTGGTCCCTCCCCGCTGGCTGTTCCTGAAAATCACGACTGAAGACGGGTTGGTGGGGTGGGGGGAGCCGATTGTCGAAGGCCGCGCCGAGACCGTCCGGGCCGCCGTCGAGGAAATGGGCGACTCACTGATCGGCAAGAACGCCAATCACATCGAGGACCTATGGCAGACGCTGTACCGGGGCGGCTTTTATCGGGGCGGCCCCGTGCTTACCAGCGCCATTTCCGGCATCGAGCAAGCCTTATGGGACCTCAAAGGCCGCCGGCTAGGTGTCCCCGTCTATGACCTGCTCGGCGGCCCCGTCCGGGACAAGATGCGCGTCTACGCCTGGATCGGCGGCGACGACCCCGCCGACGCCGCCGCGTCCGCGCGAGGCTTGGTCGCGTCCGGCTACACCGCGCTCAAGATGAACGCTACAGGCGCTTTAGAGTGGATCGATTCGACCGTCAAAATCCATGAGGCCGTCGCCCGGCTGGCCTCCGTCCGCGAAGCCGTCGGCCCAGCCATTGGCATCGGCATTGACTTCCACGGGCGCGTGCATAAGAGCATGGCGAAGATGCTCGTCAAGGCATTGGAGCCGTTCGCGCCCCTGTTCTTCGAGGAGCCGGTTTTGGCCGAGAACAACGAGGCGTTGGCCGAGATCGCGCGGCACACGTCCATTCCCCTCGCCACCGGCGAGCGGATGTACACGCGCTGGGACTTCAAATCGCTCCTGGCCGGCGGCCATGTGGACATCATCCAGCCCGATCTGAGCCACGCGGGCGGCATCTGGGAAACCCGCAAGATCGCCGCCATGGCGGAAGCCTATGATGTCGCTGTCGCACCGCACTGCCCGCTCGGGCCGATTTCGCTGGCCGCCGCCTTGCAACTCGACTTTTGCACCCCGAACGCCTTCATTCAGGAGCAGAGCCTGGGCATCCACTACAATCAAGGCTCGGACCTGCTGGACTACCTCACTGACCCCTCCGTCTTCCACTACCAGGCCGGCTACGTCCCCCGGCTGACCGGGCCAGGGTTGGGCATCGAGGTCAACGAGGCCAAAGTGCGCGAAATGGCCGCCGTCGGCCACCGCTGGCGCAACCCCATTTGGCGCACCGCAGACGGCGTCGTCACCGAATGGTAACAGGGGGTTTGCGCGGACACCCGGGCGGGTAGAAGTGGGGGGCTGCCGGCGTTGGCGGCCTCTTTTGCGGAGGCTGGCAGGGCCAAGAGGCTCCCAGGAAAGGGCTGAAAATGGACAAAGGCATAGGGGACAAGGTTGTTCTGATTACGGGGGCGTCGAGCGGCATCGGGGCGGCCTCGGCGCGCGCCCTTGTCGGCGCAGGGGCAAAGGTGGTTCTGTTCGCCCGCTCGGCGGACAAGCTTCAAAGCTTGCAGGACGAGTTCGGCACGGGCCACGCCCTGGCGGTGCCGGGCGACGTCACCCGTCAGGCCGATCTGGACAGTCTGGTGCCGGCGACTCTGGAGAAGTTCGGGCGGCTGGACGCAGTGTTCGCCAACGCCGGCTCGGCGATTCCCGGCCGTATCGCGGACGGTGACCCGGAAACGTGGGCGCGCGGCGTGGACCTGAACGTCATGGGCGTCCTGCGGACGCTGCGCGCGACGGTCCCGCACCTGATCGCGCAGAAGTCCGGGCAGGTCCTTCTGACCGCCAGCATCGCGGGGCGGACGGTGTGGCCCGGCGAGGTGGTCTATTCGGCCACGAAGTACGCCGTCTACGGCATCGCCGAGGGTCTGCGTAAGGAGGTGGCCCAGGCCGGAGTCGGCGTGGGCGTGATCTCGCCCGGCTACACCCTGAACGAGTTCTGGGGCGAGCGGGGGGTGGACCCGGAGGCGCAGCGGCGTCAGTCGGAGGAAGGCACGGCGCTGCTGTCGGAGAACATCGCGCAGGCGGTCGTGTTCGCTCTCAGCCAGCCGCCCCACGTCAACATCACCGACATGCTGGTCCTGCCGACCCGCCAGGACGTTCCTGCATTTTAGCGTCCGTGGCCGAGTCGTTGCCTACAGTGGTTCCGCACTGTGATTGCAGCGGGCGCCCACGGCCTCACCGTACCCGATCAGGGTGACGGCGAGGCCGTTGCGCTTCTTAGGCTTTGCCGTTCGTCACAGGCTTGCCTTCGTGGGGAAGGACTTGACCTTGCCCGCCGTCTGCGTCTCCCAGGGTTTCAGCACTACCTTGATACAGCCGTCCTCGTGCTGCTTGAACGTCTCATAGGCGCCCGGCGCGGCGTCCAGGGGCAACTGGTGCGTGATGACGAACGAGGGGTCTATTTTGCCCTGGTCAATCAGATCCAGCAAGGGCCGCGGGTAGCGCTGCACATGCGTCTGCCCCGTCTTGATCGTCAGGCCTTTGTTCATCACTGCCCCGAAGGGAATCTTGTCCAGGAACCCGCTGTAGACGCCGGGGACGGAGACCGTGCCCCCCTTGCGGCATGCTTGCATGGCCTGACGCAGCACGTTGGGCCGGTCCGCCGTCAGGCGCAGGCCCATCTTGATCCAATCGTAGATCTCGCCGGGGCTGGTCCCGTGCGCTTCCATGCCTACCGCGTCAATGCAGGCGTGCGGCCCGTGCCCGCCGGTCATGTCCTTGAGCTGGTCCAACAGGTTCTTGTCGTTCAGGTCGTCATCGTCCTGGAAGTTAAGGGTTTCGGCCCCGGCCTCCCGCGCCATGTCCAGGCGCTCGGGAATGTTGTCAATGGAGATCACCCGCCCCGCGCCCAGCAGGAAGGCGCTGCGGATGGCGAACTGCCCCACCGGCCCTGCCCCCCAGATCGCGACGATGTCGCCCGGCTCGATGGCGCAGTTCTCCGCCGCCATGTAGCCCGTGGGGAAGATGTCGGACAGGAACACCACCTTGTCGTCGGGCAGATGTTCGGGAATCTTGATCGGGCCGACATCGGCGAACGGCACGCGCAGGTACTGAGCCTGGCCTCCGGCGAACCCGCCGAACATATGCGAGAAGCCGAACAGGCCCGCCGGGGAGTACCCGTAAGCTTTTTCCGCGATCTCCTTGTTGCGGTTGGAAACGTCGCAGCACGAGAACAGCCCGCGCTTGCAGAACAGGCACTCCCCGCAGGAGATCGTGAAGGGGACGACCACGCGGTCGCCGACGCTGAGGTTCTTGACTTCAGAGCCGAGTTCGACCACCTCGCCCATCGGCTCATGCCCCAGAACGTCCCCGCGCTTCATGGTCGGGTTGAGGCTGTCGTAAAGGTGCAGGTCGGAGCCGCAGATGCACGTCGTCGTGACCTTGATGACGGCGTCGCGCGGACCCTCGATCTGAGGGTCGGGGACTTCCTCGACAGCCACTTGATGCTTGTCGTTCCAACGCAAGGCTTTCATAGTTCAATTCCTCTCTGACTAATCGTATCGGGTTCGCTGGAAAAGCGGCGCTTTTCGCCGCGCCGAACATTCCGACTCGTAGCCAATTCTTACGGTCCCCAAACATAGGTTTCTACGACGCCCTGTGCTATAATTACGGTAAATCCCATACCCAGAGGCCGCCGTGAGGACCGCCCACATTGATTGCCACGTCCTGCTCGTCCCCGACTATGACGCGGAAGTCTGAAGGTCGCGAAGAGCAGGATTGCCGCCAGCGCCTTCCTGTGCGCTGCCACGGCCTGCTGCCCCTGCTTAGGGTTTCTGCCCGCTACTTGGAGTTCTTGCCTGCCGAGCAGCCCTAATCGGCGCTGGGGCGTTAATTCGTCGCCGGCGATCGGAAAGGCGAAATGGGAAGATCACCCTGCTCACCAAGTATGGATTGGGCGATGGCTTCTGCACTCCTCTTTTCCCTCCTGAGTAGGGCGGGGTGGCGAGCCAAAGGCGAGCCGGGGTGGGGGTTGTGAGCGCCTTTAAAGGAGACCATCCATGTTCAACTTGACTGACAAAGTGGCCGTCGTCACCGGGGCGGCATCAGGGATTGGCGCGGCCATCGCCGCCAGGCTGGCCGAAGCAGGGGCATTCGTCTATGTGGCCGACCGGGACGCGGCTGGGGGCATGGCCGTCGCCGCGGCCATCCAAAAGGCGGGCGGCGTTGCCGAGTTCCTGCACCTCGATGTTTCTGATGAAGGCGCTTGTCAATCCGCCGCGAGACACGTCTTCGCCGCAAACCAAAACCGCTGCGACATTCTGGTCAACGACGCCGCCATTGGTCACGTCGGCACCGTCCTGACGACGACTGGGGCGGACCTAGACCGCCTGTATGCCGTCAACGTTAAAGGCGTCCTGTTTCTGTCCCAGGCATTTTTGCCCGCCATGATTGCGCGGCAGTCGGGGTCCATCATCAACCTTGCCTCCATCGGCGGCATCGTCGGCATCCGCGACCGACTGGCCTACTGCGCCACTAAGTTCGCCGTGGTTGGCCTGACCAAGTGCATGGCGCTGGACCACGCCGACGCCAAAATCCGGGTCAACTGCATTTGCCCCGGCCGCGTCGAAACGCCGTTCATGCAGGCCCGCATCAGCGAGTACCCTGATCCCGAGGCCGCCCGTGCTGAGATGGCAGCGACGCAGGCGGTGGGCCGTATGGGCACGCCCGACGAGATTGCTGCCGCTGCGCTCTACCTAGCCTCAGATGAGGCCGCCTTCGTCACCGGCAGTAGCCTGATCATAGACGGCGGTTGGAGCGCCGGGAAGTAGGGAACAAGGCCCGATGAAGATCATCCGCTATCTCGGCACGGATGGGGCGATACGTCACGCCGCCCGTCAGCCCGACGGCGCGGTCTATGACCTCTCCGGCGACCTCTCCAGTGACCGCCGCGTCACCGACTGCCGCGCCGACATCCAGAAGCTGCTCGCGCCGGTCACGCCGACGGCCATCCTGGGCATCGGGCTGAACTACCGCCGCCACGCCGCTGAGACAAACGCCCCACTGCCCGAATATCCCATCGTGTTCGCCAAGACGCTGAATACAGTGCAGAACCCCGGCAGCCCGATCCTGATCCCGACCTTCCTCCACTCGGACCAGGTGGACCATGAGTGTGAGCTGGCCGTCGTCATCGGCCGCGAGGGCAAAAACGTCCGCCCCGACCAGGCGCTGGACTATGTATTGGGGTACACGGCGGCCAACGACGTCAGCGCCCGCGACTGGCAGATCGCGCGGGGCGGCAGCCAGTGGACGCGCGGCAAGAGCTTCGACACTTTCTGCCCGCTCGGCCCCTGCCTGGTGACGCCTGACGACATCCCCGACCCCAACGCGCTGGGCATCAAGACGACTTTGACGGATCGGGAGGGGAACAGCGAAGTCGTCCAGGACTGGAACACGAACGACATGATCTTCGATGTCCCCGCTTTGATCGCCTTTCTCTCGGCCAGCGCCACCCTGCTGCCAGGAACAGTTATCCTGACCGGCACCCCGCACGGCGTCGGCATGGCCCGCACGCCTCCTCGCTGGCTCCAGCCGGGCGACACAGTGAGTGTCGAGGTCGAGAAGATCGGGACATTAACCAACCCCATCGAGGCCGAACCGTGACCCGTTGTTTCAAAAGAAGGGCCGTCCATCTCTGGGGAGACGGGCGGCCCTTCTCATGCACGATTTTCAGGCGCGGAGCGTCAGATTTCGTAATCCAGCGCCAGGACATCCGCCCGAATGGGGTTGATGAACTCCTGCACGACCCGCTGGTGCGCCGGGTGCGGCCCGTAAGCCTCCAGCGCGGCCCGGTCCTCCAAGCGCACGACGAGGGCGTGCGTGAAGCCCTGTGAGCGCGTGCCGAAGTTCTCCCCGCAGGTCAAGTCCTGGACGCCCGGAATCCGACCTTTGAGCGCGCGCAGCTCGTCCATCACCTGCGTGATCGCCTCCGCCGTCGCCTCGGCGGTCCAGCGGAACAGTACCAGATGCTCGATCATTTTTATCCCCCCGTAATGGTTAGGGGCTTGGTCAACACCACCGACCCCAGCGTCGCCCGGATCGTCACCGTCCGCGTCCCCTGGCTCCGGTATGTGGTGATCGCGAACGTCGCGCTGCTCGAACCCGCCGGAACCACTACCGCACGGTGGACCCGCACGACCGACGAGTCGCTGCTCGACAGACCCATCACCGTGTCCGCAGGCGCCACGCCGTTGAGCCGCACCGTCGCTGTCACCACCGTCCCGCCCGCCGCCGGGGACGGCACCGTCAGCGAGACTAGCTCCAGCGGCACCGTCAGGCTCACCGGGTCCGAGGCAATGCCGTTGGCGACCACCTGGAGCTGATAAGCGCCCGGCGGTGGGGCGGTGAAGTTGGTGGAGACGGGCAGGCTGCCGGTCGCCAGGCCCATCGTGCTGTGGTCAAAGGTGCGGGTGTAGGTGACGGCGCCCGATCCGTCCGTGAGCCGCACCAGGGGGTAGTTGGTGGACATGGAGGCATCGTCGCCGTAGTAAGCTCCTTCGGACAGCCCGTTGAACTGCGTCCCCGAGACCTGGTACGAGCCGTCCGTGTTTGCCGAGACACCCGAAACGAAGGGCTTCCAGGCAGGGTTCGGGCCGCTGTCCGGGGTGTAAACGGCAAGCTGGGTGTTGAAGTTGCTGTAGAGCACCTGCCCGTTTGGCAGCGCCAGCATCCGCCCAGTGAACGCCGGGGTTTTGTCGGAGTCCAGGCCCGCATCCGGCGCCGCCGTCAGCGTCCCGCCGCTGCTGTCGGGGGCGTACTCGAAGAACTGCTGCCCGTTCGGGTAGGCACCGCCGTCGCCGTGCGGGGCGACAAGGCACAGGACCTTGCCGTTGACCAGGAGGCAGCCGGGCGCGTCTTTGGCTTCCAGGAGGGCGCTGGGGATGTCGCTGCCGTCGGCGGGGAAGTCCGGCCCGATCATCCAGGGGCTGGCCGGATTGGTGTAATCGTAGACCGCCGTGTGGCCGGTGGCGCCCACGAACAGGCACTTGCCGCTGGGCAGTAGAACGGCCGGACCGATCTCATGGGAGCTGGTCTGGACCACGTCCACCGGCGTCCGCCCGGCGCTTATCCAGGTATTGTTCGCCGGCAGGTAGCGCTCGGCGAACGGGGGGTTGTCGGTGTCCACGGTCAGCACCGATTGGTCCGGCAGCAGCGCCCAGCTTTCCTCGCTGCACTGGACATTCTTGTCCCCGCCGGATGTCCAGGTGTTCGTCGTATAATCATAGCGCCCCTGGCGGTTCCCGAAGATGTCGCCAAGCAGCACGGTCCCGTCGAACAGGGTCTTGACAGGCGCGTCGCCGATGTAGGCCCATCCGGGAGGGCCGGGAATCTCGGTCCAGGCGTCGGCGACCGGGTCATAGACCTCCGCCGTGTTGGTGTCCACGCCGCCGGCTTCCGTATACTCGCCGCCGGCGATGAAGACCTTGCCGTTGCGGAGGACGGTGGAGGCATAGTACAGGCGTTCATGGTGCATATCGGCCAGTTGCGTCCAAGTGCCGGTGACGTAACTGCCGCTCGCGTCTGGAGTCAGCTTAAACCAGTGCTTGCTGGCGCCGTCGTTGTTGGTCCCCGATGCACCCTGGGCCATGACCGTGCCGTCCGTCAGCAGCAGCATGGTGCCGATATAGTCCGGCGCCTGGCGGACAAGTGGAGTCCAGCTCCCCACCGCCTGTGCGGAGGGGGTCAGGCTGAAAATCAGGGCAGTCAGCAACGCCGACAGACCGGCTCTGGTCAGTGATTGCGTCAAAAGAGAAAAATCGCGTGTGCGCGAGACGTACATCAAAGATGCCCTTTCTAGGAAAAACAACAGTTGCAGGACGAGGATGACGCCGGCTGGTATCACACGAGCGTCATCGCATCACACTGGTATTATAACACGGCTTGTGCCTGTCAGCCAATGCCGGGACGGAAAAAGAAGCGCCGCCGACAATCAAATGTCGGCGGCGCCTCTTGCCATTTGATGGCTCGTCTTCCTACACGCCTGCAAATACGACCGTTTGGGCGATCAGCACGATTGGGACGGTAACGTGGCAGTAGCGGCCTTCCTGCTGAAACGGGAGTTCCTCCCCCGACGGCACCAGGAAGACGCGGGCGGGGGCAGCCTCGGTCCGCAGGGCGAACGAAACGTCGCGCAGGGGAACAGCGTCCTCGATGAACTCGTTGGCCGCCGTCCGCCGCTGCGGCTGGAAGTTTACCAGATGGACGACCATCCGCCCCTCGGCGTTTTGCCGCAGAACGGCGATTTCCATCGCCGCCGGCACATTCTCCCCAGGCCGCACCAGCGGGTCGGGCAGGAGCGTGTCGAGCAGCCGCTTGGCGATATTTTTGTAAAGATAAAACCCGTCCTGACGGTATCCCTTGAACAGCGCGGCGTAGACATAAGCCGTCTTGCGGTCGGCGGACAGGACGGCGACCGGGTGCCCGGTCGGCTTGTCGGCGGGCGTCTGCGCGTGGGACGAGAAGTGTCCCGGTGTCCGGTTGAAGTACGGCTGCCAGACCTCGCCCAGCGCCTCGGCCCCGTCTCGCGGCGCGACCCCGTCTCGCGGCGCGACATACGAGCCGGGCTGGTAATTGACGAACTCCGTGTCCGGCTCGCCCGCGCCCACTATGTCCCCTAATTTCATGTAGGATGGCGTGTAGGGGCAAGGCTCCAGATATTCTACGGGCGAATGGGGCAGCGCAAACGCCCCGTCTGCCAGCGTCGCCTCGTGCGAAAACAGGATCGCCCCGCCACCCGCCTGGAAGGCGGCCAGTTTCGCGCGCATCCCGTCTTCCAGGATGCCGCCGTCCGGGATGACCACGACCTTGTACCGGCCCAGGTGGTCCCGGTCCGGCGTCTCGCCGTTCCACTGGTGCTTCAGGGCCGCTAATGTTGCCGCCGCCCCTTCAAAGCTCGGCCCGACAGAGGCGATGTTCATGCCGCCTTTATGGAGCGGGTCGCCGGATGCCGCTTCCGGCAGCAGCAGCACGGCGATGTCCGCCAGCGGCGTCGCGCCCAGGCAGTACGGCTCCAGCGACTCAACCTTGCGGAAAACCTCACCGATGACCTGATACGCGCCCCGGTCCAGCGTCCCGCGCGGGTGCAGTTGATCCCCAATGTTGACCACGCCGCCCGCCGCCGTGATAGTCGCGGCCTCATAGTCGAGCTGCGGCACGGTCTTCAAGCCGCCGAAGTCCGCCCATGACTTGTGGAACCGCGCCGTCATGCCCTGGACCGGGCGCGGGTACGTCCGCACCAGCCGGGACCAGGTCGGGAAGAACAGATACCCCCAGCCGCCCGTCGTCAGCGACTCGATCTCAAGCTGTGTCAGCACGTCGAGTTCGCGATGGACGTTCGGGCTGATCCGGGCATTGAAGAACGTCGTTGCGTTCGGCTTCAGTTGGCGGCAGAGCGTCGCCAGCCGGGTCGTGTACTCGCGCATGATCTCCCACGTCTGCTGCCGGTGCGCGGGCGCGTCATCGCGCGCGTGTCCTGACTTCTCCAGACGCGCCAGGCACTTCTCGCAGAAGCAGCCGGGGTCCGGTGGGTAGTAGCACATGTCGTAAAAGATGCCGTCCGCGTCGTAGTTTGCGAACACTTCTTCGGTCTGCGCCGCCAGGTAGTCCACATACTCCGTGTTGTTCAGGCAGACTTGATACCACGACGCCTGATGGGCGCTTGGCCCCCAGAGCTTTCCGTCTTCGAGTCGGCAGATCAGATCGGGCCGCGTCAGCCCGATGTGCTGGTCCACGCGCACGGACAGATAAACCGGCGTCGCGATCCCGCGCTTCTTGCACGCCTCGATCTGCGCCCCCAACAGGTCGAATTTGAGGCTCGGGTGCATCACACCCGCCCGCGTCGGGTAGTAGCTCATGCCGTGGTGGCACTTGCCGAACAGCGTCACCCAATTGACCCGCGCTTCGGCCAGCGTGTCCCCGAACACCTCGGCGTCAAAATCCCTGCCGACATCGGGGATTTCCGGTGATGTGTGAAAGTCCAAATGTATCTGCCGGAACCGACTGGACACCAGTTCGGCGGCGGTCAAAGAGATTGGTAAAGTGTCCGCCGGGGTGGGGGAAGTGTCGAGCAAGGTGGTCTCTCCTCTGCGAGAAATGTCTGATGCCGGCTATCGAAGCTGACTCGTATAAGTACTCCCGAACGCCTCGCCACAGATTGCTTCACAGCTTTTTCTTCACTCCGTCACATTGGTGGCGAGGAACTTGGTGTTGAGGTCGCCTTTGCGGAAGAGGGCGTTGGCGAGAATTTTCTTGTGGTACTCCAGGTCCGTCTTGACGCCGCCGATCTCCACTTCGTCCAGAGCGCGCTGCATCCGGTTGATGGCGGCATCGCGGGTGTCGTCCCAGACGATGATTTTGGCGAGCATGGAGTCGTAGTAGGGCGGGACGTCGTAGCCGGCGAAGACGTGGGTGTCTATGCGGACGCCCAGGCCACCGGGAAGGCGCAGCGAAGTGATCCGGCCCGCCGAGGGCGCGAAGTCGCGGGCAGGGTCGCGGGCGGTCAGGCGGACCTCGATGGCGTGGCCGTGCCACTGGACGTCGCGCTGCCCGAAGGAGAGCCTTTCGCCCTGGGCAACCCGAATCTGCCACTTGACGAGGTCCACGCCCGTCACCATCTCCGTAATAGGGTGCTCGATCTGGAGGCGGGTGTTCATCTCCATGAAATAAAAGTGGCCGTCGGGGGCGACGATGAACTCGACGGTCCCGGCGCTCGTGTAGCCCGCCGCGCGGGCGGCCTTGACGGCGGCATCGCAGATGCGCTTACGGACATGAGGGTCAAGATGGGGAGCGGGGGCCTCCTCGACCATCTTCTGGTAGCGCTGGGTCTGGAGCGAACAGTCGCGCTCGCCTAAGTGTAACACAGTGCCGTGCTCGTCGGCCAGGATCTGGACTTCGATGTGCCGGAACGTCTCGACGAACTTCTCGATGTAGACGTCGGCGTTGCCGAAGGAGGATTCGGCTTCCACCTGGGCCGTCTTGAGAATCTTGGGAAACTCCTCCTCGTTCTGGACGACGCGGATGCCGCGCCCGCCTCCTCCTCCCGCTGCCTTGATCATCACGGGAAAGCCGATCTTGGACGCAACTTTGGCCGCTTCCAGGGGATCGCGCAGGGCGGTGTTGGTGCCGGGAACAATAGGGACGCCAGCCTTTTCCATGGTCGCGCGGGCCGCGATCTTGTCACCCATGAGTTCAATGGCGCGCACGGGCGGGCCGATGTATTTCAGGCCGATGGCGTCGCACATCTCGGCGAACGAGGCGACTTCGGCCAGAAATCCGATGCCGGGGTGGACGGCGTCGCAGCCGGTGATGACGGCGGCGCTGAGGATATTGGGCGTGTTGAGGTAGGAGCCTTTGCGCTCCGGCGGCCCGATGCAGACGGCCTCGTCGGCCAGACGGACATGCAAGGAGTCGACGTCGGCCTGGGAGTAGACGGCGACGGTGGGGATTTTCATCTCGCGGGCGGCGCGGATGACGCGCACCGCGATGTCACCTCGGTTGGCAATCAGGATTTTTTTGAACATAATGTTAAGAACCGGCACTGGAAGTGCCGGTCTACTGGTGAATGAAAGTCGCTCCGCGACTGAGGAAGGGCCTGTCGGCCAGTGTATCTTGAGTCGCGGAGCGACTTCCACTCCATAATAGCCCGGCACTTCCAGTGCCGGAGCATGACCGGCTTTACTCGCCCCCATCCCCACCGCTGGCCGGGACACTGCCGCCGGCGCTGGGCGGGAGCGCGACGCCGCCGGGGCCGCGCGGCGGGCCGCCGGAGGCTGCGGGCGCATTTGAGGGGGCAGGACCGCCGAGTACCAGCGGCGCACCGGGGGCGGACGGCGGGGCAGGCCCGGCAGCAGGGGCCGTACCGAGGACGATGGGCGGAGCGCCAAGGGCGGCTCGACCATGGCCGATCTCGGTGACGGCCCCCGTGGCGGGATCAAGCTGAAACTGGCAGCCGGGGGCGTGGATGACGTCGTCGCCGATACTGCCGGCTTTTTTGAGATCGTCAAAACTCTGTGGCGGGCGGTCCTCGTGCTCTTGCTTGTACATCGTCGAGGCCATGTTGAGCTGCGAGACGTATTCGCTGCACGCCGTCCCATACGCCTGCTGCTCGGCAGCGGGGGCGCCGTTGTGGGAGCCGGCTTGGGGTTTCAGGATTTTAGAGTAGTACCAGGCGGAGAGGATGGCGACGATCACCAGCGAAACGAGCAGCCCGACCAGGGACCATTGCCCGCGCTGGCAGGCGGTGGAGCGGGCAGGGGCTGTGGGAAGCGAGGGATTCATCAGCGGACTCCTTCAGGGGCGTTCGGCCGCGAGCCGGAACAAAGGCTGGCCATAGTCCACGGGGGCGCCGTCCTCAACCAGCACATCGGTGACGCGCCCGCTTTCCTCGGCCACAACATCGTTCATCAGCTTCATGGACTCGATGTAGCCGATGACCTGGCCGGGTCGGACTGCGGCGGCGTAGGGCAGCGGCGGGTCGGCGTGGTGGAAGATGCCGACCATCGGCGCAAGGAGCTGCCGCACCTCTTCAGGTGTCATCTCTGGTGGCGCTTCGCCCCCACCGGCCCCATTAACGAGGGCCGTAGGCGAAGCCTCTCCAGAGGCGGAGGCAGGCGAGGCAACGGCGGGCAAGGCGCCCAATGGCCTGCGGACGCATACGCGCCGCCCGTCCTGCTCCACAGTGATCTCGGAAACAGGGTACTCGCCCATCAGGGCCACGATCTCTTCGACAAGGTCAAGGTTCATAAGGCGAGATGATACCCGATAAGAGCAATAAAAGACCCGGCCTGGAAAGGCCGGGCTAAGAAGATCACGAAGCCCCTCCGGGGCTACAGACTGGCTTGCGCTGGCTTTTCCCAGCACCGGAGGGGCTTTGGGCTGCCTGTAGCCCGGCCTTTCCAGGCTGGGAGCAATCGAGGTACAACATCCCAAAACCCTAGATCTTCAGCTTGAAGCAGGCGTACTCGATCACCTTCATTACCTGGGACAGAAGCACGACGCCCAGGGCGAAGACGAACACCCAGGCGATCAGGGCGTAGGCGCTGTTGTGCAGTTCCGGGATACCGGACGGGTTCGCCGGGCCGAGCGTGAACCGCCGCGTCAGATCGTCCAGACCTTTGAGGAGATGGTTGACCATTGTGTTGAGGACGGAGAACTGCCAGATCAGAAGGGCCGGCACGCCGGCCAGGGCAACAGCGGTGAGCGCCTTGTGCTTCTGCCGCTGGTGCTCGTTGTAGATGATGCAGTTGCGGCAGCGCTCGCGTTTGGCTTCGGGCGACAAATTCTTGCGCGGGCCGCCCAGAGTCTGGTTCTGGTGCGCGCGGGCCATCTGGTCCTTCCAGTCCGGGGCGATCATGGCCTGGAGGACAATGCGCTCCTCGCACATGCAGCCTTCCTTGTACCACCAGCACGGCCCGCGCCGCTTGATGTGGATGGGACATTTGGCGCGGATGTGGTCGCGGCAGTACGGCCCCTCCCAGCAGCGGCCCAGGAAGACCTGACGCTGCTTGGACTTTGGCTGCGTCTTGGTTCCCGCCCCGTACTTGGCGTTCGCGCGCTGGATGGCGGCCAGGTCAGCGGCGGCCGCCACGCGCCGCACCAGCTCGACGATGGTCCAGACCGCACCCGGCACGGCGAAGAGCCAGGCGAGCATCTGGAAGTCGGCGAGGACGGCCGTGCTGGCGTTGCTCGCCGAGATTCTCTTCATCGGGTAGATCTGGTTCACCAGAAAGGACGGCCCGGCGTAGAACACGGCCGCCGCGCCCAGCAGCCAGTAGCCGATGCCCTCCACCTGCGCGCAAGCAGTCAAGAGGGCAGCGAGGGTGATGAGGCTGGAAAGCTGGAGCAGGTGGAAGACAAGATTGATATTTTCGAGCTGCAACGTCCGGCGGGCGAGGGGCAGTTGTCCCATCACTTGGTGCGACCACGCCCCACTGAGCAGCCCCCACAGAAGGTACAGGGTGAGCAGGACGCTGACGAGGGCGGCGGGGCCGAGGACGCGGCGCGCGAAGTCGTCGAGCTTGGGCGCTCCCGTTCCCTTGCCTTTATGGGAGGGCCGTCGCGCCGCCGGCAGCGGCGCCTCGGTCAAGTCAATGCGTTCGGACATGGGCGTTACCCTTGCCGGCCCAAGCTGCCCGGCTCGTTATTTGACGCGCTCCAGATACTGGTCGCTGCGGGTGTCTATCTTGATTCGGTCGCCCATCTTGACGAAGAACGGGACGGTGACGACCGCGCCGGTCTCGACCGTGGCGGGCTTGCCGCCGCCCGAGGCCGTGTCGCCCTTTTCGCTGCCCGCCGTCTCGGTCACTTCCAGCTCGACGAAGGGGGGGACCTCGATGCCGATAATGGCATCTTTATGGGTCATCACGCTCAGGTCCATATTCTCTTTGAGGTACTTGACGCCATCGCCGATTTGTTCCTTGCGGACGCCCACCTGCTCGAAGGTCTGGGGGTCCATCAAGAAATACTCGGCCCCGTCGTTGTAAAGGTACTGCATGGGGCGGCGCTCCAGGAATGCCTGTTCCATGCGCTCGCCCGCGCGCCAGGTTTTATCAATGGAGCGCCCATTCTTGATGTTCTTCAGGGTCGAGCGCACGAACGCCCCGCCCTTGCCGGGCTTGACGTGCTGGAAATCGGTGATGGTATAAATATCCCCATCCATGACGATGGAAATGCCGTTACGAAATTCGCTGGTGTCCATGGGAGAAACAAAAACTCCTGCACAAAATAATTCGGAAATCGTGACAAAAGGTGTTGAAGAATGTCGCTGACAAGATAACACCGCATAACACCGCTATTATAGCATATCCGGCGGCGCTTTGACAATCAGCGGCGCGCTTCGCATCTTTCACCCTACAAGGAAACACGCGCTGGCGCACTTGAACCCTCTTCCCGTGCAGCCGCAGGTGGCGTTCACCCACGTTTTGCAGGTGGTCGCCGCCGACCTGGATAAAGCGTTTCAGAACTTCTTCCGCCGTGTTAAGCCGGGTGAGACCTTTGGCTATCCGAGGTACAAAGGCCAAGACCAATTCGACTCCTTTGGCTTGAAAGAACTCGGCAACGGTTTTAAGATAGATGGGCGGCGGCTCAAAATCAGCGGCATCGGACGTATCGCCGTGCGCTGGCATCGTGGGATTGTCGGCACAATCAAGACCGTCCGCATCACCCGCAGGGCTGTCCTGTAACTGCAACGGCATCACGAGCGGGACCCAAACCGCCGTCAGGATTTTCTGAACAAAGTCGCGCATCGGCTGATTTCTCGGTACGACCTGATTGCTTTGGAAGACCTTCGCATTAAAAACATGGTGCGAAACTACCACCTGAGCAAGAGTATTTGGACGCGGGCTGGAACTACCTCACGCAACGACTCGAAGGCAAAGCTGAAAGTGCTGGCCGTCGAGTGGAGTTCGTTCCTGCCGCGTACACGTCGAAAACCTGTTCCCGTTGCGGGACAATCTTCGAGAACCTCACGCTGTCGGACAGGTGGGTTGAGTGCGCCTGTGGCTTGTCTTTGGACAGAGCCGTCGGGCGTCAACGCAAGGCACTGGCCTAAGCGTAGCCCAAGAAGCCACGGGGCTTTAGCCCGTGTGGAGTGTCACCCCTCGCATTTTCCTTTCCCGTCTTAGTCGGACCCCCTTTCGGGTATAATCAAGCGTAGAGATGCGAAAGAATCTCCGCTGCCGCCTGGACCCCAGCCGCGCAGTCCGGGCCATGACCGGCCTGGCAGGGACGTAACACGCGACACCGGAACATATATCACCAAACATGTATCATCGGAGAGGCATGAATCGTCTGATCGCTGGTATCACCCTGGTGGCTGGAAGCCAAAAATCTGTCAATATGCCCAAGCCTCGCCGCCGCCCGCCTCGCCGATTGTCCGACCTCCCGCGCCTCGTTGTTCCCGTCGGCGCGGGCGTGACCCTGCTCCTCAGCGTGTGGGGCTTTGTCTACTTCACTGGGATCACCCTTTACAAGCAGGCCCACTTCGCGCCCGGCATGGAACACCCCGACGATGCCTACGCCGCCGGGTGCCTGTTCCTCGGTATGGGCGCCCTCGCGCTGGTGCTGCTCTCCCTGCGCGACCCGCCGCCGATGCGCTGGCGCCGGCCCCGGCAGAGCGATGTCCGGCGAATCGCCCGGCAGAAACGGGCAAAACCGGCGTCCCCTTCGGGTACAATAACCCCAAGATGACACCCGACGGCACTAACCCACATCCCGAACACCACGTTCATGGCGAGAGCCGCAACACGCGCCGCGAGGCCCGCGAGCTGGCCCTGCGGATGCTGTTCCAGCTTGACCTGGGCAAGCAGCCCACGGACGAAGTAATCGCCGCCGCCCTCGCCCAGTCCCGGCTGGAAGGCGCTAACCGCCTTTATTCCGAGGCACTGGTGCGCGGCGCGCTGGAGCACCTGGCTGAGATTGACGGACGCCTCACCGCCCTGACCCCCGACTGGACCCCCGACCGGCAGGCCGCCGTGGACCGCAACATCCTCCGCCTCGCGGCCTACGAATTGCTTTACCGCCCCGACGCTCCCGTCGCCGCCGTCGTCAATGAGGCCGTCGAACTGGCGAAGAAATACAGCACGGCGGACTCGGGCCGCTTCGTCAACGGCGTCCTCGGCGCCCTCGCCCGCCAGCCGCGCGGGGAAAGCGAAGGTGACCAAAAAAGCGAGGAGGAGGAAGGTAGGGACGCAGATGGGGAAGGCGGGGACGATGCCCATCTCTAACATCCCTGTTTATGAGATGCGCCCGCTCGCCCTGCCCGAAGCGGAACTGATCGCGAGCTGGGCGGCGACGCCCGAAGAAGTCTGGGCCTTGGCCGCCTCCCCTGAGTTTCCCCTGACCGCCGATCAGGTAGCCGCCTGGACCTATGAATCCGACTTCGCCTTCACCCTGCGCCGCGATGGGGACTTGGCCGCCTATGCTGAGATTGTCGAGGACGTGGTCGAGCAGGACGTCGAGATACAGCACCTCCTGGTTGCCCCCGACCTGCGCGCGGCGGGCGTCGGCCGTGCCTTCCTGTCGCGCTTGTGCGCCTTCCTCGCCGCCACCCGCCCGTACCCGGAAGTCTGGCTGCGCGTGGGCCGTGACAACAGCGCCGCCGCCGCCTGCGCCCGCGCCGTCGGCTTCGAGGACATCCCCGCCATGTCCGGCCCGCGCTACCGCTGGCTGAAGAAGAGTCTTACCTCCCCATGATCCTCTCCGACCGCAGCATCAAAGAGTGTGTCGCCTCTGGGCGCATCGTCATCACGCCCTACGACGAAGCGCTTGTCCAGCCCGCCTCGTCATCACGCCTTACAGAGTGAGAAATTGGCAAAAAGCAGAAAAGAAATACGCGACGATTATATGAGGAGACATCAAGAACAGGGTCTCTGTACGATGTGCCCTAATCCAGTTAGGGATGGGCGCTCTCGTTGCCCAATCTGTGAGAATAGACGAACGAAACTGGACGCAGAAAGAAGACTGGCAGCCGTTTCTAAAGGCTTGTGCTACGACTGCCGGAGGTCCAAACCACTGCAATGGCATGAAAGATAACCTACTAGAGAAGGAAGAATTCTTCCCACTCATAGAAAAGATATACTTTGCCATGAGAGAGAAGTATGATTTTATCTGACCACAGCATTAAAGATGCAATCAATACAGGGCGTATACAGATAAGTCCATTCAATGAAGACCAAATTCAACCTGCCAGCTATGACATCCGCCTGGACGGGCGCTTTCTGGTCTTCCGCAATTATAAATACTCGTGTATTGACCCCAAATCCCCCCAGCAGGACCTGACCGAGATGATCGAGGTCGGCGACGATGAGCCGTTCATCGTCCATCCCGGCGAGTTCATCCTGGGCAGCACGGTCGAGCGCATCGGGCTAGGCAGCGACATCGCCGCCCAGCTAGGCGGCAAGTCCAGCCTGGGCCGGCTGGGGCTGATCGTACACGCCACGGCCGGATTCATTGATCCCGGTTTTGAGGGTAGTGTGACGTTGGAACTCTCCAATGTCGCCAACTTGCCGATCCGCCTGTATCCGGGCATGAAGGTCGGGCAGATTTCGTTTTTCGCCCTAACCACCGCCGCCGACCGGCCCTACGGCCATCCGTCCCTGGGCAGCAAGTACAAGGGCCAGACCGTGCCGACGGCCAGCCGGATGCACCTCAATTTCCCTCCCGAAAAGGACAAACCATGACGATCCACGATTATCAAGTCTTGCAGCAAGGGGCAGACGGCAAAGCGCGCATCACGCTCGAATCGGGTGAGATGATTACACTGCCCGTCGGCGGCCCTTACGAAGTCGGCGGGGCGAAGAACGTCCTGGTCGGGGACCTTTGGATACTCGCCGGGCAGAGCAACATGGAGGGGGTGGGGGACCTGGTGGATGTCGAGGCTCCGCACCCGCTCGTCCACTCGTTCCAGTCCCGCGAGCAGTGGACACCCGCCGAGGAGCCGCTGCACTGGCTGGGCGAGTCCCCGCGCCCCGTCCACCACGTCATTTCGGGCCTGCCCGTGCCGACCGAAATCCCGCCGCGCGATCCTGCCCGCACCAAAGGCGCGGGCCTGGGCCTGACCTTCGCCAAAATGCGGGCCGAGCAGACCGGCGTTCCCATCGGCCTGGTCCCTGCCGCTCACGGCGGGACATCCATGCAGCAGTGGGACCCTGCGCGCAAAGGACAGGGCGGCCATTCTCTCTACGGCGCGACGCTGGAACGAGTCAAAGCGGTCGGTGGCAAAGTCGCCGGAATCTTGTGGTATCAGGGCGAGTCGGACGCCAACCCCGCCGACGCCGCACTCTACGAGGCCCGCATGACCGACCTGGTCCAGTCCTTCCGCGCCGACCTGGTCCAGCCCGACCTGCCGTTTTACTATGTCCAGCTTGGCGGGTTTGTCAGCGACCCGTTTCCCGAGTCCGTGTCGGGCTGGAACCGCGTCCGCGAGTCCCAGCGCACCTGGCAGGAGACTCTGCCGAATGTCGGCATGGTTTCGGCCATCGACTGCGGCCTTGACGACGGCATCCATATTGACACATTGGGCCTCAAATCTCTCGGCAAGCGCCTCGCCGCCGTCGCCGCTGGGCAGCCTGCCCCCGCTCTCGCCGCCGTCACGTTCGAGCCGACGAACGGCTGGCTCCGCGTGTCCTTCGCCAATGTCCAGGGTGGCCTCCAGGCTGCGGGCCGCCCCGCCGGCTTCTCCCTGCGGGACGCGGTGGGAAACGAGCTGCCGCTGATCTACAAAGTCACGCTCGACGGCCCCGACGCCCTGCTCAAGCTCACCGACCCCGCCCGCCTCCCCGGTGCTTCTCTCTGGTACGGCTGGGATTTGGCCCCCTACTGCAACGTCACCGACGCGACGGGAGCCGCCGTGCCTGCGTTTGGACCGGTGCGGCTAGACTGAGGCACCAGCGAGTATAATAAAGCCACAGCAGAGGGGAAGGGCCGCCCCGCAAGGGGTTCCAGAGGAAGCGATTTCAACCGCGCCCAGGGGCTTGGGCACCGTTTGCGAAAAGAGGCCAGGCGCAGACCATGCCTCTGCTGTTTCCAAATGCCAGAAGTGACGCAATGGAAGTAACCTATCAGCTTGAGCGGGAAGATTATTGGCAGTTCAATAAGTTCGTCATCAACCGTACACCTGCATTAAAACGCAAGGTAGCCTTTAATCTCTTGTCGCCGGGTGTGATCTGGCTGGGGGTGTTTTGGTTCCTTCATCTTCCGCTCGCCGCTTACATTTTTCTAAATTTGGCGATCTGTGCCTGCTGGCCTTTCTATTTCTTCCCCGAGATGAAGCGCGCCACGATAAAGCAGGCAGAAATGGTCCCAGGCGCTCTCGGTCAGCACACCCTGATTATCAGCCCTGAACACCTGCGCCAAATGAGTTCGGTCAGCGAGTCTACGGTAGGCTGGCACAATTTTACAGAATTAACGGAAGATAGCCTTTATCTACTCTTCTTTATGAGCCAGCGCTTGGCGTTCATTATTCCCAAGCGCGCCTTCTCGACGCCAGGACAAGCACAGACATTTCTGGAAACGGCACAGGCTTATCGCCAAAGCGCCTTAGACGGCACAACGCCCGTCTTGCCGTCCATCCCGGAGACCTGGCCGCCTGCGCCGCAGCGGATCATTTAGAAACACTATGACCAACCCCATCATATTAGACGGCACGGCGACGGCCAAGACCATCCGCGCCGAAGTGGGCGCGGCGGCGAAGGCGCTGACGGCGGAAACGGGAGTCGTCCCGACTCTAGCCGCTATTCTCGCGGGCGACGACCCCGCCTCGGCCACCTACGTCGCCATGAAGGAGCGCGCCTGCGCCCGTGCCGGCATGGGGTCGCGCACCTTCCCCTTTGGCAGCGACGCCTCGCAGGCCGAGGTTGCCGACTGCCTGGCGATGCTGAACGCCGACCCGTCCGTCCACGGCATCCTGGTCCAGCACCCGCTGCCGAAGCACATGGACGAGCCGGCCATTCTTTCCATGATGGACCCCGCCAAAGACGTGGACGGCATCGCGCCGATCTCGCTGGGGCGGCTCGTTGCGGGCCTGCCCGCCTTCCACGCCTGCACCCCGGCGGGCATGATCGAGCTGATGAAGCGCTACAATCTGCCTATCGCGGGCAAGCACGCCGTCGTCGTCGGGCGCAGCGTCATCCTGGGCAAGCCGCTCGCCCTCCTGCTCCTGCAAGAGCACGCGACGGTCACGATCTGCCACTCCCGGACGCCCAACCTGGCCGAGATCACCCGGCAGGCTGACATCCTCTGCGCCGCCGTCGGCAAGGCCGAAATGATCACGCGCGACATGATCAAGCCCGGCGCAGTCGTTTTGGATGCCGGGTACACTCGTATCCCGGCAGCGGAAGAAGGCAAATACGATTATGTCGGCGACGTGGATTACGCGGGCGCGCTCGAAGTCGCCTCCGCCCTCACCCCCGTCCCCGGCGGCGTCGGCCCCATGACTATTGCCATGCTGATGCGTAACACGCTGACCGCTGCCCAAGAGGCGGCTGGAAAGTCCTGACCGTCCCCATGACCTTCGATCTTGCGGCCTACCTCGCAGAACGCCGCGCCCTGACCGACCGCGCGCTGGACATCTACCTGCCCCCCGCTGACAGTCTGCCGCCGCGTTTGCACGAAGCCATGCGCTACTCGCTCTTCTGCGGCGGCAAGCGGCTCCGCCCCATCCTCGTCTACGCCGGGGCTGAGGCCGTTGGCGGCCAGTTGGAGTGGGTCACGCCACTGGCCTGTGCCGTCGAATGTATCCACACCTTCTCGCTCATCCACGACGACCTGCCCGCCATTGACGACGACCACCTGCGGCGCGGCAACCCCACCTCCCACGTCGTTTACGGCGAGGCGATGGCTATCCTGGCGGGCGATGCCCTGCTCGCCCTCGCCTTCGACCTGATCGCCGAATGCCGCGTCCACGCCCCGGAAGGCCGCGTCCTCGACGCCGTCGCCATGGTCGCCCGCGCGTCGGGGACGCGCGGCATGGTCGGCGGCCAGGTCTCCGACATCGAGAGCGAGGGCCGGGACGATCTGGACGAAGCGACCGTCGCCTCCATCCACGCCCGCAAGACCGGCGCCCTGCTTCTGGCCTCCCTGCTGGCCGGCGCCCGCCTGTGCGGCGCGACATTGGCCCAGGAGCGCGCCCTGCATGTCTATGGCGCGCAGACGGGCCTGGCCTTCCAGATCACCGACGACATCTTAGACTTGGAAGGCGACGCCGCAAAGCTCGGCAAGCCGCTGGGGAGCGACCTGAAACAAGACAAGGCCACCTACCCCAAAGTGCTGGGTGTCCCCGCCTCCCGCGCCCTCGCCCGCCGTGCCTGCGACGCTGCCCTCGCCGCCCTCGACGGCTTCGACCATCACGCCGCCCCCCTGCGCGCCCTGGCCCACTACATCGTCGAGCGTGACAGCTAGCTTGTCACACCTCGGATTGCGGGTCTGTGTGCGGTCCATCCAGCGATTCAATCAGCTCCGTGACCGCTTCGCGAACAGGCGTGAGGTCGAAGTCCGCTCTTATGACGTCCTCTAACTGCTCGGACATCGCATCCATACCAAACAAAGCGCGCGGGAAGCGCGGATGACTGATCCGTCCGAAGAGTTTCTGCGCCGCTTCCGAACTTTCCGTCTCAGACAGTCCAAACGTCTCCCTGAGATATGCGCTCAATCGTTCGTGGGGTACGGAGAAGATCACGTCGAAGTACCGGGCGGCTCCTTCCGGGAAGCGTTCCGCCTCGGCGATGCTCATGCGGCACATGCGGATCGTCCAGGCGAAAAGCAGGCCCTCAAGGTAGCGACCGCAGAACAGGACCAGGGCCTCGGCGGGGTCGTCGGAATAGTCGCCCGGCATCTCGAGCTTGCTGAGGGACATTTCGCGGACGAGTTCGATGATCGCCAGGTACAGCTTCTCTTTGCTCTCAAAATGGGCGTACAGGGTCCGCTTTGAAGTTTGGGCGCGCGCGGCGATCACATCCATCGAGGCGCGCTCGAAGCCCATTTCCAGGAACACGTTCTTAGCCGCGTAAAGGATGTGTTCTCGCAGGTCATTGCCTCGTCTTGCCATAAAGGGATTATAGCCCTCATTTAATTATTTTGCTATGAGGTTGACAAAATGTAAACGGTACGGTATAGTTTACATGCAATCTTGAAAGCAAACGAAGAGAGAATTAAAATGAAAGTTTTCGTCACGGGAGCCTCGGGCTTCATCGGCTCGGCTGTCATCCCGGAACTGCTCGGCGCGGGCCATCAGGTGCTCGGACTGGTGCGCTCCGAGGCAGCCGCCCAGGCGCTTACGGCTGCGGGTGCCGAAGCGCATTTCGGGACACTTGAGGATTTAGACAGCCTGAAACGCGGCGCGGCGGCCTCGGACGGCGTTATCCACCTGGCCTTCAACCACGACTTCTCGAAGTTCGCGGAGAACTCCGAGCTGGACCGGCGGGCCATTGAGGCGCTCGGCAGCGCACTCGCCGACTCAGACCACCCCCTGCTCGTCACCGGCGGGATCGGGCTTCTGGCACCGGGCCGCCCCGTGACGGAAGACATGGACCCCCCGGCCAATTCACCCACTCCCCGCGTTTCCGAACAGGCGGCTTTGGCGCTGGTCCCCCAGGGCGTCCGCGCGTCGGTGGTGCGACTGCCCCAGGTTCACAACACGGTCAAGCAGGGTTTTGTGACTTACCTCATCGCAGTGGCTCGCGAGAAGGGGGTGTCGGCGTATGTTGGCGACGGCATGAACCGCTGGCCGGCGGCGCATGTCCTCGACACAGCCCGTCTTTACAAGCTGGCGCTGGAGAAACAGGAAGCAGGTGCCAGGTATCACGCGGTTGCGGAAGAGGGAGTGCCGCTCCGGGACATCGCAGAAGTCATTGGCCGAGGCTTGAAGGTGCCGGTGGTCTCTCTGTCCCCGGAAGAGGCAGGCCCTCATTTTGGCTTCCTCGGGGCGTTTGCCGGCCTTGACATGCCGGCTTCCAGCGCACTCACCCAGGAACGGCTGGGATGGCATCCGACCGGGCCTGGGATGATCGCCGATCTCGACAATGGGACCTATTTCAACGGGTAAACATGAAAAAAATACTAGTCATCGGGGCCTCTGGCTTTGTCGGGAGGCGCGTCGCTCAGGCACTGCTTGCGGACGGATGCGATGTCCGCTGTCTAGCACGCAGCCCGGCGCGGGTTCAAGATTTGGCTGAGGCGGGCTGCGAGATCGTCCAGGGCGACATTTCCGATCCCGCGTCCATGCGGCGCGCGCTGGACTCCGTGGACGCTGCCTATATCTCCATCCATATGCTCTCACCCCAGCATACTGACACGGCGGGCCAGGACTTCATGGACGTTGAGAGGAATGGACTGGAAAACATCGTGGCGGCGTGCCGGACGAACGGTGTGCGTCGCCTGATTTATGTGACATTCCTGGGGGCCGCGCCCGATGGGCCGAGCGCGTGGATACGCGGGCGCTGGCAGGCGGAACAGTTCCTGCTCCAGAGCGGCCTCGATGTCACCGTCATCCGGCCCGGCCAGATCGTTGGCGTGGGCGGGCAAGGCTTCAATATGATGGTGAGTCAAGCCAAGAGGTCGGCCGCGATTATTATGGGCAGTGGCCGGCAAAAATGGCGCAACATCGCCATTGACGATTTGGTTTACTACCTTGTCGGCGTCCTCAACGATCCACGGGCCTACGGGCAATGTTACGACGTGGGCTGTGACGACATCCTGACGAGCGAGCAAATGATTGACACGGCGGCAGAACTTCTGGGCCGAACTCACCCCCGGAAAATCCATATCCCGCAGGCGCTCCTAAGCACGCTCGCGCCGTTTATCGAACGCATAAGCAAACTCCCCAAAGGTTCGATGACGGGCTTTGTGGACAGCATGAAGGCCGATGCGGTCGGCGATCCCGCGCCGATACGCCGCGTTTTGCCCCGGCCGCCTCTTTCCTATCGCACGGCGGTGGAAAGAGCATTGCAGGAGGCGTGATAAATCCCGACGCGCTACGGCTGCATCGGCTCCGCAGCCCCCTTCGCCGTCCCTTCCGGCTCGCCCGGACTTTCCGACACGACCCGCTCAATGCGGCGGTCCGGGACTAGCCACATCAGCGCCACCAGCACATACAGCCCGTCCGCGATCCAGGGCCGCACGAACGCGAGGGCGACGGCGAGCGTGTAGAAGACCGGGGACAGCTTCCCTTTAAGGTCGCTCCCGACCGCCTCCGCCAGGCGCGAGTCCGGCCCCTGCACGGCCAGGATCGCCCGCAGCAGTATCCAGTACGCCAGTGACGCCGCCAGCAGGGTTGCCCCGTAGGCCGCTGTCGGGGCGGGCGCGAAATGGTTCTCGCCCATCCAGCCCGTCGCGAACGGGACCAGCGACAGCCAGAACAGCAGGTGCATGTTGGCCCATAGGACGGCCCCGTTCACCCGCTCCGTGACCGCCAGCAGGTGGTGATGGTTGTTCCAGTAGATGCCGAGGTAGACGAAGCTGAGGATGTAGCTGAGGAAAACTGGCAGCAGCGGGCGCAGCGCGGCCCAGTCGTCCCCCTGCGGCACCCGCAGTTCCAGCACCATGATCGTGATGATGATGGCAAGCACCCCGTCGCTGAACGCCGCCAGCCGTTCCTTCCCCATGCTCTGCCCCCGTTCCATCCTCTGTCACTGTCCTACTCCCCCAGGAATGGGGGCTGGGGGGCCGCTAGCGCCGCCCCAAGCTCTCGCTCCCCGTCGGCAGCATGTCCTTCCACTGCCCGATCAGCTTCCGGTACTCCCACCCAACCCGCCGAACATTCCGCTCCATGTCGCATAATCCGACCGGCGCGAAGTGCCCATTGTCCTCGCGCAAGGCCGTGTCCCAGTCTACCTGGTCTGTCAGGCTGTACCAGGTGAAGCCGAGAATCGGCACCCCGTCCTGGCGCAGCCGGAACAGGTTCATCCACTGCTTCCATAGCCAGTCCCACGAGTGCTCCGCGTCCGCCAGGTTCGTCTCCGTGTGCATGACCGGCAGCCGGTAACGCTCGTAATACTGGCGCGTGATGACGTAGTAACCGAAAATCTCTCCCGATGACGTCACCCGCCCATCCGCGTGGACCAGATGCTCGTTCGTGACGTAATAGTCCGTCCCCATCACGCAGTTCGCCTTGACCTGGTTTTCCAGAAACCAGTGGTAGTCCGCCCGCGTCATGCCGTTGTCCAATAAATATTCGTACATCACGGCGTTCACTGGACGCCCATATGTCAAATCCAGCGATAGAAACCGCTTCTCGTTCAGCACATTCGCCGCTGCCAGCACGTCGGGAGACGCCGCATGGAAATACTCCGACGACTCGCTCTGGATGAACACCGCGTCCGGCCGGATCTCCAGGATCGCCCGCATCGCCAGCGTGTTCGCCCGGCACAGGTTGCCTAATGCCGTCACAAACCCCCGGTCACTCGCCTGCCGCTCGTTCCACCACCCGAGCTGCCCCGAGAACGTCGCCGCGACGAATATCTCGTTGACCGGCGTGTAGTAGCGTACCCAGGGGAAGCGCGCGGCGAACGCCCGCGCGTACTCGGCGAACAGTGCGGGCCAGTCCGGGTTGTCAAACCCCCCCACCCAGTCCGGCACCCCAAAGTGGCACAGGTCCACGATCGGCGTGATGCCCATCTCATGCAGCGCCCCGAACGTCTCGTCCGTAAAGTCCCAGTCATAGCGCCCCGGCCCCGTGTGCGTCGAGAACAGCGGCGGCCCGTAGCGCAGGAACTCGATGTCCAGCTCCTGCACCAGTCGGAAGTCATCCCGCCAGCGCGCGTAGTGCCCGCACTTTGCCATCTCATCCACCCGATGCGTCCGCCCATCCGGCAGCCGGATCGTCGGGTAACTGTTCTCGATCCCCGTCGCAAACATGAACTCGGTCATAATAACGCTCTTGCCCCTTTGCTTCCCGTCCTACACCTTCTCCTGGCCGCCCGTTCCCGCGCCGGGACAGGATGCCTTCTTTTCGGGTATTCTAACCCTCGGCTTCAGGGGAAAGCCTGGAGCATGAGCAAGGCAATGAGCAATGGTCGCCGATTTTTTGTCCGGGAGCCGTTCTGCGGCCTGTCTCACGGCCTGGGCGCCTGCCTCGGCCTCGGCGGCCTTGTTGCTCTGCTGGTCTTGGCGCACGGCGACCCCTGGCGGACCGTCGCATTCGCCCTTTATGGGGCAAGTTTGATCCTGCTGTACACCGTCAGCGCCCTCTACCACTCCCTTTGGCTCTCCGAAGACCGCCTGGACCGATTGCAGCGGTGGGACCACATCGCCATCTTCCTGTTCCTTGCGGGCAGCTACGCCCCGCTCTGCCTGGTGAGCCTGCGCGGGCCGTGGGGATGGGGCCTGGGCGGAACCGTGGGTGCCCTCGCCCTCGTGGGCATCGTCGGCAGTCGCCCCCGGCACGGACTGCCGGACTGGGGGCGCGTCCTGCTTTACGCCGTCATCGGCTGGCTGGCCCTGGCCGCCGCCGCGCCCCTTCAACACGCCCTCACCCCCGCCGGCTTCGGCTGGCTGCTAGCCGGTGGCCTGGCCTACACCGTCGGGGGCCTGGTCTTCGCCGCCGACCGCCCTCACCTCTGGCCCGGCAAGTTCAACGCCCACGACCTCTGGCACCTCTTCGTGCTCGCCGGCAGCGCCTGCCACTTCCTCGTCATGCTCCGCTACGTCGCGCCCGGCCCTCAATAACAGGCGCGGACAGACTCTACGTCCCCACTCCTTGGCGGCAATGAGAGGCGTTCTGTTTTGTATAGGCGTTATTTGGTGCGCCTTCCCCTCCTGCTCCCCTATTATTGGGGGCCGGGGGAACTTCCTATCTTCGCCAACTCCGAACCAGCAGAAATGGCTTCCATCAACAGAAACACAAAATAAACGCTTAAAACAAGAAATATCCAAAAACACCTTTCAATGGTGCTTAAATCGCTCAAAAATGGCGTATAATGCTTGTATAGATACTTCTACAGGAGAAACAAGCACAAATGAGCACAACCAGCATTTTCGATGACGAAATTATCAGCTTTCCCGTGCCGAAGCGTTTTTTGCCGCTCGTCATCCAAGCCTTGGCAAAGGCGATGGAACCGGAGGTCACTGTTCCCGCAGAAACGGCAGGGACACAAGCAGGAACAGAACACGAAACTCAGTCCATTGACTGGACGCAGATCAGTAACATGAAGATACTCAGGAAAGGACTGAAGTTACCCATCGGCCTCAAGCTGCTGGACATGACCGCAGCGCGTCCCGGTGAGTGGATCTCCTTCAAGGAAATCTACACCGCCGCAGGCTTCACGGAGACCCGGCGGGCAGGCAGCAGCCTCGGTTCCCTGACCAAAGTGATCAAGCGCGACTTCGGGGTTCCTTATGAGGAAGCCATCTGGCCTGTCGAACACCAATGGGCAGTCAATAACGACGCTCAAGTCTCGTACCGAATGTCAGAAGAAGTGAAGCAGGCGTGGCTTCAGTCTGCCACATAATGTGCGGCGGCACACATCCACAGGAGGAGAACCAATGGCGATATTATCACAGGCCCCAAAGACGATTTGGGTAGAAATCCAGGGACGGCGCATTAAGGTGTTCGATGATGACAAAACCCAAAGCGTCAACATCTGTACCCTGAAAAACGTCGTGGGGAAATACGAGCAGAAGTTCTATTTCCACGACAATTTCCGGGTCACCGCGCAAGTGGTGGACCAGCATACCAGCCTCGCAGCATTAACCAAGTGGCTGCGCGAACGCTCCTACCGCCAGTTGCAGTAGCACGGCGGCCCAATGCGGTGCTTTACCCTCCCCTAACAGGGGAGGGTCGGCGCTTGCGCCGGGGAGAGGTTTCCGTTTGCGGCGTCTCCCTGCCGGGTAGAAGCAAGGGACTCGCGAAAGGCAGGGGTGGAACGGCAATGAAACTCAAGAAATTAAAGAACCAGGTGATCGTCATCACCGGGGCCTCCTCCGGCATCGGGCTGGTGACGGCGCGGCTGGCGGCGAAGGGCGGGGCCAAGCTGGTCCTGGCGGCGCGCAGCGAGGGGCCGCTGAGGCAGCTCACCGAAGAGATCACGAAGGCGGGCGGCAAGGCCGCCTATGTGGTCGCCGATGTGGGCGTCCGCGACCAGGTCCACGAAATCGCCCGCGTCGCCATCGAGCGGTTCGGCGGGTTCGACACCTGGGTCAACAATGCGGGCGTCGGCATTTACGGCAAAGTCGTGGAAACGCCCGTCGAGGACATGCGGCGTCAGTTCGAGACCAACTACTGGGGCGTGGTCTACGGGTCCCTGGAGGCCGTCGCTCACCTGAAGACGCGCGGCGGGGCGCTCATCAACATCGGCAGCACGCTCTCGGAACGGGCCGCCATCTTGCAGGGCAGCTACAGCGCCACCAAGCACGCCGTCAAGGGGTTCACCGACGCCCTGCGGATGGAGCTGGCCCTGGACAATGCGCCCGTCTCCGTCACGCTGATCAAGCCTGGCCCCATTGACACCCCCTATACCTTGAATGCGAAGAATTACATGGACGCCGAGGCCCGCCATCCCGCGCCCGCCTATGCCCCCGAAGTGGTGGCGCGGGCGATCCTGCGCGCCGCCCAGAAGCCTAAGCGCGAGGTGTTCGTGGGCGGCGGCGGTCGCGGCATCGCGCTCCTGGGCGTTCTGGCCCCGCCGGTTTCGGATGCCTTCATGCGGAAAGTCATGGTGCCGCAGTCCAAGCTGAAGCCGCAGCCTCCCAGCCAGAAGAACGCGCTGGACGCCCCCTCGGACCGTCTGGCGGAGCGCGGCAACTTTCCCGGCCACACGCGCGAAACGAGCCTGTATACCTTCAGCGCCTTCCACCGCACCCTGACCGGCGCCCTGCTGCTTGGCGCGGGCCTGGCCTTCTACGCCTGGCGTCAGGGCAAAAATGACGACAGCGACGCAGCGCCGTCCCGCTTGCCGCTCGCCGATACCGCCTCCGACGGCGACGCGCCAGCCCCGGAGACAATCGTGATAGACACCGTAGAAGTGGTAGACACGCCCGATGGCCCGGTCGTTGTTGAGACGGTGGAAGTGGTGGACGTAGTAGACGCAATGGACATGGGCAACACAACGGCGGTGATGGATAGGGCGGAAGTGCTAGGCGAAGGCAGCATTCCTCCTGCCTGATCCGTGCCGGTTTTCCTGACGGCCAATCCCTATCGGGGCGCGTGCAAAGTTTAGGATGAGCGCGCAACCGGCACGTTCGGGGGAACCGGCATTGAGAGAGGCCCCGGCACTGGAAGCCCTCCGGGTCCGCCAGTGCGGGCCGGTCTACCCGAAGTGAAAGTGCCTCCGGCACTGAGGAGCAAGGGCCGCAAGCTCATCCTCAGTCGCGCAGCGACTTTTACCGAGAGTGGACCGGCACTTCAGTGCCGGGCACATCTCCTACTGGGGGCGATCTTGCCTCGCAGGAAACCCGCCCGCCTAAGCCGAACTAAAGCGGCATGGCAACCACGGACAAAGAACGACAGCGGCTGGAAGATTTGCGGCACCAGCGACCCGGCGCGGAGTGGCGGCGCTGGGGGCCGTATGTTTCGGCCCGCGCCTGGGGCACCGTCCGCGAGGACTACTCGGCGGGAGGCAGCGCCTGGGACTTCCTGCCGCACGACTGGGCGCGCTCCAAAGCCTACCGCTGGAATGAGGACGGATTAGCTGCCATCTGCGACGACCAGCAGCGCCTGTGCTTCGCCTTGGCCCTGTGGAACGGTCAGGACCCCATCCTCAAGGAGCGCCCCTTCGGCCTGTCCGGGCCGGAAGGCAACCATGGCGAGGATGTCAAGGAATATTACTTCTTCCAGGACAACCTGCCCTCCCACGCCTACATGAAGATGCTTTATAAGTATCCCCAGGCGGCGTTCCCCTATGAGGATTTGGTCAAAACGAACGCCGCGCGCACCAAGCACGAGCCGGAGTACGAGCTGCTGGACACGGGGGTCTTCGCGGACAACCGCTACTGGGACGTCACCGTCGAGTACGCCAAAGCCGCCCCCGACGACATCCTCATCCAGATCACCGCCGCCAACCGGGGGCCGGACACGGCCACTCTGGACATCCTGCCGACGCTCTGGTATCGCAATGTCTGGTCCTGGGGCTATGACCACGCCAAAAACGCCCGCCCCGAAATGAAGAAAGGGCAGGGGAGCCTTGCCTCCATCCAGGCCGATCACCACGAGTTGGGGCCGCGCACTCTGCTCTGCTCGGGGACGCCCGACCTGCTGTTCACCGACAACGAGACCAACGCCAAGCGTCTCTACGGACTCGCGGACAACCCGACGCCCCACGTCAAGGATGGCCTCAACGACTACATCGTCGGCGGTATTCAGGGCGCGGTCAACCCCGCCCAGACCGGCACTAAAGCCTGCGCCCGCTACCAAATCACGGTGGAAGGCGGCCAGGAGACCACGATCCGCCTCCGCCTCACCGACCAGCCCGTTTTGCCCCCTCCTGCCCCTCATCCTCTGGGGGAGGGTAGCGAGGAACGAGCCGGGAGGGGTTCTTCTGTCGGCGGGGCCGGGTCTACCGGCCCCCTCGGAACCGGCTTTACCCAGGTATTCGCCGCCCGGATTGCCGAGGCCAACGCTTTCTACGACTCCATCGGCTCCGCCGAGCTGTCCCCCGACGCCCGCCTCGTCATGCGTCAGGCCTTCGCCGGGCTGCTCTGGTCCAAGCAGTTCTACAAGTACGACGTTGTCCACTGGCTTGACGGCGACCCCAATCAGCCCGCGCCGCCTGCTGCACACCGATCGGGCCGCAACCATGAGTGGAGACACCTCAACGCCAAAGATATCATCTCCATGCCGGACACCTGGGAATACCCCTGGTTCGCCGCCTGGGACCTCGCCTTCCACTGCATCCCGCTGGCCGTCATTGACCCGCAGTTCACCAAAGAGCAGCTTCTATTATTGGGCCACGAGTGGTATCAGCACCCCAACGGCCAGATGCCTGCCTACGAATGGGCCTTCGGCGATGTTAACCCACCCGTCCAAGCGTGGGCCGCCCTGCGCGTCTACCAGATCGAGGCGCGCGTCTTGGAAAAAGAGGGCGATTTTCTGTTCCTCGAAAAGATGTTCCACAAGCTCCTGATGAACTTTACCTGGTGGGTCAACCGCAAGGACGCCGAGGGCAAAAACGTCTTCCAGGGCGGCTTCTTGGGGCTGGACAACATCGGCCTGTTCGACCGCTCCCAGCCCCTCCCCACGGGCGGGTATTTGGAGCAGTCCGACGGCACCTCCTGGATGGCGATGTTCTGTCTCAACATGCTTTCTATCGCCCTCGAACTCACTCGGCGCGACCCCTCCTACGAGGACATGGCGACCAAGTTCTTCGAGCACTTCGTCTATATCGCCCACGCCATGAACACGATGGGCATGGAAGACGTGGACCTGTTCGACGAGGAGGACGGCTTCTACTACGATGTCTTGCACCACACCGACGGCACCAACGAGTTCCTGCGTGTTCGCTCGATGGTCGGGCTGATCCCCCTGCTGGCCGTGGACACCATGGACGAGGCCCAGTACGCCGGATTGAACGACTTCGAGCAGCGCATCGAGTGGTTCCTCGCCAACCGGCCCAGCCTGGTCAAGAACGTCGCCGATCTGCGCGAGACCGGACACCACGGACGCCGCCTGCTTTCCATCGTCAGCCCCGACCGCCTGCGGACCATCCTGACCCGGATGCTCGACGAGACCGAGTTCCTGTCCCCCCACGGCCTGCGCGCGGTCTCGCGCTTCCACCTCGATCACCCCTGCGTCATGGACGTCAACGGCGTCGAGTACCGCGTGGACTACGAGCCGGCCGAGTCCACCACGGGTCTGTTCGGCGGTAACTCCAACTGGCGCGGCCCGGTCTGGTTCCCGCTCAACTACCTGCTCATCGAGGCCCTGCAAAAGTTCGACTACTACCTCGGCCCCGAATTCACTGTCCCGTTCCCCACCCAGTCCGGCCAGACCCTCACGCTCTCCCAGGTCGCCGCCGAGCTGTCCCGCCGCCTCACCCGCACCTTCCTCCGCGATGACGACGGCCGCCGCCCCGTCTACGGCGGCACCGAAATCTTCCAGACCGACCCGCACTGGAACGACCTGCTCCTCTACTTCGAATATTTCCATGGCGACAACGGGGCGGGCATCGGGGCGAGCCACCAAACCGGCTGGACCGGGCTGGTCGCCAAACTCATCGAGCAGAGCGGGGAGTAAAACCGCTTTCAATTCTCAACGCACGGCATCGAGAATTGGGCTATACCATCTCGTAGGCAAAAGAAAAGCAAAACTTCACCTAGCCTTTCAAGGCCGGGTGAAGATCCGACCGACACCACGGATAATGACGCCTAGATTTGGAACGCCTATCGGGTCCAGTCCTGGCCGGCGGAGGTTTTGACCGACAGGCAAGGGCGTGTCCACGCGGAGTTCGCCGGCGAATTGAATTGGGAGGGGAGCGGCGAATACAAAACGGTCGCGCGGCGGATCGAGGCGCTGCGCGTGGAAAGGGTGGGGCTGCGGGGCCGATGGAAGCACATCGCGGAAGGGCCTTACGGCAGGTGCGGCTTCTTCGCCCGGACGTCCCGCCAGGCGGTGTAAACGGAGAAGGCGAGGACAGCGATGCCCAGACAGGCCCATGTCGCCGTGCGCGGCCAGCGGCCCAGGACCCCGTAGGAGAGCGCCAGGAGCAGCCCAAGCCCCAGTGCCCGTGCCACGGCTTTCTTGACAATCTGTGCGATCTTTGGGGGCAGCTTCAACCGACTGCGACTTCTTCCAAAGCTCTTCCCACGACCTCTTGCGGGGCTTCGGGGGCGGCTTCTGCCGACGCCTTGCCGTTGCCGGCGGCGATGGCGTGTTCCACACACTCCTGCTGCGCCTGCTGCGCGTCGTCCGCCATCCCCAGCCGCTGGCTGTGTTCCAGCCGGCCTTCCGCGTCGGGGGTCTCGGTGAGCACGTCTTGCAGGAGGTCCAGGCGGCCTTTGGTGTAATCCTGCTCGCCATTCAAGACGTGAACCAGCCAGCGGTCTCCGCGCAGGCCGTCCTGGGGGGGTGGGGGAGCGGCGTGATCCGGGCGGCGCAACGGAGACTCGATGATGGTTTCGGGGAAGACCACATAGCGGCTGCAAAAGCGCCGTTCCGCGCCGAAGCGGCCCGAAAGGATGTACAGCCGCTGTCGGCCCAATGCGCCGATGGTCCAGCGAGCGGCCAGCGCGGGCATCAGCGGCTCAAGGCTGACGAGGCCCGGTTCCTGCGCCGCGCGCGCCTTGTGGGGGGAGTTGTTATTCATAAATGTGTCCAGACGCGAGGCCATGCCGGATGGTCGGCGGCGCCAGCGATGAACACATTATACCCGGCGAGCGCGTCATTCCGGTCTGAGCAGCGGAAGGCGAGGCGTTTTGTCCCGGCGGGCGACCGAACTCAGCCGAGGGCGGGCGGCACGGACATGAAACGGGAAGGAATCAACAAGGAATCAACGCAGGTCGCGGCGAACAAACGGGTAAGACCATGTTCGTATCCAGTATCCCTGGAAATCCCAAAGAAGGGAAGCGCTATGAACCTTTTCCCGTTCGGCAAGGCTGCTCTGAGCATCCTTCTGCTAACGGTCCTGACCGGCCTGTGGCTGGCCGGCCACCCCGCGCCGCACCAGACCGCTACGCTGGTCTACTGGACCTTCGCCAAGCCGCATTATGAAGCCTATCAGAAGGCGCTGCCCGCCTTCGAGGCGTCCCACCCCGGCGTCACCGTGGACCTCGAACTCGTTTCCAATGCGGCCCTGGCATCGCGCCTCCAGGCCGCCCTGCTGGCAAACCTGGACGTGCCGGACCTGTGCGAAGTCGAGATCAGCCAGGCCGGGAGCCTGTTCCGTGGCCCCGAGAAGGACATCGGCTTTTCCGACCTGACCGACCGGCTCCACCAGACCGGGCTGTACGACCAGATGGTGAAGGCGCGGTTCTCGCCGTACACGAGCCGGGGACGCATCTACGGCCTGCCCCACGACGTCCACCCCGTCCAGATCGCCTACCGCCGTGACCTGTTCGAGAAACTGGGCATAGACGCCTCCAAGATCAAGACCTGGGACGACTTCATCGCGGTCGGCCGCCGCGTGTCCATCCCCGGCCAGCGCTACATGGTCCAGTTCTCCGACGCCGCCGCCGGGCTGGGCCTGGAGGTGGGCCTGTTCCAGCGCGGCGGTGGTTACTTCGATCCTGAGGGGAACTGCACCCTGGACAGCGATATCGCCGTGCAGGCGATGCGCTGGTACGTCCCATTGGTCGCCGGGCCGCACCCGATCGGCAAGGACATCGGCGGCGTTTCGGGCCAGTTCTTGACCCAGGCAGTGGAGAACGGCTACCTGCTCTGCTTGATCTGCCCGGATTGGCGCATGAAGAGTATTGAGAACGACATGCCGCGCCTCTCGGGCAAGATGGCACTGATGGACCTGCCCGCTGTCTCGCCCGGCACCCGCCCGACCAGCACCTGGGGCGGCACCATGGTGGGCATCACCAAGCACTGCAAGAACCAGGAACTGGCCTGGGAGCTGGCGCGGTACTTCTACACCGACCCCTCCCAGCTTGCCGACAGGTTCCGCCAGCTTGGCATCATCGCGCCGTTCCGGGGCGCGTGGGGCCAGCCCGTCTTTAATGAGCCGCACCCTTATTGGAGCGGCCAGAAGATCGGCGCGCGCTACATCGCGCTGGCCCCGCAGGTCCCCTACCAATACACCAGCCCGGCCATCGTGACCGCGAAGGACAAGTTCAGCGAAGCGATGGTTTCGTGCATCCAGTACTACGACGCACACGGCGAGGCAGGCTTTGAGCCGTTCATCCGCGCCCGGCTGAAGCGCAGCGCCGACGAAGTGCGCGCGCTCCTCAGGAGGGACCCCTATTGAGCACCGTTTCCGTCAAGCCGGCCCCCGCCCCGGCGCGGCCCGCCCCCGCGACGCCCTGGTTTGCCCTCCAGCACCGCCTGGCCCCGTACCTGTTCGTCGCGCCTTTCGTGCTCATTTTCCTGACCTTCGGCCTGTGGCCCATCGTCAAGAGCCTCGTGCTGGCGTTCTACGCCACCAACGGGCCGAAGAGCAACGTCTTCGTGGGGGTGAATAACTTTCGGTTCCTGTTCGCCGATCTATCCTTCCACACCGCCGTCTGGAACACCGCCGTTTATGCCTTCTGGTCGGTCTTCCTGCAACTGCCGCTGGCCCTGGGGCTGGCGCTGCTGCTCAACCGGCCCTGGCTGCGCGGACGCAACTTCCTGCGACTCGCTTTTTTCTCGCCCAACCTGCTCGGCCAGGTCTTCGTTGGGGTCCTCTTCTCCGTCCTGTTCGTCCCGCAGTTCGGGCTGATCAACCGCGTCATCCACTTCCTGATCCCGTCCTTTTCGCTGGACACCGAGTGGCTGACCAGGCCCGGCTGGGTCATGCCCGCCCTGGTGCTGACGTCGCTGTGGATGTATGTCGGCTTCAACATGATCTATTTCCTGGCTGCCCTCCAGGCCGTGGACACCGCTTTGTATGAAGCGGCGACCGTGGACGGGGCCAGCGAGTGGCAGAAGTTCTGGGCGGTGACGCTGCCGGGCATCCGGCCCGTCGCTATCTTCGTGCTGGTGACGGCGACCATCGGCTCGTTCCAGCTCTTCGAGCTGCCGTACATCATGCTGGGTAATGGCGGCGGGCCGGACAACGCCGGGCTGACCATCGTGTCCTACCTGTACATGAACGGCTTCATGACCGGCGACCTGGGCTACGCCTCCGCCGTCGGCTGGGTGCTGGCCCTGGGCCTGCTCCTAGTCAGTCTGTTCCAGATGCGGATCACCGGGGCCTGGAAAGGGGCGAACGAATGAGTCTGCTTACCGTCCTTCGGCCCGTCGCCATCTTCCTACTGCTCCTATGGCGGCCCGTCGCCATCTTCCTGTCGCTCATGCGGCGTCCCGTCGCCCTCTTCCTGCTGCTCCTCTGCGCCGTCGTCGCCCTGATGCCTTTGGTCTGGCTGGTGGCGGCGACCACCAAGGGGCCGGACGACCTGCTGCATTACACCTTCTTCGCGCCGCGCTTTTCCGCCCGGAACTACCAGGACCTGTTCACCAAAGTGCCGTTCCTGCGCTACCTGATCAACAGCCTCTATGTGACCGGCGCGACCGTCATCGTGCAGCTTTTCTTTTCCTCCCTGGCCGGCTTCGCGCTCGCCAAGTACGAGTTCGTGGGCAAAAAGGTGGTCATGGTGGTCATGCTGACGACCCTGCTGATCCCAGGGCAGGTCGTCATGGCGCCGCTCTACGAGCAGCTTTATCACCTCGGCCTGGTGGACACGCGGGTCGGCCTGATCATCCCCGGCGCGGTCAGCGTCTTCGGCATCTTCCTGTTCCGCCAGTCCATCTTGCAGATGCCCGACGAGCTGCTGCAAGCGGCCCGCCTGGACGGCTGCTCCGAGTTCCGCATCTACTGGGACATCGTGATGCCCGTCTCGCGGCCCATGATCGGCGCGTTCTGCCTGATCAGCTTCATGGGGGCGTGGAACAACTTTCTGTGGCCCCAGATCCTGCTCCACCACGACGACAAGTACACGCTGCCCATCGCGCTCAACCAGATGATCGGTATCTACGGCAACCAGTACGGGATGCTGATGGCCGGGACCCTCATCAGCGTCCTGCCCGTCGTCGTGCTCTTCCTCGTCCTCCAACGCGAGTTCGTGGCAGGCTTGACTGCCGGGGCCGTGAAAGGCTAGGGGCGTCGCGCATCGCGTCTACCGACCAAAATGCACGACACAAAGGGACGAAAACATGAACAACAAGTCAACAAACAGGCCCGCTGGTAAACCGACCAGCCGACCCGAGACGAGGGGCGGCGCCAGCGCGACCACAAAAGGCAAGACCTTACGCCCGAATGAAAAGCCTCCTAAACCCGCCATGTACGGCGTCTATCGTGAAGCCGCCCCTGCCAAGACGCCTCCACCGCCCGCAGGACGCGCCCCCGCCGCGTCGGCTCTTGCCGAAGCGCTGCGGGCGGTGACAGCCGAAGTAAACGCCCTGAAAAAAGATGTCGCCCAAAAAGACACGGAAATCAAAGCGCTCCAAAAACGCCTGACACAAATGGAAGCCCGACAGAAGGCCCAGGAAAAAGCCTTCCGGGCGCAGCAGATTCCGGCTGGGATGACGCCTATGCAGGCCATCATGGGGCATCTCGATGTGGAGGAAACGACTAAAGAAATGCTTGCTCAGTTAAAGGCTCTCGATGAGTGATCCAGCGCCTTCTGATGGCTCGCCGCCACAGCACAGGTCAAAGGAGCAACGATATTGAGCATAAATCAGGACTGCGCCCATTTGCCTCAGAGCATGATCAAGCACATCTACGCCGCACCCGACAGCCCGCTGTGACTAAAATCGCCACTGACGCTACCCCGAAGGCTAGTTTTCCCACAGCACCTGACTGGGTCTCAGGCCCGGTGCTTGCAGCGAGTCGCCTAGCACGGCGAAGGCAGAGGGGCCGGAGAGCGCGCCGATGACCTCGCTCTCAACGACAGCCGTGTCCAGGGTGCGGGCGCGCGTCTCGACGTGTCGGAAGACGGCCAGAAGGGGCGTCTCGGTGGGGCGAGTCAGATTCATCGAAACCTGCGTCAGTCCGCGCGAGGCCAGCCGCAGTCCCAGCGCGCGGATGCCGGGCAGATTAGGCAGGGCACGCAGCTCGCGGGCGATGGTGCGGGCAACGGAAAGGTCGGGTGTAGCGAGGACGACGTTGTAGGCAATCAGCGGCTCACGCGCGCCGACGACGGCGGCCCCGGCTGTGGGGTGGGGGAAGGTCGGCCCAAAGTCAGGCAGCAGCGACCGGAACGCTTCTTTACGGACGAAGGGAAGAGAATGGGCGTCGGGCGCGGCGGACTCGTAAAGGAACACGGGCAGGTCATGCCGCGCCGCCAGTTCCTGCCCGACCTCGCGGGCCAGCGCGGCGCAGTCGGCCAGGGCCAGGCCCCGGAGCGGCACGAACGGCAGCACGTCCAGAGCGCCTAGGCGCGGGTGGACGCCTTCGTGGCGGCCCAGGTCAATCTGGGCGATGGCCACGTCGGCGGCGGCAAGGGCGGCGGCGCGGACTGCCTCGGGCGGGCCGACGAAAGTCACCACCATCCGGTTGTGGTCCGGGTCCGCGCTCCAGTCCGCCAGTCGGACACCCGCCGTCCCACGCACCGCGTCGACGATGGCCGAGACCACGGCGGGCCGGCGACCTTCGCTGAAGTTGGGGACGCACTGGATCAGCATAGACTGGATCAGCATAGAAGGCAGAGCCGGAGGGCTAGGTGGCCGGTGCAAAGCGCAGGAAGGTGATGCGCGGGTCATCGGTCGAGGTGACTTCCAGGACCTCGTCCACGTTCACCTCGTCGCTGATCAGGCCCCGCGCGTTCTTGTGGTAAACGTGGACCGGGTGGGTGATGGCATGGGTGAGCGAGTCGCCCGTCTCGCCGCCGACGATGATCTGGATATCGCCCTCCCCGCTGCCTTTTTCCTCGAACGAGAGGCCGACGAGCGGCTGCCCTTCCAGGGCGAACTCCGGGTCGCTCTGGGGGTCGTGGATCAGCTCAAGCGTCACCCGCTCCCCGGCGCGGGTGCGGCTGAACTCATCAAAGTAGGTCTTCCATTCGGAACGGGCGATCTCGCGGGTCGGCATGAGTATTCTCCTGTGTTCGTGCGGTCGGCTTGGGGAGGCGTGGGCGTGGCTCCTGCTTCCTCGGCAGGAACCCCTTTCGGGCCGCGCCTGTTGAAGACGGCAAATGTCATCCCCACCTGACCTCGTTTATACCCATGCTGCCCTGCCTTTAACGGACACGCCCGCCTCGTGCGTCGCCGTGGTGCAGGGCCGCATTGCCGCCGTGGGCCGCGCCGAAGACGTTCTGCCGCAGGCCGGGCCGGGAACGCGGGTCGTCTCCCTGAACGGGGCGACGCTGCTGCCCGGCTTCCACGACGCCCACTGCCATGTCCTCGGCTTCGGCCTGTCCCTCGCAATGGTTGCCCTTGCCGATGCGCGGGCGATCCCCGACCTCGTGCGCCTGCTGCGGGTAAGGGCGGAGGAGCGAAACGCCGGCCCGGAGACGTGGATACGCGGGCGCGGCTACAGTCAGAACGTCCTGGCCGAGCGCCGCCACCCCACCCGGCACGACCTGGACGCCGTGAGCGGCGGCAAACCCTATGTCCTCATCACCCACGCCAGCGGCCACGCCGTTTCGGTCAACAGCCGCGTCTTGCAGCGGGCCAATATCACCCGCAAGACGCCCGACCCACCCGGTGGGACGGTGGTCCGGGATGAGGCGGGGGAGCCGACCGGCGTGCTTCTCGAAACCGCTGTGGACCTGGCTTATCATGTCGCCCCAGAGCCGGCGCGGGCCGAAAAAGTCGTTGCCCTGGGGAACGCGGGGCGCGCGCTGAACGCGATGGGCATCACAAGCGCCGTGGACGCCACGCGGGGCGTTTCGGCCTGGGACAGCGCCGCCGACATTTCCGTCTATCAGGAGGCCGCCGCATCCGGCGCACTTTCGGTCCGCTGCTCGCTGATGATGACTTTGGCCTACCTGGCCGGTCTGGACACGGTGCCTGCGCCCGGCGAATTGATGACCGAGACGGACTGGGTTCGCATCGGCCCCGCCAAGATCTTCACCGACGGCGCGCTGACCACGCGGACGGCCTTTCTACGCTCCCCGTTCACCCAGAGTGACGATCTGGGAACAGTGGTCTGGACGGCAGAAGAACTGAGTCACAAAGTCGCCCGTGTCCATGCTGCCGGCTGGCAGATCGCCGCCCACGCCATCGGGGATGCCGCCATTGACCTCTGCCTGGACGCCTACGGCAAGGCGATGGCAAGGCACCCGCGCGTGGACGCCCGGCACCGGATCGAGCATGCCATGCTGCTCTGGCCGGATCAGGTGGGCCGCATGGCTCGGCTCGGCATCCTGCCCGTCTACCAGCCCGAGTTTATCAAGCGTCTGGGCGATGCTTACGTCGCCGGGCTGGGCGGCTCGCGCGCCGCCCGTCTGATGCCCTATGCCGAGACGCAGGCGGCGGGTCTGCCGCTCGTCTTTAGCTCCGACCTCCCCGTCATCCCCGGCTACCCGCTCGACGGCGTTGCCTCCGCCGCCCTTCGCCGGGCGCCTTCGGGGCAGACATTGGGCGCCGGCCACCGCGTTTCCGTCACCGACGCCCTGCGCGCCTACACGGCGGGCGCGGCTTACAGCGTGTTCCTAGAAGGCGACCGGGGGCAGATCGCGCCGGGCCAACGTGCGGACTTCGTGATGTTGAACGGGGACCCGCTCACCCTGCTGCCGGACGAATGGGCGCAGGGTCTGTCCGTGCAGGCGACCATCGTTGGCGGGAACGTGGTGTACGGCGACCTGTAGGGGCGAGATTCGTCTTTTCTTTACGGGAACGATGAGTTGGCATGATTCTTGCTGGAAGCAGAAGAAGAAGCGAAGGGAAGTGGCACATGGACGCACCCTGGCGGATTCGACTGTTGGGCGCACTGCGCGTGGAGATGGGCGAGACAACGATCTCCCGCTTCGCTACCTCGCGTGTGGCCGTCCTGCTGGCGCGGCTGGCGCTTTACCCCCAGCGCGCCCATTCGCGTGAAGAGCTGTGTGACCTGCTCTGGCCCGAAGCCGGCCTAAGCGCGGGCCGTCTGAGCCTGCGTGTCGCCATCGCTTCCCTGCGCCGCCAGCTAGAGCCGCCCCCCCTCCCTCCCGGAAGTGTCTTGTTTGCCGACCGCAGTTTCGTCGGCATCAACCCAGCCGCCTTCCGCTGCGATGTCGCCGACTTCGAGGCGGCCTGGACGCGCGTGGCCCGCGCCCCTTCGGCACCCGCGAAGCGGGAAGCGCTGGACCAGGCGATGGCGCTGTACGGCGGGGACCTGCTGCCGGGATTCTACGACGACTGGATCGCCGAAGAGCGTGAGCGGCTGGCCGCACTGCATGAAGAGATCTGCGCCCAGGGGAAAGACCTCGCGGCTCGGATGCCGGTGGGGCGATCCTCGGTCATAGAGGCCGAGGCGGCTGCGGAACGTGCTGCCCCCGCCCCCCGACTGGTCTGCCTGCCCCTCCAGTTCACCCGGTTCTTCGGGCGTGAACCGGACTGCGCGCACCTTGCTGAGTTGCTGGGGATGCCCTCCACGCGACTGGTAACCCTGACGGGATCGGGCGGCTCAGGTAAAACGCGGCTGGCCCTCGAAGCGGCCCGTCAGATCACGGATCACGCGGGCAGTCGCTTTGCCGGCCCCGTCTGCTTCGTCCCCCTAGCCGACTTGTCCGATGCCCGGCTGATTCCCGCCGCGATGGCCGAGGCGCTGGCGCTGACCCGCGAGGGCGACGCCGAGCCGCTCGACCTGATCGTCGCCGCACTCGCCAAACTGCCGCCGGCCCTGCTCCTGCTCGATAACTTCGAGCACCTCGTCGAGCGCGGCGCACCCTTGGTTCTTTCTCTGCTGACGCGCCTGCCCACCCTGACCTGCCTGGTCACGTCGCGCCGCCGCCTCGGGCTGCCTGGGGAGCGTGAGTACCCCGTTCCTCCGCTTGCCGTTCCCCCACTTGCCCTGCCGGACGCGCACGAGACGCCTGCCCTGGTCGCTCAGGCCGCCGGGGTGCAGCTCTTCGTGGACCGGGCGCAGGCCGCCCGGCCAGACTTCCAGCTCACGCGCGGCAACGTCGCCGCCGTCGCCGCGCTCTGCCGGAATCTGGAAGGCATTCCCCTTGCCATCGAGTTGGTGGCGGCGCGGGCGATGGCCCTGACGCCCGCGCAGATGAACGAGCGTCTGGCACAGCGCTTTGAATTGCTGACCAGCCGGCGCTGGGACGAGGATGGTCGGCACCGGTCCCTGTGGGTCGCCCTGGCGTGGAGCTATGACCTGATCCCCCCGCCCTTGCAACGCTTCTTCGCGAGCTTGTCGGTTTTTCGCGGCGGCTGCACGGTGGAGGCGGCGCAGTCGGTCTGCGAGGAGCCATTGGCTTTGGAATTCCTCACCCAATTGCGGGAGCGTTCGCTGCTGACTGTGGAGCACGACGGGGCGGAGCCGCGCTTCCGGCTGATGGAGACACTGCGCGAGTTCGCCGGGGAGCAGCTTTCCGAACGGGACCGAGCGCGGCTGCGGGCGCGGCACGGGGAATGGTTCCTGGGTCTGGCGGAAGCATCAAGGGCGGCCCTGCGCGGCCCGGAGCAGGCGCGCTGGCTGGAGCGTCTGGGAGCCGACGAGGACAACCTGCGCGCCGCCCTGGACGCCATGCACGAGAGCGTGGACCGTGTCGAGTCCGAGCTGCGTCTGGTGGGCGCATTGGTGCAATTCTGGGCCATGCGCGGCGGTCTGCAGGAGGGGCGCGGGCGCATCGAGGACGCCCTGGCGCGCGGCGCGGACGCCCCTGCCCGCCTGCGCGCGGCGGCTCTGCACGGCGCATGTTTCCTCGCATACTGGCAGGCTGATTACCCGGCGACGCAGGTTTACAGCGAGGCTGCGCTAAACTTGTGGCACACGACGGACGACAAGGTCGGCCCCCTCGCCGTCGTGCAGATCAGCCTGGCCCTCACTGCCCTGGACCAGGAGGAATGGGAGACGGCCCGCGCCCTGCTGGCGGAGAGGCTGGCTTTCTCGCGCGAGACGGGGGAGGAAAGGGACACGGGGATCGCGCTGCGCGGCCTGGGACGCCTCGCCCTGCGCTAAGGGCAGCCCGCGCAGGCGCGGCCTCCGCTGGCCGAAAGCCGGCGGGGGCATCAGAAACAGGGCGACACGCGGCATACCTCGCCCTGTCGGAAGAGGGGCGCGGCTTGACGTGCGAAGAAGCCGTCGCGGCTGTGCTCGGTATGAGCGCTAACCCCGGTACTTCCAGTGCGGGGACCTGAGTCGCGCCCTACAACTCGGCCTCGTCCCGGTCCCGCGCCGTCGTCATCACGTCGCTTCCTGTTGCTAGGGCAGGCGCCGGGGCGGGACGGCGGGTGAACCAGCCGCGCACGGCCCCCACCTGCCCCAGCAGCCAGGCGCGGCCAATCTCCTCGCGCCCGAAAATGCCCTGCGGGCGGGTCAGCATCAGGATGACCAGCAGCAATGGGTAGACCACCAGCCGGTACTCGGCGATGGGCCGCAGGGCTTCCGGCAGGACTGTCAGCAGGACGGCAGCGATCGCGACGCCGCTGATGCTGCCCAACCCCCCCAAAACCACCATCACGACCGTATCAATGGAGCGCTCAAAGCGGAACGACTCGTTGGAGAGCGACGACTGGTAATGGGCGAACAGCGCACCCGCGATACCCGTGAAGAAGGCGCTCAGGACAAAGGCCAGCACCTTGTAGCGAGTCGTGTTGATCCCCATCGCTTCCGCCGCGATCTCGTCCTCGCGCACGGCCAGAAATGCCAGCCCGTGGACCGAGAATCGCAGGCTGTAGGCCACCCACAGCACGAGTGCGGCGACCAGGAACACCCAGAACAGGTTCGTCAGGTGCGGCGTCGCGACGTGGGCCAGTGATTGGTCCTGGCTCGCCACCGGCAAGCCCGTGAAGGCTGTCGCGCCGTCCACCGCCTTGATGTTGCGGATGATGACCAGGATGATCTGCGCGAAGCCCAGGGTGATGATAGCGAGGTAATCCCCGCGCAGCCGCAGTGAGGGCAGCCCGACTAGCCAGCCAATCGCCGCCGCCGCCAGTCCGCCCGCCAGACTCGTCGCCAGGACGGGGAACGCGCCCTCGACGATGCCGACCGGGGCGCCGTCCGTCGGCAGGTGCGGGAACAGACGCGCGTGGCCGTAAGTCGAGAGCGCCGCCCCGACATACGCCCCGACCATGTAGAACCCGATGTGCCCCAGCGAGAATTGACCCGTGAACCCGTTGACGATGTTCAGCGACACGGCCAGGATAATCGCCAGGCCGCAACGGATGAGGATGTCTTCTTTGTACTGGTCGTGCGCCACCCGGTCCGCGCCGTACATTAGGTGATCTATGAGCAGCAGCAGGGCGACGAGCAGGACGACGCTGCCCAGCCTCAGCCAGAGCGGGCGGGGCGTCGGTGCGGCGCGCGGCTTCTGCGATGGGGTAGGGTAGGTGATAGCCATTACACCTTCTCCGGGGCGAACGACCCCAGCAGGCCCGCCGGGCGGAACAGCAGGATCACGATCAGCAGCAAGAAGGCGACGGCGTCCCGGTAGGTGCTGTCTATGCCGATGCGCGGGCCATAGGCCACGACCAGCGTTTCCGCCAGCCCCATGATAATCCCGCCCAGCACGGCGCCGGGGATGTTGCCGATGCCCCCCAGGACGGCGGCGACAAACGCCTTCAGGCCGTACAAAATGCCGACATACGGGTCGAAATGCGTGTGCTGGAGTCCGAATACCAGCACGCCCGCCGCCCCGGCCAGGGCCGCGCCCAGCATGAACGTGAACGCGATTACCCGGTCCGTGTTGATCCCCATCAGCGCGGCGGCATCGGCGTCGAACGAGACCGCCCGGATCGCCTTGCCGACCCGCGTCCGCGTCACGATGTACGTCAGCGCGATCATCAGCGTGAGCGAGACGCCGAAAATCAGCACGTTCTCCACAGTGGGTGATAGGGTGACGAGAGGGGGGAAGAAGCGAGGGTCGGACGAGAATATCTGTTTGAGAACGCCGAAGTTTTCGATAAACAGCGAGACGCCGATGGCCGTGATCAGTGCGGTCAATCGTGAGGCGCTGCCCAGAGAGCGACGCCGCTGCGTCGTGTACAGGAGGGCAGCCAATCCGGCCCAGGCAAGAACACCAATGATGACCGACGACAGCGGCGTCCGGTCCGAGTTCAGCGCGATCTCATAGGCGACATAGCCGACGGCCGCGCCCAAAAACACGGCGGGTGCGATCCAGGCCCGTGTCCGCAGCGGCCGGTAAGCCGCCTGCTCGATCACCAGCCCCAAGATCGCGCAAAGCAGCATGGCGGCCAGAAGCACCAGAATCGCGCCCAGCCAGGAGGGAACCAGCATCCGTGCGTGCAGGAACGCCGCCATGCCGCCGCCCAGTATGGTCGCCATGCCGATGTTGGCTGCTCCTAGGCCGGCATACGCGCCCACCATGTAAACGTCGCCGTGCGCGAAGTTGATCAGCTTGAGGACGCCGTAGACCATCGTGTAGCCCAGAGCGATGAGGGCATAGATGCTGCCGAGCTGCAAGGCGATGAGCAGTTGTTGCGAAAGGTCGTGCATGATTTATTCGAGTGGCCCGGCGCTTCGTTCCGGGCGCACACGCCGGGGCAGGCTACGGCTGGAACGTGGCGACGACGTTTTTGTAGTTGTCGCCTTTGATCTGCAAGACGACAGCAGATTTTTTGGCGTTCCGGTCGGCGTCCAGCGTGATATCGCCGGTCGCGCCTTTGTACCCCTTCGTCGCCGCGATGGCGTCGCGCAGCTTGGCCCGGTAGTCGTCTGTGTTGTAATCGCCATTGGCAGGCTTGCCGACGGCTTTGAACGCCGCGAACAAGACTCCCGCCGCGTCATAGCCCGCCCCCGCCAGGGCGTCGGGGCTTTCGCCTTTGTAGGCTGCTTTATAGCCGTCAATGAACTTCTTGACGACTGGGTCTTTCGGGTCCAGGGCGCTGTGGTCCGTGAAGTAGCAGCCCTCCAGCGCCTTACCTGGCCCGCCCGCTCCCTCGATCAGCTTGGGCGACTCCCAGCCATCGCCGCCCATCAGGGGCGCAGTAATGCCGACCGCACGCGCTTGGCGGGCGATGGTGCCGACGTCGTTATAGTAGCCGGGAACGTACAGGATGTCCGGGTTAGTGGCCCGGATCGTGGTCAGGGCGGACCGGAAATCGGGGTCGCCGGCTTGATAGGTGCTGACGCTCACGACCCTGCCGCCCTGGGCGGTGAACGCTTTCTGGAAGAAGTCCTGAAGCCCGTTGCTGTAGTCGCTGGTCTTGTCGTACAACACCGCCGCCGTCTTTGCCTTCAGCGTCCCCGTCGCGAACTTGGCCGCGACCGTCCCCTGGAACGGGTCAATGAAGCAGACCCGGAAGATGTACGGCCCCGTTTGCGTCACTTTGGGGTTGGTGGACGAGGGCGAGATCATCGGCACTTTGTTGGAGTTGCAGAACGGCGCAGCGGCGATAGAGTTCTTCGAGGCCACCTCGCCCAGAACGGCGACGGCTTTGGCCTGGGTGATGAGGTTCTTCACCCCCGTCAACGCGCCGTCCGGCTGGCCCTGGTCGTCCTCGGGCTTGCCGGTCGAGCCGATTTGGACCTTGTGCCCATCAATGCCGCCCGCCGCGTTGATCTGCGAAACGGCAAGCTGGATGCCGTTGTCCGTCGCCACCCCAAACGTCGCCTGCGCGCCCGACATGGAGCCGTACTCGCCGATCACGATAGCACCTGAAGCCGGACCGCCCCCACCACCTCCGCCGGAGGGGCCGGTATCGGACGATTTGTTGGCGCAGCCGCCCAGGGTGAGGGTCAGGGCCGCAGCGGAAAACAGGCAGCCGAACAAACGCGCGGGACTGCTGGAATGAGGCATAGGAAAAAGTCCTCCAAAACTAAATTTGAGATCACTGAGAAGGGTGGGCGGCGCTGCCCCAAGAGTGTCTGCCTCGGCAGTTACGACGCTATTCCACGCCCTTGCCACTAATTCCTCCCCGCCGTGCAACATTTCTTGTGGCGGCAAACACCGCCGCTCCCACCAGCCCTGCCAGGGTGAGCAGCGACAGGTACAGGCCGAGCTGGTAAGGGGTGGGGGAGTAGGAGAACACAACGGCATGCGCCCCCGGTCCGAGCAGATGCACCGACCGCAGGCTGCCGCCGTATGTCTCGATGCGCGCAGTCCGCCCGTTGTCCGTCGCCCGCCAACCCGCCGCCTGTGTGTCCGCCAGGATGAGCCGCGCGGGTCTATCCGTCGCGCACGTCAGCGTCACCCGGTCCGGCCCGTCGTCTCGGAGCGTGACCGGGAGGGACGACCCTTCCAGGCGGGCGCGCGGCTGCCACCGCGCGTTCCGAGACAGGTAGACCGACGCCCCCGGCCCGTGCCCTCTGCCCGGCGGCGCGAGGGTCGGGGCGGCGCGGACCGAGACCAGATCGGTCAAGGTCTCCTCCGGCGGCGTGACGCGGCAGACGGCGACATACTTCACGCCCAGCACGCCCGCCAGGTTCGCCGCCTCCGCCCGCACATCCGCCGGGGCTTTGGAGTCAAAGGCCCCCGCCGCCTTGCCGTCCACGGTCTGCGCGTTCTTCAACGACACCGGCTCATAGCCGTAGGCGTCACGCAGACCATAGGGCATCATCAGGTTGGGCGTCAGCGTATCCGCCCACAGCGTTTGATAGCCGGGCACGTTTTGGCGAAAGTCTTTCAAGCTGGTAAAGCGCAGCCAGACTCCCGCCGTAGGGGCCAGGATGCGCGCCTGATGCGCCCGCACATCCGGGTCCGACTGGATGGCGGCGATGTTCGGGGCGGGTGGGAACAGCGCGTCCTGGTCCGCCAGCGGGTACAGCGTCCGGCCAAAGTGCGCCAGATCGGCGAAGGCGAGCAATAGCACGAGCGCCCGGACGAGAGCCTGCGCGCGGACTCGCTGCAAACCATATCCCGCCAGCAGGGACAGCGCGAAGCAGGCCCACAGCAGGCACCGGGCGGGGTCGTGGAAGGCGCGGAAGCCCGGCAGGACGAAATACGCGAGGTGATACAGCCCGCCGCTTCCGCCCAGCGCCATCCAGACGCCGAACGCGAAGACGCCCGTCCAGAACCGGGCTGCGCCCATCCCTCCTTTGCGCCAGGCCGCGACCCCGCCCCAAGCCGCCAGCCCAAACGACAGCCAGCCGACATAGCAGCACGTCTCCCAGAAGTTGCCCCGCCCGGTCCAGTCGCCCCAGTACGGGTGTCCGTGCAGGCGCGGCAGGACAAAATTGCCGAGTTGATGACCTGGCAGGAAGAAGCGGTTGACGATATGGAACGACAGCCTCTGACGGGCGGCGTCCCGGAACAGCGCCATTGCCGGCAAAATCTGCCCCGCCGCCAGCCCCCCCGCCGTCACGAACGACAAGGCCAGCAGCCCCGCTGTCCGCCGCCGCAGCGGATGCGCCCGCAGCACGAACACCCCCCAGGCCGCCGCCAGGTACAGCGTCAGCAGCGTCATCTGCGCGTGAGCCGCCAGCAGTTGCAGCCCCAGCCCCAGCCCCAGCGTCAGAGCGTCACGCACGCGCCGCGCGCGCAGCAGGCGGTCCAGTGCCCAGAGCGCCCAGGGCAGCCAGGCCGACGCCTGCACCATGTTGGGGAACTGCTCCTTCGAGACCAACTGCCCGCCGAACATGAACGTGACGGCGGCCAGCAGCGCCGCCCCGCGCCCGACGGCCAGCGCACGGCGGGCGAACAGATAGGTCCCAACGCCCGCCAGCCAGACATGCAGCGCGACGGTCAGGCTGAGAAAGTAGGGCGCGGACACGAACGGCAGCAGGGCCGTGACGGGGTACAGCGGCCACGCCTGCGGGTTGCCCGCGTAAGGAGTGCCGCAGAAGATCAGCGGATTCCAGAGCGGGACGCGGCCCGCCCGCAGGTTGTCCCGCAGGAAGCCGGCCATCGGCGTGAAGTACAGCCCGACGTCGCCCCAGTAGAGGACGCGGCCCTGGGCAAGCTGCGGCCAGAAGTAGATCAGGGTCAGCAGCAGCAGGAAAGCGGGGACGAACAACCGCGCTTGCCAGGAGCGCACGTTTGGAGTAGAATAGGGACGTTCGCTGGCCGTCGGGCTTCTCACGGCGGGCAGTGTATCACGGGACGGGGGGATTTGTCAATGAGGCGCATTGCAATCATCGGCGGGACGGGCTTCGGCGAGGCCCTCGTGGCCGGGACACCCGAAACGGTGGAAACGCCCTATGGTGCGGCGTCGCTGACGCGGGCCGATCTGGGCGAAGGCCGTGAGCTGCTCTTCCTGGCCCGGCACGGCGCGGGCCACCGACTGCCGCCGCACCGGATCAACCACCGCGCCAACATCGCTGCCCTGCGCGACCTGGGGGCGGACGCCGTCTTCGCCACTGCCGCCGCCGGCTCGCTACGCCCTGAGATCGCCCCCGGCGATCTGGTGGTGCTGGACGACTTTTTGGACCTGACCAAAGGCGAGGTCGTGACCTTTTTCGACGAGCCGGGCGAAGTCCAGCACACCGACTTCGTCCATCCCTATGATCCATCCTTGCGCGCGGCCCTGCTCGCTAGTGTCGACTTTGACCTAGCCCGCCACTTCCTCCCGCGCGGCACCTATCTGTGCGTTTCCGGCCCGCGCTACGAGACCCCTGCCGAAATCCGCTTGTTTGCCTCGTGGGGCGCCGACGTCGTCGGCATGACCGGCGCCCCGGAAGCCATCTTGTGTCGCGAAGCCGGCCTGCCTTACGCCGGCGTCGCCCTCGCCACTAACTATGGCACGGGCCTGCTCACTGATGCGCCTCTTTCCCACGCCGAAGTCGAGGCGCAGATGTCCGCCCGCCGCGATGCCCTCGCCGCCTGGCTCCTGCGCGCCGCGCGGGCCGTGTAGGAACCGGCACTTCCAGTGCCGGTTCCTACGAATCCAGGTTCCTACGAATCCAGGCAGGAATCGACCCCGCCGCCGTGGAACCGCACCCCAACCCATGTGCGAGGAGGCCCCGTGAACTTAGAAGACGCATTGCAGGCCCAGGAAGAGCAGGTGGACGACCTGCTGAAGTCGGCAGCTAAGTACCAGGCTGCCCTGAAAAGCTGGAAAAAGGCGTGTCAAATTGGACACCTGGGCAACCGTCAGCGCGCCGCCGCCCAGGCCGTGGAACTGGCTCCCGCCCTCGCCGCGCCCGCGTCGGAGGCGGCGGACGTCTGGCAGTTCGACGTGCGCGCCTACCTCGAAAGCGGAGACTGGCGCGACGAGCTGCGGGCCGCAGCGGAAAAGCAGGGCCTGCGCGCGCTCGAAGAGGGCGATAACCTGATCTCCTCGCCCCTCGTCATCCGGGCCGTGCCGGGGCGCGGCGCGCTCGCGCTGGGCAAGGTCAACTGGCCTGCCATTCGTCCCCGCGTCGTCGCTGCTGAACTGAAGCGCCTGCGCGAGCGCGCGAACAGCGGCAACTCGCAGGAGTTTGTGGACAGCCTGTTCGCCGTTTCCCAGCGTCTTAGCCCCGGCGACGCGCCCTTCGTCAAGTTCCGGGACATCTACGACCTGTTCAGCCTGACGCCGGGCTGGAAAAAGGACAACCCGCCCTCTGCCTTCGGCCAGGCCATTTATGCCCTCCATCGGTCGGGCCTCCAGACTACACGGGCTGGGCGCAGGTTCGACTTCGAGTACCCCTCCGGCAATGTCAAAGACCGTGACATTTACACTGTCATCGCCGAAGACGGGCGGCCGATCCGCTACTATGGGATTCAGTTCCGATGAGTGACACGCAGTATGTCTCGCCGGAAGAGTGGGGCGATGTCCTGAGCCGGGAGTACCTGGCCGAGTACGTCCGCACCGGCGGCTCCGCCGTCAAAGTCATCAGCGGCTCCGGGGCGCAGTTGGAAGTGGCGCGGACGCGCGTCTTAATGGATGCCGACGCGGGCGGCTACTTCACCGTTGCCCTGAACCCCGCCGTCCCCGACGAGGCCGGCAAAAAGCGCGATCTGCACCGTATTGACAAGTTCTTCTTCTCCGTCACCGAGCGTGTGGACTGGAAGGAGTGGGCCGCCCAACAAGCGCGGCGCTACCTGGCCGACCACGGCATTCGCGCCGAGGGCCGCGCGCTGGACGACCTGGATGGCATCGCAGGGGACAACGGGCGGGACCCGCTGGACCTCGTCAACCAGTACCAGCGTGAGTTCGCTACCCCCATGCTGCGTGACCCGGCCATGACGCCCGAGTTCCGCACGGCCATCAAAGAACTGGGCCTGGCGCAGCTTGTCGCCGCGTCTGTCTCGCCGACCACGGAGGAAGTCCTGCTGGCCTGGTTTGGGGGCCGGACGCTGCCCGGCGCGGCGGCATCCTTGAAAAAGATACGCATCTACGAGCGGATCAACCAGACCAACGCCCGCCACATGCTGGCCTCCTTCTGTAACTGGCTCCCCAAAGTCGGCTACGCCGGCCTGGTCGTCACGCTGGACTTCCGCCCCTACGAGCACAAAAAGGTCGCCCGGTCCCAGCGCGAGGCCGAGTCCAACCGCCGCCTCAAAGACGCCATCGCGTCGGGCGCCTCCCATGACGAACTCGCTGCCCTCGTCGCCGAAGGCGACAACGAACCCGCCGTTTCCTACAGCGACGCCGCCTACATGCAGATGCTGACCCTGATCCGCCGCTTCATTGACGAGATTGACTGGTTCGAGCGCTTCCTACTCGTCATCGAGACCAGCCCGCAGTTCTACGACGCGCTTTCCCGCCGTAACTACTTCAACTACGACGCCCTCCAGACCCGCATCGGCCTGGAAGTCCACGACCTGCAAAAGCCCAATCCTGCCGCCGCCCTGGTCCATCTGGGCGACTCGGAAACCTAAAGGTGCGCTCATGGCCCTCGCACACCAGTACCAATACATCGAAAAAGAGTTAGGACTTTCGCTTCACTCTAAGCTATTCTAGGGTTTTTGAACATTGTTGCCTGATATTAGCATCTATAAATAATCTGCAAGCAAGCGCAAGCGAAAGTCCTAAGAGTGCTACACCGAAGACGAATATTTCGAGTTCGAGCGCACCTCCTTCGGTCGCTGGGAGTACGTCAAGGGCGAAATCCGTGCCATGAGCGGCGGCACGGCCGACCACAACATGATCTCCGGGAACCTTGTCCGCATCCTCGGCAATGCTCTTGTTCCCAAAGGCTGCCGCGTCTTCGGCTCGGACATGAAGGTTCACACCGGCAACGGCGTCAACACCCTCCCCGACGTGTCGGTCGCCTGCGGCTCGCTCGGCTTCTACCAGGGCCGCAAGGACATCATCACCAATCCTCTCTTGATCGTCGAAGTCCTCTCCGACTCGACCGAAGCCTACGACTAGGGTGACAAGTTCCGCCACTACCAGGCCATCCCGACCCTGACGGATTACCTACTGGTGGCCCAGGACGAAGCCCGCGTCCAACTCTACACCCGCCACGACGACCACTGGCACTACCGAGACATCTCCGGCCTCAGCAGCGCCGTCCACCTGCCCTCCGTGGAGACAACCCTAGCCCTGTCCGATATCTACGCCTTAATTGAACTGTCAGGCAACGAGGCGGTATAATAACGAGCTAGACCGCTGGGCATAGCCTTAGCATATAAAAGGAGGAAGACGAATGGACATTAAAAGTGGCGGCGAACATGAAGATATGGCGAATGATTATCAGTGCCTTGCGCTTGCCCATCTCAATGAGACGCTCAAGAAACACGGCATTGCAGACAAGGATTTGCGCCAGCAGATTTGTTCGGATTATCTTTTTGACCAGAGTTATCTGTTTGACGCAGGCTGGCTTGAGCACAATGGCACACGGCTTTACCCCCAGTTGTGCTTTGCGGAGCGTGTTCAAGACCCTGAACAGAACCTAGGGGACGTACAAGTTCTCTACATCCAGTCACAAGATTACGATCTGCACGACTCCGTCTTTGGTAATGCGGATTGGTATTTCGAGGATCACCAAGAAGACGCAAGCGAGATAAAAACCGGCTCGTATCAACAGGCTGACGAGCCTGCGGCCTAACAATGGACTGCACCCGACGCTGCACGCACTGTATCCTGTTGTTGTCGAAGGGCTTGTCTAGCGGGTGTCGCGGGTGATCTATGAAGCTGGGCCGCTTGGCGTTGGTCTTTGGTCGTGTTCCCGGCTTCCATTTCCCCAACATTCCGGGTACAACAGCAGAGGAGATCATTAACATGTCAGAGAGCCTCATCACCCGCAATGAGAATATCTTAGGTGGCATCCCGGTCTTTACCGGCACACGGGTTCCCATCAAAACGCTGTTTGACTACCTCAAAGCGAACCACCCCTTAGATGATTTTCTGGATGACTTCCCAACGGTTGCGCGTGGACAAGCCCAGCAGATCATCGAAGTCGTTCAACAACAGCTACAGAAACCGAGCGATGAGGCTGTGTATGAAGTTGCTGCTTGACGAATGCCTGCCGCGCAAGCTCAAAGGCGCTCTGCCGGGTCACGAAGTCAAAACTGTGCCGGAGATGGGCTGGGCGGGGATTGAGAATGGTGAGCTATTGCCGCTGATCGAGTCAAAGTTTGATGCCTTCATCACGATTGACGGGAATATGCGTTATCAGCAAAACATGAGTGGGCGGTCATTTGCCTTGATTGTGCTGAAGGCCGGAGACAACACGATTGAGACATTATTGCCGCTGATGCCGCAGGTGTTAGCGGCATTGCCTTCGCTTGTGCCGGAGCAGATTGTCAGAATCGCCGCACTACCAGCGCTCTAACAGTCTGCTAAAGGGTCTAAAAATGAACGCGGATGTCGTCACGGCGCGCAGCGCCATTGAATCGCTCCGGTCGGGCGTCCCCTCCCGCCATGCCGCCGCGCGTCTCGGCACGACGCAGCGGGAGATACGGGAGCAGTTCGAGGATGCCCTGGACGCCGTGGGGCAGGGGCGCGGGGCAACGCCGCTGCTGGTCTCGGCCAACTTTGGGGCCGGCAAGTCGCACCTGCTCAACTATCTGCAATCGCTGGCCGAGCGGGACGGCTTTGTCACCGCCTACATCGTCATCAGCCCCGAAATGCCGCTGGGCAACGGCCATTTCGTTCTGAAGACGATCGCGGAGACGGCCCACGCGCCGGGCCGGGCGGGAAAAGCCCTGCCGACCCTGATGGCGGACCTGCCGGTGCCGTCCGTGGAGTACCAAGTATTATGCGATTGGGCGCGTGGGTCCGGCATCGCCGACCGCTTCAATGCCCTGCTCGCCATTTACCGCGAGTTCCGGGCCGAGGGTGAGCTGCGCGCGCAGGTGCTCAACGACTTCGAGGGCAAACCGCTCCTCAAGAACCACATCCGGGGCAAACTCAAGGAGATCGGGCAGGTGGCCGATTACGACCTGTCCGCCCCGCTCAACCCTCTGCTGGCCCATGACCGCATTCGCCTCCTGGCACAGATATTCCGCGCCGCCGGTGGCCGGGGCCTGGTCGTTCTGTTCGACGAGGTGGAGCGCATCGCCAAGTTCTCCCTCAAGCAGCGCATCGCCGCCTACACGGAATTGGGCTGGTGGCGGGCCGTCGCCGAGCAGGAAGGGAGCGGAATCCTGCCCGTCTTCGCCATGACGCGCGGCTTTCTGGAAACGACGGTGACGGGCGGGACGGGCGACGAGTTGCGGTTTGCGCCGGGCGACGCCGCCCTGCGCGGGATCGAGCTGCTGAAGCGCCCCCTGCTCCTCGACTCGCCCACGCCCGAAGAGGAAGAGGACATCAAGTACCGGGTCCGGGACATCTACCAGGAAGCCTACGGGCTTGCTGTCCCCGCCCTGCCGCGCACCGATGTCCGCACATCTATCCGCTCCGAGATCCGCCGCTGGATCGCTCAGTGGGACATCCAGCGCTTCTACCCGGACTACCAGCCTCACATGACCGAGGAGACCATGCAGTTCGACACCGAAGCCATCCCCGACGACGCCATTCCGCCCGACGAGGAGGAAGGATAGGGCGAACATAGGAAGAGCGAATGAAGGAGGAGGGGCGAACCTTGTGTTCGCCTTTCATTTGTGTTCGCCTTTGTTGTGTCTCCTGCCCTCAGCCAAGCCATGTCCGTCTCCTACAAAAAGCCCTCCCGGCTACTCGAAGACAGCGGCGTCGCCTATTTGGATGTTCTGCGGCTGGACACCGACGGGGCCTTCTATGGGGCGGTCCTGCTTCTTGACGGGCGCGGCCTGCCGCTGGAGTTCGTCCACAACCGCCTGGTTCCCCCCTCCGGCCTGCTTTGGACCGAGCCGGACGTGTCGCGGCAGGCGGTCATCGCCCTGTCTCACTCGCTCTTCGACGCCTGCCGACGCGAGCCGGACCTGTTGCTCTGCCTGCCCGCCCTCGGCTCCCCGGATTTCTGCCGTGTGGAGATCGCCCCGGTCCTGCCGTTCGCCCAGGTAATTCCCCCCCAAGAGGACATCCCCGCAGGCGTCGTGTGGGTCAACGAGCCGCCTGCGGCGGGGATGCGCGGACACCTGCTGTACCAGGAACTACTGCGCCGGGACGCGCTGTTTGAGCCGTTCGAGCGACTGCGCCGGGGTCTGGGCGAGACCTACCCCCAGGCGCCCTGGCTCTCCGAAGACCGGGCGGCCGCTCCCCCATGAATGTCCCGCTCGCCGTCTCGCACCCTCTGACGCCGCTGCATGTGGACCCGGCACGGTCGCGCCGCCCGGAGCGCTTCCCGGTCCCGGCCGCTGTCCGTGCCGCCGTCTGCCCGCTGGCATTGGGCGAGGCGATGCGCTATGACCTCAGCCGCCTCACCCGGCTGGGCTTCCCACCGGGCCTGGGCGGCGAAGACAGTTCGGAAGCCTCGGACAAGCCCAATCTCCCGCCCGACGACTTTCTGGCGCGGCTTACGCTTCTTCTCCAGCCGCCCATCGCCCAGCTTGTTGCCCCGGCGGGCGTCCTCGAATGGCCGTTTCCGCTCTTGCCCTATCAGAAAGCGGGTGTCGCCGCGCTGCTTTCGCGCCCGGCCCTGCTGCTGGCCGACGACATGGGGCTGGGCAAGACCATCCAGGCCATCGCCGCCCTGCGTATTCTTTACCTGCAAGGGCGGATCGAGTCGGCGCTCATCGTCTGCCCCGCCTCGCTGCTGACCCAGTGGCGTCAGGAGATTGTGCTATGGGGGCCGGACCTGCGCGCGACGATTATCGCCGGCAGCCCCGCCGCGCGCGCGGGGCTGTGGAGCCGGCCCGCGCATGTCGCCTTGATCAGCTACGAGACCCTGCGGGCCGAGTTGGAATGGGGCCGGGACAGCCCCGCTGTTCGCAAGGAGTGGGGCGTCGTCATTCTGGACGAAGCCTCGCGCATCAAAAACCGCGAGTCGGCCATCGCCTTCGCCTGCAAGCGGCTCCCCCGGCAGCGCCGCTGGGCCTTGACCGGGACGCCTCTCGAAAACAGCCTGGAGGACGTCGCCTCCCTGCTGGAATTTCTGACAGACGAGTGGGCCGGGGAGCCGTCCAAAATTCGGGCGGGGCTGGGGGCCGTGCAGCTCCGGCGCAAGAAACAGGACGTGCTGGCCGACCTGCCCGCCAAGCGGACTGTCGAGGTCACGCTGGAGCTGCCCCCCGCCCAGCGCGCCGCCTACGACCGCGCCGAGCAGGAAGGCATCCGAACCCTGGCACGAGCCGGCGCTGATGTCTGCATTACCGATGTCTTGGAACTGATTATCCGGCTCAAGCAGATCTGCAACGCCGACCCCATGACGGGCGAGTCCGTCAAGCTGGACGACGTGGCCCGCCGGATGCGGACGCTGGCGGCGGAAGGCCACCGCGCCCTGCTCTTCTCCCAGTTCGTCGCGCCGCCCTTCGGCATCGAGGGCGCGGCCCAAGCGCTGCGCGAGTTCGAGCCGCTGGCCTACACAGGCCGGATGAGCCGGGCCGAACGCGCCGCCGTCGTGGCCCGGTTCCACGACGCCCCCCGCCACCAAATCCTGCTGCTCTCGCTGCGCGCGGGCGGCGTCGGCCTGAACCTTCAGGATGCCTCCTATGTCTTCCACCTGGACCGTTGGTGGAACCCCGCCCTGGAAAACCAGGCGGACAGCCGGGCGCACCGCATGGGCCAGCGCTACCCCGTCACCTCCTTCCGCTACCTCTGCCTGGGCACCATTGAGGAGCGGATCGCGCAGACCTTGGGGGCTAAAAACCACCTGTTTCACGAGATGGTGGACGATGTCAGCCTGGACCTGGCGGCGACGCTGAACGAGCAGGAGTTGTTCGGCCTGTTCGGGCTGGACGCGCCGCGCGGCGTGGCTCCTGCCGCCGAAGAGGCTGCCGAAGAAACACCCTTCTCGCGGATGTCCAGCCGCGACTTCGAGGACTGGCTGGCCGCCCGCCTGCGCGCGCAGGGCTTTGGGGTGCGGCAGACGCCGCCGACCCATGACGGTGGGCTGGACCTGATCGCCCGGCGTCAGGATTCGCTGGGCGTTGAGACGCACCTTTGGATTCAGTGCAAGAACCGCCAGTCCCCGGTCGGCGTCACCGTCCTGCGCGAACTACGCGGCGCGATCCCCGACCGAGCGGCGGGCGGAACTCCTGTCGCCGCCTGCCCCGCCGGCTTCACGGCAGAAGCCCGCGCCTTTGCCGCCGCGCATGGCATCCAGCTCTGGGACGTGTCCGACCTGCGGCGGATGGAAAGGCCCCTGAAAAAAATGTGAGTCCATTCCGAGAATCCACTGTATAATGGACTCAAGACGTTTCGGGAGGGAATTACTATGCCGCGTGTTCGTTATGCCGCATTGGCTTTCGGTCTCCTTTGCTGTTCTTTTAGCCTGTCAACCGTCCCCGCGTGCGCGGACGACGACCCGTATTCCCCGCACCATGCCGAGTATGTGGTGGAAGGGATTGTCCAGTCGGTAAGCCGGTCCGATGACCGCCTGGCTTTGTCCGGGACCGACAATCACCGCTACGTCGTGGACGCCTACGCCGCCGACATCATCCTGCGCGAGAGCCGCCGGCTGGGCGAGACGGCGGACCTGGCGCGTGGGATGCGCGTCGAAGTCACCGGGACACTGCTCGGGCGTAACCTGCTGGAAGCCGCCCGCCTGCGCGTCCTGCCCAACGCGGACTACCTCTTGCCTGTTCCCGCTCCCGTCGTGTTTGCACCCCCATCCCCGCCGCCCGCATTGCCCCTGCCGCCCGAACCGGCGCCTGCTCCGGCGCAGCCCCAGCTCAACCTGGACGGCCTGGTCCGCGAGGTGGACGCCGCCCGTAATCAAGTCACCTTCCTCGGCGACGACGACAAGCGTTACACTCTGGATACCCACGCCGCCGACATCATCCTGCGCGGGACCGAGCGCGCCGGGCAGACGGCGGACTTGTTGCGCGGGATGCGCGTCCGGCTGATTGGCGTCCTCCTGCCGAGCGGCCGGGTGGAAGCGGACCGCCTCCGCGTCCTGCCCGCCCTCGAAGCGCCCATTGCACCGCCCGCGCCGGTCGCCCCCGTCGTGGAAGACATGTCTGTCTACACCGGTATCCTGATTGACGCCCGCAGCCTGCCGCGCATCAGCCGCTCGCCGGCCCCGGCCATCTACGGCGCGCTCCCCGACCAGTTCCTGCTGTATCCCGACCGCTCCCACGTCCCCACACCGGACGAGGTGCAGGAAGAGTCCATCGTGCGCTACTACCACGCCGAGGCGGACGCCCAGAGCGGCATCGGCGGCGCGCACCCCCTGATCCTGACCGCCCAGGCCGTCCTGGGACCCGCCGAGGACGCCGTCCAGCTCACGGGGGAAGATGCCGCCCGCTTCCTGGCGCTCGACAAGCGCCTGCACTTCACCCGCACCTGGAAGGTCGGCTTCCTGATCCCCGCCAACCAGTGAGTTTTGCAAACTGCGCGGGTATTTCACAGGGCCGCCCCGGAACATGATCCGGGGCGGCCTGATGTATTCGTCGCGCTTGGCTATTACGTCACAACCAGGCGGTACGAGAAAATGAACTTCAACCGATGAGTGATCACAGACAAACCGTAGTAACACTGGCCGAGGATTTGCTTATAGGCCGAATCAG
>JAABUH010000292.1_pt1 | contig 77038 bp, 74 predicted proteins | sample 5559121 | NCBI WGS metagenome assembly JAABUH01 (sample SAMN10711871, study PRJNA513364) | rock metagenome | isolation source: Antarctica rocks | place: Antarctica: Victoria Land, Battleship Promontory nord | collected 2015-12-28
GACGGTCAACGTGATTGCGGGGGGCCGTGGCCCACGCATCGGTGCCTCCTCGCGCGATCCAGCCGTCCCCGTGACGGCACAGGCCATCAAGTATACTGCTGGTATACTCGCGCCGCCGTGTACTAGCGTATGGTGCGCTCGTCGAACTCTACGGGATTCCGCTCCTGATGCTCTTCTCGCCGCGTGCGATCGTGCTCATTATCGTGCCAGTGCTCACCCTGACGGGAATCTTCGCACGCTGGACCTTGCGCGCGAACGCGAGCCTCGACACTCCTGTGGCGTGGCAACAGGAGCAAGACACGCGAGAGAGGCGTACGGTAGTCAATACCCTGCAACGGTTGTGAGTCCGCGCCAGCATTGGTCAAGTGTCCAGCGTGTATGCGTCGCGCGATGAGCGTGCGCGTTCCAGCTAACCGCGACACCTGGCACCTTCGGTGCATATGTCTTAATGGTCTATCTGAGAAAGGCATATCGTGCCTTCGCCCGCAGCACTCTTCCAAAAACAGCATGAGGCGCGCGAAGTGCGGCACGCGCGTTCTACCTCCCTTGTCGGTGTGCGCTGGTGGCCCTCGGTGGCGGCGCTAGCGTTCGGGGCGTTCGCGTTGCGGCTGCCGTACCTCGCGGTGCCGCTGAGCGCCGATGAGGGTGGGTACGCGACCGCCGCCTACTGGTGGGCGCGCGGCGATACGCTTTACCAATCGATCACGATCACCCGCCCGCAAGGGATCTTCGTCGTCTTCCGCGCGCTCGATGCGCTGGGGCTCGGCTCGCCGTATGGCATCCATCTGGTCGCGGCGCTGTGGGCCACCCTGTCGGCGCTGGCCCTCCTGGCGCTCGCCGCGCGCCTCTGGGGGCGCGGGATTGGGCTGGGCGCGGCGGCGCTCTACGCGGCGGTCATGGCGACCCCGTGGGTGGAGGGCTATCAGGCCAACGCCGAACTCTTCATGACCCTGCCGCTCCTCCTCGCCCTGCTGGCGCTCGTCCGCGCCGACGCCACCGCGCTCGCCGCCCGCCGTGGCCTGCTGTGGCTCGCGGCGAGCGGGCTGCTGGGGGCGCTCGCGCTGTTGCTGAAACCCGCCGCCGTGGCCGTCCTGCCGCTCGGCGCGCTCTGGCTCCTGCGCCGCCGCGCGGTGGAGGGCGCAGCGTGGCGCGACCTGACCGTCGCGCTGGCGGCACTGGCGGGCGGTTGGGCGCTCGGCCTGCTCCCCGCGCTGGCGCACGGCCTGCTGACGGTGCCGGACCGCTACCTCGGCGCGGTCGTCTTCTACCGCCTCGGGCAAGATTCGCTGCTCGGCGGGGCGCTGGCGCATCAGGTCGGCTACGCCGCGACGAACACCCTTTACCTGCTCGGCCATCTGCCGCTGCTGCTGCTCGCGCCGTTCGGTTTCCGGCTGGCGGCGCACGGCGGGGATCGGGGTGCGCGCGCCGCCAGCCGGACCTTCCTGGCGCTGTGGGCGCTCACCGCGCTCGGCGGGGTGTCGCTCGGCGGCAACTGGTTCCTGCACTACTACCAGCAGTTGCTGCCACCGCTGGCGGTCGCGGTGGCGCTGGTGACGCGCGGGCTCCTGCGCCGCCCGCTCGCGCCGCCGCGTTTCGCCGCGCTCTGCCTGGTGGTCTGTGCCGTCCTCGCGCTGCTCTTCCCGATCGCGCGCGGCGTCGTCGCGGGGGTCGATCCGGCGACCCTGCCGGAGTGGGAGCCGGGCGTCGCCGCCGCCGCGCCGGTCGCGGCGTATCTGGCCGCGCACACCGCGCCGACCGAGACGGTCTACGTCGCCTACGATCACGCGGATATCTACTACCTCGCGGCGCGGCGTCCGGCGGCGCGCTGGCTGCACTTCCGCGAACTCGGCTGGACGCCGGGCGCGTTCACCGAGCAAGTGGACCGGCTCGGCGATCCGGCGACCGCCCCGCGTTACATCGTGGGGGCACAGGCGTTCGACTTCCGGGGGTTCGACGCGGATGGGGCGTTGCGCGCGATCGTGGCGCGCGACTACATGCTGGAGACGGCGATCGACGGGGTGCCGCTCTATCGGCGGGTCGGGAAGTAGGGGCGGCGCGATGATCGGACGGACACGGACGGAGACGGGGTTGGGCGAGCACGCGCGCGGACGTTTCGATCCGCGCGCCCTGCGCGAGCGGCTGCTCGGCGGGATCGATGATCTGCTGAACGAGCCGCTGGAGGAGCGACCGCGCCTCGTCGCCTTGCCCACGCCGCGCGCGGGGCTGCGCGCCCTGCTGTTGCTGGACCGGCGCTTGCTGGTGCCCCTCTGCGTCTTCGCGGGGCTTTTCTTCCTCTGCTTCCTCCGCCAGACCGACTACGATTGGTGGTGGCACTTGCGCGTGGGTCAGGATATCTGGCAGCAGCGCGCCCTCCCCGCCACGGACACCTACTCCTACACGCGCGCGGGGCAGCCATTCGTCGTCCACGAATGGCTCTTCGAGGTGCTGACCTATCTCGGCTATCGCGCGTTCACCTATCGCGGCCTGATCGCGGGGATGGCCGCGATCGTGCTGGCGACCTATCTCCTCCACTATCTGCTGCTGCGCGCGTTGGGGGTGGGGCGGGTGCTGGCCGGGGCGCTGCTGACCGTGACCCTGATCCTCTCGTTCATGACGATCACCCTGCGCCCGCACCTCTTCAGCACCCTCTTCCTCAGCATCGAGCTGTGGTGCCTCTATCTCTACCGCGCGGGCTACCGTCGCGCGGTCTGGGTGCTGCCGCCGCTGCTGCTACTGTGGGTCAATCTGCACGGCGCGTGGATCATGGGGCTGGGGACGCTGGCCCTCTTCATCGTCGGGGAGTGGCTGAACGCGCGCGCGCGCGGCGAGGCCGCCACCCTGCGCCCGGCGCTCGGTGCGCTGGGGGCGTCGCTCGTCGCCACGCTGATTAATCCGACCGGGCCGAGCCTGCTCCTCTACCCGCTCACCTTCATCGGCGGCGGCAGCGTGACGATGCGCTACATCCAGGAGTGGCAGCCGCCGAACTTCCGCGACACGATGGGGCTGACTTTCGGCCTCTGCGTGCTGCTGCTGGCGGTGCTGGGGCTGCGCCGCCCGCGCTTCGACTACACGCTGGCCCTCTGGGCGGGCGCGTTCAGCTACCTCGGCTTCTCGGCGGTGCGGCACATCCCGCTCTTCGCGCTGGTGGTGATCCCGATCATCGCGCAGCAGCTCCCGACGCGCTGGAGTGGCCCCGAATGGCCCGCGCGCGAGAATCTCGGCACCGGACTCATCAACTGGCTCCTGCTTGGCGTGGTGGTGGTGACGATGGGGGTGGTGGTGCTGGGCAATCCGCGCGCGCAATTGGGGCGCACGCCGAACCCGGATGGCTACCCGACCGTGGCGTTCGACTATCTGCGGACCCATCCGGGTGGCAAGCTGCTGAATCAGGATGCGTTCGGCGGTTATCTGATCGCCAATCTGCCGGAGCGTCCGGTCTTCATCGACACACGCGTCGATTTCTATGGGCGCGACTTCCTGGAGCGGTACATCGCGGTGACGAAGCTGCAAGCGGGCTGGCGCGAGACGTTGACGCGCTACGATATCAGCCTGATCCTGCTGCCCCCCGATTCTCCCCTCGTGGTGCTGCTGCGCGACGATCCGGGCTGGCGCGTCGTGGTCGATGCCCCGGAGGAGAACGGGACGGCGGTGCTGCTGGAACGGCGCTGAAAGCCCGGCGATACCCCGGCGAAGGGCGAAGCAATAGCGGGGAGCGGCGAGATATTTCTCTCGCCGCCCCCCGCTACATATGCTGTTCGGAGCGACGATCGCGCGACCAAACCGAAGCGCCGATGAACACCACAGGCTGCACCGTCGCCGCCCGGTCCGCGCGGGCGGACATTGTGCCCTTCACGGGTAGAGTATGCCCTTCATGGGTAGTGGCTGTCCTCCGGGGTACTTCGTGGCCGGAGGGCAGCCAGCCGGAACCTCGGTCCACCGGCAGCCCACGCCCGCCGTGTCCCTCCCACACGCGCTGCGGTTTAGGCGAGTTTCCCGCCCGCGTTAACCCGCTGGGCGGCGGTGGCGTCGAGCTGCACGTCGCGCTCCGCCTGAAGGTCGCGCACCGTCACCATCGGTATGGTCTTGGTGACCCAGTCGAGCATCTTGACCGTCTCGACCCGCTGCGTCTCGGCGAGCCTGGCCGACTCCTCGTCGCCACACGCGAGGGCGGTCGTCTGGAGCATGACGTAGCTGATCGCCGCGAGGCTGGCGGCGGTGTAATCGTCGCGCAGATCCTTCGAGGTCCGGTGGGTGCGAAGCGCGCCGACCACGCCCGCCGCCTGCCCGAAAAGATTGGTGACCGCTTCCTTGGCCTTGTCCACGACCTTGTCCTGGTCGCCGAGCGCCTGCATCCGCGCTTCCAGGCGGGCGACGTGGGTCTTGGTGGTGGCGAGATAGCCCTGCAACGCGGCGTTGATGTCGGCCTGGTCCTTGGTCGTGCCGACCTGCTTCTCCAACGCCTCCTGGATGTGCTTCTCCAGGACGTGCATATCGGAGAGATACTGGACGACGATCTCGGTCTTGGTGTCCATCGGTTGCTCCTTCGTGGCGCATCTGTACGCCATCTTTTGCGCGGGAAAGCTGAGCGCCGCGCCTTCATCGTGCCGCCAGCGCACCGGGATGGCGGCGAACATCTTTTGCAATGGCAAGAAGGATGCCATCCGTTATTTGCACCGCTTGCCCCGTCGCCTGCGCTCGGCTACGATGCTCCGCGCGACCGCGCAGGGTGGCCGCATCGTTCGACGGAGTAGGAGGGGATGCATGGGCAAAGCAGTTATCGTGACCGGGGCGGCCCCGGCGGCGATCGGGCCGTACTCGCAGGCGATCACGGCGAATGGTTTTCTCTTCACGGCGGGGCAGATCCCGCTGGACCCCGCCACCGGCAAGCTGGTCGAGGGGGACATCACGGCGCAGACCGAGCGGGTGATGCAGAACCTCGCGGCGGTCCTGGCCGCGGCGGGGACGAGCTTCGAGCAGGTCGTCAAGACCACCTGCTTCCTCGTCGATCTCGCCGACTTCGCCGCCTTCAACGCCGTCTACGGGCGCTACTTCACCAGCGCGCCGCCCGCGCGCAGCACCGTGCAGGCCGCGCGGCTCCCCGCCGGCTCGCAGGTGGAAGTGGAGTGCGTGGCGCTGCTCGGCGAGTAGCGCCTCGGTCGGCACGCGCGCGAAAGGGGTGCCGCGCGGGGTCGTTCCGGCGGCTTCGCGCGGCACTTTTGGGTGCCAATGACCGCGATCGCGGCTCTGGCAACGCGGTAGCTACGGGCAAACCGGAAGGAGCCGCGAAGCGCCGGAACTGCGCCTGACGAGGCGCGGCAGGATGGTGGGCGAGGTGGATGTGCCTACTCGTGATGGGAGGAGGAGCGTATGCCCACAATCCTGCGCGTTGGCTCCTATCGCTTCTTCTTTTATAGCAACGAGGGCACAGAGCTGCCCCACGTCCACGTTGAACGCGGCGAGAAGTATGCGAAGTATTGGCTCGATCCCATTCGGCTTGCCTGGAATCGGGGGTATAATAGGAGTGAACTTGCCGTTATCAGGGCGGCGATCGTGGCCCATCAAGCCCAACTGTTAGCGAGGTGGTATGCGTACTTCATCCCCTAAGAAGCAAGGACGCACGGTGCCCTCGAAAGAGAAGCTTGGCTCGCCGCTCGCTGTGGGGGTGACGGTCGATAGCAAGCACCTGGGTGTGTTGCTTGCCGATGGCCGACACCTGAGCGTCCCGCTCGACTGGTTCCCACGATTACTCAAGGCGACGGACGCGGAGCGTGGTGCCTGGCGACTCATTGGGGGAGGCGTTGGTATCCACTGGGAATTGCTCGACGAGGATCTCTCGGTCGCCGGACTTATCGCTGGTCGCCGGGGGATTGATCGGGCAATCGATCAGCGCGACGACCGCATGGACGATGCCGCTATCCAGCACTCCTGAACCGAAGCCCGGTCGGTATTCGGGTACAGGGATAGGGTAGGGTGCGCGCCTGTGCGGCGGCGGCAAGGATTAGGGGGCGGCGATGACGATCTTGCGCGTCGGGCTGGTGCAGTTGAACAGTCGGCACGATCGGGCGGCGAACCTCGACGCGATCGACGGATTGGTCGCGGAGGCGGCGGGGCGTGGGGCGCGCTTCGTCCTGCTGCCGGAGCACGCCCCCTATCTCGACCCGGCGGCGGGGTATCAGGAGGGGGTGGAGGCGATCCCCGGCCCGACGAGCGCGCGCTTCGCGGAACTCGCGCGGCGGCACGGGATCTATCTCCACGCGGGCTCGATGGTGGAGCGGACCGACATCCCCGGCAAGTACGCCAATACCAGCCTCGTCTTCGACCCGACGGGGGAGATGATCGCCAAGTACCGCAAGATCCATCTCTATGACGTGGAGATACCGGGGCGGGTCAGCATGCGGGAGTCGGACAGCGTGGCACCGGGCGACGCGATCGTGACGGTGCCGATCGACGGTGTGACGGTGGGATTGGCGATCTGCTACGACCTCCGCTTCCCCGAACTCTTCCGGTTGCTGGCGTTAGGGGGGGCGGAAGTGCTGGTCAATCCCGCCGCGTTCACCCTCTACACCGGGCGCGATCACTGGGAGGTGCTATTGCGGGCGCGCGCGATCGAGAACCAGGCGTGGATGCTCGCCGCCGCGCAGTGGGGGACGCACGAGCCGCACGGCGTCTGCTTCGGGCGCTCGCTCGTCGTCGACCCCTGGGGAACGGTCGTGGCGCAGGCGTCGGATGGCGTCGGCGTGGTCGTGACCGAGATCGACACGGCGCTCGTTGGCAAGATCCGCACCGAAGTCCCCTCGCTCGCTAATCGCCGGACGGATGCCTATCACCTCGCGGCGGCGAGAGTCCCGGTGCGCTGAACCTCGCTACGAGTGGCATGAGGCATGGCTTTCTCCGACGGGATGCGAGTACGCCGAATAGTCCTGACGAGGGGGAACGTGAATGGTCTGGGGAGCGCTCGGATTGGATAAGTCGGACGTCACCTTCTCCATCGGGGCGGCGCTCGCGATGTTTCTATTCACCCGCCGGGCGTTCGCGCGGGAGCCGTTCGGACACGCGCAACTCGGGCGTTTGATCCTGGCGACCATTGGCATTCTCATCGGTTTCGTACTGCTCGGCCTCGCGCTCGATGCGATCTTCGGTACCGCGCGATTGCCTGCCGTGTTGCCACGGATAATCCTGAACGCGGTCGCCCAGCTCCTCGGTTTCCTGGCAGCGCGGTTCATCTTCCCGCCGCGTCTATCGGACGAACCACGCCACGCTCGGATACATGTCCGCCGGAGGAGGAAGCTGTAATGGTCACACATCTGATCGCGCTCGGTGCGACGTTCGACCATCTCCCGGATGATACGGAGGAAACCCTCTTGGGCAGCTCGCTCCACCAGGGCGCGATCGTCGCGCTCGCTACGGGCCTGACCTTGTGCGGCCCACATCGGGGGCTGCCCTGGTTCATCGGGAATCAGATCAAGGTGATCGTGCCGCGCGAGGGGCGGCGCGCGTCCTACATGCCCTCGCCAGATATCCTGGTCCACCCGACGCTGACCAATGCCTCGCGCACCTCGCTCGTCCTGGCGACCGATGGACCGCCCGCGCTGGTGATCGAGGTGGCGAGCCCATCCACAGTGCTCAGCAGCGACCTGAACCTGACCGACGCGCGCGGCAAGCCGGGGGTCTACGAAGCGATCGGCGTGGCGGAGTACATCGTCTTCGACCCGACCACCGAACTCGTGCGGGAGCAGGTGTGGGCGCGACGGCGCGTGGCGGGGGCGTATGCGCCTTGGGAGCCGGACAAGCGCGGGCGCTGGGTCAGCGCGGCGCTGGGCGGGATCGCCTTCGCCCCGCAAGGTCCGTTGCTGCGCGTCTACGATCAGGAGGGCCACCTCGTCCCGCTCACCGAGGAGATGGCGGACCTCCTCGGTGAGCGGGAGCGGCAGCTCACCGCACAAGAGCAACAACTGAGCGAGCGGGAGCGGCAGTTGAGCGATCGAGAGCGGCAGATCGCCGCGTTGGAGGCGGAGTTGCGACGGTTGCGCGGCGACGAGCCCGCTTAGCTCGCCCTCGTCAGTTCGATCCAGCGCCCTTCCCTGGCGGACAGTTCGGTCGCGTCCAGCACCTCCTGGCAGCGGACGCCGTCGGTGAAGTTCGGGCTCATCGGCGTGCCGCTGCGGATCGCGTCGATGAAGTCGTCCATTGCGCGCTCGGGGTGGCTGGCGAGGTAGCTCGGCGGCACCGACACGGCGGCGAAGGCGTTGTAGCGCGCCTGCCCGGCCCCGAGGCAGAGTTGCAGGCGGTCGCCGCCGACGTCCCACTTCTCGATCCCGTAGATCAGCGAGCCCCTGGTCCCGTACACTTCCACGCGCTGGTGGTTGCTGTGGCCGAGCGCGGTGCGACTGGCGTTGACCGTCCCCTCCGCGCCGTTGGCGAGGCGCAGCAGGCAGGTCGAGGCGTCGTCCACATCGACCGTGGCCGTGCCGCCGCCGGGGGCGGGGCGCGCGGTGGTGAAGGTGCGGAGATGCCCCTGCACGGCGGCGATCTCCCCGAACCAGTAGCGGTAGAGGTCGATCAGGTGCGAGCCGAGGTCGCCGAGCGCGCCGCTGCCCGACTCCGCGCGCGCCTGTCGCCAGGAGAAGGGGGTCTGCGGGTCGACCATCGAGCCGTTGAAGTAGTCGCCGTAGACGTGATAGATCTCCCCCAGCTCGCCCGCCGCGATCAGATCGCGCGCGAACCACGCCGAGGGGATGAAGCGGTAGCGGAAGTTGACCGCCGTGATGACGCCCGCCGCCCCCGCCGCCGCTTCCATGCGCCGCGCGCCCTCCTGGCTGAGGGCCAGCGGCTTCTCGCAGAGGACGTGCTTGCCCGCCGCGATCGCCGCCAGGGTGATCGGCTCGTGGTAGCTGTTCGGGGTGCAGATGCTGACCGCGTCGAGCGGCAGCTTCAGCAATTCCTGGTAGTCGGTGAAAGCGTGCGGCACGCCGAACGTCGCGGCCGCCGCCTGCGCCGCCGCCCCGATCGGATCGGCGACGGCCACGAGTTCGACCTTGCCCGCGTCCTGCGCGCGCTTGTAGGCCGGGAGATGCCGCAATGTCGCGATCGCCCCGGCCCCGATGACGCCGATGTGCACTGGTTTGGACATGGTTACCTCCGGGTGAGTAGTCAGTAGTCAGTAGTCAGTAGTCAGTAGGGTTCGCTGCTGGCGCTGTGCCTGACACCCCTCCGCCACTGACTACTGACTACTATTTATCACTCGCCCCCAGAATCGCCGCGCCGACGATCCCGGCGTCATCGCCGAGTTGCGAGGCGACGATCTCGATCCCCTGTGCCGCTGCGGGGAGCGCTTCGCGCAGCGCGATCGGGCGGACGAGATCGACCAGTTGCGGCACCGCCTCCACGACGCCGCCGCCGATGATGATCCGCGAGGGGTTGTAGAGATTGATCGCGGAGGTGAGGCCGTAGGCGAGGAAGCGTGCCGCCTCGTGCAGCACCTCCAGCGTCAACTCGTCCTTCTCCTTGAGCGCCTGCGCCAGGAGGCCGGAGCGAATCGCCGTGCCGCCGGGGGCGTTGTCGTCGGCCTTCTCGGCCTTCAGGAGTTCGCGCAGGATCGAGGGGCGACCGCGCCGCAACTCCTCCTGCAAGCGGCGAGTCATCGCCGTGCGCGAGGCGTAGGCTTCGAGATGGCCGCGCCCGCCGCAGCCGCAATAGCGCCCATCGGCATGAACGATCAGGTGGCCGATCTCCCCGGCGGTCGCATTCGGCCCGCTGTCCAGCACGCCGCCGTTGATCAGCGCGCCGCCGACGCCGGTGCCGACGAAGACGCAGAGGCTGCGCGCCACCCCGCGCGCCGCGCCGAAGTGCAACTCGCCGAGCGCCGCCCCCTGCACATCGTTGCCGAGGCGGATCGGCAGGCCGAAGCGCGCGCCGAGGTTCTCCCCGATCGGGATGTTCGCCAGCCCGCCGAGGTTCGGCGCGGCGGTGAGCACGCCGCGCGCGGGGTCCACCTGGCCCGCCGCCGCGACCCCGATGCTCACGACCGCGCCCTCTTTCAGCTTCGCGGCGGTCAGCGCCTCCTGCGCCGCGTCGCCCATGCGGGTGAGGAGTTCGCCCGCGCCCTGTTTCGTGCGCGTCTTCTTCTTCGCGGTGGCGATGACCGTGCCCTTGTCCAGATCGATGACCCCAGCGAGGATCTTGGTCCCGCCCAGGTCGATGCCGAGTCCGTAGCGTGGCTCTTCGCTTTTTGCCATTGTCCCCCTCCGGCTGCGCGCGATCCTCTCCGCCGTGGTCGCCCACAGGCGTATCGTAGCACGGCGGGAGATGGCTTGTAGCGGCCACGGCCTCGGTCGCGGAAATACCAAACGAGATAAAGGAATGGAACAGGGGGCACAGAGACACAGCGGGGGAACGGGGGATGAAGATCACTGCGGAGACGCGGAGACGCGGAGACGCGAGGACGGGGGAACGGGAGAAGAAGTGGATCGGTTTGGCGGGGCAGGTCGGCCCGGCGGCGTCCGGCGAAGCTGCATGTGGGCAAGGGCGACGTCGCTTACCCGCTCCGCTGTCGCGACACCCGCACACGGTTGCGAAACCCTCGGCAAGTGCAGAGGGTAGGAGCTAAACCGCAGCGCGGATGAGCACCACCTACCTCGCTGTATCCCCCCAGTTCCCGGAGGGGGATAGTATGCCCTTCATGGGTAGTGGCTGCCCTCTGGGGCACTGCGTGGCCGCAGGCCATCCAGCCGGGAGCCTGTGTCCCCTTGTGGGGTGGTGGCCGCCCTCCGGGGCATTGCAACCCCTCGGCTACCCACGCCCGCCGTGCCCCGCCCCACAAGCGCTTCGGTTTAGTTCGCCGGTCGCAGCGAAACCAAATCCACAACGGTGTTTTCTCCCAAGGTGAACTGGGAGAATTCGTATGGTGCGAGCGCACGATAGAAGGCAGCGGCACACCCCGCCCGTAAAAAGTCGTGGAGTTCGATGGCGATCAGGTCCACATGCGGCAGCCAGGACGCGGCACCTGACGTAAACAGCTCCTTCTCGGCGCCTTCGATATCCAGTTTGAGGAGATCGAGATGCGTGTTGGCGGTGAGCGCGAGGAGATCGATGACGGTGAACGCCCGGATCGATCCGGACTCCGCCGTAGCTGCCTCTTGAACCTGGAAGGCCCAGTGTTCGGCCTGGGGATTGCTGATGTGCAATGACCCGGCATGAGGCCACAGCGCGCCGTGCAGTGCCGTTATCTGCGGATAGGGTCGTGTATTGCGAACGAGCAACGCAAAGTTCGACGCATCGGGCTCAACGGCGATGATGCGGGCCTCGGGATATGCCCGCGTAAAGAACAAGCTGGTATAGCCAACGTTGGCTCCACCATCAACAATGCTCGCTATATTGCGCTTTTGCGCGCCTCGGGACGCCCTCTTTGACCCGGTGAGGTCGTATTCTCGCCTGACAAATACTTCCAGGAAGGTGTCAACATCGGTGGTGTGTGGTCGCACGTGTACCGGGCTCGGCAACCCGGGTACGGCGATGTGTATCGCAGAGCGGCGCACGAGGAGTTGGATCAGAATCCATGCGCCATATACCGGCCCGAAGGAGTACAGAAACCATGAGGCGAAGAAACACCGCACCAGACTTTGCCGCACAGTCGCAGACCGCGACTTGATACGATCGCTGAGCCATTTCCGCGCTGCTGTTCGCATCGAGCCCCCTTCGCAATCATGCTGCCAGGCGTGCCATCGCTGGATTGTCGGGTTGCTCGATGCACGATAGCAGCTACAGCGGTACTGTCAACTGCGAAGCTATTGCCCTGCCGTGGGGGCTGAGCGCACAAGGCGGAGCGAGTGGGCAGTGCGCGCCGCCGAGCGTCGTCGCGCGGCGTTGCGCTGCGGCTGCCGCAACCCGCGCGGTGCCCGATCCGGCGCACCGGCTCCGTGCGACACGCCCGCCACCGGTCGCCTGCGTGCCAATTTCCATGCCTGCTATACTTTCCGCCGCGTGGGGCTACAACGCCGGTGGGGGAGGGCATGGCCAATCTGATCACCCTGGGTCGCCTCGTTCTCTTCTTCGTGACCCTCGGCCTGATCTATTCGCGACAGGCGACGCTGATCCAGATCGCCACGATCCTGCTGATCGTCGTCATCGCCAGCGATGCGCTCGATGGGTGGGTCGCGCGGCGGCAAGGCAATACCAGCGATTTCGGCTCGGTGATCGATATCGCCGGGGACCGGGTGGTGGAGCAATGCTCCTGGGTCGTCTTCGCGCACCTGGGGCTGATCGGCGTCTGGATCCCGCTGCTCGCGATCACGCGCGGCATCCTGGTCGACACGCTCCGCGCGGTCGCATTCCGGGATGGGCGCACCGCGTTCGGCCCGAAGACGATGGCGCGCTCCCCGGTTACCGAGTGGCTGACCGCCTCGCGGACGATGCGCGCGGTCTATGGCGTCGCCAAGGCGTCGGCGTTCGTCTTCCTCGCCGGGTTGGTCGCGGATGCGGGGACCGGGCAGCCTGCGGTATCGTTCTTCACCGGCGGGCCGCTCTGGTACTTCGGGTGGCTCTGCGTCTATGGCTCGGTGGTGCTGACGATCGTGCGCGGCGTGCCGGTCCTGGTCGATTCGTGGGGGTACATGACCGGTAGCGACAAGGCGCGGGCGTGAACGCGGCGGGGCGGGGCGCGATCGAGGAACGCCAGCCGGGCGAGATGGCGGCCACGCCCGGCACGGTCGCGGCGCTCTTCGACGTGGACAACACCCTGCTCCCCGGCACGACCTCCGAACGCCTTTTCGTGCGCGCCCTCATTCGTGGCGGCCACTACGGCGCGCGCGCCGCGCTCGATACGGCGACGACCGTGCTACGCCACGCGCGACTCGGCCCCTTCATGGCGCTCCGGCTCCATCGCCCCTACCTGCGCGGACGCACCGTCGCGGAGGTGGCCGTGCTCGCCGAGCAGGTCTTCGCGCGGGAGATCATGCCGCGCCTCGCGCCGCGCGGCGCGGCGCGCGTACGCTGGCACCAGGAGCGCGGCCATCACGTCGCGCTCCTGTCCGGGGCACCGCACTTCCTGGCCGAACTGCTGGCCGCGTATCTCGGGGTGGGCACCATCCTCGCCACGCCGCTCGCCCTGGCGGCGGGTCGCTACACCGGCGGGCTGGCCGATCTGCACCCGTACGGCGCGCGCAAGGCGATCCTGGCGCGGCGCTTCGCCACGGCACACAAGGTGGCGCTGGACGACTCCTATGCCTACGCGGATCACCACAGCGACGCCCCGCTGCTGGCCCTGTTCGGCCATCCGGCCTGCATCAATCCGACGGCGCGGTTGCGGCGGATTGCCGCGCGCGAAGGGTGGCCGACCGAGCGCTGGGGCGCGGCGAAGATGGCCGTATCCTGAGCCGGTGTCGGCAACGGTGGGGGCGGGCGTGTTTGTCCGTGCGGGGCCTTAAAGTATAGCCGATCGGTGTGGCGGGTGGCATCGGTCGAACGATCGGTGTTTTTGGGGCGTGCGCGGGCTATAGTGGTGGACCGGACCTGGCACGGTGGCACGATCACTGCCGTGTGCGGGGGCGCTGTACGGGCCGACAATGCTGCGGCGCACAGGCAGCATGAGAAATAATCGCCCGATGGGCGGCGCTGAAATGCTTCATACGAGCGACACATTGAACCGGGGCGACCCGGGCAGGGCGAGATGCTTCTGTCCCGCCCCCGACACGGGAGCACCGATGATCGCGGCCCAGGAAATCGATCGGATCGTCGAACGAATCAAGAAACTCCTCGCCCTCGCCACGTCGCAGAACCCGCACGAGGCGGCGCTAGCGGCGGCCAAGGCGCAAGAACTCCTCTTCCGTCACAACCTCAGCATGGCGATGGTGGAGGCCGCCACCGAAGGCGGCGCGAATAGCGACTACGTCAACGATCGCTTCGATAGCGGCGGCTGGATGCACTGGCGGCGACGGTTGCTGGCGGCGGTGGCGCGCAACAACTTCTGTCGCGGCGTCAGCTATCAGGGGACGCGCGAGGTCGGCATCGTCGGCGAGCCGCACAACGTCACCGTCGTGAAACACCTCTACGCCTTCCTGGTGCGTGAGATCATCCGGCTGGCCGACACGGGGGTGCGCGCGGACCGGACGCTGGACGAGGAGGAGCGCCGCGCCTGGAAGCGGAGCTTCTATCTCGGGGCGGTGCGGACGATCGCGCAGCGCCTGACCGAGCAGCGTGAGCGCGATGTCAACGCCGATCCGAACGCGGCGGCGCTGGTCGTCCGCAAGGATCAGGAGTTGGAGGACGCCTATCGCGAGCATTTCCCCGGCCTGCATCCCGATGACCATGCGAGCGATGAGGAGGAGGAAGCGCCGCCGAAGCGCGCGGATCGCGGGCCACGCCGCCCGCGCCGCGACGACGGCTACCGCGCGGGGTTGATCGCCGGGAGGACGATCCCGCTGAATCTGCCGCTCGAAGCGCCGCGCCGCACGACGACCGGGCGGCGCGGCGCGGAGGGGCAATAGCCCTCCGCGCGTTCCCATTGCGCCGCTACGGGAGCGGTTGCCCACCGGTTACACCGATGATCTCGCCGGTGATGTAGCGCGAATCGTCCGAGGCCAGGAAGACGTAGGTGGGCGCGAGTTCCGCCGGTTGGGCGGGGCGTCCCATCGGGCCATCCTGGCCGAATTTCGCCGTCTGCTCGGGGGGCATGGTCGCGGGGATCAGCGGCGTCCAGACCGGGCCGGGGGCGACGGCGTTGACGCGGATCCCCCGCTTGATCAGGTCCTGCGCCAGCCCCTTGGTGAAGGTGACGATCGCCCCTTTGGTGGCGGCGTAGGCGAGGAGGGTGGGGGCGGGCTTGTACGCCTCGATCGAGGCGGTGTTGATGATCGCGCCCCCTCTGGCGCAGTTGCGGCAGCGCCGCCTTGCTGAGGTAGAATATCGCCAGGACATTGGTGCGGAAAGTCCGCCCGATCTCCTCGCTGGGGAGGTCGGCCAGGCCCTCGTGGCTCATCTGGAAGGCGGCGTTATTGACCAGGATATCCAGGTAGCCGAACTCCTGCATCGTCCGCCGCACGAGCGCCTGGCAGTGCGCCTCGTCGCCGATATCCCCGGCGATCGTGAGCGCCTGTCGCCCGGCGTCGCGTACCAGGCGCGCGGTCTCCGCTGCGTCCTCATCCTCGCTCAGGTAGGAGACGCCACATCGGCCCCCTCGCGGGCGAAGGCGAGGGCCACCGCCCGCCCGATCCCGGAATCGCCCCCGGTGATCAGCGCCACCTTGCCGGTGAGGCGATTGTGGCCGTGGTAGGACTCCTCGCCGTGGTTGGGGATCGGCTGCATCGCGCTCGTGCTGCCGGGCGGGGTCTGCTGCTGCTCCGGGAAGGGCGGCTTCGCCCCCTGTTCCTGCGGATTGCGGGTCTGGCTCATCACCTCTTGCTCCTCTCTCCTCCTGCACCCCGGCGATGGCCGACGGTCATCGTTCGCGACCAGGTACGCACGATGCAGACCCCGGCGGGCCGGCATTTGCCCCGCTGGCAGGCGGACTGCGAGGACAGGGGATGTGGGAGGTTTTTTGCGCCCCAGCGAACGGTGCTACACTAGGGCGTGTGAGGGAATGGGTGCCGCGCTCGTCGCGGCGCGGGCGATCCGTGGAGAAGGAGGTACGGCGGTGTCAACAACGAGTAGCGGGAAATCCCCGGCGTCGAGCGGCCTCGAAGGGGTGGTGGTTGCCAACACCGAGATGAGCGATGTCGATGGGCAACTCGGACGCCTGACGGTGCGCGGCTACGATATCGAAGAATTGGCCGGGCGTGCCACGTTCGAGGAGTTAGCCTACCTCCTCTGGCATGGTGCCCTGCCGAACGAGGGCCAGCTCGCGGCATTTAAGGGCGAGTTGCACGGCTATCGTGCGCTGCCGTCCGAGACGGCGGCGGCGGTGGAACTGGCGGCCAAGCGGATGGAGCCGATGGACGCCCTCCGCTTCGCGGTCGCGTCCCTCACCGCCGACGAGACCGCTTCCGAGGACGATTCGCGCGCGGCGAATCTGCGGCGCTCCGCGATGCTGCTGGCGCGCGTGCCGATCATCATCGCCAATTATCAGCGCCTCCGCAACGGGCAGCAGCCGGTCGCCCCGCGCGACGAGTTCGGCATCGCGGCCAATTATCTCTACGGTCTGACCGGCGAGGAGGCGGACGCCTCGCACGTGCAGGGGTTGGACACGTATCTCGTCACCGTGGCCGATCACGGCATGAACGCCTCCACGTTCACCGCGCGCGTCATCGGTTCCACCGCGTCGGACTTCGTCTCGGCGGTCACGGGGGCGATCGGGGCGTTGAAGGGGCCGCTGCACGGCGGCGCTCCCGGCCCGGCGCTGACGATGATCGAGGAGATCGGCACGCCCGACCGCGCCGAAGCCTGGATGAAGGATGCGATGGCGCACGGCAAGCGGATCATGGGCTTCGGGCACCGTGTCTACAAGGTGCGTGATCCGCGCGCCGAGGTGCTGTACCAGGCTGCGGTTGCGATGGCCGCCGATTCCGGGCAGCGCGAGGCGCTGGAACTGGCGAAGGCGGTCGAGGACGCCGGGGTGAAGGTGCTCGCCGAGGCGAAGCCGGGGCGTAACCTGAACACCAACGTCGAGTTCTACACCGCCCTGCTGCTGCGCGAGATCGGCCTCTCCCCCGATCTCTTCAGCCCCACCTTCGCCATCGGGCGCACCGCCGGGTGGCTGGCACACCTGTTGGAGCACCGCGAGGGCGGGCGCATCATCCGCCCACAGTCGGAGTATGTTGGCCCGCGCGATCTGCATTACATCCCGATCGCCGAGCGCTAAGGGGTCCGTTTCATCATCGCTGGTGGGGCTCCCGCCCGCACCCCCGCCGCCTGCGGGCGGCACCCCGCTCCCCATCCGAGGAGCGGGGGCGGACCACACCCTACCGCCGCTTGCGAAACGCAGCGCTTAGCCCTGACATCACGGACCGAGCACCGAACACGAAGCCAGGATGGAACGTCCCGGACCTGCCCTGCGGGTCCGGGGCTTTCGCGTTGTGTAGGCGCAACCACGCTCAGCGAAATTCGAGGAAGTCGTGGACGAGACGGGTGAACCGGGCGGGGATATCGCCGTGGATGCCATGCCCGATCCCCGGCAGCCGCACGAGCGTCCCCTGCGGCAGCAACTCCGCCGCGCGCTCGGCGTCCGCGTCGCCGAGCGCGCCGCCCGCCGCCGGGTCGGCTTGCAGAAGGAGGGTCGGGGACGCAATGGCGCGCAGGCAGGCGTCCTGATCGTAGGTCCCGATGGCGCGGTCGTTCACGATCAGGTCGAGGACGTCGGGGTCGAGCCGGGCGAGCCGCGACGCATGGGCGTGCAGGGCGACCGCGTCGGTGTTGGGGCTTTGCGCGCCCAGGATCGCGGCGATCTCCGGGATGCTGCGCCCGGACGCGGCCAGGTCGCGCATCGCCACGAAGTAGTCGTGCTCCGGGCGATCCCCGAATGGTGTGCCCCGGAAGGCGGCGAGGGGCGGGTCCTCCAGCACGACCGCCGCGACCTGTTCGGGGGCCGCCGCCGCGACCGCCACGGCGATGATCGCCCCCAGCGAATGCCCGACGAGCACCGCCGGGGTGCCGATGACCTCCCGTAGGAGGGCGACGATATCGGCGGCGTACTCCGGGATGCTGTACGCCCCCGGTGTATGCCCCGAACGCCCATGCCCGCGCAGGTCGGGGGCGTACAGCCGCCAGCGCTGAACGAGGGACGGCGCGACAGGTAGCCACCCCTGCCAACAGTTGGTCACGCCGTGGAGGAGGACGAGCGGCGGGCCGTCGGCGCGGTCGACCGCGTAGTTGAGTACCACCGCCCCGGTGTCGAAACGTTCCTCGCTTAACATCGATGTGCCTTTCCCTGCCGTACAAACGGTCATGCGTGCGCGATGGTACGCCGCTTTTTTGCAAGGACCGCGCTGTGTGCGGACGATGGCGTCGACAATCCCCTCTCTGGCGCTGGCCCGTGCGGTCGCCGAAGACCGCACGCTGCCGCTGACAGGGCAGTGTGGGGGCAGCCCCTCCGCGCTCCTCGCGCTCGATGAGGCGCGGGTGATTGCCAGACGATCGGGGTCGCCCCGGCGCTCGCACGGGTCGAACTGTTGACCACGCGGTTCGCTGCGCTCACCGCGCCGTTGCCCGACACGGAACACGCGCGGTCCGGCGCGGTCGTGATCCCCCGCAGCGAGACGGCTGCCGCCCCGATGCCGGGGCAGACGCCGAACCCCGGTCAACTCGGGGTTGGCGCGGCGTTGGCCGGGCTGACCCTGCGCGAGATCGAGGTGCTGCGCCTGGTGGCGACGGGGTTGAGCAACCGCGACATCGCCACCACACTCTTCCTCGGTGTTCGCACCGCCGAGCGCCACATCGCCAATATCTACAAGAAGATCGGCGCGCACAGCAAGGCGGACGCGACCGCCTTCGCGATCACCTTCGGCCTCCTCTGAGGAAGTACGAAGTACGAACGACGAAGTACGAACTGGGACGCGGCTGCTATAAGGCGTGGAGCAGTTCGCCAACCAGTTCGTACTTCGTACTTTCTCACTCGTACTTGCTCAGGCCCAGGCTTCGAGCGCACCGCGCAGCATATCGAGCGAGGTGGCGAGGCTGACGTCGCCCCCCTCCCCATCGGACTTGACCGAGACGAGGCCGATCGCGATCACCTTGCCGGTGTCGAGGACGGTCCGATAGGCGGCGACGGTCTCCGCCACGCCGGGGCCGTGCGGCTCCTTGGTGCTGTGGTTCGGGGTCAGACCCTCATTGAGGATGTCCGAGTCGATGTGGAGGTAGAGGGCGTCGCAGCGCGCCGCGAGGTCGGCCACCGCCTCGGCGAGCGGCAGATCGCCCGCGTAGCCCGGTGCGATGCGCGCGATCCGCACGTCCGTGGCGCGGATCAGCTGCTCCTCCGCCCGATCGAGATTGCGGACATCGACCATCAGGATGCGGTCGGTGGGGATCGGGGCGACGAGGTGCGACCCCTCGCGCCAGCCCGGATAGCAGAGCCCCGCGCTGACCGCCACCGGCATCCCGCCGAGCATCCCGCTGAGGGTCGTGTGCGGGGTGTTGAAGTCGCCGTGCGCGTCGAACCAGATCAGCCCCAGGCGGCTCCCCACGCCGTGGGCCTCTTGCAGCCCGCCGAGGATGCCGGGGAGGACGGTGCAGTTGCTGCCCAGCGCCACCACGCGCTTCCCGGCGCGTACCCCTGCGGCGACCTCGTCCGCGACCGCGCCGCCGTAGGTGCCCAGATTGGTGACGCGGTCCGCCACGCGGCGTTCCTCCGCGAACTGCGGCTCGCCATAGCTGACCGCAGCCCCGGCGATATCCGCGCAGACCTTGCGCCCCTCGTCGATGATCTGCACCGCCGCATCCTCGGCGCGGGTATCGTTCCAATAGCGCAATCCGACGACGTGTAAATCCATCTCTCCCCCTACTCTCTCACCGTCGATCACTTGTCCGCGAGCCTGCCGGGCATTATAGTCCGTAGTCGGCAGTCCGTGGTCGGTAGTATCGCGCTGCCAGTGGCAATCGTCCTGCGAGCATTGTCGCCGGTGTTGGCGAGATTCTACGGACTACGGACTACGAACTACCGACTGGAGGATACAATGGCGGATTTCTCGTTCGATGTCGTCTCGCAGTTCGATCGGCAGGAGCTGAAGAACGCGGTCGATCAGACGACGCGCGAGGTGCAGACGCGCTACGACCTGAAGGATACGCAGACCGCGATCGAGCTCGAAAAGGAGGCGATCACCTTCAACACCGCCAGCGACATGACGTTGGCGACCTTGAAGGATATCCTGGAAAGCAAGCTGATCCGGCGTGGCCTCTCGCTGAAGATCCTCGACTATCAGAAGGCGGAGGAGGCGAGCGGCGGGCGGGTGCGCCAGACGGTCAAGCTGAAGGAAGGGCTGACCGACGAGCTCGCCAAGCAGATCAGCAAGCAGATCCGCACCGAGTTCAAGAAGGTCAACCCGCAGATCCAGGGCGATGCCGTGCGCGTCTCGGCGAAGAACAAGGACGATCTGCAAGGGGTTATCACCGCGCTCAAGGGCAAGGCCGATGAGTTCCCGGTGGCCTTACAGTTCACGAATTACCGCTAGCGAGTAGGCGAGTAGGCAGGAAGAACGTCACCAAGTCCTTGCCTTCTGGAGATCGCTACCGGCTTACGATGCGACTTTCTAGCTACTCACCTACTCGCCTACTCAATCACTCGTATCGGCTTCCCGGCCAGGAACGCCGCGACGTCCGCCACGGCGTCGGGGTAGAAGACGCGATAGGCGCGGTCACTGACGTAGCCGAGGTGCGGGGTGAGGACGGTGCGCGGTGCGCTGCGGAGCGGGTCATCCGCCGGGAGGGGTTCGGTGTCGTAGACATCGAGCCCCGCGCCCGCGATGCGCCCCGCGTGCAGCGCCGCCAGCAGGGCGGGCGTATCCCCCCGAATTGCCCGCTAACCACCCCGCGAACGGAGAGGCGCGATAGGCGGCGATGGATGATGACGGGAGTCAGCGGCAACTGTTTGAGGCAAGGGTGCGATTGAAGGCGGTGTAGCTCTGGTCGAACGACACCAGCCGCTCCCTGGTTGTCTGACCGAACGCGGCATCGTTTCGCGCGGCGCTCGTCTTCATCTGCGAGAAATAGTCGAGCGCGCCGTCGAGCAGAATGTAGTAATCATGGGCCAAGCCATCGCAGATGAGCGGTGTCCCGCCGAGTGGCATGAGTTCGGGCGTTTGCAGGACGGCGGACTCCTGCTCCTTGAGCATCTGCTGGCACTGGTCGAGAGCCCCGATGGTGCAGCCGCTATTCGCAATCCTGACGGCGGCGGCGATGTGTTCCACGCGCACCGTCGCGCCCTGACGATACCCGACCGGAGTGCTGAGGTCCGGCCCGGTGGTGCGGTCGAGTCCGCTGCAGCCGGTCAGGAATAGCAACGCCAGGGCCACTGCCGCCTTCTTCAATGGTGCCCTCTATATGTCGCGCGCCAGCGGCGCACACGGCGAATAGCAGATGCACTCCTATATGTAGCAGATTACGCGACGGCTTGCACCATCCGACGCCCGTGGCTCCAACGACTGCGGGCCATCCGGCGTAAGGTTGGATGGCCCGCAACCCGCCTCAAATACCCCATGAACGCCACGCTAATCGCCCGTGCCCTAACGCTTCATCGTCGGTCGGCTTAACGGGCCGTTGGGCGCGCTTGGCGAGTTGCGCCCGCCCATGCGCCTCGGTGTAGTGCGAGTAATGCTGAGGGTTTTCTGCGGATTAGCGCGGCCTGCCCAATGCTGCACCATAGCCAAGTCAATACCCGACTGGATGCAGTCGGTAATGTGGATGTGCCGGATTTCGTGCAGGATATGATAGGGCAGGGTCGCCGTCATCAACTGTCGATCGTGAGGACCACCTTACCGCGCGTGTGGCGTTCCTGCGCGTGGCGGTGGGCCTCGGCGGCGGCGGCAAGCGGGAAGGTCCGGTCGACGTTGACGGTCAGCTTCCCCTCGTCCGCCAGCGTCGCCAGCGCTGCCAGATCGTGCGGGCGCGGCTGCATCTGCACCATCTTGCCGCCCATGTGGAAGACCTGCGGGTCGATGGTCGAGGCGATCCGCGTGGGGATCTTCAGCAGGCGCGGGAAGACTTTGAGGTCGGGGCCGCCGTGGAAGTCCGCGATCGCGTCCAAACCGTCCGGCGCGAGGGCGCGCACGCGCTCTTCCAGGCCGTCGCCATAGGCGACCGGCTCCGCGCCCAGCCCGCGCAGATAGTCGTGATTGCGCGGGCTGGCGGTGCCGAGCACCCGCGCGCCGCGCGCGACCGCGATTTGCACCCCCATGCTGCCGACCCCGCCCGCCGCCGCGTGGATCAGGATCGTCTCGCCCGGCGTGAGCACCAGGGCGTCGTGCAGGGTCTGGTAGGCGGTCAATCCGGCGAGCGGCAGGCCACCCGCCTGTGCCCAGGAGAGGGCGGCGGGCTTGCGCCCGATCGTGCGGATCGGGGCGGCGACGAGTTCGGCGTAGGTGCCGTATTCGAGCCAGTCCAGGCGGGCGTAGCCGATCACCTCGTCGCCGGGTGAGTATCGCGTCGCGTTCGGCCCGACTTTCTCGACGATCCCGGCGACATCCCAGCCGAGGATCAGCGGGAAGTGCGTGACCATCCTATCCGCCAGTTTCCCTTCACGAACCGCCCAATCGACGGGGTTGACCCCGGCGGCTTTGACGCGGATCAGGACCCCCTCGGTGCCCATCTTGGGGTCTTCATGGTCGGTGTAGCGCAGCACCTCGGGGCCGCCGTATTCGTCGATCACGATCGCTTTCATGGTTCCTCCCACCTCGTTCCTGGTCTTTGTGTCCGTCGTTTCGCGGCGCTGTTGTCGCGCGCCGACGGGTTGCCTATGCAAGTCATGGGCCGTGCTGGGGGAGGGGTGAGAGGGGCGTGAGTGGGAACGTTCGGGGAGTGAGAGAGCGCTACGGAAAGTGGTGGCTTTGCCTACGTGAGTAGCCGATGGACTGGAGTGCCCCGGAGGGCAGCCGCTACCCCGGAGGGCGGCCACTACCCCTGAAGGGCACACTGTCCCGGCTGGATGGCCTGCGGCCACGAAGTGCCCCGGAGGGCAGCCACTACCCATGAAGGGCATACTATCCACCTGCGCGGACTGGAACGTTGCAAGCGCCTTGCTTTCCCATGTAAATGGAGCCCTTGTGACGGCGATGTCCCCTCTCCTCGGATGGGGAGAGGGGTGCCGCCCGCAGGCGGCGGGGTGAGGGTGGTCTCGGTGCCGTTACGTACATGAGTGAGTCCGGGATTGAAATACCCCGGAGGGCACACTGTGTCCCGGAGGGCAGCCACTACCCATGAAGGGCAGCTACTCCCGGCGAAGGGCGGCGATAGCCGCCACAAAGTCCCAAGACCCGGCTTGGGAGCACCTCCCCGCTGGGGACTGGAATGTTGTAATCTACCTTGGGTCACGGCCAGAAGCGCGAGGGGTGGCGCGCAGCGCCGGGGTGAGGGTTGCAGCAACGCCACCCATTCCGAGGGTTGAAACCCCCGGCTCATGGTGCCTCGCGGCACCGGCGAAGTACCCATGAAGGGCATAATACCCGCCTGCGCGGGCTATGGCAGTGTTCTACAACGAAGCCCCTCTCCCAGAACGGGAGAGGGGTGGCGAGCCGGGTGCCCTCTGGGCGGACGAGCCGGGGTGAGGGCCGCACCCCCGCCAACGACCCCCGATCCCCGACTCGCTTACGGCGGCGGCGGTGGCGGCTCGGCGGCGCGCGAGGAGGTGTCGCCGCCGAGGACGCGCCCTTCGAGCGGCGAGCCGACCGGGAAGACGGCGAGGGCGGGCGGCGGGCTGCTCGGCCAGACGCGCTGGAACATCACCCACTGCGCCGGATCGGCCCGGATGTGGCGTTCCAGGATGGCGACGACCCGATCGAGGCCGCGTTGCAGATCGGCATCCATGTCGCCGGTCTTGGTGACGTAGAAGATGTCGTCGAGGAGGACGGTGTGGTGGTAGCGGTGGCGGCGGCAGATCAGCGGCACGATCGCCGCGCCGGTCTCCAGTGCCAGCCGCACCGCCCCGATCGGCAACGTCGTCTCCTCGCCGAAGAAGGGCACCTTCCTGCCGTTGCGGAGGAAATCGCGGTCGGTTGCCAGGCCGATCGCCTCGCCTCGCCGCAGGCCGCGCAGCATCCGTCGCAGGCCACCCGGCGTCGCTTCTTCGAGGTCGAAACCTTTGCTGCCACGGAGGTAGGTGACGCCCTCGTGGACGAATTCGCTGACCGTCCGCACCGTCATCAGCACCGCGCGGTAGCCGTGGTGGGGGATCATCTGCCCCGCGACATCGAACGCGCCCATGTGGCCGGTGACGAAGATGATCCCCTTGCCGCGCTCGTGCGCCCGCGCGACCGGCTCCCACGAGCCGAGGATGACGATCTGCTGCGCCAGATCGTCGAGCGAGATCCGCCTGAGGCGGGTGAGATCGTAGAAGTTCCGGGCGCTATAGCGGAACGTCCGCCGTGCCAGGGCGCGCAACTCGTCGAGCGAGGCGTCGTGGCCGCGCGCATGGCGCAGATTGTCGATCACGTTGGTGCGATAACCGGGTGCGAAGCGATAGAAGAGATCGCCGAGATGGTCCACGATCAGGTAGCCGAGCGGCAGCGGCACGACCGTCGAGAAGAGGCTGATGGCATCCGCCAGCCGCCTGCTGAGCCACTGCTTCGTGGTCAATCCGCGCGGTGTCTCGCCCTTGGCGCGCGCACCTTGCGGCGTCGCCCCAGCGGCCTGTTTCCGTCCTGTTTGCGCCGTGTCCTGCCCCATCGTGCCCGCCCACCTCGCTTCACGCCATTGTTCGGCGCGCGCACGATGGTAGCACAAAGAGTCGGCGGTCGGCAGTCAGCAGAGGGAGAAACGGCCACCGCATCGTAGCAAGCCAATTGCGGTCGCGCGCCCCAGCTACTGCCGACCGCCGACTGCCGATTGCCGACTCGTATAGCGCTTCAGCAACCCATCCAGGTACGCGCTATAGCGGGCGGCGAGGGCGGGGCTATCGAGGATCAGCAGATTCTCGGCGTTGAATTGGGCGCTGCGGGAGAAGTTATAGGAGCCGGTGATGACCGTGTCGTCCACGATCAGCACCTTGTTGTGCATGAAATCGTGCGGGGTGTCGGGGTGGTAGCGCTGCGAATCCTTCCCCGCGAGCCGGGCGCGCGCCACGATATCGCGCGCCGCGCCGATCTTCCAGACGTTGTGCGGCACCGTCTCCCACTGATCGAGGACATCGGCCATCTGCGTCCGGTCGTAGAGGCCGTCGATAGCGACCTTCCCGCCATCCAGCAGATCGCGCACCGCGCCGAGGAGGGTGCCGGAGTTGAGGAGCATGCTGCAAATGCGGACGCGGCGCTCGGCGCGTGCCACGCGAGCCGCGACCGCCGCGTCGATCTCGTCGCCCCGCCCCGGCGAGAAGAAGAGTTGCACGCCCAGCGGCGCATCGTCATAGCGGAGCGTGACCGGCGAGACATCGAACTTGCCGGTATCATCGTTGTGATGCACGCGCCAGAGGTCGGCGAAGTCGTGGGCATAGGCCGTCGCCAGTTCCGGTGAGGCGATGACGACGATGTTGTTCTCCTGGAGGGTCCAGGCGTCATCGGTGAAATTGGTCGAGCCGGTCCAGACGCGGGCGGCCGGTGTCCCGGCGTCGCGCACGATGTATTTGTGGTGCATCAGCTTCGGCCCGCCGATGCGCGTGTAGGGGAAGCCAAGCGCGCGGACGAAAGTTCCGGTCCCCGGCCCGGCGGGATCCATGCCGGCCTCTGTCGTTGGCGGCTCCGGCTTATCGGCGTCGTAGACGATGCGGATCGCCACGCCCGTCGCCGCGCGCTCGCGCAGCGCCGCCGCGAACGTCTTGCCGAGATCGTCGCTGAGGCGACAGTCGTACAGCGCCAGGTCCAGGCTCTGCCGCGCGCCGCCGATGAACTTGGTCAGCAACGCCGCTACGTCGCGCGCCGTCTGAGCGCCCTGTGCCAGGAAGCGCACCGCCAGATCCTGCTCGCCCGCGCGAAGCTCATCCCATCCTTGCATCGGCCACCTTCCCTTTCCGGGCGTCCCGATGCATGATATGTGCCCGCGACCACTCGCGCAAATGAGAAACGGCGGTCGGTGCCAACCTCACCGACCGCCGCGAAGGATAGGAGGCTGGCACGCTCGCCACAAGGGCCAACCCCTATTGATATATACGCTTGGGTGCCCTGAGCGGTTCACTTCCTGGCCCGATCGGGCTATGAACGTTCGGGACATGCCCGCTGCTGGCTTCGCTTGCGGTGCCTCGTGCAGGCGGCGGAGTAGCAAGAGTCCCGCCCCGGAGACGATGCCATAGATCGTGCAGGCGAATACGACTGTGCGCCCATTCCTTCTCCTGAAGCGGTACGATAGGGCGGCGCGCTTCATACTCGGCATATGGGGATGGAGGCCGGACAACGCTACATGTACGACATAATAAGTACAGCGAGGATTCATGCCGACCACGATACGCGAGGCACAAACCGAGGATATTGCGGCGCTCGCCGCGCTGCTCGCCGAATTGATGACGCATCACGGCGTAGCGCCGCTCTCGTCCGAGCGGGCGGCGGCGGTGATCGCCGCGGTGCTGCGCGCGCCGACCGCCTGGTACTTCGTCGCGGAGGTCGAGGGGCGGCTCGCCGGGATGGTGCAAGTCAACGAGCGGTTCAGCACCTGGGACGCCGCCTCGTATGGCTACATCGAGGATTTCTGCGTCGCCGAGGAGTGGCGCGGTCGGCGGATCGGCACGCTGCTCCTCGATCACCTCGCGGCATGGGCGAAAGGGCGCGGCTGGACACGCCTCGATCTCGATGTCTCCGCCTCGCTGACCGATTCGGTGCGTTTCTACGCGCGGCGCGGCTACGAGGATACCGGGAGCCTCTTTTACCGGCTGCGGCTCTGAGCCCGCGCGGCGACGATATGATCCCTCCTACGTCCATCCGTCCATCGCGATGATGCCGCGTTCACTCCGCGCGCCGTGGCGCTGTCGTGCTGCGATGCCTAGAGGCCGAGGTCGCGCCTGGCGATGGCGGCGCGCGCGGAGGTCGGGGAAGAGGTCGGGCGTGCAAGCGAACGTGGGGATGCCGAGCCCGACTAGGGTCGCGGCGTGGCGCGCGTCGTAGCTCGGTGCGCCGCGATCGTTGAGCGCGCGGAGGCACACCACGGTCACGCCGCTCCCCATCGGGGCGGCGGCGCGCTCGATCATCGCGGCGGCGTTGCCCCCTCGTAGCGGTCGGTGATCAGCACCAGGATCGTCTGCGCGGGTCGCCGAGTCTGATGTCAGAAACAGCATAATGCAGAACAATTGTTTCGTTCCTCGTGCTAAGTGCAGTGCTGGTAGGGGAAATTGTGTTGCGAGCGGCGCTACATTTGCCCGATCCGGTACACTTTGTCGCAACAAAGTTGCCCGTACCCATAAGGAGTGCGCCATGACCACGACCGAGCGATTGATGACTGCGGATGCGTTGTTAAGCCGCCCGGATGATGGCTTCCGGTATGCGCTTGTGCGCGGAGAGTTGCGCCGTATGTCACCTGCTAGTCATCAACATGGTCGTTTCGGTTTTAACATCACGTTATCTCTGGGTCGATACGTGCGCGCGCACGATCTTGGAACGCTCTATGTCGCAGAGACAGGATTCCGTATCGCCTCGGACCCCGACACTGTTCTCGCGCCGGACGCCGCGTTCGTGCGACGCGAGCGTGTGGAGGCGATCGGTGATAGCCCTGGCTACTGGCCCGGTGCGCCCGATCTCGCGGTGGAGATCGTCTCGCGCCACGATCTGTATACCGAGATCGAGGAGAAGGTGGGCGCGTGGCTCGCGGCGGGGACGCGGCTGGTGATCGTGGTCAACCCGCGCCAGCACCGCGCCACCGTCTACCGTAGCCTGCACGACATCGCGATCCTCACCGAGGATGACACGCTCGATGGTGGCGCGGTCGTGCCGGGCTGGCGGATGCCGGTGCGCGAACTATTTGTGTAGTCATGGGTCGTGAGTCGTGAGTGGTGGCGCGGTGCTGATGGCGGGCTGTGCCTGGTATGCGGGCGCGATACCGCCCGCCGGTGGGCTTAGCGAGGAGGAGTGCCGTGAAAGTGAAGCGAATCGTCGCCAATATCGCGACACAGGATAGCGCGGCGGCGTAGCGCTTCTATGGCGATCTGCTCGGCCTCGAGCTGCTGATGGATCACGGGTGGATCGCGACCTATGGTTCGCGCGAGACGATGGGCGTGGCGATCAGCTTCGCCGCACAGGGTGGTTCGGATACGCCCGTGCCCGATCTCTCCATCGAGGTCGATGATATCGATGCCGCCCACGCGCGCATGGTGAGCGCGGGCCTTGCCATCGAGTATGGCCCCGCCGACGAGCCCTGGGGTGTGCGACGCTTCTACGTGCGTGACCCGTTCGGCAAGCTCGTCAATATCCTCGCGCATCGGGAGTGACGGCAAGCGCGGTGTGAGGGATGACGGGGCTCGCCGGGAATGATGCCTGTCAGGCGAATGAGGGCCACTGGTGGCCGCTACGGGCGCTACGCCGTGGCTGTGCCAGCGAGAGGTCGCAGCGCTACAGCGATGCGGCGAGGCGGATCGGAGGGCATCCATGAACATGAAAGACCACATGCTGGCCGCGCTCCGCGAGCAATTCGCACGCTGGGACGCGCTGCTGGCGAGCCTCAGCGATACGGAGATCGTGGCACCGCGCTTCGACGCCAACTGGTCGATCAAGGATATCATGGTCCATCTATGGGCCTGGCAGCAGCTCTCCGTTGCGCGCATGGAAGCCGCCGCCGCCGATCGCGAGCTGACGCTGCCCGCGTGGGTTGGAGAGCTGGGCGACGGTTGGGAGGAGGACGCGGACCGCACCAATGCCTGGGCGTACGCGACCCACCACGACACACCGTGGCCCGAGATCGACCGCCAGTGGCGGGCCGGATTCGTGCGCTTCATCGAGACGGGGGCGGCGATTGCCGAGAAGGATCTGTTGGACAGTGGCCGATACCCGTGGATGGGTGGCTACCCGTTGGCGAACAGTCTCCTGGCATCCTACGATCATCACCAGGAGCATCTTGAGAAGCTGCTCGTCAGCCTGTCGCCGGGTGGAGCAGGGCCGCGTTGAGGCGCTGCGCGCTCGCCCCTTGACACCGCCTGCTATACTCCACAGTGGAAGTCGGCAATGAAGCAGGACGAGTACGTCGGAGCGCGGCAGACAGCAACGCGGGGCCACCGGCTGAGAGCCCCCCGAGCCAGCGGACGACCGAACGCCCCCTGTGAGCCCGCCCCCCAACAGCGCCCCGTGCGCCTAGTAGGGAGCCCCGGTAGCCACCGTTAGCGGCGCGAATGAGGGAGCCTGCGCTCGTTGTAGTGCGGTTCCGAATTCGGGTGGTACCACGGAAGGAGAACCTTTCGTCCCGGTTTGGGGACGGAGGGTTTTTTGTTTTAAGTACGAGCGACGAAGTACGAAGTACGAATGAAATGAGACTTCGCCAGTTCGTACTTCGTACTTCCAACTTCGTACTTCGACTGGGGGAACACGATGGTGACCGAGTTGACGACGCAGGTGGACACCGGGGAACGCTTCGTGGCGCGTCGGGCGATCGCCTGGGCCGCCGCCGCCGTCGCCGTCGTCGCCGCCCCCAGCATCGATCTGGCGCGCGATGACCTCGCGCGCCCGGCGGCGCAGCACATCGTCCAGGCGACGATCGATGCGCTCGATCGTGGGGCGACGCACTACACCGATCGCACCGGCATCGCGCCGTTACGGGCGGCGGTCGCGGCGCGCTTCGCCGAGCAGGACGATATCGCCTACGACCCGAACGGCGAGATCCTGATCGCCGGGGGCGGGCACGAGGCGTTGTTCGTCGCCACGCAGATGGTCGTGGAGCCGGGCGATGAGGTGCTGATCGTCGAGCCCGCACCGCCCGCCTTCGCGGAAGGGGTGCGGCTGGCGGGCGGCGTGCCGATCCCGGTCCCCACCTACGCCGAGGATCGTTTCGCGCTGAAGGCCGAGATGGTCCGCCAGCGGATCACCTCGCGCACGCGCGCCCTGATCTTCGCCTCGCCATCGGTCCCGGCGGGGGGCGTGACGACCGGCGGCGATCTGGTCGATCTGGCGAAGGTGGCGCGGGCGCACAACCTCTCGATTATCTGGGACGAGACCTATCGGGACTACGTCTTCGGCAATAGCCCGCAGGCGAACATCGCGGCGCTGCCGGGGATGCGCGAGCGGACGGTGATCGTCGGCTCCCTCTCCGCGCGCTACGCGATGTCGGGCTGGCGCGCGGGCTATGTGGTCGGACCGGCGGCGCTGGTGCGCCCGATCACGATGATGAAGCAGGCGCTGACGATCTGCTCCCCGGCCCCCTCGCAATGGGCCGCACTGGCGGCATTGGAGGGACCGCAGGAGGAGGCCGACGCGGCGGTACACGAGGTGGCGACGCGGCGGGCGACGGCGCGGCGGGCGCTGGTCCTCCTCGGCCTCTCCGGTGTGGGCGCGGGCTCGCCCTATCTCTTCATCGATGTGCGCGCCCTCGGGATCACCGGGCGGGCCTTCACCGATCTGGCGCTGCGCGAAGCGGGCGTGCGACTGATGCCAGGGGATACCTACGGCGCGGCGGGTATCTGGCACGTCCGGCTGACGCTCGATGCGGCCGCCGCGACGCTGCGCGAGGCGATCGGGCGGCTGACACCGCTCGTGACGCGACTGCGCCGGGAATTGCATGAGGGACAGGGGGAGGGGCGTTAACATGGTCGTGGCGACACCGGCATTTCTCGACGAGCGCGATCAGCTGATGTCGATCGCGTCCGGGCTCGACGGGGTGATCTCCCTCGGCCTCGGCGATCCCGACCACGCCACCCCGGCGCACATCGTGGCGGCGGCGCAGGAGGCGCTGCGCGACGGGCGCTGCGACGGCTACACCGACCCCGCCGGGCTGCCGGAACTGCGCCGCGCGATCGCGGCCAAGCTGCGGCGTGACAACGGCTTCGAGGCCGACCCCGAGACGGAGATCACCGTCACGACCGGGGGGCAGGAGGGGCTCTATCTGCTGATCCAGTGCCTGCTCGATCCGGGCGACGAGATCCTGGTGCAGGATCCGCGCTACAGCTCCTACGATGAGGCGATCAAGCGGGCGGGCGGGGTGCCGATCCTCATGCCGGGGCGCGAGGAGGACGGCTTCGACCTCGACTCTGCCCTGGTGGAGTCGAAGATCACGCCGCAGACGAAGGCGATCCTGCTGATCACGCCGGGGAATCCGACCGCCGCTGTCCTCGCCCCCGAGCGGCTGCGCGCGATCGCGGCGCTGGCGATCCGCCACGACCTGCTGGTGATCGCCGACGAGATCTACGAGAAGTACGTCTACGACGACGCGCGGCACCTCAGCCTCGCCTCGTTGCCGGGGATGTGCGGGCGGACGATCACCCTCAATGGCTTCTCCAAGACCTACGCGATGACCGGCTGGCGGCTCGGCTACGTCGTCGCGCCCCCGGCGCTGACGCGGGCGATCCGCGCGCTGAAGGCGATGGTCAGCGTCTGCGCGCCGGTGCCGTCGCAGTGGGCGGGGGTGGCGGCGCTGGCGGGGCCGCAGGAGTGCGTCGACTTCTTCCGCCGCAGCTACGACGAGCGGCGGCGGGCGCTGATGGCGGCGCTGGACGACTGTGGCTTCACCTACGGCTATCCGAGCGGGGCGTTCTACATCTTCGCCAACACCACCACCACCGGCCTGCCCGCGTTCGAGTTGTCACGCCGCCTCCTGCTGGAGGGGAAGGTGCTGGTCTTCCCCGGCACCGCATTCGGCGAGAACTGGAAAAATTACCTGCGCTTCTCGCTCTTACAGCCGACCCCGGCCCTGCTGGAGGCGCTCGACCGGTTGCGGCGGGTGCTCGGCGCGGCCTGAGCGGCGCGGCGGACCTATCGCGCGAATGCGGCCCGTGTCACAGAAACAGCTGGGACACGATGGAGCGCGACCGGCGGGCTCGATGCCACAGGCAACAATGTTAGAAATCGATCAGGTTGACGGAGTATGGCAAGGTGCTCCTTCTATATCGTTCTCTTTGTACTCCCACCACGATAATGGTTTTCAAGGAGATACCTGGCACGGAACGTTGCGTGAGGCCGAAGCTCAGGCGGAGTATCAGCTCGGGGTGAAGCCGGACCAATGGCAGGCGGTTGGGGAATGAGTCGGGATCAGGGCGATGGCGGCGCGGCGAACAAGCCGATGAGCGATGAACGAGCGACGCGCATGAGTTGGCGGACGCTGCCGTTCCCTGCGGCGCGCGCGGCGATCCCGATCGCGCGGGAGTACACGGCGGCGGAGCACGCACAGATCGCGCGCGGCTTCATCCCGCGCGACATGGACGACCGCTGGTTCATCTACCTCGCAGGGGACGAGCTCTTCCTGCACCGCAGCTGGACCGGCGCGTGCATCTTCCTCGTCCGCATCGCCCCGGTGGGTGACGGCTATCGCATCGCGGAGGCGTGGGCGAACCGCGACCCTGAGCAATACCGTGTCACCGATGTGGATGAGGACGCCACTCACATCGCGCGCTTGATCGATCTGCTGCTGCTGAAGCAGCCGTTCCTGACGCCGGAATGGCCCACGACATAGGCGGCGATCGGGCGGTCATGCGCGAGCGCTGAGAGGCGATCAGTCGCGCATCCGTGTCAGGGAGAGGGCGCGGACAACCGGTTCGGTCGCCCGTTGTCGACACTCGCTGAGCATCGCGCTGACGAGGTGTGCTCGTCCTGTGCCGTCGCCAATTCGGCTCTCTGCCGGTAAGTCCAGGTTTTAGCTAAACTGCGGCGCTGGTGGGCGGGACACGGCGGGCGTGGACTGCCGGTGGACTGAAGTACCCCGGCGGGCAGCCACTACCCCGGCGGGCAGCCACTACCCCGGCGGGCAGCCACTACCCCGGCGGGCAGCCACTACCCCGGCGGGCAGCCACTACCCCGGCGGGCAGCCGCTACCCATGCAGGGCACACTGTACCCCAGAGGGCAGCCACTCCCGGCTGGATGGCCGGCGGCCACGCAGTGCCCCGGAGGGCAGCCACTACCCATGAAGGGCATACTACACCCGTGAAGGGCACTGTATCCGCCCGCGCGGCCTGGGCGGATACAGTGCGGTATGTGATGCCCATCGGCGCTTCGGTCTAGATTTGGGCAGATCGCCACGATGTTCCGATTGGTGTGGTGTTCGCCCACACGGAACCGTACGAAAGCTATCCACCCTCTCCTGAGCGGTATGCTATATTCTCTGCTCATCGTACGATAGACTTACCACCGCTGCCACGGGAAAAGGGTAGAGGGCAGGTGGAGCGCGTCCGTCGAGCGCCTTAATGGGACAATCGCACCGCATAGTATCAGACATTTCGCCGACTCGAAGGCATATCTACGGCCCGATGTTCCCAGGCGTTCATTCCTATACCACCGTGAGCGATGCGCGGCCATACTGAGGGGGATGATCGCGATGGGGAAAACTGTGGCAACGCGCGACGAGAACACTATCGAGAGTGAAGGGCCGGGCGGCATCGAGCGCCGGGTTCGGCCCGCGCGTCGTAGTGTGGACAGCGCGCCGATCGCGGAGTCGCTCAGCACGATCGCGCACGAGTTGCGGACGCCGCTCACGACCCTCCGTGTGAGCCTCGAACTGCTGAGCGATTGGCGCGATCTCCCCCCCGATGAAGTCGATGAACTCCTCGCGCGGGTCGAGCGCGGCACCCTCTGGCTCGAAAGCCTCACCGACAATCTGGCCGCGTGGTCGGCGGCGGAGGTCGATGCGCTGACCTTGCGGCGCGAGCCTGGCCCGATCAGCGATTGGCTGTTGTCGGCCCTCCTGCTCGTGCAGCCGCTCCTCGATCGGCGCGATCAGGGAACGATCCTCGATTGCCCGACGCCCGTTCCTTGGGTCGATGGCGATCCGGTGCGGCTCGGGCAGGCGCTCGTCAATCTGCTGATCAACGCCGGGAAGTACAGCGTCTGGGGCGATCGGCTCGTGGTACAGGTGACTGTGGACGCCGGCACGGTGCGCGTGAGTGTCACCGATCACGGCGACGGTGTCCGCCCCGAGGAGCGTCAGCGGATCTTCTGGCGGCGTGCGCGCGGGCGAGCGGCGTTGCAATCGGGCGCGCGCGGGCATGGCCTGGGACTCGATGTGGTGCGTGGCATCGCGGAGGCGCACGGCGGCGCGGTCGGTATCGACGGCGTCTACGGGCAGGGCGCGACCTTCTGGTTCGCGTTGCCGCTCCTGAGGGGACATTCTGGCGAGAGCGATGAAGATTCTGCTGGCTGACGACGATGCCGAGCTGCTCGAGGTGACCGCCTACGCCCTGCGCCGCGAGGGCTTCGCCGTGATCGCCGCGAACGATGGGGCGCAGGCGTTGCGGCGCTGGCAGCAGGAGCACCCCGACATCGTGGTCCTCGACGTGAACATGCCGGAGTTGGATGGCTTCGCCATCTGCCGCCAGATCCGCGATGCCGGGGCGACGCCGGTCATCCTGCTGACCGCGCTCAATCAGGAGGAGCAGATAATCCGTGGCTTCGAGGCGGGCGCGGACGACTACGTGACCAAGCCGTTCAGCCCGCGCCAGCTGGCGATGCGCCTGCGCGCGATCTGGCGGCGGAGCGCCAATGGCGAGCCGGAGCCTGTGCGCGAGCTACGCCTCGGCCCGCTCGTCCTCGACGCCGAATCGCACGAAGTGACCCTCGACGAGCAGCCGATCCACCTGACGCCGATCGAGTTCCGTCTGCTCTTCATCCTCGCGGCGAACACCGGGCGGGTGGTCAGCACCGCGCGCCTTGTGGAGTACGGTTGGGGCTACGATGGGGGCGATGTCTCGCTGCTGAAGACGCACGTCAGCCATCTGCGGAAGAAGCTGGGCCTGCCGCTGGACGACCTCGGCGCGATCCGCGCGATCCCGGGCGTCGGCTATCGCCTCAGCCGCACCAGCGAGACCGCCTGACCGCGCCCTACGGCATCGGTTGGTCCTTGGAAACCAGGCAAGAATTGAGGCGAAGCATCTGAGCGCGGTCGAGTCCGACGATCAGCCCACTCGGCCCGACCGCGCGTGCGAAATGGCCCAGATGCGGCCTTGAATCACCGTCCACGTCGAGCACGCGACTGGCGCGTGCCAGGTCGAGGGCTATGAGGACGATCAGCATCGCATCTCGGGGCTCCGATTTCCCTTCGTATGGCACGGTATGCGGTGACGACGAATGCGTGGCGCTCACATGCAGTTTATGGGTGTTATGCCACTCAGCATTACTCCAAATGAACCCGCTGTGTTCTCCATCGGGAGTCAGCCATGTCATTTTATTATCGTCATCCGAATGCGCCAACGCCGAATCGCCCGCCTAGTCTTGGCGTTGTGGCATTGCTCACGCGGGATGGCGCGCTGCTCTTGGAACGGCGCAGCGATGCTGGTCGTTGGGGACTGATCGGCGGTGCGGTCGACCCCGAGGAATCGTTGCACGCTGCACTCTTGCGCGAGGTGATGGAGGAGACCGGTCTTGACCTCCAGGCGTACCAGCTTTTCGGCACCTTCTCCGACCCCTCGCGCATCATCCACTATCCCGATGGCAGCATCATCCGCATCATCACGCTGGCATATACCGCCGTTATCGACGCCGACAGCGTCCCACGCCTGAGCGCCGAGTCTTTGGAGTTGCGGTTTTTTACCCCCGCTGAGTTGATGCAACTCGATATCGTGGAGACGCATCGGCATATAATTGATCGTTTTTTGGCCCTTCCATCTGTCGCGCCGATCCTGGACTAGATGTGAGTAAGCGACCGGTACCTGGCGGCAACAGCGTTAGCAAAAGCGGACGCGACTTTTTGCCATACCGCTTCACTATTGGCAGCGAAGATCGTTGATCGGAGCGGGCAGAGCTACACACGTTCAGCGCTTCCGGCCACGCTTGCCGCGCTGCGCCGTGGTCGCGGCGACGGGGCGCGAGGTGATCGACACGCTCTTTTGCGGCGTCTCCGGTTCCCTCTTCGTCGTCGAGCGCATCGTCTCGACCGTCTTGAAGGCGATGAACGAGCCGAGGATGATGTTGACGAACGGAGCGAGGGAGCGTTCCGGCGGCAGGCGCAGCGCCCCAAGCAGCACCGGGGCGAGCGCCACAGAGATCACCGTGAGGAGCGTGAGGACAGCCTGTGCGACCTGCGGCATGCTGCTCCCTCCGGCGCGCGCACCAGTATACCCTCTGGCGATGCAGCGGAATATGGTAAGGGGCGAGGGCGACCGTCGGGCCGTCCTCATCGATCGCGCTGTCGGCACTACGCTGCGGCGCGCTTACTCGCCGCGCGGCGCGTTCGGCCTGGCGATCGGGGCCATCTGGTCCTGGCAGAAGCGATAGAGGCCGTCCAGGATCAGCGCCATGTTCGCGACGAAAACCTCATCGTCGGTCGTCAGGTTGCGGAGGCCGTTGCCGATCGCCGAGAAGCCGGGCGACCACTGCGTCAGGTTCTTGTCGTTCGTCTCCGCGCCCCGGATGATCAGCGAAAGCAGGCCGAGCGCCGGGTCTTGCAAATCGTAATGGGTCCGCAGGGCATCGAAGCCGGTGCGGACGCCGGTGTTGCGGAGGTCCGCCTTGGGGTGGTGGAACGGGGTCGCGCCGGTCTCCTGGGCGTACTCCAGCACCTCCGCCTCAGGGAGGATCGTGATCTCCGCCTCGGGGTCGAGCCGCGTGCGGATCAGCCAGATCATCGCCGCGCGGTCCATCCGCACGCCGGAACGAGTCACCCACTTCATCGTTTGTCCCTCCCGTGTTGTACTTGAGCGAACAGCGATGCCCCGCCCCGGCCCCGGCCCCGGCGTGACGACCGTGGCGGTGGCGAGGCCCGTGGCGAGCGCCTGGAGCCGCATCACCGGGATGCCGAGGACACGCGCGGTCGCCTCCAGATTTTGCTGGCGCGGCTGGCGGGTGACGCCATTCTCGATGAACCAGACCGTTTGCGGGGCGAGTCCCGCCGCCGCCGCGAGGGCGCGGCTCGAAAGACCGCGCACGCGGCGATAGGCTTGGATCGTCTCGCCCAACGGATTTGTCGGCACGCCCCTCCTCACACGCTGTCCGACCCATCGTAGCGGAGGGGTATGCGGGGCGTCAACCGAGTTGTGAGTCGTGGGTCGTGAGTCGTGAGCGACGGCATGGCGCGAGTACTATCTTTCCAGATGAATACCGCGTCGTTGACGGACTTTCTCACGACCCACGCCCCACGCCTCGCTACCGCGTCAACTCCCACGCGAGGTGCTGCATCTCGGGGGCAATCAGCTTCTCCCAGGCGAGTTGGACGGCAGCGGGGGAGCCGGGCGTGGAGATGACGACCCGGTCGCGGTAGACCCCGGCGACAGCGCGGGAGAGCATGGCGGCCGCGCCGACCTGTTCGTAGCTGAGCATACGGAAGATCTCGCCGAAGCCGGGCAGCACCTTCTCTAGCCTGGCGCTGAGCGCATCGAACGTGGTGTCGCGCCGGGAGATGCCGGTGCCGCCGTTGAAGAGGATCAGGCGGGCCTCGCCTGCCGCCAATTCATCGAGGACGCCCGCGACCTGCGTCGGCTCATCCTTGATCAGGCGGTAGTCGGTCAGGCGGTGGCCGCTCGCGGCCAACTGCTCGCGCAGATAGGCCGCATTCACATCGGTGTCCGGCGTGCGGGTGTCGCTGACTGTCACGATCGCCACCGGGATCGGCCCTTGCTGCTCGGCGAGCGCGTGGTGCGTGGCGCTGCTGCTCATCTCACTCCTCTTGTGTGGGCGCACGATGTGGCCCGCGATCTGCTACGCTGCCCGCGCTGACGCGGGGCACGGACAGCGGTCACCGCAAGCCGATGCTACTTGCTCCTGTGGGCGGGTGCAACAACGGCAGCGCCCCAGGAAGCTACTTGCGGTTCGATACGTCGCGGTGAGCCGATCGTAACACTCCAGCGAATGCACACTCGGCGACGCCGATCACGCTATCACCGTCTCTGTACTGATGTGTAGAAGGGGATATGGCAGGGGCTACCGACACTTCGGATGCCGTGATCGTGCAACTACTCGCCGATTACCCCGCCGCGATCGCCGCTGTCGCTGAGATGCGCTGGCGGGAATGGGGCCAGCCTCCTGAGCCGACTGATCTGGCATGGTGGACCGCAACCACGACGCGCGAGGCGGGGCGCGATGGCCTTCCTGTCACCTGGGTAGCATTGGATGCGGGTGGTGTGGCGCTCGGCGCGGTGGGGCTTATCGCCTACGACTGGTATGACTGGCCGGAATGGACGCCGTGGGTGGCGGGCATGATCATCCGTCCCGATCGTCGCGGCCAGGGCCTTGGCGGTCGACTCATGGCGCGGCTCGAAGCGTGGGCGCGTGACCAGAGTTATGCGCGCGCCTGGGTCGCCACCGGCGGGCGGGCGATCGCTTTCTACCAAGAAGTGCGGTTGGGAAGTGATCGAGGCGGTTCCGCACGATTCGGGCGATGTGGTGACGATCCTGTCGAAACGGCTCTGAGTGTCGCGGGTACGTGCGGCGGCTGATCCGGTGATCGCTTCGAGGCACGGTGATCTCCATTCACCACGCTGGTCACTACCGATAACGAGATGATGGAGGTGCGATGATGCGTGGAGACGAGTCTGAGGCGGCGACCTTCCCGTGGTCCTTCATCCCCGCGCCGGGGCCGGGCGAACGCCGGGCCGATTACTTCGGGTGGCCGGACGCGGCCCTCGCCGGGTTGCGGTTCCCGTACTTCGCGCTGCGCGGGCGCGAGCCGGGGCCGACCGTGTTGGTCATCTCCGGGATCCACGGCGGCGAGTACCCCGGCCCGCTCGGGGCGATCGCGCTCGGACGCGAACTCGATCCGGCGACGTTGCGCGGCGCGTTGCTGATCCTGCCGCTCGTCAATCTGCCCGCGTTCTGGGCGCGCGCGGCATTCGTCACGCCGGGGGATGGGCGGAACCTGAATCGCGCTTTCCCCGGCAAGCCCGCTGGCACCATCAGCGAAGTCCTGGCGCATCGGCTCTTGACCGACGTGGTCGAGCCCGCCGACGCGGTGATCGATCTGCATAGCGGCGACATCTTCGAGGCGCTGGCCGATCATACGGGACACTTCCAGACCGCTGATGCGACGGTGACGGCGCGGAACGAGGCGATGGTGGCGGCGTTCGGGTTGCCCTACGCGGGGACATACCCCGCCCCGACCGCATCCCGCAGTCTGGTCGGTAACACGGCCCTGCGCGGGAAAGCGGCGATCATCGTGGAGGTGGGCGGCAACGGGCTGGTGAGCCCGACCCAGGTGGCGACCGTGCAAGAGGGCGTGCGCGAGGCGCTGCGGGCGCTGGGGCTGCTCCCCGGCACCCCGCGCGTCGTGCCGACCACGCCGATCGTCGGTGCCGCACAGGTCGTCGCCCCCGTGACCGGGCTCTGGCGTCCGGCGGTCGCGATCGAACAGGAGGTCGCGGCGGGCGATCGCCTCGGCACGCTCACCGATCCGCTCGGCGAGCCGCTGGCCGATGTGACCGCGCCGTGCGCGGGGATGGTCCTCTATCACCTGACATCGCTCGCGGTGCATGAGGGCGAGCCGTTGGTGAACCTCGGCAGTCGGCAGTCGGCAGTCGGCGGTCGGCAGTAAGGACTTTGGCGGACCCTTCGCTTTGCTGGATGAGCACAGCTTATCCTCAACCTTTTCTGCCGACCGCCGACTGCCGACTGCCGACTCGCTACGCCGCCGATTGCAACTCCCCGCTGAGGTGGGCGATCAGCGCGTGCAGCCCCTCGTTGCGCCCGACGAGCGTGCGGAGTTTGCGGCCTAGCGTGCCGAGGTCGAGCCTGCCGCCGTTGCGCGCGATCTCCGCCTCTTCGAGCGCGCGGGCGCGGGTCAGGAAGTCGTCGACGCAGAGGCCGAAGCCGTCGATGTACAACAGATCGGGCGCGGCGAGCCCGGCGAGGCGCTCGGCCACCATTTCTTCGGGGCAATCGAGCTGGCGCGCGAGGTCCGACTCGGCCAACGAACCGGCGGCGCGGGCGGCATCGCCGAGGGAACTCAGCCACTCCGGCGCGGCCTCGGTCGCGTTCTGCGGGAAGGTGCGCGCCAGGTAATCGGCGAGGTCGGCGGCGGCGTGGTCGGTGTCGAGCCGCAGGACCGTCAGCCCGACCGGGACCGCGCGCAACGCTCCCTTGACCAGCACGATGAAGGGCAGCCGTTCCGCCAATGTGACCAGGGCATCGGCCTCGGCGCGCAACTGCGTGGCGGTCAGCGGCAGCAGCCCGATCGCGATCTGCCCGCGCCCGATCAGATATTCCGGCCAGATGACACCGCGCTCCGTCACCTGCGGCGCGGGCCAGCGGCGCAATCGCCAGCCGTCGAGGTGCCCGGCGCGGCGCTCGGCGTGGAGGTCGTTCAGGAACGACTCGGCCTCCGCCCAGGTGGGGGCGGGGGCGGACCAGCCGTGCGGCGGCAGCGCCAGCGCAAGGATCGCGGCGTCGAGGGTCACGTCGAAGCCCTCATCGCCGATCGATACGACCGCCGCGCCCGGCCCGAGCGCGCCGATGCCCAGGAGGGTCAGCGCCGCGCGCGCCACCCGCCCGCCGTGCTGCGACCACGAGCCGATCGCGTCCTGCTTGCCGTGTAACGTGACCGTCTTGCGCTCGATCTCCACGCGCACGTCGTGGCGCGCGGCGACCGCCTCGATCTGCGCGCGGTCGCCGCGCAGCGCGAAGGAGGCGGTCGGCGCGATCCGCAGCAGCGATTCGAGGAGGCGCAGATGATACAGCGCCAGGATTTCCTCGACCGTCGGCACCGGGCCGACGCGCATCAGCACCGCTTGATCGGGCGCGTCGAGATAGAGGAGTTGTTCGGCCTCCACCAGATCGAGTTCCGGCACGAGGTTCGCCAGGAACGCGGCGCGCTCGGTCGGGGCGACGTAGCCGCCCGCCTCGTTGGCGCGCGCGTAGGCGAGGGCGCGCAGATCGCGCGGTGTGTGCAGGCCGCGCTCGCCGAGGGCGGCGGCGCGTTCCTCGCCGATCAGGTCGGCGAAGCGGCGGGTGCGGTAGCGATAGGCGCGCGCGAGGCAGGCGACGAGGCAACGCGCGAACCGGGGCTCGCCGAAGAGTTGGATCAGCACGTCCGGTTCGAGGTCGCGGCGCAGCAGCCCCAGTTTCGTCTCGAAGAAGCGGATCGCGATGCCGACCTGCGGCTTGATCGCGTCGTCGCGCAGGAAGCGCGGGTAGAGGCGGCGCGCGCCCGTGCGCTTGTCGCGGCGGATGGTCCTCGGCAGATCCTGGGTGCGAAACGCCATGATGCCTCCTTGATGAGTGGGTGGAGTGGGCGGAGTGGGCCAGTGGGCGAAGTAGACGAGTAGTGCTCAGTCCGCAGAGGCGGACTTCGTGGCCGGAGGCCATTCAGCCGGGGCCTCGGTCCAACGGCTATCCACCCCAATGGCACCAGCCACGCCGTGGTGTGGCCCGCACCCCGGCTCGTCGCCCAGAAGGCACCCGGCTCGCCACCCCGCTCCCTATCAGGGAGAGGGGCTTCGTTGCGGGGTGGGCAGATGCTGGATCGACCCCCACCCCCGGCGCTCCGTGCCACCCCCTCTCCCCATCCGAGGAGAGGGGGATGAGTCGTTGCGGGGCGGTGCCCTTTCTCACGACTCACGACCCACGACTCACCCTACGCCGCCTGTGCCGGGCCTTCCGTCTTCGGGCGGCGGCGCTTGGCGGCCTGACCCTCGCTCGTCTTGCGGGTGATTAACTCGTAGAGGACCGCCTGTGTCGGCTTGGGGCGGAGGATCCGGCCCAGGCGCTGGATGTATTCGCGCGTCGCCGACGAGCCGCTGGCGACGATCGCCACGTTGGCGTCCGGCACGTCCACGCCCTCATTGAGGACGCGCCCGGTGACGAGCTTCGAGTAGCGCCCCTCGCGGAAGCCGGTGAGGATGGCGCGGCGCTCGCCCGCCTCCGTGCGGTAGGTGATCGCGGGGAGGAGGAGGCGACGACTGATCGCGTCCACCAGGGCGTTGTACTCGGAGAAGACGATGATCTTGTCGTCGCGGTGCTGGGCCAGGAGCTCGGCCACCTTCGCGATCTTCGCGTCCGCGTTGAGGGCGATCATCCGCGCCTGATGGTGCGACTGCATCGCCTGGCGCGCGGCGGGATCGCTCCCGGCGCGGCGGACCAGTTCGCCGTAGAAGTCGGGGCCGGGCGCGATCCGGTTCTTCGCCAGATACCAGCGGAATTGCGCCATCAGCAGGTCGTAGCGCCCCTGCTCCTCCGGGGTGAGATCGACGAAGAGGCGGCGCTCGACGTAATCCGCGATGTGGCGATCGCGCGCCAACTCGGCGGGCAGCTTGTGGAAGACGGTCGGGCCGATCAGGGTATCGAGGTCGCGGTGGCGACCGTCGAGGCGTTCCGGGGTGGCGGAGAGGCCGAGCCGGTAGGGCGCACCGACCTTCGCGACGATCTGGCGATAGTGGTCGGCGGGGAGGTGGTGCGCCTCGTCCACCACCAGCAGGCCGAAGCCATCGAGGCGGCGATTCGGCATCGCGGCGGAGTCGAAGGTGATCACCGTGATGTCGCGCAGGAGGCGTTGCCCGCCGCCGATGATCCCGACCGCGTCCTCTGCCAGCCCCAGGCGCTCGGCGATCCCCGCGCGCCACTGTGTCAGCAACTCGATCGTCGGGACGAGCACCAGTGTGCGGACGGCCAACCGCTCGATCGCCATCAGCGCCACGACCGTCTTGCCCGCGCCGGTCGGCAGCACCACCACGCCGCGCCCGTTGTGCCGCAGCCAGGAGACGATCGCCTCGCTCTGGTAGATGCGCGGCTTGATCGTCAGTTGCGGGCGCACCGTCGGCGGCAGGGCGTAGGCGGCGCGCGGCGCGATCGCCTCGGGGTCGGAATCGGCGGCGGGAGGCGCGGCTAACGCACCGAGCAGATCGTCCGCGTCGGTCTCGTCGGTCGGCGTGTCATCGAGCGGGAACGGCGTACCGGGCATCGTCATCCTCCTAACTGTGGCGGTGCAGGGCGGGGACGGCTGGCGGGCCGTGTCTCCCCCGCCCGTTAGGCCGCGAGGGCCGGGAGCGGCAGCTGATTGCCATTCGGCGCGGGGCCGACCGGCGGGCGCACGGTGCCGCCGACGACCCGCGCGGCGGCCTCGGCCAGGGCGCGTTCGCGGCGCTCCCCGAAGCCCCAGAGTTCGCGGACGCGACCGCGCCGCGCCGCGAAGAGCAGCGCCTCTGGCGAGGTCAGGTGCAGCTCGGTGAAGAGGCGCAACGCCGTCTTCGGGCCGACGCCCGACACCTGCATCAGCGCCTGGATGGCGGGGTGCTGCTCGGCGACCAGCTCCTCGTAGAAGGCCATCCGACCCCCCGCGATCAACTGGCCGATCTTGGTGCTGAGGCGCTTGCCGAGGAAAGGGATCGGCAGCTCGCCGTGTTCCTCGACAAGCGCGGTCGCCTCCTCGCGCAGGCGCAGCATGGCGCGGGCGGCGCGGCGGTAAGCGCGGATCCGGTAGGGATTCCCGTCACCCAGTTCGAGCAGCGTGGCGATGTTGAAAAGGATGTGGGCGATCTCGCGGTTGGTCATGGTCTGCTCCTTCTGGGCGACGGACGTTCAATCTTTATAGAACGTATGTTCTATTATAGCGCGGGAAGTGCCAGCGCGTCAAGGGTAAATGGCACCACTGGGGGTGGTATGCTCGTAGTCGAGGCACGCCGGAAATTGCCGCTCGGGACGGGGTGTACGGCTGATACGGAGGGTGAGCAATGGCGAAGGGGCGGGCGCGGCACGGCGCGCAGCGTGGCGCGGATACCGCGCCGATAGTAGTAGTACAAGAGATCGTGCGGACCCGGACGAAGTCCGAGCGCGGCGGGCCGTTGGCAGCGTTCTCTCGTATGAGGGGTTGCGTGGTGGTGCGCGGGATAGGCTGGCGCATGGCAGGCAGTAGCTCCCCTCCGGGGGACCCTCACCCCCGGCTCGTCCTCGCGGACTCGCCACCTCGTCGCCCGGTGGGCAGTAGCTCTCACCCATGAAGGGCGCAATGCCTCCGGGGGACCCGCCCATCTGAGGCGAGGGGGAAGAGGCGTTACGGGCTTGCGTATGAGCAGGGAAGGTTCAGTGTAGATTACGGCCCAACTTTGACCCACATTTCGCCGGAAGGTTGACCCACCCGCCGCGCTGGTCATTGGGGGAGCTTACCACGGAGGTGGTAGCTCGGCCCGGCGATGGCGAAGATCTCGCTGTGGTGGAGGAGGCGGTCGAGGATCGCGGCGGCGATGACGTCGTCGTCGCCGAAGATGCGCCCCTACTGGTCGAACGGCACGTTGGTGGTGACGATCATCGAGCTGTGCGCGTATTTCTGGCTCACGAGCTGGAAGAAGAGCGTCGCGCGTTGCGGGTCCATCGGCGCGTAGCCCAGCTCGTCGATGACCAGCAATTCCTGCCCGCGCAACTGCTGCAACTGCCGCCCGAGCGTGTTGGCGACCTGCGCGGCGACGAGGCCGTCGAGGAGCGCCGGGGCGTGGGTGTAGAGGACGCGCTTGCGCGCGAGACAGGCTTGCAGCGCCCAGGCCAGGGCGAGGTGCGTCTTCCCGACGCCGGGCGGGCCGACCAGCAGGATGTTCGTCGCCGTTTGCAGGAACGTCAGCGTCCCCAACTCACGGACCCGCGCCGCCGCCAGGCCGGGCTGGAAGGCGAAGTCGAACTCCGCCAGGGTTTTGCGCGCCGGGAGGTGGGCGTTGGCGATCCGGGCGTTGACGGAGCGGTCGACCTTCGCCGCGACCTCCTCATCGATGAGCCGCGCGAGGAAGGCGGTGTAGGTGGTCTGGCTCTTGGCCGCCTTGGCGGCCTCCGCCTCGCAGACGGCGGCCATCGCGCGCAGGCCGAGCGCGTGGAGTTGGGTCTGCAGGTGTTCCGCCTCGGTGGTCATCGGGGTTCTCCTTCCAAGAGGCGCTGATAGACAGACAACGGCCGGGTGACGGCCTGCGCGGGGAGCGGGGCGAGGATGACGGCGAGGCGTTGCGGGGGCTCGAGCCGCGCGGCGTGCTGCTCGACGACGCCCCGGATGAAGGGCAGGGTGTAGCAGCCGTGGGCGACGGCCGCCGCGAAGGCGGCGTGCAGGGCCGCATCGGGGTAGCTCGTGGCCAGGTCGAGGACCGCGCGCACGAGCACGGCCGGGCCGGTGGGGTGCGCCGCGAGGGCCCCGTCGAGGAAGGGCCGCTGGTCGGGGAACCGCGCCAGGAAGGCGGCCGCGCCGCTGGCCTTGGTCGTGGGGCTCCGCTGCGGCAGGCCCGCGTCGTGGTCCGGATCGACCACCAGCCCCCCCTTCGTCGCGGCCAGCGCGTGGGTCGCGACACGCTCGCCCCCCTGGACATAGACCTCCAGCCGCACCCCGAGCACGGCCCGCACCCAGACCTGCTCGCCGGCGTGGCGGTGGGGCACGCTGTAGCGGCTGCCCCCGTAGCTGACGAGGCAGTCGCGGCTCACCAGCCGCGCCTCCTCCAGGCCGCTGCCGAAGCGTGCCGACGGCAGCGGCAACAGGTGCGGCCGCTCCGCCGCGAAGCGGGCCAGCGGCGGCTCGCGCGTCGTGCCGTGGCTCCGGACGTCCAGTTCCTCGGCCTGGAAGCGCGCCAACTGCCGGTTGAGGTCGGCCAGGTCGGCGAAGACGCCCCCCTTGATGAAGTGTTCCTCTATATAGAAGAAGGGCCGCTCGATCTTGCCCTTGGTCTGCGGGCGGCGGACCCGACAGGCGACCGGCTCGAGCTGGTAGTGCCCGCACAGCGCGAGGAAGCGCGCGTTCCAGGCGAAGGCCGCCGGGCGCGCGTCGGCCACCAGCACCTTGGCGTTGTCGACGAGCAGTCGCTGCGGGACGCCGCCGAAGTGGGCGAAGCCGGCCTCCAGCGCGGCGAAGACGGAGCCCTGCGCCTCATCCAGGCTCGCGAGATAGCACGCGCGTCGGCTATAGCCGAGGATGAGCCCGAACACGACGACCCGACGCGGGGTTTCGCCGAAGCGCACCCGGTAGGGCGACCAGTCGAACTGGCCCTGCTCGCCGGGCCCGGTCTCATAGCGCATCACGGCGCGCCCCTCGGCACGCCCCGCCTTGAGCGCCGCGAGATGGGCATAGAGCGCGGTCTGGCTGCCGCCATACCCCAGGCCGCGCAGCTCCCGCAGGATGCGCGAGCCGATGAACTGCCGCTCGAAGAGCATCGCGGCGATCTGGTCCGCGAACGGGGCCAGTTGCGGATTCGGGCGCGGGGGCCGGGCGTACTGCGGCGCGTCGGCGGCGCGCACCGCCGCGCGCACCGTGTTCCGCGCCAGCCCCAGCTGCGCGGCGATGCGGCGGATACCCAGCCCCTGGGCATGCAAGTAACGGATCGTCGTCCAGGCTTCCACGCTGATCACCCTCGCTTCCTCCTCGCTGCCGCCACCGGCGTGACGGGCGAGGATACTGCTGTCCCGAGGATGGGTCAGATTTCAGGCGGAAACCGGGTCAAGATTCAGACGAAATCTACATCAGGGCATGCCAGTCCGCGCAGGCGGACATTGTGCCCTTCACGGGTAGAGTATGCCCTCCGGGGGAGTGGCTGCCCCCCGGGGTACTTCAGTCCACCGGCACACTCACGCCCGTCCGACCAAACCTGCTCTCCCTCAACGCATCGCTCGATGCAACTATCCACTGCTATATATAGTATAAACCTTGACACAACTTATAGCAAGGTATATACTCTCCATAATGAAACTGATCAGGAGGCAGGGTATGTACGATCGTGAACCACTCTATGTCATCAGCGTCGCGGCGCGGCTCCTCGACATGCACGCCCAGACGCTGCGGAAATATGAGCGCGAGCAATTCATCAAGCCGTCGCGGACGCAGGGGCGCTTGCGCCTCTACTCGGCGGAGGACATCGAGCGGCTTCGCCAGATCAAGCATCTGGTGGAAGGGGTCGGCCTGAATCTGGCCGGCGTGGAACTGGCGCTGAGCATGTCGCAGCGCCTCGCGGGGCTCCGCAACAAGGTGCGCGACGCCGCCTCGCAGGAGGACGCCGCCGCCATCGTGGAATCCGAGATCGCCGTGTTGCTGCTGGCGCTCGGCGTCCCCGAAGGGCTGCGGAACGCGAACGGTCGCGACGAGCACCCGGCGCGCGCTGCCACCGACGACAAGGTCGCGGCGGCGAGCGGCGAGCCGGGCACGGCCTGACCGGGCGCGGCGTACCGACTATCGAAGTAGACAAACAGTTCGTGTCGAGCGGGCATCCTGCCGGATACCGGTGGCCCACCATGTTGTGGGCAGGGGGGAAGAATGAATCCGAATCGTTTCACGGAGAAGGCGCAGGAGGCGCTCGTCGCGGCGCAGGCCGAGACGACGCGCCGCAACAACGCGCAGATGGACCTGGAGCACCTGCTCTGGGCGCTGCTGTCCCAGGCGGATGGGATCGTGCCGCAGGTGGTGCTCAAGCTGGGCGGCGACCCGCAAGCGCTCCTGCGCGAGGTGAGCGGAGCGCTCGACGCCGCGCCGAAGCTCCAGTACGTCGCGCAGCCGTCGCTCGGCACGGGGCTAAGGACGGCGCTGCAAAAGGCCGAAGAGGAAGCCGCCGCGTTCAAGGATGAGTACGTCAGCACCGAGCATCTGCTGCTCGGCGCGGTCGCCGCCGCCCCACAGGGGGGCGCGATCGGGCGTGTTCTGCGCGATGGTGGATTAACGCGCGACCGTATTCTCGGCGCGCTGACGCAGATCAGGGGGAACCAGCGCGTGACGGATCAGCATCCCGAGGGCAAGTATCAATCGCTGGAGAAGTACGGGCGCGACCTGACCGAACTGGCCGAGCGCGGCAAGCTCGACCCGGTGATCGGGCGCGACGAGGAGATTCGCCGCGTCATCCAGGTGCTATCGCGCCGCACCAAGAACAACCCGGTCCTGATCGGTGAGCCGGGCGTCGGCAAGACCGCCATCGCCGAGGGGCTCGCCACGCGGATCGTGCGCGGCGACGTGCCGGAGGGCTTGAAGGATAAGCGGATCGTCTCGCTCGACCTCGGCGCGCTCGTCGCGGGGGCCAAGTTCCGCGGCGAGTTCGAGGAGCGCCTGAAGGCGGTCCTCAAGGAAGTCACCGACAGCGAGGGGCAGATCGTCCTCTTCATCGACGAGCTGCACACGGTCGTCGGCGCGGGCGCGGCGGAGGGGTCGATGGACGCCTCCAACATGCTGAAGCCGTTGCTGGCGCGCGGCGAGCTCCACTGCATCGGCGCGACGACCCTCAACGAATACCGCAAGTACATCGAGAAGGACGCGGCGTTGGAGCGGCGTTTCCAGCCGGTGATCGTGCGGGAGCCGACCGTCGAGGACACGATCAGCATCCTGCGCGGCCTGCGTGAGCGTTACGAGGTCCACCATCAGGTGCGGATCCTCGATGGCGCGATCGTCGCGGCGGCGATCCTCTCCGATCGCTACATCTCCGATCGCTTCCTCCCCGACAAGGCGATCGATCTGGTCGACGAGGCGGCGGCGCGGTTGCGGATGGAGATCACCTCCATGCCGGTCGAGCTGGACGAGGTCGCGCGGCGGGTCGCGCGGCTGGAGATCGAGCGCGAGGCCCTGCGGAAGGAGCAGGACGCCGCCTCCCGCGATCGCCTCTTCGCCCTGGAGCGCGAACTGGCCGACTTGCAGGAGGAGCGCAACGCCCTCCAGGCGAAGTGGGAGCAGGAGCGCGACGCGATCCAGGAGATCAGCAATCTGCGCGAGCGGATGGAGCAGACCCGCGTGGAGGCCGAGCAGGCCGAGCGCGCCGCCGATTATGGCCGCGCCGCCGAACTCCGCTACGGCGGGCTGCGCGACCTCGAAGGGCAGGTGCAGGCGGCGGAAGCGCAGCTGGACCTCCTCGGGCAGGGCGGGCGGCTGTTGCAGGAGGAAGTCACCGCCGACAACATCGCCGAGGTGGTGGCGAAGTGGACCGGCATCCCGGTCAGTAATCTCCTCGAAGGGGAGATCGAGAAGCTGCTGAAGATGGAGGAGCGCCTGCACGCGCGGGTCGTCGGCCAGGACGAGGCGATCGTCGCGGTGTCGAATGCCATCCGGCGGGCGCGCGCCGGGCTGCAAGACCCGCAGCGTCCGCTCGGCTCGTTCATCTTCCTCGGCCCGACCGGCGTCGGGAAGACCGAGCTGGCGCGCGCGCTGGCGGAGTTCCTCTTCGACGACGAGGCGGCGATGATCCGGCTCGACATGTCGGAGTACATGGAGAAGCACACCGTCGCGCGGCTCCTCGGGGCACCTCCCGGCTACATCGGCTACGACGAGGGCGGGCAGTTGACCGAGGCGGTGCGCCGTCGCCCCTACAGCGTCCTCCTCTTCGACGAGATCGAGAAGGCGCACCCGGACGTCTTCAACGTCCTCTTGCAGGTGCTCGATGACGGGCGGCTGACGGACGGGCAGGGGCGAACGGTCGACTTCAAGAATACGGTGGTGATCATGACCTCCAACATCGGCAGTCAGTTCATCAACACGCCGGGCCTCTCGGGCGACGAGATCGCGGCGCGCGTGAACGACGCGCTGACGCAGCACTTCCGCCCGGAGTTCCTGAACCGCGTGGACGAGACGATCATCTTCCACGGCCTCAGCCGGGAGCAGATCACCCAGATCGTGGAGATCCAGCTCGGCGGCCTGCGGAAGCGGCTCGCGGAGCGGAAGATGGAACTGACGCTGACGCCGGATGCCAAGACCTATCTGGCGGCGGAGGGGTACGACCCGATCTACGGCGCGCGGCCCCTGAAGCGGGCGATCCAGAAGCGGCTGCTCGATGGGCTGGCGCTGAAGCTCCTCAACGGCGAGGTCCGCGACGGCGACCACCTGATCGCCGACGTGGAGGGTGGCAAGCTCACCATCCGCAAGGCGGCGGTGACGCTGGCGGCGTAACACACGCGCCACGACGACGAAGGGGGCGGCACAATACTGTGCCGCCCCCGCTTCGTATTTGCCAACGGGTTATACTCACCTTCTCTCACTCTCCCACTGCCCGCCCGCACGCGGGGCCGGGCAGGATCCCTGATCCGGGGGAGGATAGGAGGGGCGACCGTCTGGCGGGATAAAGGCCGGGACATAGGTGGAGCGCCACATGAGCGGCGTGCGTTAACACAAGCGGGATGTTTTGTACCACCGCGCTGGCTGCCGCTGCTAACGACACCGCTCGTGCCGGAACGGGCCATGCGCCGGGTATTCGGTCGCGTATTCCGGGATGATCGCCGTTACGCGATCACTGGCGTCCGCGCCATACGCAGGAGGTTTGCCATGTCCACGTTGAAGCCCTTGCCGAAAACGTCGCCCACCGCCGCCCGTCGCGCCTCCGCCGCGCAGCAGGCGGAGGCGCGGCGCAAACGCGACCGGATGCGCCTGATCGCCGCCGCGCTGACCGTCGCGGTCGTGGTGCTGGTGGTCGCGCTGATCGTGCGCGCGCGGGCCAACACGCCGGTCGCCGCCAGCGGCGTCCCGGTGTCGCAGGCGGTCCGCGCCCTCACCGCGCCGGTCGGGCAGACCGCCGACGGCTACTGGTACAAGGGGCAGGACAATGCGCCGGTCACGGTGACGGTCTTCGGCGACTTCCAGTGCCCCTCCTGCGGCGCGGCGTACCAGCGGATCGAGGGCGGGATCGACCAGAACTACGTCGAGACGGGGAAGATCACGTTCATCTTCCACGACTTCCCGTTGCCGATGCACCCGAACGCGGTCCCGGCGGCGCAGGCGGCGCGGGCGGCGGGCGCGCAAGGGAAGTTCTGGGCGATGCACGATCTGCTGTATGCGCGGCAGACCGAGTGGGCCGATTCCGGCGATGCGATGAAGATCTTCAAGACCTACGCCGGGGAATTGGGGCTGGATCAGACGGCGTTCGCTAGCGCGGTCGATAACAAGACCTACGCCGCAGCGATCGATGTGGCGGTCGCCGATGGCAACAAGCAGGGGATCAACGCGACGCCGACCTATCTGGTCGATGGGAAGGCCGCCGACACGAACGCGCTGGCGGCGGCGATCGATGCCGCACTAGCGGCGAAGGGGCGCTAGGCGTGTCGCGGCGGGAGTGCTACCGATGAGCGAACGAGCAGAACCGGGCGCGGCGCGGCGCGGCGCACCGGTCACGGCCACGGTGCCGACGAGCCGCGCGGCGTTCCGCCCCGGCCTGATCCACCTGGCCTGGGCGCAGGCGACCGTCGCCACGCTGGGGAGCCTGTACTTCAGTCAGGTCATGGGGCTGTCCCCGTGCGTCCTCTGCTGGTATCAGTGGATCGCCATGTACCCGCTGGTCATCGTCCTGGGCGTCGGGATCCTGCTGCGCGAGACACGGATCCGGCTCTACGCCTTGCCGCTCAGCCTCATCGGCCTCGCGATCGCCATCTACCACAATCTGCTCTATTACGGCGTGTTGCCGGAGAGCATCGCGCCCTGCACCACGGGCGTCTCCTGCACCTCGCGCCAGATCGAGTGGCTAGGATTCATCACGATCCCGCTGCTCGCGCTGGTCGCCTTCGCGGTCATCAGCGTCTGCCTGATCCTCGCCGACCCGGCGGGCGAGGCCGACGCCGCGCTGCTGGACGACGAGGCGGCGTAATACCAGGGCGGTTGGGGCGAGCTGCAAGGGCGAAGACGGTCGGCGCATCCATGCGCCGACCGTGTGGTGTTCCGGCGCGCGCTCAGACGTAGCGGGTGTGCAGCGCGTCGAGGTCCACGCGCAGCGACAGGTCGGCGGCGGCGGCCACGTTGGCGTCCACCTCCTCCGGCGAGCGCATCCCGACGATGGCGACGCTGAGGTGCGGGTTGGAGAGGACGAAGGCGAGCAGGGCGCGGGGCCAGTCGATCGCCCCCTGGACCTCCGGCGCGACCATCCCGAGCCAGCGCTGGAAGGTGCCGCTCGTCAGCGGGCGCATGGCGACGATCCCCATCTCGCGCGCCGCCGCCTCGTAGATCAGCCCGGCGTGGCGACTGGGGTCGTAGGGGTGCTGGTAGATGAGGTTGTAGCAGATCTGCATCACGTCGAACGCGCCGGTCGCGACGAGCGCACTCGCGGCCCCGTTCGTCCCCTCGGTGGTGAAGCCGAGGTGGCGGACCAGCCCTTCATCGCGCGCCGCCTGCATCCCGGCCAGCGCGCCGCCGGGGCGCAGGATCATGTCCAGCCGCTCCTCGGTGTACCAGTCGCCGTGATATTGCAGCAGGTCGAGCGTGTCGGTGCCGAGCAGCGTCAGGCTGCGCTCGACGCTGCGGCGCACCGCGTCGGCATCGTCGCCCATCACCTTCGTCGCGAGGACGACGCGGTCGCGCTGCCCGCGCAGGCCGTGCCCGAAAAGTTCTTCGCCGCGCCCCTTGCCGTAGCCGGGCGCGGTATCGAAGTAGTTGATCCCCCGGTCGATCGCGTGGCGGATCGTCGCCGCGATCCGCTCGTCCGCCTCGTCGCTCTCCGGCTCCCAGGTGCCGAGATAGTTGCGGAGCCCGGCGGGTGCCCCGCCGAAGCCGACCTCCGAGACGCGCAAGCCGGTCCGCCCGAGTTGCCGATATTCCATCGCTTCACGCTCACTCGTAAGAGATTTTGCCGCACGGCACCCACCAGCGCGGTCACACGGCGGACAGTCGAAGCCATGCTAGCCTGACACCGCCCCACGCGAGCGGTTAGGTGAGGCGTGCAGGGCGCGTGTCCCCTCCGCCAGATATCGGAGGGGACTGCCGGGGCGCGGAGGCTACGCCTCGACCCAGGCCAACCCGTCCGGTCTCTCGCGGATGCGCCCGAAGCCGGGGAAGGGCATGTGCGTCGTCATCAGCAGCGCGGCGGCGGCGGGAGCCGCCGCGAGCAGGGCATCGCGCGAGGCGATCAGCGCCGCGCCATCGCGCCCGGTCGAGACCCACTCGCGGTGAGGCACCTCGCAGGGGTGATGGAAGAGATCGCCGAGGAAGTAGAAGGTCGCGCCGTCCGAGACGACGCGGACGATGCAGTGGCCCTCCGACTCGCCCGGCGCGGCGATCATCGTGATTCCCGGCGCGATCGTGCGCCCCACATCGACCAGTTCGAGCTTGCTCGCCGCCGCGACCGGGCCGAGGTGCTTCGCCAGCAACGAGGTCGGTCGGTCACGCTCAGGGTTCCCCTCCCAATCGGCGCGACCGATGTAGTAGGTCGCGTTCGGGTAGCGCGGCACCCACTTGCCGTTGTGCTCGACCGCGCCGCCCGCGATATGATCGCTGTGCGCGTGCGTGATCAGGACGTGGGTGATCTCCTCCGGCGTCACGCCGAGCGAGGCCAGCCCCGCGACCACGCCGGGCGAGCGTTGGTGACGCGGCGCGCGCCATTGCGACTCCGGCCCCGGAGCGTCGAAGCCGAGATCGATCAGGATCGAGGCCGCGCCGAGGCGGATGTGCGCCACGTTGTAGCCGAGGATGATCTCGTCCTGGTCGTTCGCCTCGACCTCGCGCCGCCACTCCTCGCGCGGCACCAGCAAAGCCTGCATGATCGCCGAAAGCCCCGCGCCGTCCGAGATCGCGCTGACGGTCGCCTGCCCCACGGTGCGGGACGCGACGTAAGCGGTCGTGTCGATGCTGCTCATCGTTCCCCTTCCCACCAATGACCCGTCGCCCCGGCATGGGGCGCGGTTGCGGCACGATGCGGCGAGGGCAGTATCTGGCCTGGGGCTGCCCCATGCAACTTGGCGCGGGCGCAGGTGCCCGCCGACACCGACTCAGGGCCGCCTGGGTGGGTGGATGTAGCGTCCGGCGCTATCCCGGATGCGGATACGGTGGTCGGGGTGTTCCTGGCCGACGAGGAGGAGGAAGCGGTTGACGACAGCCGGGGCGTAGGTATAGGCATCGAGGCCGACCCCGTGTTGCTCGCAGACGCACGCCACGTCCTTCTGGTCGATCGAGGCGATCAATGCCGGGCGTGTCGTATCCTTGTCGCAGATGAGGCAGCGCATCGTGATTTCGTGTGTCATAGCGAACCCCCTTCGCGGTCGTGGTGATTCGGTAATGGTGCGATCGGACAAGGGGAAGAGGGGATTTCCTGTTGCAATCATCGCACATGCGCGCAAGCCCGCGCCCCTCGTGCATGGTGATGGACACGCCAGGCGTGGCGCGGCATAATCGCGCGGTGAATGGAGTCGCCGGGAATGGCTGTGCCCTGGCGCGGCGCGGGGACTGTGGCGGGCCGGTATGGCCGGGAGGATGGCGCGATGGTGGCGAATCACGAATCGCCGACAACGACGGTCGGGACGACGAATACTCCGCGCGGCACGGTGCTGGGGATCTATACCGCGCCCGCCGCCGGTGCGCCGATGGTGTCGCGGGAGCGCGTGCCGGTCGTCGCGGGGCGCGGGCTGGCGGGGGACCGCTACTTCGACGGGCGTGGGTATTACTCGCAGGTGACGCCGCTGACCGGGCGTCGCCTGACGCTGATCGCGGCGGAAGCGCTCGCTGCGCTGGCGGCGGAGACAGGGATCGTGCTGGGTGCCGACGAGTGCCGCCGCAACCTCGTCACGCGCGGGATCGACCTCGACGCCCTGATCGGCAAGCGTTTCCGGGTCGGGACGATCGAGTGCTACGGCGAGCGCCCCTGCCCGCCGTGCGGCTATCTGGAGCAGCTGACCGGCCTGAAAGGGGTGAATCGCGGCCTCACCGCTCGGGGCGGCATCCGCGCCGAGATCCTCCTCGACGGCGAACTCGCCGTCGGCGACGTGGTGGCGCTGAGCGACATCGTCCCCTGATCCTCGCCCGGCCCCACGATGGCACCGAGGGGGCGTGGCGGGCCATTGTCCCGTCGCACCCTCGATCGCGGCGTTTGGCATGGCCCTGCCAGGGTGGTAGAAGAAGGGTACGGGCCGCGCGGAGTCGCGCACATGCCAGGAGCGATCGAGGGTAGGATGCATGAGTGAGTCAACAACGTTCGGCGTCGCGGTCTTCGGTTGCGGGGGGGTGTCGGGCGGCCATTTCTCGGCCTACACGACGAACCCGCAGGCGCGACTGATCGCGGCGGTCGATGTCCGTCCGGCGCTCGCACAGGCGGCGGCGGAGCGTTGGGGCGCGGACCGGTGGTATAGCGATGTGGACGAGGCGCTGGCCGATCCGGCGATCCAGGTCGTCGATCTCTGCCTGCCGCACCAGCTCCACGCGCCGATCGCCATCGCCGCCGCGCGCGCGGGCAAGCATATCTTCGTCGAGAAACCGATCGCGAACACGCTCGCCGAGGCCGACGCGATGATCGCGGAATGCGAGCGTCATGGCGTCCTGCTGATGGTGGACCAGACGAAGCGCTATCAGAATCGCCACCGCACGCTGAAGCGCCTCCTCGATGCGGGGACCATCGGCACGCCGCTCCTCGTGCGCGCCGCCTACTTGCAGGACATCACCTACAGCTGGCAGCACATGGAGCCCCAGCGCTTGGCGACCTACTGGAAGCAGGATGGCGTCATCGCCGGGATCGGCATCCATGTGCTCGATCTGCTCCGCTGGCTCGTCGGCGAGGTCAGCGAGGTCCAGGCGGTCGCCTCCACCAGCGCCCTGATCGATCCGGCGCGGCAGACCGAGGATACCGGGATCGTGACGCTACGCTTCGCGAATGGCTGCGTGGGCGAGGCGATGGTGTCGTATGTGCTGAAAGACCCGCGCCTCGCGGCCAACTGGGACGTGATGCCGATCGAGATCTTCGGCAGCACCGGGTCGATCCGCATGGACTGGGACGACACGATCACCATCACCGCCCCCGGCAGCGGCGGGGTGGCCGGTGAGGGGATCGTGCAGCTCGCGTCCCAACCGCCGATCGGCGCGCCCCGCCCGCCGCGCGAGGCGATGGCCGGCGCGATCGATCACTTGCTCGATTGTCTCCACACGGGCGCGCAGCCGCTGACGCATGGCACCGATGCGCGCGCCTCGCTGGAGTTGGTCGAGGCCGCGTACCAGTCGATCCGCGCGGGGCGTCCGGTCCGGCTGCCGCTGCCGTCCGTCGCAACAGATACGGCGCGCGCCGCAGGGGCGGGGACGTGATGGATGCGCGATCACCTCAGCCGGGATCGAACGCGATCCCGGCGTAGATATCGCTGAGCGCGAGTGTGCAAGCGCCTGGGTGTAACGGGAGCGTGCTTTCCATCGTGGCGTAGGTGCTGAGGATCCAGCGATCCCCCGACTCGCGCAGATAGTGTTCGATCGTAGGCCGCTCCTGCGCGATCAGCAGGTATTCTCGCAGCGTAGGGATCAGGCGATAGCGCTGGAATTTCAGCCCGCGATCGTATCCTTCGGTTGATGGCGAGAGGATCTCGGCGATGAGGATCGGATCGAGCAAGGTATCGTGCTCGTTGTCCTCGAAGCGGGGCGTGCCGCAGACCACGGTGATATCGGGATAGGTATAGGTGCCGCGTGCGGGGATCGCCACGCGCAGATCGCTCGGGAGCGCCTCGCATGGCCCGCCACGCAACCGGGCGTAGAGCACGGCGAGGATCCGTGTCTGGATCAGGGTATGGCGATAGCTCGTCCCGACCATCGCGACGATCTCGCCGTCGATGTATTCGTGCTTCTCCGCGCCCCGACGTTCCAGGGTCAGGTATTCTTGGCGACTGATGCTTCGCTGTGGCTCCGCCGCCATCTGGCACCTCGCGATCGCTATCGTCATGGCGAGAGCGAGCATAACAGGCAGGAAAAGGGCGGGGCAAGTCGGGCAGAAGCCCTCAGGCAACGCACTCGGTGTGGTAGCGGTTTGCCATCAGGCGCGAAGAGTAACGCCGCGCCGCTAATACATCGTCGCGCTTCAGTGTGGGGTATGCCTCAAGAAGTTGCTCGATGCTATCGCCCGCGCCAAGGAATTCAAGGATGGTTTGCGCGCTGATACGGATGCCTCGGACAACAGGGCGACCATTGCAAATATCCGGGTGGATCGCGATGCGCTCTTCCATGCGTCTTCCTTATGCTGTGTGTCGGCGCTCGCGGCGTGATGGGCAGGCTCGATAGTCGGGAGCGTAACAGGTGGACGTATGCGGCGGCAAGGGTGGTGGTGGACACGGGCGGTATCGTCGGGAGCGTGTGCGAGGTGTTGTTGTCGCCGGAGCCGGGAGTCGCCCCGGCGCGCTTGTGTTCGCTCACGTTCGCTCGCCGTTGTTCCCCAGCGTGGCGAGCAGGGTCGGCAGGCGCGCGGGGAGCTCGCGCGGGAGGTAGCCGAGCGGCCCGACCGTCTCCGCCAATTCGTCGGCGGCGAGCGCGTGGAGGTGGACCCCCCAGGCCGCCGCTTGCAAGGGAGACGCGCCGCGCGCGAGTAGCCCGCCGATGATGCCGACCAGCACATCGCCGGACCCGGATACCGCGAGGCCGACATTCCCGGCCTGATTGACGTAATGATGGCCCTCCGGGTCGACGATCCGCGTCTCGCGCCCCTTGAGCGCGACGACGGCGCGGAACCGCGCGGCGATGGTGTGGGCTGCCGCTGCGGGATCGTCGGCGATGCGCTCCTCGTCCCAATCGAGGAGTTGCGCCGCCTCGGTCGCGTTCGGCGTGACGATCAGGCGACCGTCGAGGCGGCGCCCCAACGCCTCATCCACCCCGGCGAGCGCGGCGGCGTCCACGATCAGGACGCTGGTCGGCAGCCACTCGACGACGCGGCGGACAAGCGCCGCCGCACCGTCCGGCTCGACCAACCCCGGCCCGACGATCGTCGCCGACGCGCCACGGCAGAGGAGCTCCAGGTCGGCCAGTTGCTCGGGATCGGGGGCACCGCTGGGGAGAGCGGGGAGGGCCGCAACCAGCGCCTCCGGGATCGCCACGCCGAGCGCGGGCGCGACCGGGGCCGCCACCGCCAGTTGCAGCTTGCCCGCCCCCGCGCGCAACGCCGCCGTCGCCGCCAGGAGCGCCCCGCCCGGCACGCGCGCATCCCCGCCGATGACCAGGATCCGCCCGCGCGCCTCCTTGTCGGCGTCCGCGCCCGGCTCCGGGAGCGCCCAACCGCGCATGAGTGCCCGCGTGATCACCTGGCCTCCGCCAGGGTTGGCCTCGTCGGTGGCGGCGTCCGCCTGTTTCGCGGGGGACTCGCGCCGCGTCGCGCTCGTTGTGCTGGCCGCAGCGGTCGTGGGTGCGGCGGTGGCCGGGGCTGAATCGGCGGTTTCCGGGGCATCGCGGCGCATCGTCTCCTGCTCCTGTTCCGGCTCGACGGGTGGCGTGTGGGCGGGGCGCTCGGCGGTGATGGCTACCGGCACGTCGGCCAGATGCGCGACGCTATTGAAGGCTTGCAGGGTGAGGTGTCCCTCCGCGCGCCGGTAGGCGGTGACCGAGGTGTTGGCGATCTCGCCCGGCTGCTCCAGCGCGAGCACGCCCGCCTCGTCCAGCCCTTCGAGCACGTAGCGCAGGCAGACCACCACGACCTGATGGGTGACGATCAGCACGCGCCGATCGGCATACTCGGTGCGGAGGAGCTCGACCAGCGAGCGCAGGCGCAGGATCACGTCGCACCAGCTCTCGCCGCCGGGCGGGCGATAGTAGAACTTGCCGAGTTGCCCGTACGCCTCCGCCTCCGCCGGGTAGCGCGCGATGATGCCCGCGCGCGTCAGCCCTTCGAGGCGTCCGGCGTCCTTCTCGCGCAGGCGTTCGTCGGTCACGATCGGGAGCGGCGCGCGCTCGCCCCGACGCCGATCGGGCCGTTCCTCGCCCGCGACCGGCGCACCGGTCTCGATCGCGCCGAAGAGCGGCCAGCCCGCCGCCTCGGCGATGTGCGCGGCGGTCTCGCGGGTACGGTGATAGGGCGAGACGAGGATCGTCGTCGGTGCCCTCCCCGCTTCGCGCCCGAACCAATGGCCCAGCGCGTTCGCCTGCGCGATGCCGCGCTCCGAGAGCTGGATGTCGGGATCGCGCGCTTGCACGCCGATCGTCGGTGAACCGCTCGATTGCGCCGCGATGCGTGCGGCGTTACCGACGCTCTCCGCGTGGCGCACCACCCACAATTGCTCCGGCCAGGCCGCATCGCCCATCGTCTCCCCCTCCGCCCCTTGCCCCGTTCCTGTTGTCCTCCCTTCGCAGGGGCGGTGCCTCGGCTACGCGCCGCATGGCGGATGGGCGGCGGCGCGTGCGCCGTCGCCGATATCGCCACGCCAGATCGGCGGCGCGATCCTGCTTCGTCGGTGATGAGTCGGCGGTCCAGATGGTGCGAGTGGTGCCGAGCATCTCGGGAGCGTGAGAGAATGTTGGCGTGCGGTTTGGCGGTTCGGGCGATCAGCGCACGGGATGCTACGATATGTGACCGCGTCTGGTATGTCACACGTTTGATAGATGGAAGCGTTGATGTTTATATGCCGTATCGCCGGAGCCGCGCTCCTTTCGTGTCATCCATTGCCGCCTCTTGAACGTATCGTATGGTGATGGTGCCCTTCTTGCCGCAGCGCTCCGCGCCTGAGCCCGCCCCGGCGATCGGCGCACGGGATGCTGCCACGCTATACGAACAGGGGCGCTTCAAGAGATGAGAACAGAGATAGGGGTGCGCTTCGGGGTGCTATACGAATAGGGGAGCGGTGCTGCTGCCTTGTGACGAGGCGGTGCGTCTTCATGGAGTAGGTGGAATGGCGACGCCCCGGCCTCGCGTGAGCGATGGCGCGGACGGGAGCGACGTGAGGGACGGGGGCAGATGATCGGACGCGCCGCCTGGCGGGCCGTGGCAGCAGGGTGCGGGGCCGGGCTCTTCCTGACCGCGACGATGCTCCTCGTGCGCTTTTGGCTCGGCACGCTCACTTTCCCGGAACGGATCGCGGATGGCGTGCTGCTGCTGATCCCGCAGCAGCTCTTCAGCCTGACGCTCGACCGTTTCGGCTTCGCCGCCAAGCCGCTCCTCTTCGTCGGCATCGTCGCGGCGCAGGTGGCCTTTGCCGGGATCGGCGGCTTCCTCTATTGGACCCTGGCCGTGCTCCTGGCCGGGCGGCTCGATCTGACGCACCCCGTCGCGGGTGGCGCGAGCGGGGCGCTCCTCGGCGTCGCGATCGACTTCGCCCTGCTGCCCGCGCTCGGCATCGTCGCGCCGACCGCCGCGCGTGGCGGCGTGGCGTTGGCCCCGGCGCTCGCGCAGGCGGGGTTGCCCGGCCTCGCCTACGGCCTGGCGCTCGTCGTACTCCTGCGCCTGGCGACCCCGCCGCGCGCGCGGCGCGCGGCGGTGGGTGAGGCGTTCGTCGTGGAACGGGCGGAGGTCGCGCGGCGCGCGGCGATCGCTTTGCTGTTGTCGAGCGGCGGGGCGCTGGTCACCGCGCTCGCCCTGCGTCGCCTGCTCGGCGGGGCACCCGCTGCCGCGCCGCGCGCGAACGTCCCCCTCCCCGCCGCGACCGACACCGGATCGCTGCCGACAGCGCTTGCCGCGAGCGCCCCCCCGGCCACCGCGCCGACCTCGACCACCGCGCCTCTCGCCGCCACGGCACCCGTCACTGTCACGGCAAGCTCGTCCCCCGCAGCCGGGGCCATCGGTGGGGCGTTGCCCGGCGTGACGCCGAGCATGGTCGCCACCGCCACGCCGACCGCCCCGACGCCGACTGTGCCGGCGACACCGCCGATCGCCGTCAGCGGACCGGCGATTCCGGCGGCGGTCGCGCCCGCGCTCACGCCGACCGCGCAGTTCTACCTGATCTCGAAGAATCTGGTCGATCCGGCGCTCGTCGGCAATCTCTGGGAGTTGACGATCGGCGGTTTGGTTAACCAGCCACGAACGATGCGCCGCGACGAGTTCTTATTGCTCCCCCCGGTCAAATTCGCCGCGACCCTCGAATGTATCAGCAACGAGCCGGGCGGCGACCTGATCGGCACGGCGACCTGGGCCGGCGTCCCCCTCCGCACCCTGCTCACCGGCGTCGGGATCCGCCCCGAGGCGACGCACGTCGTCTTCACCTGTGCGGACGACTATGTGGAACGTCTGACGCTCGCCCAGGCGCTCGATCCGGCGACGGTCCTCGTCCACACCATGAACGACGCGCCGCTGACCCAGAAGCACGGCTTTCCGGTGCGCCTGATCGCCGCCGGGCGCTACGGCATGAAGAATCCGAAGTGGGTCGTGCGGCTCGACCTGATCGCCGGGTCGATCCCGAGCTACTGGTCGCAGCGCGGCTGGAACCCCGATGCGCCGGTGCAGGTCTTCACGCGGATCGACGCGCCGCAGGGCGCGGTGCCGGTGGGGCCGGTGACGGTCGGCGGCGTCACGTATGCCGGAGATCGCGGCATCTCGCGCGTCGAGATCAGCGCCGACGATGGGGCGACCTGGCTCCCCGCCGAACTCGAAGCGCCCCTCTCGGCGACCACCTGGGTGCGCTGGGTAGCCCGGTGGACCCCGTCCGCGCCGGGCACCTACACCCTCAGTGCGCGCGCCTTCGAGGCCGACGGCACGCCGCAGGTAGCGCAGACGACCATGCTCAATCCGGGCGGCTCGACCGGTTATGGGCGGCGCACCGTGATCGTCACCCCCTGAACGTACGCGATGCTTGCCGTGTATGCACTGTCAGCGGAGTCTTCATGCGCGGCTCCTGTGGCGATTGTGCGGCGGCACCCTTTGCTCGACAATAGCCTCGGATGCTCGTGGTCAGGTGTCGCCTAGCAACTGTGCTGCGGCACGGCGCGCGGCTGCTTCGCGAATTGGAGGCCACCCGATGATCGCCGATCTCACCCCGCTCGCCGCCCTCCCGGCGGTCGCGCGGGCCGAGCGCGCCCTGCTCGAGCGCATCGATCCCGACCGGATGATGCGCGATGTCGCGTATCTCAGCACCCTGGAACGCCTCGCCGGGACGGCGGACGAGGCGGCAGCTTTCCGTTACCTCGCCGACGAGTGCCGCAAGGCCGGGATCGCGGATGTGCGCGAGGAGGTGTTCGACGCCTTCCTCTCGTTCCCCATCTCCGGCACCCTGCGCGTGGACGGTCTCGGGCCGATCCGCGCCAAGACCCGCGCCTTCGCCGTCTCGACCGGGGGCGCGGCGATCGGCGGCGAGCTCGTCTTCGTGCCGACGAAGGGCGGCACCGCCCTCTTCAGCGGCGACGGCTCGCGCGATTACGACGACATCGATGTGCGCGGCAAGATCGTGATCTCCGATCGCGGTCGCCCGGATACGATCCTGGCGGCGGGGCGGGCGGGGGCACTGGCGCATATCCACTACTGGGCCAGCGACGAGGACGCCATCCACGAGCAGATCACGACGACGATCTGGGGGACACCGACCCCCGATAGCATCGGGCGGCTGCCGACGATCCCCGCGCTCGGCGTGACGCGCGATGATGGCTTACGGATCGTCGAACTGGTGCGAGATGGCGGTGTGCGCGCCGCCTTCAGCACGGTCGTGGAAACCGGCTGGCGGCGGATCCCGATCCTCACGGCGCAGATCCCCGGCACCGGCTCGGACGACTTCGCCTTCCTCAACGGCCACGTCGATTCGTGGCACTACGGCACCACCGACAACGCCACCGGCAACGCCGCCTGCCTCGAACTGGCGCGGATCGCCTCGGCCAGTCGCGCCGAACTGACGCGCGGGGTGCGGATCTGCTGGTGGTCGGGCCACTCGCAGGGACGCTACGCCGGGAGCGCCTGGTACGCCGACCAGTATTGGGAGGAGCTGCACGACCACGCGATCATCAACATCAACATCGACTCCCCCGGTGCCAGGGGGGCGACGCGCTACGACGTGGTGACGATGGCGGCGGAGACGGGGGGTCTCGGCACCGCCGTGGTGCGCGACCTGACCGGGCAACACGCCGAGGCGGAGCGCCCCACCCGCGCGGGTGACCAATCGTTCTGGGGGCCGGGCATCCCCTCGCTGTACATGCTCCTCTCGCATCTGCCGCAGGAGCGGTGGGCGGCGGTGGGCGGCTGCGGGATGAACTGGTGGTGGCACACGGAGGCGGACACGCTCGAAACCGCCGACCGCGAGGTGCTGGCGCTCGACACGCGCATCTACGCCGCCACGATCGCGCGTGTCTGCGCGGGTCCGGTCCTGCCGTTCACACTGGCCGAGTCGGCGCGCGAGATCGACGCGCTGCTGGCCGACTACGCGGTCAAGGCCGATGGGCGGTTCGACCTGGGGACCGCGCGCGCCCGTGCGGCGACGCTAATCGCGGCGCTCGACGAACTCGACGCGCGCGCGGCGGCGGCGGTCGCGGGTGATCTCGACCCGATGAGCGCGGAGGCGCTGGCGCTCGTCGCCGCGCAGAAGGGCGTTTCGCGCGCGCTGGTGCCGCTGCGCTACACGACCGGGGAGCGTTTCGGACACGATGCGGCGATGCCGGCCCCCGCGCTGCAAGCGCTCCGCGACGCCCCGGCGCTCGCCACTGCTCGACCCGGCGGGAGACGAGGCGCGCTTCCTGCACACGGCCCTCGTGCGGCGGCGCAATGCCGTCACCCAGACATTGCGGGCTGCCCTCGCGGCGGCGATATTGCCGACCGCGTGATGGTGGGCAAATACTGCGCGGGTCTACGCGCGTACACCCGATAGCGGATATCCCTTGACGTAGCGATGAGGAGATGAGGATGGCCGACACGATGACCCCGGCGGCGACCTGGCGCGGCGGCGCGGCCGAGGCGCACTTCCTGGGGGCGCTCAACACCGACGTGCCGTGGGCACTGGTCAACGAATTCACCCGGTTCGTCCGCGAGGCGGGCACGGAGGGCGAGGCGCGGGCGGTCGCGGCGATCACGGGTCGCCTCGATACGTGGGGCGTGCCGTACACCGTCCATCGCCCGCGATGCTACATCAGCCTGCCGCGTGGCGCGACCGTCACCGCCACCCTCGATGACGGCACGACGCGCGAGTTCAAGGGCACCACCCCCGGCTTCGCGATCCCGACCGGCGCGGCGGGGATCACGGCGGACCCGGCTGTGGTGCGGGCGGGGCACGCGACGAGCAGCGGCACCCTCTTCGCCGATCTCGGCGCGGCGATCGCCGGGGTCGAGCTGGGCGGCAAGATCGCGATCCTGGACGCCCTGCCGATGCCCGCGCGCGTCCGTGACCTGACGGTGGCGGGGGCCGCCGCCGCGATCTTCATCAGCCCCGGCAAGAACGTCCACGAGGGGATCTGCACCCCGATCTGGGGCTCGCCCGATCTGGACACGGTCGATCAGCTGCCGACCCTCAGCGTCGCCGAGATCAACAACCCCGACGGGCGGTGGTTGAAGGAGCAGGCGAGCGCCGGGAAGATCCGGGAGCTCGTCGTCCGCGCGAACCTCGATACCGGCTGGCGCGCGATCCCGGTCACCGTCGCGGAGATTCGCGGCGCGACGAACCCGGACGAGTTCGTCCTCGTCCACGGCCACCTCGACTCCTGGGGTGAGGGGATCGGCGACAACGCCACCGGCGACGCCACCCTGCTCGAACTGGCGCGCGTCCTCCAGGCCAACAGCGGCAAGCTGGCGCGCAGCGTGCGGATCGCCTGGTGGAGCGGCCACTCGCACGGGCGCTACGCCGGGAGCACCTGGTACGCCGACGCCTTCGGCCTCGACCTGATCGAGCACTGCGTCGCCCAGGTCAACATCGACTCCCCCGGTTGCCGCTGGGCGACCGAGTACCGCGACCTCTCGGTGATGCCGGATCTGGTCGGCTTCACCAGCGCCGTGATCCGCGACATCACCGGGCAGACGACCGAGGCGGAGCGCCCCCTGCGCGCGGGCGACTACAGCTTCAACAACCTCGGCATCTCCGGCACGATGATGCTCTCCTCCACCATGTCGCAGGCGGTCGCGGACGAGCACGGCTACTACGCGGTCGGCGGCTGCGGCGGCAACATCGCCTGGCACACGGTCGATGACACGATCGCGATCGCCGACCGCGACAACCTGGCGCGCGACATCGGCGTCTATGGCGCGCTCGTCTGGCGGCTCGCCAACGCCCCGATCGTCCCGCTCGATCTCGCCGCCGCCGGTGCCGATCTGCGCGGCCATCTCGCCCGCTACGCCGCGCAGTTGGGCGAGCGCTTCGACCTCGGTGAGGCGCTGATGGCGGCGGACGCGCTGATCGCGGCGGCGACAACGTTCCAGGGGGCGGACACGACCGGTGCCGCCGACGACCCGGCGAATGTGGCGCACAACCGGGCGCTCCTGCGCGCCGGGCGGCTGCTGACCGCGCTCAGCTACGCGCAGCGGGGCGCCTTCCGCCAGGACGCCGCGCTCGACATCCCGCCGATCCCCGACCTCGCCGCCGCCGTGCGCGCCCTCGATGCGGCGATGCCGGGCAGCGACACCGCCGATCTGGCCGGGGTTTCGCTGCTGCGCGCGCGCAACCGCACGAGCTGGACCTTGCGCGAGGCCGCGCGGGAGTTGCGCTGAGCACCGCCGCTACGTTGACTGATAAGAGGGGGCGGGGCAATTGCCCCGCCCCCTGTGCCATTTTCTGTAACCGAGCATGTCCCCGGGTCGGCCTACCGAGGTAAAGTCCTTGCTCTGGCTCGCGTTGGACCCAATACCGTACCCGCACCCTTTGGCCGCAGTAGTAGCCCCGCGCGACTACTTCGTGCCCTCGATTTGCGCCTCTATACGGTCGTAGCCTTTGACTTTATATATGAGTGTCGAGGTCGCCCAACTGATGATGAAGATACCGATGATGAGGTAGCCAATGACTTCGAAGTCAAGGTTACCGATCCAACCCCAGAACGGCCCTTCGAGCGCCAGCTTGTCCCCGATGATGCTCAGGAACTCGATCGTGCCGACCACTAAGGCGATGAGTACCGAAACCAGGGTGATGTTCATGTTGTAGTAGAGCTTGCGCACCGGTTTGACGAAGGCCCAGCCGTAGGCTCCTAGCATCATGATCGAGTCGGTGGTGTCGACGAGGCTCATGCCGGCGGCAAAGAGGAAGGGGAAGAGCAACACAAAGATGGCGGGCATTCCTTTGCCTGCTGAAGCGGCAGAGATGCCGAGGAGAGCCACCTCGCTGGCGGTGTCAAAGCCGAGGCCGAAGAGGAGGCCCAACGGGTACATTTTCCAGCTCGTATCGATGGCGCGCACCAATGGTCCGAAGAAGCGGTTCATCATGCCACGCTGTGCCAGAAACTCCTCCAGTGTCTCCTCGCTGTACGTGCCACCGCGCGCCACGCGGCGGAACATGCGGAAGATGTCGAGGAATACCAGCAGGTTGATAAAGCCGATGATGTAGAGGAAGAAAGCCGAGACGCTGGTGCCGATTAGACCCCCGACGCCTTCTAAGGCGGGTATGCTGTTCTCCACCAGACTGGCGGCGATGGCGACGACGACGCTCAACAGGACAACGATGGTTGAGTGGCCCAGAGAGAAGAAGAAGCCGACCGCGACCGGGCGCTTGCCCTCCTGCATCAGCTTGCGGGTGACGTTGTCGATGGCGGCGATATGGTCGGCGTCCACCCCATGCCGCAAGCCGAAGGTGTAGGCCAGCAGCCCGGTGCCCAGGACGAAGGCGTATTGGGTCGAGACGAGCAGCGTCAGCACCCAGAGGACGACGTTAAAAACGATCAGGATAGCGTACATGGCGATGACTTTTCCGCGCACTTGCTCGGACTGATCGTTGAGAATGAGTCGTACCCAACCGGGGCGTCGTACGGTCGCGTCCATCGTACCTCCACGCTGCAGAATCTTTCCGGGGCGCGCGCCCCGGTCATGTGTCCCCATGCTGCCTATTTGTTACGATGCTGACCTCGGATGAACGACATCGTGTCTTGTCCAGGTCGCCGCTTCGATGAGCGCTCATGAGGGTACGACCGGTCGCAAATAGTGCGACGGGAGGACGATGAGCGAGCAAGGGGAGCAACAGCGACGATGCGGGTGGGATCCCCCGCTCCTCACGGGCCGATCGTACATCGCCAGTATAGCAATCGCCGGACCACTCGTACAGCCGGGAAAGGAGCTACCGCTGCATGGCCGCGAAGCGTGGTAGGTGTGGTGCGCCAACGAATATGATCGCTAACTAGATTTGTCGGCGTGGCGCAGCCTCAGGGCGTGGCGACGGTCAGCGCATCGAGCAGGGTGCGCGCCGCCCGGCTGAGGTAGCCGTGCCGACGATAGATCGGCGGTACATCGCGAACTGACACCGCCCGACAGCCGCACGATTCATGGGTAGGGGGACCCATCCGTACGACCCGCGCCGCATCGCGGCATTGCCGCGTTCGTATCTCACGCCGATACGACATAACGGCTGATCGCTTGACAGACGCCGCGAAATTCGTTACCTGTGCCTTGCACCGTTACTCGTCGCCGTGGGGTGGTGCCCGCCGTGGGGGCGGGGGAGGATGCGCGGTGCGGGGAAAGGAAAGGACGATGCTCCGGTTCGCCTACAGCACCATCAACTGGGGCGCGACCTGCGATCTGCCGATGGCGCTGGCGGAGATCCGCGAGGCCGGGTGGGGCGCGGTCGAGTTGTTCGGCCATGCGCTCGACCATCTCGGGCCGCGCGAGACGCTGACGGCGGCGCTCGACGGTCTCGCGGTGGCGACCTTCTTCGGCTCGGTCGCCCTGCCGATCACGGAGCAGCAGCGGGTCACGCACCGCGCACAGATCGCCTACGCCGCCGAACTCGGCGCGGCGGCATACGGGATCGTCGGGGGGCAGCGGCCGCGCTATCGCCCGCCGACCGACGCGGAGTACGCGGAACTCTCCGCCTTCCTCGAAGAGTTGGCGGTCTACGGCGCGGCGCGCGGCGTGGCCGTCTCCTACCACCCGCACACCGGCTGCACCGTGGAGACGGCGGACGAGACGGCGACCCTGCTGCGGGGGACGAGCGCGCTGCGCCTCTGCCTCGACGCCTCGCACATCGCGCTCGTCGCTGAGGATCCGCTGACGGTATTCGAGCACTTCTGGGACCGGCTCGGCTACATCCACCTCAAGGACTGGGCGCGCGGCAAGTTCGTCGAGTTGGGCCGGGGGACGATCGGCATCGACTTCCCGGCGCTCCTCGGCGCGTTGGCGGCGCGGGACTTCGCGGGCTGGGTCGTGATCGAGAACAGTCGCAGCGATGTCTCCCCGCTGGCGAGCGCACGGCTCAACGCCGCGTACCTGACCGACCTCGGTTACACGATCGAGCCGCAGGGGCCGCGATGACGGCGATCACGTTCGGTTTCTGTGTGCCGATCTTCGCCGCGCCCGGCCTGCGGCTTTTCCGCACGCCGGGCTACGCCGCGCTCGACACCGCGACGACGATGGGACTGGCGCTGACCGCCGAGCGGCTCGGGTACGCGGCGCTCTGGGTCGCGGACCACCTGATGCTCGGTCGGGATGAGGCGATCCTGGAAGGGTGGACGACCCTCGCCGCGCTGGCGGGCGCGACGCGACGGGCGCGGCTGGGGCTGATCCATCAGGCGCATCCCTTCCGGCACCCGGCGCTGGTGGCGAAGATGACGGCGACGCTCGATCAGATTAGCGGCGGGCGCTTCACCTACTTCCTCGATGGCGGCAATAGTCGGCGGGAATACCTGGCCTACGGCCTGTCGTGGAGCGACGACGCCGACGAGCGGGTCGCGCGGATGATCGCGGGCCTGACGGTGACGCGCGCCCTCTGGGCCGCGCGCGCGCCGGTGACGATCGGCGCGGGGGATTATCGGGTTGTCGAGGCGGTCTGCAATCCGCCGCCGATCCAGCGGCCGGGGCCACCGGTCTGGTTCGGCGGCGTCCACCCGGCGATGCTGCGCGCCTGCGCCGAGGGGGGGCAGGGGTGGAATACCACGCCGGTGTCGGTGTCGGGGTTGCGGGAAGGGCTGGGCGCGCTCGCACGGGCCTGCACGGCGGCGGGGCGCGATCCGGCGACGCTGACCAGGAGCCTCGAAATCCAGGTGTTGATCGCGCCCGACCGCGCCGCGCTCCGCCAGCAATTGCGGACGATCGCGGCGCTCGACCCGGATGTGGCCGCGCCCGACCCGGCCCTCGCAGCCTTCATCGCCGGGACGACCGACGAGCCGCCGCCCGCGCTGCGCGAGACGACGCTGATCGGCACCCCCGCCGAGGTGACCGCGCAACTCCGCGAGTACGCCGAAGCCGGGATCGACCACGTCATGCTCTGGTTCCTCGACGCGCCGAGCGCGGCGGGGCTGACACTGTTCGCGGAGCAGATCTTCCCGGCGTTCCGGGACGGCGCGGTCTGAGTTGGCGGTGAGCACAGTATTGTCATCCCCGCCTGCGGAGCTATGCGCGGGTGTTGAGCGATGGGAGGGATAGATCGTGACCGCACGCCGCCCGAAGGTGCTCCTCGCCTTCAATCAGCGCGTCTACGAGGATTACTTCCGTCCCGCCGACCGGGAGCGCCTGAGCCGGTTCGCCGCGTGGGAATGGCTCCCCTCGGAAGGCGGGCAACACTTCGGGGCCAACGACGACCCGGTGGCGCGGGCGGCGTTGCTCGCGCGGATCGGGGATGCCGATGGGCTGGTCGTCTGCCACGGTGCGCCGCTGATCGACGCCGCGATCCTGGAGGCCGCGCCGTGCCTGCAGATCATCGGGGAGTTGGAGGGGGATCGCTTCGCGGAGCGGATCGACCTCGACGCCGCCTGGGCGCGCGGGATCCGCACGGTGGACACGACGCACGGCTCGTCGTACCCGGTCGCGGAGTGGGCGCTGGCGCTGATCCTGATTTCCTTGCGGAACGCGGGCGCGCACTTCCGCCAGATCATCCGGCATGAGGAGTACCGCAACCCCCAGGCGGGGTGGCTCCCCTCGCGCTTGCAGGGGAAGAAGGTGGGGCTGATCGGCGGCGGGCACATCGCGCGCCGCCTGATCGCCTATCTGGAGCCGTTCGGCTGCGACATCCGGGTCCACGACCCCTACTTGCCGAAGGTGGTCGCGGAGGTGCTGGGCTTCCTGCTCACCTCGCTCGACTTCGTGCTGGCGGAGTCGGACGTGGTCGTCTGCCTCGCGCCGCTGACCCCGGCGACGCGCCGGCTGCTCGGCCGGCGCGAGCTGGACCTGCTGCGCCCCGGCGCCGTCTTCGTCAACGTCTCGCGCGGGGCGATCGTCGATCCCGACGCCCTGATCGCGCGGCTGCGACGGGGCGACATCGTCGCCGGGCTCGATGTCTTCGACCCCGAGCCGATCCCCGCCGACAGCCCGATCAAGGAGCTCCCCAACGTCTTCCTCAGCCCGCACATCGCGGGGGCGAATCGCGGCCTCGAGAGTTTCTTCGCGCTGATGGTCGGGGAACTCGACCGCCATTTCCACGGCCACGAGACGCTGTACGACCTGACGCCGCGCACCCGTGCCAACCGCACCGGCGCGACACCGCCGCCGGATGGGGTGCGGTGATGTCGCCACGACGAGGGCCGGGGGGCTGGTGTGTATAACCAGCCCCCCGACCCTTTGCGCGCTTCGGTCTGTACCCCGCTGCGTCGCTCACTCGATGACCAGCACCTCGTGGTCGAGGATCGTGGGGATCGTCGCCGTCACGGTGTTCCCCTCGCGCGCGACGTCGACCGCGCCCTCGCCGACGAGGAGCCGCCCGGTCTCACCGACGACGCCATCCGGCAGGGTGAGGGTGACCTGCAACGGCCCGACCGCGATCAACTCGTGGATCGGCGCGCGCCAGGTCTGGGCGCTTGTCAGGTTGATCAGGTGGAGGATCAGGCGACCCTCCTGGCGGTAGAGGTGACAATCGAGGAAGCCCGCGCCCGTCACGCGCAGCGGCAATTCCTCGCGCGCGACCCAGCGGACGACGTTCGCCAGCAGATCGGCGTGGTCGGGGTGGTTGTCGCGCCCGTAGCAGCGGTCGATGTCGGCGGGGAGGTAGGCGATGCGCCCGCCGCCCGCCGGTTCGCGGACGAGCAGGGCGGGGACGGCGGTGCGCGGCTGGTCCATCCAGGAGATCTCGGGCGGGAAGATCGGGAAGGGCGGGATGAAGGTCAGCAGCGTCTCGGTGTCGTCCGCCGCGCGCACCACTTCGAGCCGCCCGCCGAACGGCAGCACATCGGTCTCCGCGAAGCCCCGGAGCGCCGGGTGTCGTTCGCCGCCAACCACCGGCGGCTCGTCGCCGATCTGCGGGCCATCGACCCCGGCGCGCAACTCCGGCGTCAGCCGCAGGTAGGTGTGCATCGCCCAGGCGTCCCAGGCGTTTCCCGAGGCTGCTTCCGCGCCGTGGAAAGTGCCGGTGGTGGATGCCCCGAAGAGGTCCGCGAGGGCGAAGTCGGGGCGACGCACGCCCCACTCGTCGTAGAGGCTGCTCTCGCCGGTGGCGAGCAGGCCACCCCCTGCGGCCACGAAGTCGCGGATGGCGGCGCACTGCGCGTCGCTGAGCGCGCCGATGTTCGGCAGGATCAGCGCCTTGAGGCCATGCGCGGCGACATCGCGCGCGATGTGGTCGGCGTGGATCGGCAGATAGGGGATGCGCGCGCGGAGCAGCGCCCCGGCGATGCCGCGCTCCGGCAAGCTGACCCGAACCTCGGCGTTGTCCCGCCCGTAGAAATCGACGTTCTCCTGCGTCCAGACGACGCCGATCGTGGCGACCGGCCGGCGCTCGAGGAGATAGCGTTCGTTGGCCTCGTGCCAGCGGAAGAGCGGTTCGGCGGTGCGATACTGTCGGCGATCCTCGTGGTAGGCCCCGATGTGGTGCCACCAGGGCTGGATGCCCCCCGCGAAGCCTTCGAGCGCCCAGAGGCGCGCTTCCGGCGCGGGCTTGCTGGCGAGGCGGAACGTGGGCTGCCCCGCGCCGTACATCGCCATGCTCTCGGGGATCAGCGCCTCCCAGCCGAGCAGGCCGTGGATCAGCTTGCCGCTCTCGCCGTTGCTCCCGAAGCCACGCGCATTCTGCCGGTATTGCGAGTCGAGCATGATGATCGGCGTCCGCTCGCAGAGCGCCCTGTAATCGCGGAAGCGCTGCGCCTGCCCGGTGATCTCGCCGCTATTCATCCCGACCCAGCGGCAATCCTCGCCGCCCGCCTCCTGGGTGACCCGGTTGTTCAGCTCCCAGAGGCTGATCCGCGAGTCGTAGCTCCAGCGGATCCACCGGCGATAGATCGGGTCGTCCCAGTCGGCGCGGCGGGGGAGGGCGTGGCCGGTCGCCGCGCGGAAGCTCGCCGCGCAATTGCCGCAGTGGCAGATGCGCGCCCGTTCGAGGCCGCTCCAGCTATTGTCGGTGAGGCCGTCGGGGTGGCTGCGCTCGATGATCTCGCGCAGGATCTCCGGCAGGTATTCGCGATAGTAGGGGCCGTTGATGCAGGCGATGTAATGCTCGCCCGCGCGATAGGGGACGCCCTCGGCGTCGTGCGTGAACCAGTCGGGGTGCTCCACGTAGAAGCGCTTGTCGGCGCGGTTCGAGTCCATTCGCGCCAGGACCGCCAACCCCTCCTCCCGCGCCGCCGCGACGATCTCGCCGTAGAGGTCGCGGTCACTGAGGAAGCGCGCGCGGTAGTGGAGCGGATGCTTGCTCGGATAGTAGGCGACGATCCCCCCGGCATTGACGATGATCCCCTGGATGCGGGTCCGCCGCCAGTGCGCGCACCACCAGTCGCTGTCGTAGCGGAAGGGGTCGCGCTCGGTCAGGTTCGTCTGGCCCCAGCGCCGCACGCGCCGATACCACGGCCGGCTCGTTTCCATTGCCATGCTACTCCTTCTCTGGCGTTGCTGGCCGGGATGCCGCCCGGCCGATGACGCGGTCAGCGCCCGGGCAGCATCCCGGTTTACTTGATGCCGGTCATCGTGATGCCTTGCAGGAAGTATTTCTGGGCCGCGAAGAAGACGATCAGCACCGGGATGATCGAGAGGGTCGCCCCGGCCATCAGGACGCTGATCTGCGTGAAGAACTCCCCCTGGAAGAGTTTCAATGCCACCGGCAGCGTCTGCAATTCGAGGGTATTGAGGAAGATCAGCGGGCCGAACAGATCGTTCCACGATTCGAGGAAGGCGAAGATGCCGACCGCCGCCAGCGCCGGTTTCACCTGCGGCAGCATGATCCGCCAGTAGACCTGGAAGGTCGTGGCCCCATCGAGCCGCGCGGCGTCCTCCAGGTCCATCGGGATCTGCCGGAAGAACTGGCGCAACAGGAAGATCGCGGTGACCGAGTGCAGCACCTTCGGCACCCAGAGGGGATAGTGCGTGTCGATCCAGCCGATGTTCCGGTAGATGATGTAGAGCGGGATCAACGTGACGATACTGGGGACCATCAGTGTCGCCAGCAAGATCGAGAAGGCGAAGTCGCGCCCCCAGAAATCGAGCCGGGCGAAGGCGTAGGCGGCGAGCGGCGTGATCAGCAACACCCCGCCGACGGTCAGGAACGCGAGCTTGAAGCTATTGAAGGCGAAGAGCGGGATGACCTTCAGGACCGCCTGGTAATTCGCCCACTGGAAGTTGCGCGGGAGGAAGGTCGGCGGGGTCGCCAGCACCAGGTATTCCGGCTTGAGGGAGGCGGTGACCATCCAGAGGAGCGGGGCCAGGAAGGCCACGGCCAGGGCGCCCATGACGACGTAAAAGATCAGGTTCACCCCGAAGTGGCGGAGTTGCACGGCGGTCTGCGCCTGCCGGGGCGGCACCGGGCGCGCGAGGGGGCGACTCAGTTGGGCCATCGATCATCTCCTTCGCGGTGTCGGCGTGCTCGCACTTCCTGACGGGCATACTTGCCCGGACAACGGTCCCGTCAACGCTAGTCGTAGACGACCCAGCGCTTCTGTAGTCGCCACTGGATGAAGGTGACCAGGGCGATGGCGATGAAGAGGAGCCAGGCCATCGCCGAGGCGTAGCCGAGGCGCGAGTCCTGGAAAGCGTTCTGATAGAGGTAGTAGATGTAGACGCTGGTGGCGCGCGCGGGACCGCCGCCGGTGAGGACGTAGATGATGCCGAAGACCTGGAACGAGGAGATGAATTGCGTGATCGAGAGGAAGAAGAGCGCGGGGGTCAGCAGCGGCATCGTGATGAAGCGGAACCGGCCCCACGCCGAAGCCCCGTCGATCTTCGCCGCCTCGTAGTACATCTCGGGGATCCCTTGCAGCCCCGCCAGCAGGATGATCATCGGGAAGCCGACGCCGAACCAGACGCTGACGATGATCACCGCCGGGAGCGCCCAATGCCCATCGGTCAGCCAGGATGGCCCGCCGATGCCGACGAGCGAAAGGCCCCAGTTCATCACCCCGCCGCGCGGCGAGAAGAAGTAGTTCCAGACCAGGCTGACCGCCACCACATTGGTGACGACCGGGATGAAATAGGCGGTGCGGAACCAGGTGACGCCGGGCATCTTGCGGTTGCAGAGGAGGGCCAGCCCCAGCGCCAGTCCGATCGTCAGCGGGATGTGGCCGCAGACGTAGAGGATCGTGTTTAGCACGCTACGCCGGAAGAATTGATCGCGGGTGAAGAGGCGCTGATAGTTGAACAGCCCCACCCACTGCGGCTGGGTCAGCCCGTCCGAGTTGGTGAACGAGGTGTAGAACGAGACGACGAGCGGGACCACGTAGAAGGCCACCACACCGATCATCACCGGCAGGATGAACAACCAGCCTTCGATGTTCTGTCGCAGACGCCGCCGCGAGATCCCCGTCCGGGTTGTGGGCCGCGCGAGCGCCTTCGCCCTGACTGCCATAGTAACTTTCCCTCGGTGGCGGGCGACGAAGGGGAGCGTGGGAGATTCCCTTCGTCGCCCGCAGTGACCACAGGTTCGCCGCTAGAACTTGCCGCTCAGCGCCTCCTCCACGTCCTTCCGCACCCGGTCGAGGACCGCCTGCGCCGAATCCTGGCCGTTCCAGACCTTGGCGAACTCCTGCCGATAGACGTTGCGCGCGGCCTCGGTGTTCTCGGTGAAGTTGATCACCGTGGCGAACTCGGTCGCCTTGGCGAAGAGCGCGAGGTTCGCCGGGTAGCTCGCGGGCGGTGCCGCGCCGGGCTTCATGTAGCTATTGCTCGCCTTGTGGGCGGTGATCCAGGCACCCTGCTCGGCGAAGATCTTGCTCCCCTCGGGGCCACCCATGAACTTCAGCAGATTCCAGGCACCGTCGGGGTTCTTGGCCGGCTTGGTGATCGCGTAGCAGATCAGGCTCCCCTCCGACTGCTGATCGACATTGCCGGGGGTCGGCGCGACATCCCACTCGAAGGAGCCCGGGTCGCCCGCTTTGGGGATGTTCTTGCGGAAGTAGCTGATCGTGCCCTGCGTGCGGAAGATCATCCCGACCTTCCCGGCGACGAAGAGATTGTTGCCGAGGCTCGGCGTGGTCCCCTGCTCGACCAGCCCGCGCTCCGGCTGGACCTTGTTCTTGAGGGTGAGATCGGCCAGCCACTGCATCGCCTCGGCACCCTTGGCGCTGGCGAGGGTGAAGGTCTTGCCGTCCTTCCCGAAGATACCATCCGGGACGCCGTTGTTGACCGTCCAGGTCTGCTCACAGCCGGTATCGTCGTAGATCAGCGCGCCCCACTGCTGATCGCCCTTGGTCAGTTTCTTCGCCGTTTCGAGGAAGTCGTTCCAGCCCCAGCCCTGCTTCGTCCAATCCTTCGGCGGCAGCGGCACCCCGGCGTCCTTGAACATGTTGACGTTGTAGTACAGCACGCGCGGCTGGTTCCCGATCGACCAGGCACCGTAGGTGCCGCTCGGCTGCTTGGCGAAGTCGTAGATCGAGGCGTAGTAGTCGTCCGGGTTGATGTTGTCGCGCTTGATGTAGGGCGTCAGATCGCGGACCTGCTGCTTGACCGAGTAGTAGCGCACGAAGTCGTCGTTGACGCGCATGATGTCCGGGGCGGTGCCGCCCGCCAGCATCGTGCGGACCTTCGTCTCGTACTCGGTGCCGGAGCCGGGGTTCGGGACGTTCTCCACCTTCTGCCCGGACTGCTTCTCGTACGCCTGGAGCACCATCTCGATCGGCGTGCCTTTGATGTCGTCCCAATTCATGAAACTGGTCGAGCCGACCTGACCGGACGACGCGGCACTTGGTGTGGCGGCGGCCCCGGCGGTGCTCGGTGCGGCACTTGCCTGCGTCCCACCGCTGGCGGCCTGATCGCGCGGACTCGCGCCGCAGGCCGCCAGGGCGAGCGCCCCACCGACGACGGCCAGCTGCCCGAGAAAGCGCCTGCGGGTCATCCCCTGCATCGTGTCCATATGTCCACTCCCTTCCCACCGAACCGTGATGAAACCCGCATCCTGGCACCGCAATGCCCGGAATCCGGCGTACACCACCCACACCACGGCCCGCGCCGCAGTCTCTCCCTGGCTGTGACTCGCCGCGCCACGCCGAGCGTCGGCGCGATCCCCATGCCAAGCGCACATTGTGCCGTATATGGCAACGATACCATTTGATTTTGGTAACGCTAACATGGCGGGCTATACCTGTCAAGACGTTGGTATGGCGTGGCTGGTACAGCTGGCGGTACGTGTGGCGCTTCTATGCGGTCATGCAGCGAGCCGACGCAACCGACGCCGCAGGCTCATCTGGTGTGAGCAGGAACATTCGACTGGTGTGAGCAGGAACATTCGACACCGCTTCGGTGCTTGACAGCGTATGGTATCGTTACCACATGGTTCAGCGCGGCGACGAATAGCGCTCCCGGTGCGCGTTCACGCGCCGTGGCTTGTCCGATCGAGATACCGACAGGGGAGGACGAAGATGACGATCACCGAGCAGCGACCGACCGACGTAGCGGGCGGACGGCAGGGATTGGTCGATTGCGATGTCCATGTCTCGCCGCGCAATATCGACGAGATCAAGTCATATCTGGCGATGCCCTGGCGGGACCGCTATACGGGCGGTGGGCGCGGCCTCTTCGGTAACCCGGTCCACGGCGCACGACTCGACAGCACGCCGCCGAGTGGCGGACCGACCGGCTCCGACCCCGATTTCCTACGCAAGCAGCTCGTTGACGAGTACGGGCATGCGTACTGTGTCCTCCTGCCGCGCGCCTTCTGCAATCTCCACCCGGACCCCGACTTCGGGACCGCCATCGCCGCCGCCTTCAACGATTGGCTGGCCGATACCTGGCTCTCGAAGTACAACCAGGATGGCGTTTTCAAGGGTTCGATCACGGTGAACGTCCAGGATCCGGTCGCTGCGGCGCGCGAGATCGAGCGCTGGGCCGGGCACCCGCACTTCGTCCAGGTGATGACCGATTCCGGCGCGCGGGCTCCCTTCGGCCAGCGCCAGTTCTATCCCATTTACGAAGCCTGCGAGAAGCACGGCCTGCCCTTCGCGATCCACCCGGGCACCGACGGGATGGGCATCAACGTGCAGCCGAGCCCCGGCTATCCGACCCACTACATCGAGTGGCACACCGGCCTGTCGTTCGCCTTCCAGGCCCATCTCGTCAGCTTCCTGACCGAGGGCGTCTTCGAGCGCTTCCCCGGCTTCGGCGTGACGTTGACCGAGGGGGGGGTCGCCTGGGTCGCGCCGCTGCTGTGGCGGCTCGATGCGGAGTGGAAGGCGCTGCGATCGGAGGTGCCCTGGATGACGAAGGCCCCCTCCGCGTACATGCGGGACCATGTGCGCCTCTCCAGCCAGCCGCTCGAAAACCCGGACAACCCGAAGCAACTCCTCCAGATCTTCGACATGATGGACGCCGAGCACGTCCTGATGTTCGCCAGCGACTACCCGCACTGGGACTTCGACTCGCCCACGCACGCCTTCCCGAAGTTGCCCGAGGCGCTGCATCGCCGCATCTTCTCGGAGAATGCGCGCGAGTGGTACGGCCTGGAGTGAGGCGGAGGCAAGAGCGCG
>JAABUH010000294.1_pt1 | contig 76929 bp, 71 predicted proteins | sample 5559121 | NCBI WGS metagenome assembly JAABUH01 (sample SAMN10711871, study PRJNA513364) | rock metagenome | isolation source: Antarctica rocks | place: Antarctica: Victoria Land, Battleship Promontory nord | collected 2015-12-28
ACAACACAGATGACGTTCAAACAAGTCCTGCTTCAGCAACATATCCTGGGGAGTGCGCCAATTCGAACTCTTCCGGAACCTGGGGTATGGCCCCACATTCAAACGGCCAGCCCTTCGACATGAGTACCACGCGGAAACAGGACTGGCAACATTAGCCGCAATCTCGGTAGCGCCGGATCTGGACTAATGCAGTCACGGTGCTATGTTTCCTGTTTGGGTCTTACGTGTAACATCATTTTCAATAATAGCGCATATGGTACTCCGTATCCGTACATCGGGCAACTATCTTCACGTGGCTGTTTAGCTGCACATAACCGCCAACTGACGTTCTCTGGGGATTAGCACGCAGGGCCTTGCTGATTTGGGTTTTTCTTATGATCTGTACACATACCCCGCAGAAACATTAGGCTATTCTCATACACGCGGGAAATACACAAACTACCTTAGGAGCTTAGATCGGTGGGGGCCTCTAGGAACACACATACCGGTCGCTTCACCTCGATAATAACACAGTACAAGGAGAAACACCCATCGCAGAATAACCATCGCAGAACATCAGTTGCAGAACAACCTATCTGCTCCCACAGCAACCACAGCACGTTGCTGCAACCTCTCCTAATCTTTAACCAAGCCCCTGACCGCCCGCACACAGCGACCGCTAAGCTGAACTCCCTTCTGCGTCTAACTTCCGGAAGAACCATGAGACCACGGATCGATCTCCAGCCGACATACACCATAGAAACCCTAAACGTACATTTCATTTCTTTTTCCAGCTCATCAAGGTCGGGGCGAATATGTAAATCTTCTGGGCTATGTGATTCATAGCGTATATCGCCAGTCTGTTGGTCGGTCAACCTGTGTTTATGAGTGGATAGTCCACGCATCATGTTTGTATTAGCTGATTGAACCATGTGGTGACCGACGCATATGTTTTTTGCAGGCGGTTTTGTTGTTGGTCTAACATATTTCTCTGATTTAGAATATGTTGCAACCCATTCATGGATCGGGTACACTATCGATGAAGCTCCCCTCTCCATGGATAGGGTGCGAGTTTGGGCCTTCATCCATGGATCAAATACTATTTTCGTAAATGTTTAATCATACATAGATCTTACATCTTTTACAATTATTAACTTTGGCTGTGTTCTCTTGTCCTTCTTTCTTCATTTCAGACTGATGATGAAGATTTTGACTTGATCTCATCATGCGATTAGAACGTGTATAGAGTCAAAAGACGACAGTGAGATTGTCGTCCAGCTGAAGATCATGGTAGATTCCAGAGTTGCTTCATGTTTTACATAAATCCTGATCCATCAATATATCATTTGATTCATGGATGAAGGCTCAAATTTGCACCCTATTCATGGACGAGGAGCTCCATCAGTGGTGCATCAAATACACCGTACCTTGATAAAGAACAATCACCCAAGTGAAAAAACGACGGTTCGGAGAAGTAAAAACAGTTAAAACCCCACTTGTAAACAGTCTTTTATCCACTTCTCCCAAATAAAATTAAAAAATCTCACTATTCTAATACTTTTACATCGGATACATCACGAAAAAGCATCTAAACCTTTCTCCCCCTCTGCACCACCACGAAAAACAACTCTTTCAATGAAATTCTCACACCCTCACCCCGATCGCTCACCCATCTCCTTCAAATGCAGGCACAATCGCAAAATCCTCAAAACCCACCCACATGGAAAAGCCACAATCCTCCCCCCCTCGCAAACCCCCAACCTCTTCCACATTCACATCATCACATAAACGCACATCCCATTCCCTACCCTCAACGCAACCCCCTCAAGCCTCATCCCTCATCCTCAGCACTCCCAGCAACACCCCCCACCCCCCTTTTTGCCCCTAACCCACCATCCCCCACAACCCAACCATCCCCATACCACACTCACTACCCACAAACAAGCACATCCCCATCCACCCTCCGCCCTCAACCCTCCGGCGCCCCCCAGCCTCAGCCTTAACCTCAGCAGCCCCCAAACAACACCCTCAGCCCCCACCTCTACCAACCCCCATCTCCCACACCTGTTTCTCATCCCCGTCACCTCATCTCCCCGTCCAGGAACCACACGTGCGGAGTATAAAATTGCACAGCCTATGCTTTACATCAGCAGTCGTCATCGATTTGGACGGGAGAAAACGGCGAAGAATGTTTTTTATATAAAATTAAGAAAAAGGGGGAGGATGAGTGGATATGTGAAACGGTGCTGCATATCGTGTGGGTGAGGTGAAAGTGGCGTTTGGATTGCTGAGAGTTTGGGGGATATCTTGGAAACTCGGCTATATGGCGTTACTACACCGCTACATGCCAACAAAGAAGCCCATGACCAAACCCCTCTCCCTGCCCTATTCTATCAAAAACCGAAGATTACATCTTTCCCTTTCCCTTTTCTACCAAAACGACACACATATCCAACACCTCAACCGCCATCTTTCCAAAAGCACAGGCTGCCAAGCCCCTCTCGCACGCAGTGGTGCGTTCTACAAAGGGACGCCATGGATCAAAAATAAATCGCGTAAGAAAAAACGTTTGCGCAAAGAATTTCAGAATTTAGTTAATAGTAGTTTAGTATTGAGGAGGGATATTGCAAATGTACTGTACTCACTGTAGTTCTGCATTGATGACCGAGGGGTTTTGGGAAGAAGGATGAATGAATGAAAGCTGCGTTTTTGGCTTTTAGATGCCATAGATGACAGTTAGTTGCGCAAGCGGCAAAGGATCGAGGGGTTCTCGTTACTACATATGACGGACGCTCCGATTGTCGTTTCGGTTTGGTGGGGAAGAACCTCTTTTGGACGGGGATTCCAAGGTTCGGGGACCCCCGTGGGAATTGCCCTTTGTAATATCTTGCTTCATTAGGTTTCCTGTGCGATTTCGATGAGGAGCCTTCTGGTAGTATCGCGTTAGGCCGCCGAGATGGCAGCAACGAGAAGCAACTTTTTGGACAACAGGGTGATGGCGATTGCTGGTCACTACGTTATTGGGGTCAATGTAAGAGGCCAGGGGCCCACAGATTCAGCAAAGCGTAAAGTCTTGTATTAAGAGCACGTGATAGCTTTCTAGCAAATGGGTATAAAGCTCTCTACATGCATGACCATCCGCCTCATGTTTCACTGTATCCTCTTTTTACCTTCCTCTAGGTGGAGCAGTCTTGCGTTACTTAGACCCCGTTCATGACCACTCACAAGCCGACCAATCACTTTGTCTTTACGAAGACTGCCAATGTTTTCTTGGTAGCCCTCTGTGGCCCAGCGAGGCGTATTGAGCTTTGGCCAATTCACCTGTTGTTGTATAGGTCAGCAAGTGTTGTGAGACGAGGATGTAAATGAGTGTTGACTTACGTAGAGCATGCCATGATTGTAAATGAAATGGAAACACCAAGCACCAATAACAACCCACAACAAGGCAAACAGTCGGAGGGGCCATATAGTCGAGCCTGGGTGCGGCCGTCCAATGATTGAAATAGTAACCATGAAAAAGCTGGTAGCAAGAAGGTAGGGTATGGATTGGATGAGAGCAGGCCTACGGTCCACGAAAAGAAGATTGCTGCCGATGTTTGAGGTATCAGGTAGATACGTGCCGAGAAAAAGGTCAAACCCATCCTGCCGGGGGCCGTCTCCGAAGTTGTTCTTCACATATCGAGTGAGAGAGTTGTTGAGATCTTGAACCATGCCAGCTCTTGTCCGCTCGCCCGTCCGAGTGAAATCTGTTTTTAGGGCCCCAGTACCCGAGTAAGACTTGGATACTACATCAGCGTTGTCAGCCCATACATTTCGGAAAAGGTCCTTGAAGGTGGCATCGTCATCGGCGGACTCGCCCGGTTTCAAGACACCAATCTCAAGAAGTTGCCGCGATAGAGTCCAGCGGCCAATCATGGTTTGGACGACGTTGGTCCGGTCCAGACAATCCATGCAATTCGTTCTTACTACGGCTGTTTGTTGATTGCGAATCTCAAGCCGCCCTTGAGGGTCTGCTGGCATGTCGATCCCACGAAAATATTGGCCCTTTACCAAACCATCGGTAAGCTTATCAAGCAATATTTGCGCGCGATGCCACTTCAAGCCTTTGGTCTCATTGTGGAAATCGAAGTAGATATAGTGAAGTCGGTCATATTCCTGATTCCGTCGACCTGGTTCAACAGCACGTATTTTCTCATCTGCAAGATAGTCTGCTTCCTTAGATTCTGTTGGGGAAGGTACCAGCATCCGTACCATCTGCTCGTAGGCCTGCTTGACGCGGTCTTCTCGCCCCTTCTGGTTTACGAGATTTACAAGGAAATTGTCCCCATAGATCCTGATCTGTTCATCGAAATGTTGCCGTGCCACATCGATAGCTGTCTCGGCGCTCCGAACCTGGAGCTTGGGTACATATTTCAGTGTATTGATTTCAGCCCAGTATACCGGTACACTGCCTCGAGTTTGGACGTAAGACATGACCTGCACATCGTGACCATCCATACCTTGAACCTTGCCATTTTGCATGCCTTCATTGCCGGCGAAGCCCCCCATGCCTCCAGCGCCATCATTGAGAATGACAATCTGCTCAGTCTCGTTGAAATTCGCAACATGCCCTTGATCGTCAATCCCGCGAGTGAAATATCGGGTTCCAGCCCGGTGCCTTGACCTCCTTGTAATGAGGGTGAATGTTAGAGAAGTGGACTTTATCCGAGTTTGGGTGATCCTCATCATCCCAAACATCACGGGGAGGATGAATGGATCGACCCCACCTTGTTGCCCTCCATGTTGCCGAGGACTGGAAGGAGTCGCCGTACCCAACGCAAAATCGATAAGATCCGATTGAATGAATTTGTTCCAAAAGAAGCGGTCATCCGCTCGCTTCCACAGAGGCGCGGAAGGGTCTGAGTGTGCCTGCCGCTGAAAGCTGTTGGTTACGTCAAGGGAGTATGAAAAGTACATCGGCCCAGTCTTTAGCAAGGTTCTGAGTAGGTTGAGGTATGTATCTTCATCTGCGTCATGAAGGGTACGTTCGTGCAACGGTAGGAATTCGGTAGCGATGACTTTATATACCATATGCCCCTTCAGACGTCCCATAGGCTGGGCTTTAGTAATTACTATTATGTACCTGTCTGCCACACGGTAAGAATGGATAGTGCCGCAAGTAATACAGAATGATACCTAATCTAAGCTTTATTATCCCAAGTATACCGGCAATACTTGAGACTCGTTTGGCACCTAGAAGTGCCCCATCATTCAGGCGTAAGTCCCCTGAAGGCCGCTCGATCACCAGAGTCTGAGCCGAAGGGGTGGAAGGAGAGGTGAACGCATAGTGGGAGGCCGACGCGTGGACATTGATGTCCCGGAACGGCACAAGGTTGCGCATTGTAAGAGATGGTTGGTAGTCAAGAGTATCAGTCTATGGTGTTTTTAAGAGTGTCTTCCATCACTGCTGTCTGTGTTCTGCTCCGTTACAGAAAGGTATTTAACATTATAGATACGAAGCTTTCCGTAAAGAAAGTAGGAAGTGATGACTTGCGGCTCCGCTGCGTCTGCTTTGGCGCTAGTCTGGTCCAGGCAATCACAAAGAGCCCGGCTTCATCAATCGTACAACTTCGACGCCATCTTCGATTTTGCACATAGCTAGGTTATTCCAAACCAGCAATCTCTTGTCATCTTCACATACTTTTGAAAACCCCATCCAATATGGCAGCACGGATGGCGACAGGTAACAGACCAGGAGCGCGGTTTGCCCAGTTCAAGCTCGTCCTACTTGGTTAGTTCCTCATGCGCCACCATATTAGGTCTTCTTTTGGGCAGAGTTGCTGATAGATATTGTAGGAGAATCGGCAGTCGGAAAGGTACGTTATCAACCATATCTGTGGCTTTGGCCTTTGCCTTCTAACCGTTCTGTTTCAGAGTTCACTGGTACTGAGATTTGTTAAAGTGAGTAGACAATTGTCCGATTCGCTCTTGATGTCTTCCAGAATTATGTTACCGACTGGGACTGAATGTACCGTACAGGACCAATTCGACGACTATCGAGAGTCAACCATCGGCGCTGCTTTCCTCACACAAACCATCTCCCTAGACGACACCACCACCGTCAAATTCGAGATATGGGATACCGCCGGACAAGAACGCTACAAATCACTAGCACCCATGTACTATAGAAACGCCAACTGCGCCGTTGTAGTCTACGACATCACACAAGCCGTACGTCTCTTCCACCATATCCCCGCCACATTCCACTGAACCTGCATTAACACAACCCCCAGTCCTCCCTCGACAAAGCCAAAGCCTGGGTAAAAGAGCTCCAACGCCAAGCAAACGAAAACATCATCATCGCCCTTGCAGGCAACAAGCTCGATCTGGTAACCGAACAGCCAGACAAGCGCGTCATTACCGCTTCCGACGCCGAAGCATACGCTCGAGAAGCGGGGCTACTGTTCTTCGAGACCTCGGCGAAGACGGGGGAGAATGTGAGGGAGCTATTTACGGCTATTGCGAGGAAGTTGCCGCTGGAGCAGGCAGGAGCGAGGAATCTGAGAAACCCGAGGCCAGGAGTGGATCTGAGACCTGAGGCCCCAGGAACGCAGGGTGGGGGGGCTTGCAATTGTTAGGGGTTTGCTATACCTGGCGTTCGCTCCGAGTTGCTGTTTGTTCTAGCGGAAGTTGTTAGCCGAACGACATGCGGAGAAGCCACTCGTTGTCGTCAAGCGGAACCGCACCTCCGCACATCGTCCTCGATGCTGTTCTAGCTATATCAGCTTGGCAAGATAATGGGAGGATGTATTGGGTGGTCCACGGACAAGGTGTCGGCGTTTTGAGGTGCAGTTCTAGAGTAGTACTTTCTCGGGCATAATTACAGAGTATTCGACAATGGCTACGAGCACCGACGCTGTCCGCAGTGCGGAGGTAGTAGTAGGCCTTCCAGCGCCCCATGATGCATTTTGCTGCGTCTAAGCTACTTCCTTCAGCCAAGTACCATCTTCTGACCCATATACACCCCATTTTTTAACCCTTGACCCCTTCAATCTTCCTCCTTTTCCCCCTTAACCTTTCCGCCTCCTCCTCCTTTTTCCTATTGCTATAAAGCATCTTATCTAACACCTTCCTCTTCTTTCTTCCCATCATCATCTTCCTCCGCTCCAGCTCCTCTTCCTCGTCCATTCTCTTCCTTGCCGCCTTCTTTCTTGCTTCTTCTCCCTTGTTAATCGGTCTGGTCTTTAAGATACCTTTCACGGGCTCGCCATTAGCTTTTGTTGCAGTGGTGGCTTCGGAGAAAGTCAGGCCGGCGGCTTCGGCTTCCAGTTCGCGTTGGTGCTGGTTGAGGCTAGATTCGGATTCGGAAGGTTGAGCGGAGAAGCCGCCGAATTCGGGGGCTTCATCCCTATTTACGCCCTTAGAGGGAGATTCCGACTCAGAGAGATCCTCGCTCCCGGCGACGTCCATGTCGTTTTCGTCTGAGGCGGTGAAGGCTGCTGTTAAGTCTTTCTGGCTGATGGCAGCTTCTCCATCTAGGACAGTGATATCGGGACTGCCGTCTTCGTCGTCCTCTAGATCCTCGTCTAGTCCTTCAGCTTCCTCAGCCTCACCTTCCCTTTCCTGCTCCGCTAACGGCGCCGTCGGGTCATAAGCGCCTTTTGTAGGCTTAACCCATGGACTCAGGTGTGGAGGTAGTGTGGTTCCTGGGGCATACAGATCTGGTCTGAGAAGCTTGCCTCCGTTGATGCAGTCCCATACCCACTGAGGTTGAACATATATTCGACCGGGTATTCTGCTCCCTGGACGTACTGTAGCGACAGTGGTCGATTCTTTGCTATCGACGCTCGGAACTTCTGGAAGGCTTGACTCTAGCAAAGGTGGGCGGTCAACCACTTGATGGGTGATTGAAGGATCGTTTTCGTTAGTTGTGAAAGCACCGTCTCCAAGTACGGCGTCCCAGCCAACTCGCTTGCAGCCGAATGCGCGCAGGATGAATTCGAGAGGCTGCCTGGGTGTTTCTCGAGAGAGGAAGAATGAAAATGGGGTAAAAAGGGTCGACGCCTCTGTACTGCCAATTTGCGGTTGTGGTAAAACATCCGCGCCCTCTCCAGTTGTTTCAAAGGTATCGATCGCATCATTGGCCCCTTCTGTTAGCGGATCCTTGGGTTCCTGCTCAAGTTCATCTTCCGCATTTTGTAGCTCACCTATTGCGTTGACCTTTATTTGTATTTCCGTGTTTGGCTCTGACATCTCATTTCCTTCATCATCCACAGGAGCCTCTATCTGCCTAGGAGCTTCAATGCCTTTCCCTTCGAGTGTAAATGCGCCTAGCTCTCCACCTAGCTCGTCACTTTTTGAATCAAATTTAGGAGGGTATACAAGACCTATTAAGGTATACAAGCGGAAGTTTACAAACCCCAGCAGGGTAGTATAAAATTCAACGAATGTACCCATGATTCTAAAGTCCACATCTCCAGTCACTCTCTGCACAAATTTGTATGGTACTAGCCAGAGTATATCTTGGCCTTGTATTGTGGCTTGGTAATATATGCCTTTGATTGAGAGAAATGATTTTCGTAGAGAGTTTGTACTAATCAGGTAATGTTCGAACTCGAGACAGAGTCGTTGACAGAGCGCAATGGTCTTCGGGGGTACTGTGGAAGTAGATGGAAGGTTTGCGAAGAGAAAGAGTAGTGACAGTGCATCGTCTAAATCTCTGAGAGCATCGACAAAAGTAGGGTATCGCTCCTTGATTATGTGGTCAAGCGAGATCTTGGGGGTTCCGGTGTTTTCTAATCTAGCGGCGTCTCCAACTTCGCCTCTGCCTAGAGACCTAGCAATCTTCTTCGCCAATGCCTTATGATCTCGAAATTTGTTGAGAAGAGGCTCGTGTAGGAGGTATTGTATATCTTTAGTGTAGTAAAAAGTAGTGGACGGAGTGGAGGATTTCGACGCTTTCTTCTTGTTTCTTGGTTCTCGAGGGTATATGCCTGGGGGGTAATGTCAGAGAGCCTTAAGCTAGGATTACAGAAATTGAACCTTTGAATATGCATAGTCTTCGGAAATCAGGTAGGGTTATCTGGAGTTTGCGAACGGCTTGAGTTCTTGTGATGAAGTTTTTGGCCTGGCCAGATGCGCCTAGCCTCCGTCAGCTTGGTGTCTATGACATTGGGCGAGCAATTACCCTTCTTTTTGATTTTAGCCATGATCACATTAAAGGCTCGTAGATAAGAGTGACCTTAGCTGTCACATATATTCGATGTCGTTTTCATTTAGCTGTGGGTACCGACTACCGAGATTCGCCAAAAAGTTCGCGCTAGCTGCTCGCCGCATAGGGCTGACATGGGTAAGGGGGTAGCTCCATGTCAGTGCGGAACTGCTGTTATGGTCTTGTCCACGAAGCTGTTGATATCTTAGCATAATGGCTATTGACCGGCGAAAAGCCCTGCTCTTCGGCGCTGCAGCGACGCTGAGGCTATTTCTATTTACCAGCTTCCCTTCATTACCAGACCTATTAACAGGACGCGTGGAGATCTCGACTCCCGTTACCAGTTTCAAACGACGTCTGTGTTTTCATTGAAGTCTGATATGGTACTTAAAGTGAGCTGTACTAATTCGTTCATGCACCAATAGTCCAAGAGGGTCTTTTCCTACATACACATGGAGTCTCTCCGTACGATGGAGGTGTTTTCTACCAGGTATAATCGCGGTCCAAAATAGCAGATTTACAATCGTTCTGAGTGCTGATATTCGAGCACAGGCACCACTTCTACTATCGCTGTTCTCGCTCATTCCTTCCGCTGCATTTTCCTTTCTCACGAGCATCTTGTATATATCACTGGACCTGCTTGCCGCGAATGCGCTCATGCAGATCGCGGCTTCTGGCGAGTCTGGGTCTTCAAGACTGTATACTTCTCCACGGAAAAGTGTGAAGTGGGACAGTCTTGCCATTGGCGCGGCGTAGGTGATAATGGGTCGGCCTGAAAAAACTGTAGCGACACATGTTAATTGTTGTCCACAGTTACCTTTTTAATCCTCTGACGGTAGCGACTTGTCTCGGCCGGCCGACCAGCGTCTTCACCAGTTGCGCCGTCTTGTACGCAATAGCTAACGCTGTTACTGGGAAACCGGTGAGCTCTATGCTTGCCCTTGCTCTAGCCTCATACCTCTCACTCTACCCTGCGCTGCTACTTCCACCCCTCATAATTCTCTGCTACGACCTGGCTGCTAGAGAGGAGAAACCACCGACTAGCTTGACCTTGTTCGCCATCGTTCATTCTACTACATTCTCCGCGAGCATAGCGTGGTTCTTTTATGTATCATACCTCCTTACTGGTGGGTCCTGGGAGTTTTTGTCATCTACGTATGGTGTCCATCTCCTTCTCCCGGACTTGACACCGAATGTGGGACTTTGGTGGTATTTCTTCATCGAAATGTTTGACTCGTTCCGGGAATTCTTCCTCGGGGTATTCTGGCTACACCTCGGAGGATACGTCGGCGGTCTGTCTATCCGGGTCCGCACACAGCCGCTTTTTGTCATTACGACTCTTCTTGGGATATTCGCCGTCTTCAAACCCTATCCGAGCATCTCCGACACCTCGCTATACTTTGCCCTTCTGCCGCTATACAGACATATCTTTCCCTGTAAGTTCCTTTCGCGCAAGGTTGACGCCGAGCTCTTCCATATGCTGACTTCTGGATTCTGGCAGTGATGCGGTACACCTTCTTTGCCATGGCCACCCTACTGTATGCCACGCTCCTAGGTCCTGCATTTTACTACCTTTGGATATATGCTGGTTCAGGCAATGCGAACTTCTTCTATGCTATTACTCTCGTATGGTGCCTTGGCCTCTCGGTAATTGTAGCAGACTCGCTGTTCGCAGTTCTGAGAGACGAGTGGGAAGTCGAGAGACCTGAGATGAAAGGCAAGGACGTCCGGCAGATATAATCTTTCTATTCAACTCCTGAAGGTCAACTGTCGACCTTGTGCTACTCGAAATGTTCTTTTTCATTTGAGCGACTTGGAGAGAATGACATAATCCGGCTTTTTGATTACCCCATTCCTCAGCTTCCTGGGCTGTGGGGAGAAATCATCTTCACTATACCCCAGCTTCTCGTAGAACGCCAAGGCCCGTTGGTTCTCCACGAATACGGTTAACATTGCCTTTTCAACACCTGCCCTTTCCCCAACATCCTCCATTACTCCCATAAGATTCCTCCCAATACGGCATCCTTGGAGCTTAGGGGAAAGGTGGATCTCGTAGCAGTATATGACTTCATGTCCATCCTCGTAGGTTAACATGAACGACACGAATCCCTCAATTGGAACGTCCGTAGATGACATCGACTCTACCAGCAGGTAGCGGAGGTCAGGAAGACGCATCTCCTTGCGCTTTTTGCTAGGAGACCAGCCTTTACTTGAAGCCGAGTAGGCCCCGGAGCTGGTACTAGCGACAAGGTTGAAACATGCTTCAAACTTGGCAGATGATATTGTTGACGATGATTCAAGTGTAAGAGCGTACCCAGTGCGGAGTCCGTCAATTTTTTGAATCACAGGACCAAACCATAGGTCGTCCGGGAGGAATCTTGCTCTAAACACTGTAAGGGAAAGGGCATTCGCTGCCTCAATACGCGGAAGTGCCATTAAAGCATCATGCAGTAGATTATGTCTTGTGACTGGATCTTTCGTGTTACCATTTCCCAGATTCGTTGTACTCGTACTGGACGATAATAATGATTGGGGGCCAGGCGGCAGGGCGTGCAGGGTTAGAGAGCTCTGAGCGGTCCGTTCCATCTCACTAACTACATATATCCTAGTTCCAATTCCTATGTTTACTTTTTGACAAGTGGTTATCAAACAAGCATCAAAATATGAGGACAAGATTCCAATAATGATGGTGAAGCCTGTAAAGGCATCTGGTCCTTCCATTCCTCCCCGCCGTAAGTCGCTATCTTGGGACGGCTCTAGTCAGTCTTCTTTTACGTTCCCTAGATCCTACCATTTGATTATTACTACAGCAAAAGGTGTATTTGTATGGGGCAGCCATGGAGTCAGGGAAATCTTTCGCTCAGGATCCGAAGGTATAGTTGCTGCCAAGAAGGCAAGCAGTGGTAGTGGTCTGCTTGCCGTCGCCGACAGCCAAGTGGTAGTTTTACATGATGTCAATAAAGGCATGCAGAGAAGCTATAGGCTAAGAGGTTCTGATGTGTGTACTTCATTTTCAATAAAATTATTCCGCACATACTAATGTTAGCAGGGTCAAGTACGCCTGCTTGGGTATGCCGGCGACTCGAAGACTTTATTTTTTACTACCACTCTTCAAAACGCTGTGCAATCGTACTCCTTGAACGAATCTCGTCTCCTTGATCCCTCTCAGGCTCATCCTTCACCTCCTACCGTATTCTCCGTATCGCCTACTTCTCACTTGCTGCTATCTGCTTCAGGATCACCACCACTCATTTACTTGACAAACTTGACACTCGGCACTCGTCCTATATCGATACAACCCCAATGCTCTTCATCCGCTGTGGTAACCGCGAATTTTCACCCAGAAAGACCAAACATCTTTGTCTTGGCCTTTGCTGACGGTTCAGCCGCAATCTATGATGCTGTGCAGTTGTTTCAAGAAAACGGTACAGGCGAGCGTCGATTGGGACCCGCTGGCACGGGTATTGGTGGAGAAGTAAGCTCGATCAAACGATTACATGCTGTTGGAACCTGGGTATCGGAGAACGAACACTCACAAGAACCCAATACCGGAACGATTGGCATTGGTTACAAAGGCCTTGGAATTACTGCCGCAGTCTTTGTTCCCGGTTCTAAATCCACTGTGGTCACCGTAGGAGCGGACGGGAAGTGTTGTGTCATTGATTTCTCAAAAAGAGGAGCTCGTCTTTTAGATTCTTGGCATCTTCGGGCACCTGCCACCAGTCTTACAATACTCTCATTTGCTGGTAAATCCCAAAGTGGGATAACACAGGTAGACGGCGCCACTAGATCCAGGAGTCATTCTACGGCTGATGAAAGTTCTCTTGTCGCTATTGGACGTCAAGATGGCAAGGTGTTGTTGTTCGATATGTCCGGCGATTTGCGAGGAGAGCAACCCATTGACCCCAACGGTACACGCATTATTGATGTGGAATGGATGAGTGGTGATGGTGCAAATGAGCATGACTCAAGCAGAGCCAAACGAAGGAAACCCGGACAACCTGTCCTATTGGCTTCTGAACCTCGTGCAAAGCGCAAAAGCCTTGGCTCGTTACTTGCTAGTGGCCGTCCTGTGTCTGAGGAGGTAGCTGCTATTGCGGACGATCCGGAGCCTCCAATTCCCATTACCTCTTTTGAGGAATCATCACTTCCAAAGCCGTTCCTAACCCGCGACCGGGTGGTGATGCCCACGGGCCCCGCCTTAAATTACTTAGACCTATTTTCACCGGTTAAGCCCGCTCTCGGCACGGACGTAATCGGTCGAGGTAGTTCTATTAAGACTACTAAGAAAACCAGAGGTGCACCTGAGAGATCTTGGCAGCCCCGAAACCCAAAGTCAAACGATACACAAGTGCGTAAACCTCACACATCATCTTCTCGAAGCGGTGCGGCCAATGTACGCTCACATCCAACGATGCCCCCAAGATCGACTCCTCGAAAAGGCGGACAGTTGGCTGCAAAACGCGTCGAGACAGCTCGCCTTGCCGTAGTAAACAAGTCCGACAGTAAGGTAATCAGCAATACGCGAAGTGTGGCTGGTGAGAGTTCTCAGCGTAACAAAGGTCTATGGCTTTTTGCTCCCTACATGAAGAAAGATGTGCTTGTCGATCCTCAGAAGCGACAGGCAGGGGCTTCCGCAAATGCAGCAATGTCTGGAGCTCTCACCAACACCAAAGAGTCTGCTGAAGACCCATGGATGGACATCGTTGCTGAGCCTTCCCAACCCAGACGAAAAGCACCCCTGAAACCCTCACCAGCCACTACAAAGAGCTATAGAACCGCTCCTTCGTTTATGTCTGAGCCATCCGAAGCATCCAACGATACCATTGTCACTTGGTCCGCTGGTAGCAATCGCCAACCTGTTCCGTCTCTGCACTCGGAAGCCCCAGTTTCCGAGTTACCTTCCAAAGCAAAGAAGGTGGGAAAGAAAGGCCACATCAGCCTATCACAATCAACGGGGTCAGATGATACTACAGTGCAATGGAGCTCGTTCAAGCGGCCACCAAAAGCTTTCTACATCCACGAAGACCAACCACTGCCCGAGCAAGCAAAAGCAGCACCACCCTTCAACCCATCCCCGAGCATCGTCGAGACCTCCCCTTCCGCTCCATCTCCCCTCGGCGAAGCAAGCCACAACGCTCACGCTCACGCTCACGCTCACCCTTCCCCTTCCGCATCCAAACCCTCCGCAGCCCAACCCTTACAGACCGACCCTCCCCAAGAAATCCACTGCGCCTGCCTCCATGACCATCAGACCCTCCTCAAATCTCTGCAGTCCGATATGGCTGCCTTCAAACAAGAAACAGAGAAGCACTTCGAGGAGCAGAAGAAGTGGGTTCAGGAACGGGTGCTGGAGTTGGAGCTGGGAAAGGTGAAGCTGGAGGTAGAGAACCGGGAATTGAAGGGGGAATTGGCTAGGAAGAGGGGGAGGATTAGGGGGGAGTTGTGAGGGATGGGGAGGGTAGGTTGGGGTTTACCAAGGGGAGGTGAGGTGGCAAGTAGGCAATTAGGTGTAATGGATATTGGGGAATGGCTATGGGAATAGGTTACAGCGAAAGCGGCGGTATTATTATGGGGGAGCTTGGCAAATATGATACCCCTGTAGCGTGTTCAGATGTGTAGAATAGCGAACAATTCAACGGTAAGAATAGTCTTAATACTCGGCATCCTAATTCAAATGCATGATAGGACTGCTATTTCTTCAAAGAGAGTATCAGTCGTTTCCCAGCCGTGAAATGTGTATATACGACTAGGTTTAAGGAAAGATGTCGAGACAAGGTGACCGCTTAACTAAGGATTAAAAAGGGAAAGAAAACATGAAATGATAAAGAATTCTTAAGAACCAGAGCGTTGATCTGTGTAAGATTCGTTTTACGATTTACTTACACTACGTTTTTTTTTATCTGTCTGATTAATTAGATACTGAGACACGCTGCTGCACATTTATATTATGTTTAACTCATTTGTAAACGAACTGACTGAGTACAACTTTTGACAAACAGTTCATTTATATTACTGCTTTGGGGAATAATCATCACAACTGATCGACGTGCCTTTAATCAAGCTAGAAAAAACCGTCTCACAAAAGACATCATCGCAAGAAAAAGCATACGTATCTTCCTCCCCCCTCCCCACCACCTAGAAAACCCCCTCCCCCACCTCATCCCCAACCCCCTAAAGCCTCCACGCCACCCCGCCATCCTCCACCACCACACGCCGCCACACCCGCTCGGCAAAATTCCACGTTCCCTCCTCAGCAGGCGGCGAGGGCGGGGCCGAGAAGGCGCAGAGATCGGAGGCAGAGCGGAACCTCCAGACCCGCTCCTCGACAGGCGGAGAGGCTGGAGCTACCGCCACGGCCGCGAGATTGTCGGTTGCGGTCGTGGCTTGGTCGACCGCGGGCGCGGGGGTGCTGGCTCTGTCGATTGACGCGAGAACGGGGGTGGCTGGTTCGCCAGGTGGAAACCAGGCGGGCGCGGAGGCGCGGAGGGGGGAGTGGAAGGGCGCTGTGGTGAGGGTGTTAGTAGGGGTTTTTGGTGATTGGGGGTGGTGTGGGTGATATACAGGTTTTCTTGTTGACCTCGGCGCCAGTGAGGTGAGGCTCGTTTGCGGCTGGTTTGTTCTCTGGCACGACATTTCCGTCTCCGCTTGACGCAGTATCGCCACTCATGACACCACTACTTGTTATGCTGTCAGCAACGGTTTCGCTGTATAGACATGTGCGTGGGCGGCTAGGCAGATTCTTACCTCACCGCGTTTTCATCCTCACTCAAACCATAAACCACGGTGTACAACAGCTTCAGATGCTCTTCTTGCGCGCGATTGCTCTGCTTCATTTGATAGAACTGTGTGCTGTTTTGTACAAGCTTATCTCTATGGAACGCTTCTTGTGCTCGGCTCTCCTGGATTTCCTTTTTGAGCATGATAACTTCATATTTCAGCGTACGGACTTCAGCTTTTAGCGCCGTGTTTTCACTCCCCAGTACGTTGATCTGCGTCTGCAAGTTTTGAAGGGTCAAAGTCTGCATTGCTGCCATGTCTACTAAGGTAACAAGTGAAGAAGTAACAACCTGAAGTAAGACGGTGGAAATCGGAGGCAGGAAGCAAGGTGTAGGGGTTGAAGAGTTTGTCGATAGTAAAGTAGAACTTTCTGGAGGTAAACATGCGACGACCTTAGAGCTCTTTGGAGCGATACCTAATGTGGATAAAGGGCAAGTGAAGCACAGCGGTCGGTGGAATCAGACAGAACTGTCTTTCAAGGTGGGTATAGGAAACTTTTTCTAACTATGCAATAGATACTTGAAAGTTCAAACGGTATTGGAATTGGTCTTACGGTGCAACCAAGCTGCTGCTGCTGCCATCTGAGCATCTAGGGAGGCCTCGAAGAGCTCTGGCTTAGACTGTCTAAGCCCTTCGACCACGTTTTCGCACCGCCTGCATAGAGCTTCTTGCTCCTTTGCCTCAACTGGCGCTGTGTACTTCCAACATCGGACACATTTCGCTTTCTGTGGCGAGTATACATGTGCAACCACTTTCGAGCCATCGATATCAAAATCTGCCTTGTAAGCCCATTCTGCTAAATTGACATATGCAGGTATAGGACTAGTACAGAGGTCTAGATTCGAAACCACAAATAATTTCTCTAGATCGCCACGATAGCGAGTAAGTAAATTCAAAGCCGAGCTTTCTCTTTCATCTGTTGACTCCTCGCACTGGAACATGACATCAGACTGCAGTGAGGATCCCATCTTCTTCTCACTTCTTGCGCTTTCTTGAGCCTTCTTGACTGCAGCGTTGGCTTGCATCAAGTACGGAAGGTCTAATTCAAGCTGTTTGTCATACCAGCCATTGTGACCAGTTTCAGCGTGACAATGGATCGTCAACAACGTTCGCTGCAAATGCTGAATCTGCGTTGGTGCGTAATCCCAGGCTTCCTCAACCAGTAAGGGTGTCACAGGCGCCAGCATTGCCTGGAGTTGACAGAAAATCCGAAAGAGCGTATACTGGGCTTGATTTCTGGATGCGGAGCCTTTGTTATTGGCGTACACAATGTCTTTGATTGCCTCAACATATAGGCCTGAAAGGTCCGTAGCGATGTACTTGTTAATATCAATGATAGCCTTATTGTACTCGAACTTCTCGTAATGCTGCCAAACTCCGGCCCGAACTTTGTTGAGCTGAATTAGAGCTATCTTATTGATGATTTCCATGTGGTGGATCTCGGATGATGGGAAGAAGTCTTCCAGCACTCCCAAAAGCAGCTTAAAGGTGACTCGGTATTTTGCCAAGCTAGCATTGATTGCCTTCAATACTGTTTGGCTGATTATCACGTCCTTCGTATAATCACAAGTAGCAGCCCAGAGACGCAGAGCATCAGGGCCCATGGCATCATACGATACTGCTGTATCGTCTGCTACAATAGTCGCCTTGTCTTTCTTGTTCCTCTTGACCGGAGGTGAGAGCGTCCCCTGCATAAAGTCGTCTGCTTCGGTTGTCGTCTTGTCTTTCTTCCTCTTCTTGATTGGAGGTAGAAGCGTCCCTTGCATGATCTCGTCTGGTGAGATAACATTACCAATAGACTTACTCATTTTCCGACCCTTTTCATCCAAAGTAAAGCCATGGGTAATCAACGTTTTAAAGGGAGCTTTCGGGGCTACTGCTGCAGAAGATATATCTTGATACGCAATATGGGTTAGTAAACTGGATTGGAACCAACCGCGGTGCTGGTCAGTGCCTTCGAGATAGACATCTGCAACGTGATCCTCGCCATGTCCGCTTATGTTCTTTGTCTGAGTCCAGCTCGTTCCACTATCGAACCACACGTCCATTGTATCCGTCCCCCTTCTATACGAAGATTCCAGAAAATTATCTTCAAGTCCTGGTGGAACCCATCTAGGATCACTTTCGTCATCGGTCCACCATGCATCTATTCCACGATTTTTGAACACTGAAATGATGTGAGTGACACTCTCCTCATTTAATACCGCTTCGCCTGTCTTTTTGTTGTACAACGCGGGGAGAGGCACACCCCAAGCTCGTTGTCTTGAGATACACCATTCACTACGATTCTTGACAAAGCTTCTGAGCCTCTCTTCCCCTCCTTCAGGAACAAATTGGACCGACTCGAGTGAAATCAAAGCCGCTTCTCGAATCTTCCCTACATCTGCAAACCACTGCTCTGTGGCTCGCAAAATGACCGGCTGCTTCGAACGCCAATCGTAGGGGTATCTGTGTGTGTATGCGTGCTCCCCAAGAATACGCCCGTGACTTCTTAGGTACTCGAGTACCGACCGATTGCCTTCAGTCAGTACTGGCTTTCCTCGAAGAATTTCTGGGTGTTCTCGCAAAGCGCCGGTGGTGAAGCACCCTGCGTCATCAAGGGGAGCGAACGCGGTGATCCCATGCCTGAGACATATTTCGTAGTCCTCGACGCCATGACCAGGAGCGAGGTGGACAAGCCCGGAACCTGATTCCGCAGATACGAAATCTGCGTGCAGCAAGAACCGTACCTGAGACTTTTCAACAAATACCGTGTCGCGATAGATCGCTCCAGCAAGCGCGGAACCTTGAACAATAGCAACGACCTTGAAGCTTTCTTTGCATATAGCCTCGACTTCTGCAAGCCTTGACTTAGCAAGTAGGAGGAGACCATGGGTCATAGATTCGACAACAGCGTAATTCAAGTCGGAGTGAATGCCAATAGCTTTGTTGGCTGGCAAGGTCCACGGGGTAGTTGTCCAAACGACGGCACTTACTTTACAATCGCCGAAGCGCAGCGCCCTTGAGATGCTTTGCAAAGGATACTTTACGAACGCAGCGGTAGACACGTGATCTTCCTTGTATTCCAACTCTGCTTCTGCTAAGGCCGTACGCGAAGATGGAGACCAGTATACAGGTTTAAACCTTCGATATATTAAACCTTTCTTGACCATCTCCTTGAATATATGCAGTTGACTGATCTGAAATTCCTTACGGAAGGTCGTCCAAGAATTATCCCAATCCGCCATAATCCCCCAATCCCGGAATGACTTCTTCTGATCCTTCACAGCCAAAATTGCCAATTCCCGGGCAGCTTTCCGTATCGCTACCGCATTTCGCTGCTTGCTGACAACGTATTGGAAACCTTGCTTTGTTTGCTTCTCCAAAGCCTTGAGCTCAATGGGAAGTCCATGGCAATCCCATCCGGGAACATAGTCCACGGTCTTGCCCAGAGAGAGCTGGAAGCGGCATGTAATGTCTTTCAAGATCTTGTTCAGCGCATGTCCAATATGTAAGACTCCGTTCGCGTAAGGTGGGCCGTCATGAAGTGTGAAGCGTTTCCTTTCGCCTGGCCGCTCGCGCTGCCAGGCATAAAGATCATCTGTACATCGTCGTAGATACTTTGGACGGTCTGCAAGTAATGCTCTCGCTGGGAACGCAGATTTTGGCAGCTGTAAAGTGGAAGACCACGATTTGGGGACAATTCGGGTTGAGTTAAGCATGCTCTGGCTCGCATTGTGGTTGGTTTGGCGAACAGCGATTGGAGTCTACGGGAAAGCGCGGCAATTTCCAATTGGCGACTTTTGTAAAGAATACAAACAAAAGCGTAGATAATCTATCAACTACCTTACTTTAGTGATATAACTCCCTATTATATCACGTTGAGCACAGTCATCAGTCACTTATAGAGTCACCGTGGATACAAAGTCACACAATGCATTTGTTTGAATATACCATCTCTACTCCCGGAATTACTGTATACACCTAGGGGTATCTCCAATGTTCCGCAAGAACTCCATGATATGCTGTAATGCATAATAGCCATTCAAAAAAGCAAGCGAGGACATGCGGTCAATATATTGTTAAACAGCTTACGGTATTGTTCTTTAGAACCTCAAACACAAGACCGGGGAATCCAAACAATTCAGTGTTTCCGAAACCAGGGCCTCCATTGACAGAAATGCTTCCGGGTTCTTTCTTTTGAGTCTCTGCACTCTCCTCCCAGCCACCAAGTAATTCACAGCTGCTCCCTGGGCTGTCTCCCCAGCCTCGATTGAGTACCATTCCTCTCTGAAGTGATTGCTCTTCATGTTCGTTGGCGTAACTATCGTGCCACATTCGCTTAAGAGCTTGGGAGAGCAACGAGAACGGAGTCTCTGAATTCAACGTGGTGGCAGGATCTTGAGTATCTTGGGTTTCGATCATCCAGCGACTCCGACGGTAACGGTTGAAAGGATATGACCCGGGCACGTTAGCGTGCAGCAAAACCTTCGTCGCCACAAGGTGTTCTAGGCCTTTTGGTCCGTGATGCCGTCCAACGTGCGATTTTGATGGAGGGAAAGAAGACGATGGGTCTGTGGGGTAAGATATAAAAACATCAAAACCATGATGGAAGTAGTTGTAGAAGCATTCAGCAGACTGGGTTCCGCTTTTGTCTTTGGTCGATATCGGTTCGTCATCGACATCCGATTCATCTGTAGCGGTATTCATGGACGATTGATCGGTATCCGTTGTGTCATCGTAGTTTCCTGGAAATGAACCATGCTGATAAGATCTACGGTCTCTTTTGGGACTCTTATGAATTGACAATCTGCGATCGTTCTTGCGATAGATCGCATCCGGCGGGCCTAATTCCGCAACAAGATCTTGAGGAGTGGTCTCACCCAATAGAACCCAGAAAGATACAGAGGATCGACGTATCATCTCTATCCTACCGTTCCCACGTATTTTGATGAGGTCAATCTCATCCGGCCGAAGCTCTTTACCACGGCCAGAGAGTGCAATGGACCTTGGGTTGGGACAGCCCTGCACTAATAGGTCTTGGCGTACTTCCTGCCAAGATGGTCCATCGAATATTGCAAGAGACTTTGTAGATGAAGCTGCGGTGGACGATAGTAGAGATACAAAGTCTATATTTGGAGACCACGCGGAATGTTGAAGTTGAAATGTAAACGCTACTCCGGGGTATGATAGAACATACAAGCCCGTTTGAGCCTCTGGGCCACTCGTGGGCGGAATATATTCTCCAGGAAAGGTAGGGCCTATCAACTTGTGGTAGACATGCCGAAAAGCTGGGCCGGTGGGTTGCTCAGGCGATCCAGTATTCACGCCAGTCGTCGTCTCCGGCAACTTGATTAGATCTATACCTTTGTAGCTCAGCTGGGTCTTGGTGAAATCAAGGACTTCTATCAGTCTCAGTCTTTGATCCGGCCCATCGAAACGCAGACGCAGGCCGTTAGGCGGTAAGTTGAGAAGGACAGGCGCTTGTAGTGGTTCGCTCGGGGAGTACGAGACATCAATACTTGGGTAGACGTGCGGTTGGGCCTTGAGTCGCGTCAGGATATCGTGCAAAGAAGCTCCGAGGACTGGGTTGAGTATTAGTAACGTTAAGTAGTTGGGAAAGTGGGTATGGGGGGGTTACTTAGAAACCCTAGTCCTCTGCCAGGATTAACCTGCAAAGCAGCAATTTTGGACATTCTCCGGTCTTCGAAAAGACAAAATCCCTTGCCATGGAAAAGCGGACTATAAAACCAAATGAGAGATAGGAGGAAAGTAGAATCAAAGAAAGCAATAAGTACGAGTCGCAAATGGGGCATGTGAGCATTGCGCGTGCATGAGATAACGGACCCTTGCAGCCTTACCAGAAACCTTAATCTCCGGTAAACAAACGTTTGTTTACAGACCTCCACTGCTTATTCTACTTATTCAGTTATCGTGATATTCCCAGTATACTTTACGGACGCTCGTCACAGTTGGTGTTCCTCCATACAGGTCCAACAGCATGGCAGGACTACCAAGGCTTACCGCTGGCCTGCCTACCAAGAAGCACTCAATGCGACCACCTCTTTCAAGGCCTTCCACGGTCAGAAGTCAATCGAGCGCACCTGCATTACAACCACGGACGCACTCCGGAACAGTCTCTCCAGCGGATAGTATTCTATCAATGTCAACAAGCGCCTCGCACTCAAGGTCTCCTTCGCGCCAAAATGGAGGCACAAAGCGCAAAGAGCGGGAATTCGATGCTGATGGAGGGGAAGAGACAAACATTCATGTTGTCGTCCGTTGTCGAGGACGCAACGATCGCGAGGTACGGGAGAACAGTGGAGTAGTCGTATCTACCAATGGTGTCAAGGGCAAGAACGTGGAGCTATCTATGGGCGCCAGTGCTTTGAGTAATAAAACATACCATTTCGATAAGGTGTTTTCGCCTGCTGCTGATCAGGCTATGATATACGATGACGTTGTGACGCCAATTCTTGACGAGGTAAGACTATAGTGTGGTCTCAAAGTATGGATTACCTAACACTATACGGCAGATGCTCCAAGGATACAACTGCACGATATTTGCATATGGCCAGACTGGTACGGGTAAGACTTACACAATGTCTGGAGACATGTCAGATACCCTTGGTCTCCTCTCTGACTCAGCAGGAATTATTCCGAGGGTCCTACATTCCCTTTTTGGCAAGCTCGAGGCCGATGAGGCCGAGAGTTCAGTCAAATGCTCCTTCATTGAGCTGTACAATGAGGAATTGCGTGACCTAATATCTCCTGACGACCACACTAAGCTCAAGATCTATGAAGATGGTCAGAAGAAAGGCCACAGTGCCACAATGGTTCAAGGAATGGAAGAGTCCCACATCAAAAACGCCGGTGCTGGTATCAAGCTGTTGCAGGATGGCAGCCATAAACGTCAAGTGGCCGCAACAAAGTGTAATGATCTCAGCTCTCGAAGTCATACTGTGTTTACAGTCACCGTATACATCAAGAGAACTGCGGAGAATGGCGAAGATTTCGTAAGCGCAGGGAAACTGAATCTGGTGGATCTGGCGGGTAGTGAAAACATTCAAAGGAGTGGAGCGGAAAACAAACGCGCAGCTGAGGCAGGGCTTATCAATAAGAGCTTGCTGACGCTTGGGAGAGTCATCAACGCTTTAGTTGAAAGAGGGTCACATATTCCCTACCGGTAAGTCAAAGCAAGCCTTCACTCTTTTTCGTTTTCCTTACTAACGATATAGCAGGGAATCTAAACTTACGCGGCTGTTGCAAGATTCCCTGGGTGGAAGGACAAAGACATGCATCATCGCAACTGTGTCACCAGCGAAAAGCAACCTGGAAGAAACCATCTCAACTTTGGACTATGCTTTCCGGGCCAAAAATATCCGAAACAAGCCGCAAGTGAACCAGATGATCTCGAAGAAGACACTGTTGCGGGAATTTACCAATGAGATCGAGAAACTTAAGGGCGAGCTTATTGCCACCAGGCAACGGAATGGTGTGTATTTGACCACGGAAAACTACGAAGGTATAATTGGCGAGAGTGAATCTCGGAGGATTCTTAGCGAAGAGCAAAAGGCGAAGATTGAAACTATGGAGACGAACCTCAGGAACAAAGTGCAGGAGCTGTTTTCCCTGACCAGCAATTTCAACATTATCAAAAAAGACAATGATGGGACTAAGCAGCTTTTAGAAGACACCAAAGGAGTCTTAGAGAAGACAGAAATTGTTTTAGCAGATACAAGACAGAACCTTGCTGAAGAGACCGCATTTCGAAGAGCTCATCAATCCACTGAAGAGCAACTAAATAACGTAGGTGGAGAGCTTATTTCAACACTCGAGAAGACTGTGAGCGATGTCGGAGCACTTCATTCTAAGATTCGCCGGAAATCAGATCTGGAAAACCTAAATCGTCGCGAATGGCAGTCTTCCCAGAGCCAGGTCACTAACATTACAAATATAGTTGAGTCAAGGCTGGCTGATTTTCAGGCCCAGGAAGGTCAGCTTGTAACGACCCTCTCCAACCGAATGCAAAAATTCGTGCAAGAAGAACTGCAGAAGCTTGGTGCTACCCAGGAGTTTCTCAAATCAAAGGTTTCCTGCTTCGAAACGTCAGAAAAGGAAGTCATTGAGCAAACATCGGGAGCCATGGAAGACATGAATAAAGTTCTCGAGGAAATCAAAGTTCTAAGAGAAGAGGTAAAGAGTAAGGTTGGGGAGGGCCTGAATGGGCTATCCGCAGCAGCAGGACGTATCTCTGCAGAAGTGATTAACGAATTAGGAAACTTCCACACACAGGTAGAGCCTCCACATTACCCTTTAGGACTGGAACTGACGAGATCCGCAGCTACATACCTCTTATAGCTCGCTGGGTAGGGATTTTAAGAACATCTTTGAAGAGCTGGTAAAGCACTTGAACACCCAAAAAGCAGAAGCCAATGCCCTGAGACAGAATGCATCATCGGCAGCCAACTTAGCAATGCAAGCGGACGTTGAAGCTGCAGCCCGGCTTGAGACATGTCTAAACGAGGGGCGGGTCCAGGCTGCTCAGGATCGGAATAACCTGCTCGCGCAAATCACTGATCTGGTAAATAAATCTAGTGAGACGCAAGAAGCTCGATGGGAATCAAAGATCAATGCCGTACGCGATGACATCGTGGCCTCTAGGTGCAGCTTTCAAGCAGCAGACGAGCAGTATAACGAAGGCATGGATGTATGGTCGCAAAAGGAAAGCCTGGTCGTCGAAGAAGTATTAAAGTCCAGAGATACCCTGAAGGGCAAGATGAAGAAGGATTGGACAGCCGTCAACGAGCACAACATGTCTATCCAAACAACCACAAAATCCGTACACGAAGAAACCATCCGTATCGTCGACGCCCAAATGAAAGACATGGCCATCCAAATGCAAGCTCTTGACGACTTCGTCACTCGAGCCCGCTCACAGAACGAGCGCCACCATGGAAGGCACTTCGAATCGCTCCAGAGCCTAGCCTCGACAGTCCACCAATCTTACACCAGTATCGGCGACCACTTCGTTTCAACATATGACCGTGTCCGCGATCTAGGCACCGATGTCTCTGAGCGTACCTCTACGCTTCAAGCTTCCCTTCCGGAGCTTACTACCTCAATTCAACAACCGCTGTCAGAGCTCCGCCATAATATTGAGGAAGCTCCGTTGCAAGAATACGCTTCCACAGGCGAAACCCCTCAAAAAACACAATACCAATTCCCTACCACCCTCCCACGTACCGAGTCCCACGACAAGCTCCTTGCCAAGCTCAACCGCCCGCACCATAATTTGACATCCCCGCATGAATCGCCAGCTAAATCGCCTTCTAAACCGGTCGTCTACACCGATACGCCTGTTCTCTCAGAAGACATTACCATGACCGATCACACCGAGGATCCCAGACCTGCAACCGCCCCCGGACTCCGTGAAATTGACATGAACGTCTCGCGGCATAGCGAACCGTCTTCGCTGCTGTCTTCAAGTAAGCCGGATGTGAAACTGGAAAACATGGGTATGGGACCACCGCCAATGAAGAGGCAGGCAACGATTGAGAGTAAATTGCCGAAGAGTCTTGGGGGAAAGGCTGGGCAGGTGGGCGTGCTCAGATTGGAAGGGAGGGAGAATTTGGGGGCGGGGAGGAGGTTGAGGAGTAGTCCAAGTGGATTGTGAGGGCGCGAACGGATTTGAAGAGGACCGGGGGTTTGAAGAGAATGCGGTGTTTTCACGGCTATTTTCGTATTTGTTGGCATGGAAAGGAGGCATTGGTGGTTGCTTTATCTTGTTCTTTCGTTTCTTTGGTTTTACGCAAACCCAGAGTGGTTTTCAGGTCTACTGTCTCAATATCATGATGGTATCATGCTAATATGATTCTATGCCAACATGGTAAGGAGAGCCCTCCCTCAGGAATTGTAAGATATGATGTCTGAGGCCGCGGTGGTATCTGAGGCGTCCCAGCCTATACGTATGAACGAGAGCGCCGTGGCGATACGTTCGGCCGTAATGATGTCCAAGCCAGCGCTGCCTGTATCTTAACTAAACCCTCTAGTGATGCTTCCAGTCCATAACCCCAATCACTGTGCAAAAGCACCAAGCCATGGGACGTTACTCCATGCAAACTCAGGGATCGTCCTAGTGATAGCTTCCTGCAATCCCGGAAAGCACATTGGCTCTCAAACTGCTCTTTCCTATAGGGGAGCATTATGATATCATTTTCTTTATCCACACCTCAATCTTGCACCGAAGATTTGACGCGCCAACAACTCATCATGGGCACATCACTAGTGTAGCTCGAAGTCGGTCTTGCAGTGGCGCTACCTAGAGTCGACCACGAGACTGGAGATAAGGGACTTGTCTATCCGCTTGATGTATTACGTCGTGTCTTTCGTGGGGTCACGGCGATTTTCTAACATCTTTCACCCAAAGAAGAGCCGTTGCTTCTTTGCTTCGATGACTGGAGCCTGTCCTTTCCTCTTTCCTCTCCCCCTGCTTTGTAGCCCTAACGTACTAGTATCCTTTAATGCTAGAACTTTGACTCGTTCGATTTTCGCCAGTCCTGGCGATGTCTCCCTGATGGCTTCTTTGATGGTTTGCCGTGAGAGGCAGTGGTCGATATGATCGTTGAATTCCCGGTCATTTGCCGGTTGCGGACGGGCGCAGATGGGACAGTCCCACAGATTATCGCAAACATTTTCTACTTGTCGCTCATCACTCGGTTTCTTAGGATTTGGCAAGATCTCCCTCCCATGTTTATGCCGCCGATTCGCTTCTTCGATGTCTTCTTGACTCAGACCATGCGGAGTCTGTTCTTGACTAAGCTTTTCGAGTTCATTCATCTCATCCTGCCGTTCTCGTCTTGCTGCCTCTTCAAACTCTTCCTCCGGCCAGACCTCCCATTCATCTTCATTGTCGGCCCCCCTGCGCTTGCTGGGGCTTGCTGCTTCCCCATCCGCTGAAGCTTGTCGTCGCAGGCCGAAGAAATCGATGCCAGCTTTCTTAGTGCTGACGATGTGAGTGCAACGCAGACCCATTAGCCGGAGAGTCATCCCTGAGATTTCGCGCTCTAACTTTGCGAGCATCGGCAAAGCGTAGGTGTACAAATCGTCTGCCGAATTTACGGCTTTAGGTGGAATGATCTGTCGCGTCAATACTTCGTACGTATGTAGCTTCACTTTGAGTACAAGCGTGCGACCCTTGTATTGCGTACGAGTCAAGTCTTTCTCAAGCTCTTCGGCAATCCATCGTAGCTTTTCACGCAATTCAGTTTTGCCGCTCATGTCACGAAATGTGGATTCGGTGCCAACGCTTTTTCGTTCATACTCCTCAGCAGGCTGGATTTTGGTTCGTCCAAGGCCGAGGTGGCATTGCATGAGGAATTGGAAGGCTTTCTCACCGAAGAGCTTGGAAAGGTACGCACGCTGGGAATATATATTACCGCAAGTCTTGACACCTATGGCATCAAGCTCACGCTCAAACACTCGGCCAACGCCATTAACCTTACGAGTAGAAAGATTACGCATGAACGCCAAAATTGTGGCTCTATCACTAGCAACTCTAAATTGCCCGTTGGGTTTGTTACGGTTGGAGGCTATCTTGGCGATTTTCGCATTTGGTGCAATACCAGCAGAAATGGTGATTTTGGTCTTCTCGTGGACCTCTTCCCGGAGTTGGGTTACGACAGCGTCAGGGTCCATGTGCTTATCTTCGCAGTACTGGGTTATGTTAAGATAGGCTTCATCGATACTGGCACTCTCAAAGCGCGGGTCGTAATCAGCTAGAATCTCCCTTACCTCTTGTGCCTTTGCAGTGTACTTTTCGAAGTTCAGCGGCAGGCAAACGAGTTGCGGACATAGCTTCATAGCGACGAAGCCGGCCATGCCACTTCGACAACCGAACTTTCTTGCGTGGTAATTGCATGTTGTAAGCACCCCTTTCCCTACCGCCATAGGCACATCTTTCAGCTCGGGCCGGTCAAGCTCTTCGACCGCAGCATAGAAGGCATCGCAATCGATATGAACGACAGTTTGAGTGAGATCTCGGGAAAGCTCAAGCTCAGCGATGTACTCATCCGCTCGACGAAGATCAGAGGCCAGATCGACTCGCTCGAGCTGTCGTTTCCTCGAAAGAATTCTATCGATTTTCTGCGTGAGAGTCTTGTCTTTGTTTTCTTCGTTGTTGAAGAACTTCGAGCCCTTCGAAGCATTATAGATGATTTCCGAGACCTGCTATACCATTAGCTCCTGCGGTGGGCATGAAGTATCAACCAGCAACGCAGTTTATACTTTTTGCTGATCAACAGTATCTTGGCCCGCCTTTGTCAGGGATGGTCCCAAAAGGTGATGCTTGAGAGTAACATGCGCCTCAACCGCTGGGCTGGTTGTAGCATCAACCAAGGGGGGTCCTTGAAGAGGCTCCCCCTCATCGAATGTCATCTTTGGGAGAAGGAGAGACCCTGTTGTGTTTTCGACATGACAATTGCACTTCTCCCCCCTACCGATCAGGAGTATGCGCTCAAAGTTCCCAGACCTCGTGATAGTTGTCGTCTAGGTGCTCATCCATTTCGTAACAACAATAAGACTGACCTGCAGAATAGGTAGGTAGGCAGGGCTTGGATGTAATTCGCTGTCACGTGACCACGCGTTATTGGGGAAATGTTGAACCATGTGATGCCGTCACTAGTGTAACAACGCTAATTGGTTACTTAAGGTAGGTCGGTATTTACCGTATGCATTAGGTCTATGATCGCAACATCATCAGAAACTCGATCGAAGTCACTCGGTCTAAGTCAACATCTTATGAGAGTCACTGTATTTGGTCGAGCAACTAAGATGCTATGACGCGCCCACTACAAGCATACTCGCCTAGCCCAGGAGGCATTGGCAACTCAACGACGACGACGCAGAACAACACAGGCATTGGCCGGCCAATCGCGAAAACAAATTCGCCTCAGCTGGCTAGTAGAGGTCTACGTTTGCCAAGACTTGCAGGATCGCCGGCATCGACTGTATCTCCTGCACTGAGAAGGGACTCACGAACGGAACACAATGGTATTACAACACCGAAGAGGAACGAGGATATCGAAACACCAGTCAAAGCGTTTCTTAGTTCAAATATAACTCCAAGGTCGGGTTCGAGGAAGGCGAGGGTTGACAGTTCCTCATCGACTCCCACCGGTACGCCAGATGGAACACCTAGAAATTCAAGGCCGAGCTCTATGGTCGATAGATCTGGACAGGGCAGAGACGAAGCACATGGCATAGCTGGGCTTGGCATAAGAGGAGGACGCACGTCGCGCCCACGAAGTCTTGTTAGTGATGGTGGAAGCTCATCGCTGTCCTTTGCAGCAGCATCTGCCGACGGTCGTAGTTATACTGCGGGAACAACGAGTCCCGAAAGCTCGCCGATGTTTTTTCATGCCAGCGAGGTGAACGCAAAACTCCCACCAAAAGCTTCCACGCAACGCATTGCTCCACCAGTGAGAGCACAGAGCTTTCAGTATGCCAACGGGGAGTACGAAACCGAGATCAATGGGTCGCCGTCGAGTCTTAGTCCGCCTGTTGAAGAAGAACGGCCCAAATTCTTCCACGCCAATGCCACTACTGATGCAGATTCGTCATCTTTCAGGTTTCCTCACAGTAAAACCTCTAGTAGGCCACAACTTGAAACGATCCCAAGTGCACAATCTATTGGGGATCGGCAGCGATCGCCATCTCCACTCAAGGAGGAATTCCTTTTGGGACACACCCAACGGCGACAAACTTCACCACTTAAAGATCAAGTTATTCCACGAAAGTCTTCGATAAGCAAAGCTTCGCCTAGGAGGCATACCCGTCTGGTATCCACCGGAACAGCGGGTGAGCTCAAATCCCCAGTGGCTCATTCCTTCGGCCAAGGTGGCCTGTCCCGAAAATCTAGCTTGAATACTCTAGGGCAAAGTCGTACAGATACACCCATTACCGACCCGTCCATATTATCTCGAAGATCAAGCCTCAGCACTCCTAGTCAGCGAAAATTCGGCCATGCCAGATCTTCGAGTGTCAATGCTATTGGCTCCAGTCGAGGTCGTAGGAGCGTCGCCTATTCCGAAATCTCTCCCGCAGGCTTCAACTATAAGAAGTCTCCTCCCATAGATCTTGATAAGACAAGCCCCGAAAACAACCAAGGTTCCCCCATGTCCAGACCCCAGAAATCCCCCGCATCAATTTTCTCACCGGAACCCAAACCACCGTCCCCAAGCTCCTCCCCACTCCCTCCCTCCCAGCCACAATCCCCGGCAAAACCTTCTGAACCTTCTCCCGGGAAATCTAAACTCGACCACCTGAACGACCTGGCCGCCTCGGCCCGCCGTGAACGCAAAGTCCTCGACCTCGAAATCAGCAATTCCTCCCTCCTTGCAATAAATCAAACCCTTGAACGCGAAATGCGCAAGCAGGCGCTCGATTTGCGAAGATTCAGACGAATATCGCGACGCTCGGGGATCTCCAGTAAACGCACCACGTTGGGTGAAATCGACGTCCACAGCGACGAAGACGACTTATCGGAAGATCACTCATCTCCCGCATACGACGACGATGAGGACGACGAGGACGGCGGCTCTAATATCGACTCCACAGAGTACACATCCCGCCCCGAATCCTCCTTCAGTCCCGCCGCGTGGACCTCGTCCATTCCCATCCCCACGCGTCTCAAGAAGTCTTCGAAACCCTTCCTGGACCTCACCCGCCAACGCACTTTATTAATCGACAGCCAAAAACTTAATCAATCACTAAAACGCTGTCTAGGCCGCACGGAAGAGATGATCGCCGATGCGAAGAAGGCGCTCGACTTTCAGGTTAGGATCGATGAGCTGGAAACGCTAGGGGGGCGAGTTTTGACGCCTGATGATGACGGGGTGGGTGAGTGGGGCCAGCAGGGGAAGGGGTTGCTGAGTCCGAGTCTTGATGGCGTGCTTGAGAATCCGTGGGATGTCGGGCAGAGAGAGAGCTCTAAGGAGGCAGCTGAGAATGAATTTGGGCGGAGGGAGGGTTCTAAGGGTGAGGAAATTGAGAGTGAGGTCGAGCAGAGGGAGGGCTCCAGGGAAGAGGGAAATGAGAGCGATATCCCCGAGAGCGAGGAATTGGAAAGCGTGGGTGCTGAAACTCCATCTTCGCATGAGGAAGCTGGAGGGAAGGGGTTGGGCAGGTATCTGGGGAGTTTGGGGGAGTCCTTGGGGCTATGAGGGTATATCCACCCTCCTGCTGGCTGTGAATCTGGCATTGGGGATCGGTCATGGGAACTAATGGTGGAGAACGGCGTTGCGGCGACTGTATTTGAGATACCCCCTTTTCTAGTCTTTCTGCAGAATCTTCACTCGCCTCGTTGTGTTGGGTGTATTGGAACCTATAAAGTTCGTATAGCATGTATCCTAGGATTCAGTGACTGTGTTTTGCGCCGAGGTTCGGGAATGGGAGCGAAGAGTCTGGAAGTAGCACACAGGTTATGGTGCATGAAGATCGTCCGCCAGCGCAGGAGTTAGAATGAGAAGCTTACTTGAAGACAAACATCGGGGCGAGCTTGGGTAGGCAGGCGGTAAAGACGTCGTGAAATTTCCCACGAGGCGGATTTGCAATCTCTTACAGTTTTCAGGAAAACAGCCCAGCTTTTCATGTATCTAGCATACAAATCAAAGATGTCAAAAGTAAACGCCAACAGAAATGAGATTTCAAATTGTTGGTTGACAATTTAGCATCAATTGACCGGTTCCTACTTCCCACCCCGACAAAGCTTTATTCTGACAATCTAGCTTACCCCTCCTCCTTCCTCCTCTTCGAAATCTGACCCATAGTACGGGTTTCATGGCAATGGCCGGTCGACAGCTTTAGGGGCCGTCGTTCGTCCGATCCTGACCTTCAGACCACTTTCTGTCCTTTTGAAACCGCTATTCATGGAATTGGACTTCCCTGACAACACGAAAGAGTAAGAAACATGAGATCCCTGTTGCCCCGGCGGCCTTGGTTGAGATCCTGTAGCTGAGAGGGAATTTGCTCTATCTGAACGATGACCGTCGAAGAGACTCTTCCATATTTATCTTTCGCATTCTTTGAGCGATTTTTCTTATGAATGATCATTGAGACATTCATATACCACTTTATGGGACCCACAGCTTTCCCCTACCACGAACTGATGCCCTGGTGTTTCCAGACTTCAAAACGTAGTCAAGCTCCGGCTCCGGAGTCCTCATAGCTCGGCGAGGGCTACCCCGTGGAGAATAACGAGAGTTGGGATGGTTGTTACGGACATCTGCCCTTGGATTTGTTGCAAACGAACGTCCAAAAGCATCAGGATCGATGATCGCAGGGGCAACGGGTGGAGTTTTCGCTTGAGGTTGGCGAGCAGGCGTTGCCTTTCTCGGGCTTCGCTGCATGTTCTGCTTCGGGCTCTGGCTAGCATTCAGCTTTGGGCTTTGAGCGAGCTTGAGATCGACGTTCTGTTTCGGACTTGACTGTGGTGGTTTCTGTTGAGCAGACAACCGCTTCGGTTTGGGATTGAAGACCACGACTTCTTCATCGCTGTCCTCCGGTGCTTCAGCGGACGGTGCCGGTGCTGGGGAGGCGGTTGAAGTTCGACGAGGAGAAGGTGTGAGTATCTCAGCTGCTCGTTGCAAAACCACTGGTTGATGAATGATGGGAACCTGTGGCTGCTGGGAATCCCTTTCTTCTCTTGTAGAGTGGTCTCTTCCTTGATGGGGGTTTAAGGTTGGTTCGGAGATGCTGCTCAACTTTGGTGCCAAGTTCTTGATCCATGCGGTGATATTGCTGATCTTCTCAGAAACGAATTCATCTGACATAGGGCCAGCGGGCTCGATTAATCCGTCTTTTCCCTGTGCCGCATGTTCTTCAGCAATATCAATGGCTGTAGGATAATTCTGCTCGGGAAGGTCACGGTATTCGTTCTCGATTTCTGCTTCTCGTAGAACGAACCCATTGGCAGGTTTGTCCACAATGGTGCTGCCCTCCAAGCAAATTTCGGAGTGTTCTTTGGTACTGTTATTTTCCTCCTTGATGAGCTTCTCTTCTCCTTTGCTGTCGGGTGTTTTATTCGGAATATCGACCCTGACATTCTCTCCATTCAAAACACCATCCCCATTAAGTTGCAATGGTTGCATGCCGTTCGAATGAGTAACATCCTTCCCATCCAAATTTTTCGGACGAGGCTCTCGGGCGCCAAATTCTCGTTCGAGATCTCCCAAAGTGTTGCGATCAGTCTCAGTTACTTGGGCGGCTATTGTATGACGGATCTCCTCAATCCTTCTGACGACGATGTCAAGCTTTTGCCCCACGGTACAGGTCTTGGTATCGTCACTGAGCACCGTCAAGGAACTTGCATCAGCGCGGCCTTTGTCGCTCTCGTGAAGTCGCCAGAGCACATAGCTCAGCACCGGTCTCACCTCTACAGGCACTTCTCGGAGTGGAATCTGGGGAACTTTCCTACCAATCTTCCATGGTAATCGATCGCTTCCTGGAGCTCGGGCAACGAGCTTGGGCTTCATAGAAGCTATATCAAGAGACGTCTTAGTAGTGAATAATCAAGTCACGGAACTTTCACTAACCCTTTGAAGCCTCAACAGCTCCTGGTGCCCGCTTTGCATGGTTCGATTTCGCAACAGCTTGTGCGAAGGTGGCTGGGCCTTTTTCGGGGGATTCGTCGCGCTTCTCTTGTTGCTCTTCTGCCAGCGTCCATGGTGTGTAAACTTCGTTGGCTCGCTGAAACTCAGTAGCAAGAGGGATCTCCGGGTCCCAGTAGTCCTTGTCTCGTTGGAGCCATGCCAGGAATGCCCTGGTCAGTCGAGGATTGATGTCAAAGATTGGGTGTTCCTTTCGTGCAGTCTTGCCTGAAGACTTTGGGCGCGCAGGTTCTTGTGCTTTTGATTTTGGCTCGACTGATTTCTGGTATAGTTGCTCAACACGCTCCAAGGCTTGTGAATAGTCAGATGTGCTGGGACGGTGGTGAGGGCGGGTCCAATACTCACTGCTTAAGGGCACAACAAGGCGGATCTGGCCATTGTATATCCACTTCTTAATCTCGTGGATATTCTCAACCAAGGTGGTAGCGTCAATGACGCAATATGGGATTTGCATTTTAGTAGCAATTGCAAACGTTGCGAGAGTTCGGTCTCATGGAGACGGTTTGGTGATGTGTGTAGGCCAAACAAGAGGGCCTAGAAGCAAGAGCATGTCTTGTGAGTGAGGTTTGTGTGCAGCGAAGCCTTTCTATTGAGATCGCGCAACTGGAGAACAATAGGGTTGGCAAGCCTGTGAATAACCAACGCACCTGAATCAAGTCTTCCGTACGACAAAGCGCATTCGTACATTTTGCGAATTGTGGCTGGCCTCTCGAGTACTCAAGAGGCTACTATGATGCCTCAGTTCGATCATTGAGCGCAAGGGGCTGTGAGTCAAAATACATGCAACGCGATATTTGGAGAGGATGGAGAGGGCTGAGTGGTGAGTGTGATGTGTCAGGGAGGTCGTGAATCGATTTCGAGCATATACGAACTAGCGGCGGGGATAGCCGGATCGAAGCCGAAAATGGCATAGTGGCCAAGCTCAAGCGAAGTCAGCCTTGAGGGCTTCAGAAACATTTTCGTTTCCTTGCAATCTACACCAAACTTCTCCATCGCATAAGATCAGGTAGCTATTCTAGAATACCCAAGGAGCTAGACGGCAGCATATGCTCATCATGATATTGGTGAAGGCAATCCCAATCCGGGTAGCAGCAAGATCATGGCATTCAAAAACAGACTATTCAAAAGCGAATAATGTTTTTCACTATCTCTTGGGTCCAGTGAATGAGAACCTAAGTCTGTTACTATCCAAGAAGAAGATTACAGATAAGAATGATAGTCTCCATACGGTTTGTGGTTGTTGACAGACTCTCTGAGCTCTCTGAAAATTGAAGTTTCGTGAAATCATCAAGCAAGCAACATGCGCCAAGACGAGATTCCGCTTTCGCTTCTCTTTTATTTCTCAAGAGATAAGCCTAGGCATCATGGTCTGCTGTCACGCGACCTTTTGAATCAGTCCATCAGAGTCCGAGACTCGTTGAGCCCATTCCCTAGGTTCGCTCATCAGCAAGGATCCCAGATGACATGAACAGACCGCTTACGTCCAGCTGCCATCATACAATCTCCTTTCCTCATACAGACCATAATTCGCTTCCTTCAACGCAGTATCAATAACAGCGGCCGTGACGCCAGTACCACAACTGCTGATGATTGGCTTCTCTCGATCTATTCCTTTACTCTGAAGTATTTCCTCAAGTTCAGACCCTGATAGAAGCGCTCCCGTCTTTGGATCTAGCAATTCCGAATGCGGTACACTTATACTGCCAGGAATATGACCACTAGACAGACCAGGCCTGGGCTCAGGGGCTGTGCCTGCCCAGCGTTCCTTAGGCCTTGCGTCCAGTATCTGAATACCTTCTGCCCCTTCCTTGTTATAATCCTTAGCAATGTTCTTCAATTCAGCAAATTTTACCACCTTCCCCGGATCCACGTTTGGAACAGGGTAATGAGTCTTTTCTGCAGGTATTTCCGGAAGCTCGCCAGCTTCCGTCGGATAACCTTGCTCAACCCATAACCGGAAGTTGTTGAGAAGATGAACAGCGGGATGACCAAACACCTCGAACGTCCATCCTACTCTTGGAGCGCTGAAGATGCCTAGCTCTTGCGTATCATAAACAACGATCTCGTCATCCTTCCTGATTCCTAATGCCTCCATAGCCTCTGCAAAACCCTCCGCTGTGGGCAACATATGCGGATAGGGCGAGTCATTATCTTTAACGGCGTCTAGGTCAAAGAATTTTGCTGAAGGTATTCGCTGCTGCTTAAAAACCTGCTTCCCTGTACGACCTTGGGGGTCGTTTGGTAGGAACCATGCTGCACAAAGAGGGATTACTCGAGGTGCCGTGGAGATCTTAGTCAGGGCATTCTTTTCCAAAGCATAGGCAAGCTCCTTTGGCGTGACTATGTAGGAGCGCAGCGAGTTCTGACGGCATTGGCTCACTGACATTGAAACACGTGCATGGGCGCTGAGAGCAGACTTGGCGGAGAGCTTGGATGATCGCAGGCGCGCTAGTAGTAGTGCCATTTTGTAAATTGCTGGTGGGCTCTCTTCGGCCTCATCTCAATGCTGTGGGTAGAGAATAAAAATACGTCGTTTCAACATACAGTAACCCAGCGATGAATAGACGGTACTTGATAGAAAGGAAGTTCGTGAAGAAGATCGCGATCTTTCCCATGAAAGAACGAGGTCAGAGCTGAAGCTCCGCTCTTTATATCGATAATGGGGTTGACCCCTCATTCCACCACTAGAATAACTCAAAAGTAAACAAAGCAAACCGCAGAGTCAACCCTTATGCTCTCCACCCTCACCATTAGGAAGTGAAAGTCTCGCCATATTCATCACGACAGCAGCGGCCCTGTTTGCCCGAGATAAAGTACCCCGTCCGCCCACGATGAAGGTCACCATCAAAGAGTGGAATGCCGTTGCCTCATGGCGGTGGGATATGCCAGAAGACGATGTCTGCGGCATTTGCCGAGTTCAGTTCGACGGAACCTGCCCTACTTGCAAATATCCTGGCGACGACTGTACCCTATGTAAGTAGATATTCATCATTTCCCTCGACATGATCTATGTACTGAGTACGGGTACTCAGTAATTGGGAAGTGCGGCCACTCCTTCCACATGGTATGAACCAGCTCAAGCCGTGATATAGGGTTAAGTGCTGATCTTACACAGCATTGTCTGCTCACTTGGATTCAGCAAGATTCTTCCAAGGGCTTATGTCCTATGTGCCGGCAGAGTAAGGTTTGTATCCGCTCTTCAGAAACATCCGCTGATTCCATCTTTCAGAGTTCGAATGGAAGCAGAGTGGGGAATGATCATAAACCCCGTTTGAGCCTGAGCACTTGGCTTCATGGCTTTCTAGTCTTCCCCTTCGTTTACATTTACACGCTGGCGTTGGCGGCATAAGATACCCAAAACATTGTTTTGCTTGGAGCTCGGTTTGCCATCATGTTGTCTTATGAGGAATGAATCCACCCCCATTGGGGCCTTGCCGCCTCACAGCTGTTATAGACCATTTCATACGACAGTCTTGCATGGTTTCACCTTCGAAAGGTTATAGATCGACCGGTTCATTATTGGAATACCCTAATACAGACATGAGCCAACTACAACGTGGTTGAACCAACCAGAAGACAAAAAAACAGCCCTTCTTGATATCTACTAGGAGGCTACGCAAAGTCAGTGACCTTGAGCAATTCAGATGCTTTAAGAGCAGGACTTTTTGGGTCTCGGACCACAAGTGCCCAGATGTCCTTAACCCCCGGACCTTCATTTGCTTCCCATCCCCCTCCGCACGTACCACAGTAATTTTGATGTAGATAACATAAGGTATCTTAGATGGCGGAGCATGATAGATATCTTCCAAGGCCCACCTGCAACACCAAACTCTTTCCAAACCCTATTTTATCCCACCAAACCTGAACAATGTAGCAAACATTCGGTACCACATACCATGGCATCACCCCACCCCCAAACCCACGCACCAAACCCCACCACCTCCCCCAAACCAACCCTCCTCCCTTCCCCCCTCCCCGCCTCCGCTTCGCCTTCACACCTCCCCACAACCTCCGAACCCCCCCCACCCCCACCCCCACCCCCACCCCCCTTCACCCCCTTCTTCACCCTCATCACCGACCCCACCGACACCACCCACCACCACCCAACCGTGCACTACCTATTCTCCGACGACGCAGACACCGACCCCATCACCACCGCCGCCCTCCAAACCCTCTCCCCCGCAGCCACCGACACCAACGTCTCCGACCTCGCACAGCAAGCGCAACCAACCGAGCGCTTCCTCCTTCTCGACATCGACGCTACGGGCACCAAGGTCGTGCGCGCGCAGAGCATGGATCCGGGGTGGGCGGTTACGAATGCGGAGGTTAGGGCTGCGCCGACGTGGGAGGGGGAGGGGGAGGGGGAGGGAGAAGGGGGGAGGGGGATGATGGTTAGGATTGAGGGGGTTGAGAGGGGGGAGGGGGGAGGGGCGGGGGAGGGTGAGGGGTTGGAGAGGTTGGTGGAGAGGTTTGAGAAAGGGTTGGGGGAGTTGAGGAGGGTGGTTGAGGGGGGTTGAACGGTTCGGTCCCGGGGTAGGGGGTGTGTTTAGGGAGGAGGGGAGGGGCTTTGGAGCGCGAGGAGGAGGGTAGGCTGCGCGGGGATAGGCGTACCGGGAGGGTTTTACGGAAGGAAGAGAGGGGCTAGGTACGTGACGGAAACATGGATGCATACGGAGTTGCGGCTCGTTTGCATGCTCTTTAGGAGTCTTGACAATGGAGTATATCAAGATGTAGAATCTTCATGTGCAGAAGTATCATAGTGGGGCGTTAGATCCTTCCTGAATGCTTACAGACCGAGGAGCATCTCCATGGGTATAGGCTGACCGACTATCTAATGCGCGTATAAACACCTGTAAATGGCTGCAAAAACTCATGATCCAGAAGTCTTGGTGTGCGTTGGGTAACTATGAAGCTCCTGAAGTTTCTGATGCCTTGCTATGCGAATGGAACGGGTTATGGTGTTTCGTCTCTCCCTCATCTTTCTCTTTCTTTGGCTTTTTTCCGTCTTTTTTCTCGTCTTTGCCGTCCTTGCCCTTCTTGACGGCAGCATCTGCCATGAGTTGCTCAAAGGCCATGTAATCTCCTTCTTCGTCTGGGTCTCTTTTGGCCTGTTCCCTGTCAGCACATAACTAATACACGAGCATGCCAGCAGGAGGCATACATTTTGATACACTGTGCCACATAAGACGAGGGCATGAGCTCGCTCAACCCTCTTCTCCATCTTCACGTTCTTATCATTAAGGACCTTGTCGCAAACATCCCGAAGGACACCTTGAATCTCGTATCTACTGCCCTTCCAAGCCGCAGCGAGTATCTTGCCCGTTACTCTTCTTTCGTACTCGGCTTTCTTCTCGTCCGTCCAGTCCTCGCCCCCTTTCTCTTCCATTTTCGCCATCTCCTCCATTGTTAGCTGTGCGTCAATGGCAGTAGATATAGTACTCCAGGTGTCTTTGGCCCACGTTCCCTTATCTTTTAGCCTTGAGAAAAATCCTGATATACCGAGAAACTTTTGTGATTTCAAGAAAGAGGTTGCTTTCTGTAGGTAGGTGGTACCGACGGTGTGGAGTATTTCTAAGCCAAACGATTCCATTTTTAGATTTTCGACTTCTAGCCTGGTCTTTTCTTGGAAGGCCTTAGTAACATCTGGGCCTTTATCCGTTTCGGTCCATATACTAATACGATCGAGCAGCTTCTTGGCCAGTGTATCCACTCTCTCGTCCCTTATACGCTTCCTCTCAGCTTCATAAGCCGCAAGTTCTTCCCTTTGTTCTTTGGAGAGACCCTTTTTCTTCTCCTTCTTTCGAAGCTCCTTCTCTTCTGATGTGAGCCCTGCAGCATCCATACGGGCATCCTCTTCTGACCTATCCATTATGGCTTGCTGGCCAAATCTTGGCCGTGGCGTCGAGGCACCAGACGCTGTGGAAGGACTTTCACCTCTGGATGGCTTCAAGTCCGAGGCTTTAGAATCATTGTAGGCTGGCGCTGCTTCAGAGGAAGGCCTGGAAGCGGCAAGCGGTGTCTTTACGTCTCCATCGGGACCTGCGATTTCTTGTTCCTTGGCTTTTATCTTCGCATCCGCAGATTGCACGGCTTCCTCTTCTTCCATTTGCTTTGCCGTGATATCCATGGTTTTTGTCAGATCCTTCAGTAACGAAAGCTCCCCAATAAGGTCCATAAAAGCCTCCCCGCCAAATATCATCCCAAAGAACTCTGCTGGATCCTCAAAGCCACCGCCAGGTACAGCCTCCTCTTTTCCAAATTTGTCATATCGCTTACGTAAGTCTTCATTGCTGAGGACTTGATATGCTTCGCCGATAGCTTGGAATCGAGCATGGGCGGTCTCATCACCAGGGTTCTTATCAGGGTGCGTGGTTATGGCGAGTCTGCGGTAGGCTTTCTTAATTTCCAATTCCGAAGCGGTTCTGGATACACCGAGTGCATCATAGTAGGTGTTATCCACCACCATGGCGGACAGTTACTGCAACCTTCAGCAGTCAAGTAGAAGATATTGGAATTCCCTGGTTGGGTATACAGCTGTTCTCGTATGCAATGTAGGTGGATATCATCAAATGTAATCGTTCAGAGTCAGGTGGTTTCAGCTTGCAGTATGATGCGTTTGTCTGCCTCATGATCGGTGAAAAGGTTTTTCCACGCCGGGTAAACTTAACACGCTAGGGTACTGCAGGGTATCATGGATGCAACGGATTTTGCGGAGAACTGGACTGAGTAAACCTAACCACCCCCCCTTAGTCACACCGACGTTCAAGGTGTGCTGCTCTCTTCTCACTTCTCAATTCCCATCATCTGGTCCTTTTTTCGCAAGATAACCCAGAACGTCTTCCAGTTGCAACTTCCCTGGCTTGTGGGATTCCAAGACCGAGCAGCAACTCTCTTTTGCTTGACCGCAGCGCAAAATGGGTGTCGCGGATGTTTTGTATTATATGATACATTTCGACGAGCTGAGATCTATTATCCAATGGTACGTTCAACTTCAAGATTCTTCACCCTCGCAGGCATCGACTGATTTGAGGCAGGAAAACATGGCACATGGCAGTTCACGAACGGGATGAAGAGAAAGAGTCGCCCTCGCTACGTACCTGCTTCGAGTACTTAGACCAAACCAGTCGCAGCTTCAGTTCTGTTATAAAGGAATTGCACCCTGAACTCCTTGTCCCCGTCGCACTTTTTTATTTGATCCTTAGGGGCTTGGATACAATCGAAGATGATATGACCATACCTTTGGAGAAAAAGGACCCATTGCTAAGAGGCTTCTACAAGATCACGGAACAAGAAGGATGGACCTTTGATGGTAATGGCCCGGATGAAAAGGATCGCGGTTTGCTTGTCCACTTTAATGCCGTAATCGAGGAATTTTTGAAGGTGAAGCCAGTATACCGCGAAATAATCAAGGACATCACCCAGAAGATGGGCAACGGGATGGCAGATTATGCCAACAACGCGGAACACAATACCAATGGTGTAAACACAATCAAGGACTACGACCTCTACTGTCATTACGTTGCGGGCTTGGTTGGAAACGGTCTCACTCGCCTTTTCGTCGAAAGCGGTCTTGCGAATGTAGCTCTACTTGACCGACCCAGTTTGCAGGAATCAATGGGTCTCTTCTTACAAAAGACGAACATTATTCGGGATATTAAAGAGGACTTTGACGACAAGAGACGATTTTGGCCCAAGGAAATATGGTCAAAGTACGTCACCAACTTTGAGGACCTCTTCAAGCCGGAACACCTCGACGCGGCTCTGAATTGCAGTTCTGAGATGGTCTTGAATTCTCTGACTCATGCAGACGAGTGCCTGTTCTACCTGGCCGGTATTAAGGAGCAGTCTGTGTTTAACTTCGCAGCAATACCTCAGTCAATGGCAATAGCAACTCTGGAAAAAGTTTTCAGAAACCCGCAAATATTGAAGAAGAACGTAAAGATCACGAAAGGATCAGCATGCGCGATTATGACAGAATCCACTCAGAATCTAAAGCTAGTCTGCGAGGTCTTCAGAAGATTCACCCGCAAAATCCACAAAAGGAATACGCCTAGAGACCCCAACTTTCTCAAGATCAGTATCGCCTGTGGAAAGGTTAGTACGATAGTGTTTGGTGCATTATCTTCTCATCTAAAGACTTCGTGCAGATCGAACAATTCATCGAATCGATATTCCCTTCTCAGGGCCCGAAAGCCCTTATACTGGAAGCGAAGAACCAACCCGTACCCAAAGCGCCAGCGCAAATCGAAAAAGATGCATCGATAGAGGAGGCGAAATGGGATACTAGTATGAGCTGTATTCAAATGTTTGCTATAGCCTATGCTAACGGTTCTTTTAGTCTACCTATTGGCGGCTGTGATGGGAACATTGTTCATCATATCGTGCATCATGGTAAGTCAATCGGCAATCAATTCCTTCTACGGATACACTAACATCGAAAACAGATCGGCATTGCATACCTCTTTGGTGCTCGCTTCGATGTGGCCATCAGTGAGCTGAGAAATGGGAGGATGGGTCGCCCAGACACAACTGCCGCCCAGTCGATTATACAAAAGTACGACCATGGAGAGCTTTGATATCGATGCCCTTGTAGACCAATCCCTTTCTTCCTTGTGGTATATAATTGGTACAAGCACTTGTATGGCTTAGTGCGTTCTTCCATACACAATAGACAGTATAGACGTCAAGCTTCTGTTTCAAAATGTCGCGTTTCACGATTTTTATCGCCACGCCAGTTGTGGAAACCGAGTATAGCACGGATGTCAAATTGCAACTCAGTCTTCCATCTTCATGACTGCTGTTGTGCCGAAGATGTGCTTATATCAAATCAATGCATAAGTCGGAGACGATAACGCAAGGTAATCTTGTATGGCCAACTCATGCTGGCATAGCTTGCGGCTCTGCATCACATAATGAGAAATCTTTCCCAGTGCGTTCAGCCTCGATCTTAAGTGCTATGGATGTCAATGGCTCCTACTCATGAGAAACTTCTTGTAATCGACCACGGAGTAAAACATTCGTAGAGAGAACTCCCAGCAGTGCTTTCTCTTTCTATGAATGAATCATCAACAGCGGAACCGGAAGCTCAAAGAGATAGGAAACCACACCAGTGACACAAAACCTGGATTGCAATGAATTCTCCCAGGTTAGATGCGGTCAATTAGATAGTGATCTACCGAGTTCCCTTGCGTCCACGAGTTCAACAGTCTCCAGGGCGCTGTTTGAGCAAATTCCATGGCCGTCAATATAAAACAGCAAACCCTGGGAGCCATGGCATTAAGGTACTTTACTTGCTTACATTTGCGATTTAGTGCTGTATCTATTATGCAATATTGCAGTATTGCCTAGACCCAGAATATCAGCAGCTCATACTGGAAATGTGAGGCTACTTCCAATAAGCACCAATGCTGTAAGGGGAGGTGAAGGGGAAGAAGAAGAAGAATGTAGGAAATGTCGGATCCGCGGCCAAGGTGAAGCTAAGCCTCAATTTGATTGCCGAAACGAAAGTGGAACTGCAGCAGTCCGAGTGCGTGTCAAGGACCTCCTTCTCACCTCTCACCACTTTTCGAATTGAAGCACGCTCCGCGCCTACAGACAACATTTTACAGCGCGCCATTTCTCATGTCACATCAACACCCTCCTATCCTGTGGGTATGATCCGCGAATTTACACTGTGATGGCATCATTCAGAACAGCCATACCTTGAAACCCCGCACACGATGGTACCATCTTCACCAACTGTCTAGGTTCGTTCGTACCTCACCTCTACACTCAATGTCTACTAAGTCTTCTAGCTAGACCCTGTTTGTCAATCCATCTAAGCAAGCTCTATCTTTCGACGTTGGATCTACTCAGAATGCTCAGCGCCGTCGATCTACCCATATCTTCAACAAGCCAGTGTCCCGCAACTCTCACAAGCTCAGCAAAAGAATCGTTCCGGAAATTGATCCCAAAGACCATTCGACACAAGCATAAGCCTGAAGATGACATATCTCTGCGTCCTCTATCCGTGGCCGAATCTCCGACCATTACCCAAGCCGAAACCCACTTTCCTACCTTGACACCAAATACCCCACGAGATACACATCCTCCAGCCACATCCTTCGTCGACTTACCCGCTGAGATCTTAGAAGAAGTGGTTGGCTTTCTAGTCGGCGACCTGGGTCCAACATCAACAGGTACACCCGGGTGGAACCATGGAGCACGAAATTGGAGCACTGCAATGCGGCACCCTCGGAGGAAGCAGCTGTCTGACCTAGCCTTAGTCTCAAGATCATGGAGGTGCATGATACAGGAGAGACTGTACCGACACAGTAGGTGGGGTATCCGAAGTGTATCTGATATGTGCTAATCTCGAGCAAAGTAAGGGTCAAAGGTACAAAGGCAGAGATAGAAGAATGCGGGGACTGGTTCTTGACTCACGCCCATCTCCAACCACATGTTCGGCATATAGAGTTCTGGGTACCTGTTTGGGAAATGAGAGCGAGTACACAGCAGCCATTCTTTCCACCGAACCTTCCTCAACAGACTCACATCTGGCCAATTGCTGTAAACTCGCCGCCTAGTCCCGGAATTATTGATGATGCCAATAATCTTGCTCTGGCTTATCAACTTTCCTCACACAACGCTACGCTGGAGGAGATTTTTGCCTGTGCCCAGGGACTCTTCCCGGCGGCATGCTGCGTTACCATTGAAGGTGGCCACTGTAAGAAACCTCCAAGGATTCAGCATTTCCGACAGGCCAGTCTCGCAACAATCGCATCTTCAAGTCAAGGAAACCCATTGCTTCAACTCTCAAAAGTCCGCTACAACACCGAACGCCAAATGCCGGCCCTACCCAGGATCACTGCTCTTGTTCTCAAGGGCGCTTGGAACATCATCCGGAAAGACGCCGACTTCCACACCATTGTCCGTGCCGTCCCAAACCTTCGAGAATGGCACTGCACCTATTCTAAACCCAAGACCGAATCTTACGTCGCAATGTGCGCCATTCTTCGACATTTCCCGCCTACAATCACCCACATCAACATCTGCCTTGAAGGCCTCTACGGCAAGCAATCGTCCTTTCTAGAAAAATGGCGTAAAGTCTACCCCACCCACCATATCTGTCAGGATCTTGGCCGTATAGCGCCCCAGCTCGAAACCCTGACCTACACCGGCCGCGTCTGCGGCTGTCTCTTCTCCACCGCAGCCGAATCCGCAATAAATCACCGTGATAATTCCCGGCTTAAATCTGTCGATCTAATCGTTAAAAACTGCTGCCGCGACGCCAAAGCCTGGAACGACATCACAGGCATCCACAGCTGGCCTTTTATCTCCCTCTTCACCACCCTCGTCATCTCCGCGGTGCGCTGCTTGAAAGTCTACCCCTCGCTGAATTCCCTCCGCATCCGCTTCATCGACCTTGACTCCCCCTATCCGCTCATGAACCCGTATTTCCAGATCAAGGGGCCCAAGGTGTCGGGGATCTGGAACGAGGAGATTCTGGGGCTACTGAGGGAGGCGAGACCTGGGGCCGGGTATGAGGAGTTGGGCTTGGCGGAGGGGCTTGGCGGGGACGGCCTGGTGGATGGAAGAAGTCTCCGGTCTCGGCCGAAGAGTATCAGAGTGGAGAGTTATGCTGCCTTGGCCGAAGGTGGGGCGATGAGTTTTTGATGCGTGCATGGTTAATGCGTACGGTGGCTGGAATCGGACAAAGTATGCATATTTAGCGGGCGTTTATGGGTTTCGGGGGCGCTTGGGCATCGCGCTTTGGGAGTCTTATCGCATGGCAAAAGCGGGGGTGGTAATACCAGGCGTATAAGATATTAAGGGCTTTGTGGGAGCGGGATAGGCTGGAGGGCTTAGTCCCTTTTGCACTCTAATCTACTGCATAGGCGCTTGGGTCCATATTCACAGTGTTTTGTGGCATAGGAAAATGGGAACGGAATGGTTAGGCGGGTGATAATGGTAGCTACATAATCGTTGAGATCTTAGGGAAGGTAGATAGATAGGCTGGAGACGATATGGGAGTTGTAACATGCGCCGCGCTGTATTGTATGTGGCGCTGTCCATGTCACATCAAGTTACCTTGACTTCCTTCACTCTTCCTTCCCCTTCCTCTCTTCGCCAACCCTATCCCTTCTCCCCCTGCCGCTTGCGCTCCAACATCCCGCACAATAATCCCCAAGATCCAGATGTTTACGGCAAAGAACAAAAGGCTGCTGAGGAACATACCGGGGGCGAAAGTGCTGAGGCCGAGGAACTCGAGGTTGTAGGCGGCATGGAGCCAGATGGCCTGTTTGGGGGTTAGCTTTGGGGGGGGGGGCGGATGTAGAGAGGGGAAAGAGGGAGGTAAAGGGGGGACGCAGGTGTGGAAGGGGTAAGAGAGAAAAAGTGGAGGAGAAGCCACTAAGAGGGAATGAGGTTGAGGGGATAGGAAGAGTCAACTTACTTGAGAGACGACCCAAAGTGTTGCGGCTGTCACGCCAAGCCTCAGAGAAGAGAGGAGAGAGGAGTAAGGGAGGTAAAAGGGGGTGAGGATCAAGTACCAGAGAAAATACTTTGATAGGTAAGCTTATTTCAATCACTTGTAGTAGTGGCTGAAGATACTCACCTGACTCGTGCACACCTTGTTAAACGCCACAAACGCAAACGTCTGCGCCAGCATCGCCCCAGCCAAATCCCGCTTCGCCAGTACTAGCGGGATCAATACGGCGCTGAGAGCGAGTTGCGGAATAAAAGCCAGAGACTCGAAGTGCCACTTGCTGGTTTCAGAGGGGAGGGCGGAGGAAAGATGCAGGAGTGTGTTGTAGGGGGAGAAATTGTGGCGATGGTCGATGCGGGTGAGGTGGTGGAGGTAAGTGTGGGTGAAGAACGGGGTGGAGTAGATGGTGTACATTAGGAGGTTGAGGGAGGTGAAGGTGGTGAGGGAGGTGAGGAGGAGGGTGAGGCGGGGGCGGTTGAAGAAATGGCGAATGGTCCGTGAGGAGCGAAGCAGGATTGTTTTTGCTGAGGGTTGTGGCTCTGGTGTACGTGGGGAAGGGTGTAAAGATGGCTCTTCCAAGAACCAGATTATCGAAGGCCCATAGATAAAGGGGTAGATCTTTGAATGGACCGCCAGACCCAGCAGGACTCCTGCGAGCGTTATCCGCCGGTGGGTCACTGCCCAGAGCAAAGCGACCACCAGTACGCCCAATAGTCCCTCAGAGCTACCTCGAGTGCTGATGGTAGCGACCATGGGATTCAGAAGCCAGATACTAGCAAACTTAAGGGCGCGTTCCGTGGTCACCTTACCGCCTTCAGGGGACCGCAGGACCAGAACGATGAGCCAGCCGGCAATGATATCTGAGACGGCAAAGACCGCTTTCCCAAAAGAAAACCATGCTGTGCCAGGCCAGGCGGTTGGGAGAAGAAGCCATGCTAAAAGGGGCGTATAGCGGTAGGTTTCCCGCTCGTAGGGGGAGAGGCCGCGGGAAACGTAGCGGGCGGCGTCTGTGAAGACGAAATAGTCGATGTCTGTGTATTTGAGAGGAGAGTATTTGTCTTGAAACAGGCCGTAGAAGAGGAGTACGATGCGAAGAGCTATAGCGGAAGAGAAAATGACTGGGTTGGTGAAGAAGGAGGACATTGGTAATGGCCGTTTAAAGGTTTCCATTTAAGCGGACATTGACAGTAAAAACACAAAGCAGGCTTGCATCGCGATTTCAATAGACTGGGAACATTTAAATGAAGAAAGAAAAGACGCCATATCCAATTCCACGAAACCCCATTGTATTGAGGTTGAGATCAAAACCCTACCACGCCTACCTAGCTTCGGCATCATCCATGCATTCTGATAGAGATCTGATAAACATCCCAATCTTTACAAAAGCCATGAACCCTAACAAACGACCACGCTACGATACCGCAGAGATGGAGACTTCTACACAAGCTTCGCCCTTCATGCCAATGTTCGAGGCTTTCCGCAATGAGCTGGACGAGCACCACGATCGGCGGGAGCGCATTATCAAGGCCTCCAGGGACATTACTGCTCTGAGCAAGAAGATGTGAGCATAGTATATGGGTAGCATGAAGGATTACTCACTGGAAGCTAGGATCTTCTCTTTACAACGGTACATGGCTCCAAAAGTACGCTTTCAACTTCTCAATTGACACAATGTTTCCCGCAGCGTTCGCCAACTTCAAGCTCCTGTCCCTGACAAGGTCGCAAAAGAGAATGAACCCCGCCAAAAACAGATCAATGACCTTGTCAGATCGGTTTCTCCTGACTTGCAGGACATCAATGCGTGGCGCTACCAGCGGCAGATTTCTGGAGGCGTACAGGAATACGTGGAGGCCGTTTCCTTTCAGCATTATGTCGAGACTCAACGACTCATCACCTACGACGAAGCTCAATCAAAGATACCGGGTGGCGTAAGGTTGACGGAGGATGACTACGTATTGGGGCTTTTCGATCTTGTTGGGGAGTTGATGAGGTTCGCAATTACGAGTATGGCTACCAACGGAGTTTTACCTCGTGGTTCGGCGCAAGCTTCGGAGCATGAGGGCACGGACATCTTGTCGGATCTGAGGTCACTGAGAACATCTTTCGTGGCGTTGGACATTACACACGGAAACGGGGGTGGATCACCACTGAAGAGAGATTTGGACAGGAAAATGGAGATCATGAAAACTTGTGTTGAGAAGGTCGAGAATGCGGTCTATGGAATGATCATAAGGGGAAGAGAAAGACCCAAAGGATGGGTACCGGACATAGGTTCTGAGGAGAGGGGAAGAGAGCCAGTCGAGAGCTACTGAGAACATAAAATGCGGCAGCAATTAATTGCGTAATGAATATTCTCGATAAACACATCCGAAGCGCCATGATATCTCTGTTGACATCTAGACATAAGCCATATTCAGCCGGGTATACGCTTCGGCCATCCCAACTAGTTCTAAATCACTCCTTCGTAGGATCCTCGTTGGCGGTGAGAATCCCTTCCTTGATCAGCTCCTCCGGCTTAGGTCGGTGCTGGATCTTCTGTTCTAGACTATTGGCACGCATGTGCTTTTCGAGTTCTCTTTGCTGGCCCTGTAGCGCCGGCGCTGCGGTCGAGTCGGGGAGGATGTTGCCTATTGAGAGAGGGGCAGAATCAGCAAGGTAGTTGGGGAGGTTGCCAATGGGACAAGTTCTGGGGCCAGGCTTACGTTCAATCAGCTGGTCGCGCTCTGGGCGTTTTTCCAATCCCTTCTTCAAGCTATCGGTGGCGCGCTGACGCTCTAGCTCTTGTGCCGCGGATTGGAGTGCCCTGGGGTTTCTTGTTAGTATTGGAGGCTTCCACCTATAGTTTTCAGGCAGATGTACGGAGCGGCTTTGGTATCCTTCAAGATGTTTCGATCCTTTAGATCTTTGGGGTCGGGCCTCATCTGGAGATGTTTCTCAAGCGAGTTGCGGCGCTCGACGGGAGAAATGGGACTTTCATCGACTGAGCGTGTCTGCTGTAGATCTGCCATGTTCAGCGAAGTCAGGTAACTTATGCAAATCGGACGTAAAGCTGTGGTGAGCCTGTGAAGGTGGGATTGGAGCCGCAAAGCTCAGAGCAGCCTTGTGAGCAAACAGTTCGGTCTCGAGGGCAACAAGCGGGGTCTTAGCGGATGACTGCCCGCGCCACCCTACAGTAGGTGTCAGTGATATTAGCGTGTGCAGAAAGGTATCGAATCCTTGGCATCGCATTTGTCGCGCCCCCCCCCCCCAAATTACTGTTGAATTCAGACATTCTTGATATTCTCGCTACTACGGTGTACCATCAAGCCTTGAAAGCCTGTTTTGTTAATGAAATCAATCAAACAGGTAAATATGAAGCTATTCAAAAGTTTCACAGTGCTAACATCCTTGTAGCCCCCCCCCCCACCCCCCCCCACCCCCCCCTCGATCCCTCAAGCCATCATGCTGTCGTCACGCCGAAGCCAGAACCTATCTCTAGAGAATTCACTCATTCTCTCAAGCATCTCATCAAGATTGAAGAAACCTTCTGGCAAAGCAGACGCTGCCCGCAAAGTCAAGGCTGACGTCGCTGCTAAGGCCATTGTAGACGCTGCTGTCAAAGCAAACACTGCAGACGCTGCTGCAAAAGCCAATTGCTCTTGCAATTTCAAGAGACATATCATTGATAATTTCAAAGCAGCGAAGAAGACATGCAAGGCTCACGTCGTTGAGCTTCAGCGACAGTCAGATGAAGTAGACCTGCAATTCAGTTTAATCGTAGTTCATCGTTCTGTCTGATATCTACACGCTGTTTCTTCTTTTCATTTCAGTGTCTCTTTTTCAGAATTCTGAATATCGATTATATCGTGAATCTATGAACATGTATGTCTCACTTCTTTCATAGAAATCACATCATCTCTTTCTGCATAGCTCATGACTGTTGCTCTAGATATGCAATAAGAGAGTCTTCAGCGACTGAAAAGATCTTTCAAGAGACGCTCTTGAGTCGAAACTGAGATCTGCATGAGAAATGATATATAAATAGATTCTCTTGTATATTATAAACGATATCAAAATGACAGTGAACCTCTTCGACGATAGCTAGAGAGCGTCAATGTAGTAGCAGAAGACGTACTATTTTGAAGCGAATGAATGAATTCAGTGTGCGAGGCATAGCTATTTGACAGGTCAGTAAGTGCTTTTGAATAGCTTCATTTTTACTTGCTGTTTGAACACGAAAATAGGCTTCGAAGGTTTCGAGATATCAAGAATGTCTGAATTCAATAGTAAATTTGAGGGGGCGCGACAAATGCGATGCCAAGGATTCGATACCTTTCTGCACACGCTAATACCTTAGTGTACAACTTTACTTCGACAAGATTTCCCTATGATTCGGAAGGTAGATACGACTACATACAGCACAAACGCTTTGTTCAATTGCTTGACACTTTGCTAACAAACATATGACATTTGATTCCTCTTTACATTTTCCCAATGTGTTTGGTCATTGGATCACCTGATATCGCGACACGCGTAACTAGTTCCCTAAGCGCTCCCGCGTAAAGTACCTGTCCGTTACCTGTCAGGCCTAGCCTTGCACGTCGTGTCTTACCAGTTTACGGAGTACAGAGTAGTCCATGGATTATTGTCCCCAGAACTTTCCGATGCCATACAATGTGGACTTTGGAATGTGACAGCAAAATCCTAGAAGGCAAGCGAATATGGCTACGTCCCGGGAAAAAGTATCTGTTCGGAAGGACAGCAGTGCAGAAAGGAAGAAACACTGGGTTCATGATTGATGAGAAATCGGTCTCTCGCAAGCACCTGACACTATCTGTATCAGCGATCAGGCCTGGTGACGGATCGCGGGTGAACGCTCGGTCGGAGGTTACACTCAAAGACGAGGAAACTAAATTTGGTACTGAATTTGATAGTGAGCGAGTCACAGGTGCGCAGAAGATCTTGAAAAATGATGAGCATACTTTCAGGCTCGGAAAGACGGCGACTCTTTTCAGAATCAAATGGCAGCCGGTAGTCTTGTCATTTTCACTAAGCTCGAAAGAGTTGAAAGGTGGAAAAGATCCCCTAGTTGCCATACGAAATCGATTAGAAGACCTAGACATCAAAGTCGTCTTGCCGTACATCATCGAGAAAACAACCCATGTTGTTTCCAGCAAACGAAATACCGCCAAAGGTCTTCAGGCCCTGATTAATGCCAAATACATAGTTTCGAATTCTTTCGTTGACGCCCTTGTCTATGTCACCACGCCGGGAGATCTGGATGAGCCAGAGTCTCTCTCCCCACTAGAAGAGGACTTCGATGGCAGCTGGCCGGACGCCTTGCAACATGTACCACCAAAGGGTCATGAACCGAACGAGCGTCCAGTAGAGTTTTTCGCTCCGGAGAAACTACGTGGCAACGTTTTTGAGGGTTATACATTCGTCTTTTGTGACCAAACACAGTTCGAGTCACTGCAAGCTCCCATCACCAATGGAGGGGGAAAGGCACTACAGTTCGAACTCAGCCCAGGCAAAACATCCGTGGACGAGCTTGTGCGCTACGTCAAAAACGTCGCTGGCGAGAAAGGCGTCGGCGAATTCGAAGATGGAAGCGAAGGAAAAGGGGTTGTTGTTGTCAAATTTAGAAGCAAAGATTTTCCAGACTGGGCCGCAGAGCTCTGTACACAGGTGGCTCTGGCCCTCGACCAACGACTAATAGAACAGAATGAATTCATGGATGCTATATTGACAAACGATGCTAGTGTACTTAGGAGGCCGTTACTCGAGGAAGATGAAGAAGGTAAGTAAAGTCGATTGGATCTAATAATGCCAGCACTTTCACTATGGCGACTGACTACTGCGCTGGATGAGTCATAGTTTCCAGCACCAGTCGAGCCGCAATTCAATCACAGAATGCCGCACCACTAGTGGAGGCCGCTGAGCCAGCGACCTCGCAGGCTGCGCCGAGACGGGCGCGACTTCGAGGGACTGCTGTAAGCCGCTTCAAGGGGTTCGATGATGAATTTGACGATGCGCCAGCTCCTCCCCGGACGCAGAATGAAGTAGTCGAGTCGCAGATGAGCAGCCTGCCCAGTGGTCGAAGGTCCCAAAGACACGCGGTAAGTAGCTGGATTTGTTGAAGAACTTGTCGAGGAACTAATTGTTGGCAGTTTTCCGCCTCTTTCGTGGACTCCCAAATGGACGTAGACTCATACGCTCCTGAAAACGCTAACACAGAAACCCAAAACCTCAAGAAGAGATCCGCAGCGGAAATGGATGAAGAGGACGAAAAGGACCTTGTAGATCAGCTTTTACCCGCAGCAGCAGCCATGAAGCGTCGCAGAATTGAAGAAGAGGAAGAAGCGGTGCGGACTGGAAGATCTACTCAGCGGTCGTTCGGCCACATACAAGAGGAAGCTGAAGTGGAGAAGCCGAGGAAGCCCAAGAAGGAAGTAAACATCAAAGAAGTAGTCCGGCAGCGACGTGAAGCAGAAGAGGATGCCGTAAGACGAGAAGAAGCGGGTCTCAGAGACGACATGGATGGTCTCGATGTGGAAGGAATGAGGAATCTCGCCGTCGTGGAAGAAATGGAGCTTCCCGAACGCGCAGTGCGACCACAACGAAAACGAGTCAACGACACCGGCAGTCGATGGGACGAGTGCTGGAATGGCCGGAAAAACTTCAAGAAATTCCGCCGACAAGGGGAAGGCACGCAAGCGCGACGCGGCCAGAGCGTCATCGTCCCGCTCGAAGAAGTCAAGAAGAAAGATTTCGGTATCGGCGAGGACTATTGGCTCGACAGCGACAAGTCGAAGAAGAGGCGGAAAGCCAAGGACCGTGCTTCGCAGTCGCAGAGCCAGCCTTTTGCCACCGCGCGCGAGGAAGAAGTTACGGATCTTGGAGGTGAAGATACCTTGGGAGATGTTGATATCGAAACCCCCGCGCAGAGTACGAATCGCTCTCAGCTTGCAAGCGGGAAGAGGCCGGCACCGGATCGTGCTGGAAGGGGTCCTGCGGCTAAGAAGCAGAAGACCTTTGCTGTTAGGGAAGAGGATAGCGAGAGCGAGGATGAGCTGCAATTCAGGTTCAAGAAGAGGCGGTAGAATTTTGGTTCTTAATTATAGAGCATATAGCTTCTTTGGCCTGGGCATATATTTAGCTTCTAACATATCCAGCACACCAACACCTCACTGCCCCATCTCCTCCCTCACCCTTATAAGTATACAAACCCTCGCCCTCTACCATCTCAGCCCTTTCCCCTAGTCCTCCATCGCCCTCTCCCCCATGGCCTCCACCGCCCTCTCCAACTCCCGTATCCTCCCACCAACCCTCCTACTCACTTCCTTCCCCACTTCTCCCGCCGACTCCGCCGTCGCCTTCTCAAACGCTTCTTTCAGCTTTGCCAATTCTTCGTTTGCGGCAGCGCGGTCGTCGGCCGCGTAGACCGTTTTCTTGTCGGTTTCGTCGGAGGCGATTTCGAACTTTGGGATTCTGTTAGGATGGATAGGGGGAGAAGGCTGGGGGTGAGAGGATGTTTTTTTTGGGGAGGGGTTGAGATACTTCGTCTTTTGCGGTTGCGTACCTAGCACCAAGTCAGTACCCTGATCACTAGTTAGATGCAAAAAGAGTTACACACAGTTCCTGTATCTCATCCAGTATCTCGTCCGCATTCGTCTTACCCGCGTAGTTGCACCATGCTCCGCTGGTGAACGAGCGGGGCGCCGCAATTGGAACGGACGATTGAGAGCATTTCGGGTATAGATGGGGATATCTCCGAGTGGGACACCGGATGGCGAGCGCGCGAGCGCAAAGAACGGTTGTTCTGATTATCATTATGTGAGGATTGGAAGATTCAGCGGCGTGCTGGGATGACGATGACGCAGTGGAAGGACGGCAGAAAATATTGACCGCCTGCGCTTAGGTGACAGCCGCAGGGTACCTGCATATCGAAAGACCACTTCTCCTCTCCCCTCCCACAAACCCTCCTCTCCAAGTTCCCTAATCTTCTAAACCCCCCTTTCCCCGCCAAACCCATTCAGAATGTACCTCCCCACCCTTGCCTTCCTCTCCCTCCTCGCCACCCCCCTCCTGGCCACCGAAGTCACAACCGAGTATACAAAAACCGTCGACTGCACGCGCAAAACGACCCGCGGTGACCAAATCTCCGTGCACTACCGCGGCACGCTCGCGTCCGACGGCAGCGAGTTCGACAGCAGCTACAGCCGCAGCCAGCCGCTGACGTTCACGGTGGGGCAGGGGCAGGTGATTAAGGGCTGGGATGAGGGGCTGTTGGATATGTGTATTGGAGATCAGAGGAAGTTGACGATTCCGCCCGAGTTTGGGTATGGGGATCGGGCGATGGGGGGGAAGATTCCGGGGGGGAGTACGTTGGGTGGGTTTTTTCTTTCTTTTTTGGTTTTGTTCTTTTTGATGGGTGAAGGGATCGGGATGGCATTAGGAATGGAATGGTGGGCTAATGTGTGTGTAGTTTTTGAGACGGAGTTGATGGATATCGAGGGGGTGGACAAGAGTGAGTTATAGGGTCTTCGTGGAAGGTGGATGTTCTGGGTGGATGTGTGCTTAGTATCTGGAAGGAAGCTTATATCGGTGAAGGCAAGTGCCAGGGATAAAATAAACGCAGACATGTTCCCGAAGATCTCCCTCTCTCCATGTGCTTCCTAAGCTATTTTATCCTTCCCCGCGAAACAAAATCTATGATGCCTTACTTGCATTACCTCAAACCTACGTTCCTTCACTCTTATCTACCGACTGAAAAACCTGTCCCTATAAAGAATCCTGCGTCCTCAATGGGACTCAAAGCCCGCAGTCGAAAACATTACTTTGCCATCACATATTTTCGGCGAATTGATCTATGCTCTTACGGTGTTTAAATCTCAACCAAGTCCGACAGTTATCAAACATCATAGCGCAAACACCAGCTGCTCGCTCAACTAGTCGTGTCTTTTCATCTTCGAGGGATAAACCATCATGAGCGGCTGAGCGGTTTTCGCAATGAATCTGAATCTGCAGTAACTTTTCCTATGAAGAATAGAAGTGTACCGTTGTGAAACGAAAGTATTCTTTTTAGTCTGAATGATTGTTGAAGAATATCGATACACTGTGTGATGATATCAGGACCAAAAGCTTTCCAAAGTATTACTGATTTTAAAACGATTGTAGTAGATAGTTGTACCGACGGTTGGACTAGTAGAAGAGGCATTATTGGTTTGAAGTATGACGTTTGTTTAATAGTGATGTTTGACACTTCCTAACGTCGTCAAAAAATCAGATAGAAAATTTAAAAGAGTTCGAACGATTTTCTCGCGAGAAATATATTCAGAAAGCACATGTCCTTTAGAACTTCTCGCAGGTCGTTTCCATGAACCGACGTGGTTGCTGTGCAAATGAGGAAAGGAATTTACGATTGTGGCAAGATACTTGATGCGTCGAACTTGTTTGCTTCATATAGTCTCTTGTATCTATACACTCCACACTACTAATCCATCTCCTCCAACCCTCCCTCCCCTTCCTTCCCCACCTCATTCTCCCCCACCAAAACCCCAACCAAACACTCCCCCAACATCCCCTCCCAATTAACCCACGGATGCACCTCGAAAAACAACCTCTCTGCATCCCTTTCCCTCCCGGCCCCTTTCATCAACTCGCTCTCCCCACCCGGATGAAACTTCATATACGGTGTGAGATTATACACTTTCCCTTGCCACACGCCCCAAGCATCTTTTCCTCTTCGCCCGTTGTGGTATTTGAGTAGAGAGGGTGGTACGCGGATGAGGTGCGGAGGGACGGAGGCGCCGCGGAGGTAGGTGGGGGTGGGAGGGTATTTGATGAGGTGGGCCCAGTCGAGCGGTGAGTGGCCCGGGGAAAGGAGAACTTTCTTTGAGGGACGGGAGGAGGGAGAGAGGGTGGAGGTTGAGGGGGCGAGGGAGGACGGAGTGGAGGCGAGGGATCGGGATGGAGGGCCGCGGAGGTTTGAGGCTGCTGAGGGAGGCGGGCGGAGGGTTGATGATGGTTTGAGCGGGGCCTTGAGGGTGGAAATGGTGGATGGTGGTCGCGAGGGCGGTGGCATGAGTGTTTGGGAGGCCGTTGCGGGTTTTCGTTTGGAGTTTGGGTTTGGGCGAGCGGGTGGAGGCATGAGAAGCCGACTAGATTGCTGCTTTTGCTGTGGTAGAGATGCAGCTATATTCTCCATAGCCGTCTCTCTTTTTTCGGGAATAGCGTGTCCTTCTATGTTGGCGCTTTCATCCTCGTCAAGGGTGAAAGACGGTATCGGATCTCCATCCGTCGTCCGAGCCTGTGCTTTCGGGGTTGTTTGCGGGGATGCGTTGTTTTCCTCCACATCGATACGGTTGGCAGCGGGTCTAGATAATAAGCCATGCTTCTCTGTTACGGCTTCTCCTGCATGTTTTGCATCTTTATCTCGGTCTTGTGGATTTCCAGATTGATCTTTAGTCCCTTGTTTTGGATCCTCACGACCAAGCAGACGTCTCACCAGAAGATCACGCTTGTAGACAAATAGGGACAATGAAGCAGCAATTACTCCAAGCGCAAGATATCCCATCGCCCGGTGCGTGTCTGACGGCTCGAGCCATTTGAACTATGTTAACATCGGTAAGGATCTCGCCTCGTGGAGCGCTGTGCGGGCCGACCCTCTTAAGGCTATCCGAGGGATCCGTGCTGGTAGTGATACTTTACTGGCTGTCAGCCGCTTTTGATGATTTCTTTCCGGTTTACAGTCCACCCATTCCAGGAAATGCATCTCTACAGCGCCTGCGGACAGACAACGGGTATGGTTTGTGAGGAGAGATCAGAATATCCATTTATCACCACTTATTATTGATCTTTAAACAATATAGCTGCCGAACCTGTCAAACAGAAGCTAATTGCGACTCTACCTTCATACACTCCTAGACATTACCATCTGCAATGGGTTGCAGTATGGTCTTATGCATGGCCCTATTATACTTGATTGACTTATGAAGATTTGTTGACGCAGTGGCTTTTTGCTCGAGTCAATGAAGATCTTGACTATTATTGAGGGGGTTCTCCAGATTTCTCAATGCTTCATTACTGACGAGAAGCACAACGAGCAAAAGCTTGCTTTTCATCTGTTATGGTCTTCTACCACTTTTACTTGCTCGGCTCAAAGATTGCTTCCGCTACGATCAATCTTCTTCTAACGATATTCCATGCGATCCTGATGCCAATATTGGTGTTTCCTTACTTGGCTTGTCCTCGCCTCGATTATTGCGAAATCTTGTTCCTAGGTCAGCTCTTATTGCGCGAGTGAGTTGATTTGCAAGACCAATCTGTTATATACCAATGGTCAAGAGACACAGACGAGGGTGGTCGGAACGTGCACGGATGAACCTTTGAAGACACTGCATGCCCTTACGCTCTAAGACAGTCTCTTCGTCCAAGTCCCAGGTTTTACATATCAGAAATTATCGAGAACGGAAGTTGATCTGCATCCTCTGAGACTTGGGGCATTCTTCCTTAAACTTCGACCACTTTAATTATGAGAATGTCACACTTTGTATATATAAAACTGTCTGTTCATTTCCCGACAACCAGACTTGCTGCGACCAAGGGCAAGGAAAGGCAGAAATCAATGTCCACAATGATGCCGTGATCCCAAGTGCATCGGCCCAGTTGAGCTCTTATTATACGCTTGCTGGACATTCCATTGCAGCTTCCCCAATTGGAGGATTCTCAGAGACCTCAACTGGCGGATCAACATCTTCAGCCGGAGCATCAACAACTGGAATATTTTCAACTGAAATCTCTCCAACTGGAGTATCTTCAATTGGAGTATCTACCCGAACCACCTCTGCAACGGGAGCGTCAGCGACGAAAGTGACAGATAGGTCACCTAGCATAAGTCGTGACGACAAATTAGATTGGGTGTGTGCATAGGCATTGGCGCCGCTATCTTGATATCAACCGTGTTCTTCTTCTGCAGGCGTCATAGAAAGTATGCTAAAAGCGAGCACACAACACCGATTGAGGGTACAACCCCCAAACCAATGACCGCGAGTGTCAAGGTAGGCGAACTACACGGCGAGTCGATGAAGCCAGAGCTGGACTCTGCTTATGGTGTACACGAGCTGCGAAGTTATGCAATCCCTTGCCAAGTTGTGCATACAGTATAAGGAATATGCTACATGATGTTCAGAACAAGGATGTATGAGAAACCATTGTAGTCCAGTTCCACAGGAAGTAATAAATCGTACAACATGAACTGTAGAGCAGCCTCTCTTGAGATATTCTTCACTGATGTGGTAGGAGAGCAGCCTCTCTTGAGACATTCTTCTTCACTGATGTGGTAGGAGATGCTTATCGCAATTAGAGCGAGGAGTATAATAATTTGAAATTTGGGAAGAATTCTAGGAATGCGCATGACGGTCAAGCGTACGAAAAGGTATTGTTTGACGGGTCTCACAATGACTTGATAATCCGAATGCCTGGAGAAGCATTTGCATGATCGATTGCTTTGTTTTGTTCACGAGTTTGTACTTAACACATGAACTCGAACACTGAAAATTGAAACCTTCCAATCTAACATAGATCGCGTTGATGACTCGTGAGCAGCCTGCGCGGGCATCGTGTTTCTTACAGCTCTGTCTCACCACTGGATTATGCCTGCCTCTCCAAGCTAGTTTACTCAGTCACTCACTACCTTACGGTTTTCTTGGCAGAGAAGATGCGAATACGAGTCTCGCCGTCGCTGACAGGCAGCTCAGGAAGTCAAAGCAGATTCATTCTTGGACGTTGCGCACAATCTCGTACTTCGTACCGCGTTATGTAGTTGGTATGTAAGACTATCACCTTGTACGATTCCTGTTGGATTTGGTTCAATTAGAATCATATCTTATGGCAAGCATCTCTTACATGGAAGCCATGTCTTATGGCTGAATGGCACTAAGAATCAAGGTGTCGAAATAAAGAAATCAATAGAATAGCTAAATAAAGGTAAGATCCCGATCTAATTGCTTGGACCTTGACTCGGTACGGTACCTTGATCAATTAAAAAAATTAACTGCACGGAACGTATACAGAGAGCATGCCAAGCGTCCAGCCCTGAGTAGAATAAGTAAATTCGACACAGTAATGCAGCCACCAATGCGGTCACCCAATCACAAACTCGCGTTGCCGAGACCCTCATCTCCAAGTCAACGACGAGGGCGAGAAAAGCAAAAGGGCCCCCTTAGCCAGCAGCGACAACACTTATGCGGCCTGTCAGGCTGTCACAATCATCATGCTGATTGGTACGACTTGACCAATGGGATTATGGGCCATTGGGGGCGTCCGAACTAATCCCCCATTGAGCGTGACTGCTTGTCTAGAACTTGACAACTTCGCAAGTCTAAGCGCGTGGCCGTCGAGCTGAACGGCAGCCTCTTCAATTGTCGAGTCACTACGGTACTGCCCATGTCTCGCATACCGAGTACAAGAGGGGGGCTTACTGCCATTGAATCGTTGTCAATTGTTAAGCGTTGTACGGAATACTCCTTTCTGCTTTTCTCTCGAATCCCATATTAGATTCCTAGGTAGAACTATTCCTTTCTATCGCAGCAATGGCATTACAAATCTACACTCGCGACAAGACTTCCCCTCGAGGCTTCTCATGGATCTGGTTCATCCGCCTATTCCAGATTGTCATCTCTATTGTTGTTCTGGGAATCACCGCTGCAGGTGTGACGAGTTTCCATAACCTTGGCTGCAGCGCTCCCTCCAAGCTCAATTTCAATCTTGCCGTCGTACGGTTTTTCCTGACCCCCACCTACCATCTCTGTAACTCACAGTGTCTAGTCGGTCATCGCCCTCCTTGGTTTATTATACTTCTTTTTTGCCACGGGCCCACGAGAAATTCTCAGAATCCTCCCGTGGTTCGTCTGGGGACAAATCTTCCTTGACGGACTGCTCCTCGTATTCTGGCTCGCAGCCTCGGCGACTTCCAGCTACAACTGCTCCGACATCTGCAATGCGTGCGGCTTTGGCTATGGCGAACTCTGGTTCGACAACCTCCTCTGCTCATGCGATGTAATTCTATACAAGCGAGACACATCTCCTGCCCCCAAGGGACTCGCGCGATCGCTCGAACCCAGACTTGTTTCGGCCCATTATGGAGGTTCTTCCATCGGCGCGAAGGTTGGCCTTGATGCTATAATGACGTGCGTACAATAACGTCCTAATCTCACTTCCTTTCATTACATACCTAATCCCTTTCCCCATACGGAAATTTCTCCTAGATTTTTAAGTTATTCATTCTTTACCCTTCCCTACCTTCTACCAAAAGATCATCTATCCGACCTACAGACCTCTAACCCCACCAACTCCACATTCACACCATCCCAGAGGGCCCCCGAACGCTAACACTGCCCTAGCATTCTCTTCGCCGTAACCCTAGCCTCCACCATCTTCTGGTTCATCCGCACCCGCAACAACTCCACCGCAACGACCAGCCACCCCAACACAAACACCCACGTCGAATCTGGCGTCCCTCTCGGTACCACCCAGCCCAAGCAAGACACCTATACCCAGCAACAACCTACCTACGCCCCTGCAGCAGCCGTGCAGCCACAGCCAATATATGGTGGTCCGGAAATGCAGTCGCAGCCGGCATATGGACAGCCAGCGCCAGAGTATCCGGTGCATGTGGGACCGGCGCATTGAGAATTGATTTTGTTGAAACACTGGGATATGAGTGACTCAAGTTACGATGCGATTACCCCGACTACTGTTCATGAACTCAGCGCTGAGCCCAATTTTTACTTATGTCATCCATCACGTTAATGAAAGTACTGTGCTGTGTAATTCCGCTCATGTGATACCGTTATGTAAGATGCTAGGGCTAATTGAATGAAATCTGCTTTTCCACAACATCTAACTTTCTGAATATGAACTCCCGTGATCTACCCAGTTACAACAAGCATGTCGATTTTTCGTTCAGCAAGAATTTCCCGAAAACCCAAGTCCTCAAACTCATCAATGCCTTCTCCCAAAAATCCCCCTTGTTCCAAACCCCCATGAAAATCGAAACTTCACTCCCTACCTCGACATGCTTTGAAGTATCAATCTACGGAACGAATCCCAGAAATCAGCCACACCTTATCCTACCTACCTTACCTACCTACCTACCTGCCTCCAACATAAAAAACTCCACAGCCGTCAATGAACACAAGCAACGAATCACCGACCATGAAACCCGGAGAGAGAGAGAGAGAGAGAGAGAGCATAAACATCATAAACATCACAAACACCGTCGGACCTACAGTACTCCACTCGCTACGACCGCTTGCGAATGAGCGTACTGCTATTGCAGAAACGCTCCTGGAGTTTGGGAAGCGGTACAGTACGTCGATTTCGGAGACCCCAAGAGACTTCGAAGCATGAAGCGGAATCTGAGTGATGGGTTTGCAGCGGGCCTTTGTGATTGTCGTTGATGGTTCTGTGGTGCTATTATGGAGCCGCGCACGCATAGAATTTTGGTTGTCGAATATCTTGGCTGGGTTCGATACTGATGGCCTGTCTGCATGTTTGTCATCTGACGGGTAGCTCAACTTTGGAGGACATTTACGGCCTTGAACGTTGAAGGCGGTCTTGTCGATTAGGTCCGACGAGATGTAGTTGTGGGTTTTTTGGTTGTGACGGGAACATCCTCTCCTTCTATTTCTTTCCAATTCCTTTTTCTTTTGTTTTCTGTTCGTTCTTGAAATCCAAGCTGGCTCGAGGACATGGCTCGTATGTCAAGTCAGTGTCAGCGGGCCTCAGCATGGTACAGAAAGCCTTGAGGGAAAAAAAAGGTTCGATGAGCTTGGTCTTCCGCTATTTCTTGTCCGTTCTTATATACAGCCTTCCTTCGGCACCAATTTTGTGGAATCTTTTTTCCCTCCCCGTCGCAAGGGAGCCTTCTGTAGCTCTTTTTCTATGGCGTTTCACAAATTGTGCTATACTCTTATTTTACTTCACATCTACGGGGAAGTCGTATTTCTTGCTCAGTCACCACACCTTCCACTATAATATATTCGCTATGACCCAATCCCTTTACCTGATTTTACGTCCATTTTTCATTTCCCAATAAGATGCCTGTCACTCGTATTAAAACGGTTTATCCAACAAGAAATCTTCGACAAGCAAAAACGGTTGACGAAGACGAAAGAGCTATAATCGCTAGATAACGGATTATAAACATATCATTCTGTGGAAGTGCGGTCTTTTTTTTCTATCCATTTTCTCACCAAGGAAAACTGCTAAACCACTGTTAGCACAATTTTAAAAACGTTGCTACTTGACGTGCCTGTAATAACTACCTACTTTCCGCCTCGCATCGTCCAGAGCGTAGCATAAACCTCCGTCGTGGCCCTCGAGAATCCCCGGGCCCAATATCAAGCTATAAAATATACGGAATATCCCCCAACACAACCTGAGCTTCTCGGATATCTCCTGCCACTCCAACACATTCCCGATCAGTCAACGCCTCCTTAAGTCGAATTCCAGTATTTCGTAACACCAATATTTTCCCCCGTCACCTTTTTTAAACCCAACACAGGCTTTCACCCTGGGTTACAAGAGCTTTTCACAGCACCCAACTTTTCTTCCTTCTTACAACATCTCGAAAAGACTTGAACCAAGATCCACATTGCTTCTCCACATACGACTATTGCTTCCTCTACTTACAATCACGGCTTACACATATCTTGTTCATCCAACATCTCTTAGAGGCTCGAGTCAAGATCCATACTGCTTCTCCACGTATCATCGATACTCCCAGATAGCTTTGTGTTCCAAGGTCGTCAAGAGACTCAAAGCAAGACCCTCGTTGCTTCTCCACATCCCATCACGGCTTCACACACACTCTTCTACCAATATCATCAAAGGATCCGAACCAAGACATACACTGCTTCTCCACATACCATCACCGCTTCACACACCCTTTTACTCGAGCATCGTCCCGAGACTCCAACCAAGATCCACATTGATTTCCCACATACAATCACGCCACTTACACACACCTTCTTCTTCCAACATCTCTAAGAGACTCGAACCAAGACCTACACTACTTCCCCACATACGCTCACTACTCTCACACCTTGTATCAAGATACTTATTGTCAAGACACCTTTTCTGAAAACCAGCTTTTATCGACAGCAACTCGCTGTGCAAGCACTGTCTTGATTTATCGTTCTCCGTTGTCAAGTCACACCGTACGATATGGGTTACATGAGAAGAGGAGAAGGCGCCGACCTGAAGCAGAAGCAAAAGACTGCACTTGAAGAGATCCGCCAACGCCAGAAAGAGAAGGCAGATAAGGCCGTGGCCAAGAAGAATGGGACAACTGTCAAGGTATTGCTTCATCACGTAAGATCTATATAGTCACTAAGCAAGCACAGATCGATGTACACAGAGATGAGAAGAGTGCATCCCCAGAGGACAGTGACAAGTCAACTGGAGATGCAACACAACACATGACGACGTCCGATATTTTCAAATTGAGACCGGCAAAGAGACCCATAGGCGACGTCGAAGATGGTGAGATACCGGCGGCCAAACAGGCGAAGGTACAACATTCCGCAAGCAAAGTAGAGCTCGATATAATCAACATAAGCTAACGGGAAACTCACATAGATTGGCGCCTTCAGCGACAGGGCGCTAAGGCCAAGGACTACTAGGACTCAGGTTCCTACAAAACCCTCACATAAAGGGACGAAAAGGCCTACGGCCGGTCAAAAGGCCGCTCCATATAAGGGGCCTGCCAGACCGCCTGTAGACCGAAAGCCGGCTCCCTACGAAAGGATTGCCAGCCCACCTGTAGGCCCACAGACGGCTCCTAATAAGGGGACTGCCAGGCCATCTGTAGGCCCACAGAAGATTACGCAATTGGGGCCTACTAGCCCAAGTATAGACCCAAAGAAGCCATCAGCTACGTTAACCGGAAGACCATCGATGCGGACAGGGTCTGTCAAAAGCATTGGATCTGCGAAGCCAGGGCAGGACTCAGAGGTCCTCGGTCCTGGTAAATCTTTGAAGAGAAAGGCGGAAGAAGAGCCCGCTGGAGCACCAGACAGCAAAGCGCGGAAGGTACGATAACACCTCTTTTGAAGTATGATTAAACAAAAACTGAACAAGTTGTGCAGACTAGTCCGAGCGCACTAAATGCACCTACTAAGATGCCTAGGAAGCCGGCTGACCAGAAACCGTCAGAACACGAGTCAGAAGGTGCGGAACCCTCCGATAAGAATACTTCAGGGGAGGAAAATACCCTAAAGGACAATCCTCGAGAGGAGAACGGGGAAAAGAAGCAAGCGTCTGACAGCGAATCGGACGACAAGCCATTATGCAAGAAAAGAAAGGCAGAGGAAGATGCTGGGGGCCAGACAAAGAAGAATAAGTCTGGACAGGGGCTCAAACAGGCCACGAGGCCTGGAACAGGTCCCAATTTCACCGAAGCGCCACAGAAGCCAGCTGCTCCGATCGGCTTGGACAACTTTGGCCTTGCTTGCTTCGCAAATGCGGTAGTGCAATGTCTCGACGGCATACCTGAGCTAGTCGATTTCTATCGTACCAAGGCCAAGGACACGGTGAAGACGGAGCCCAACTGTATCCTCACTGAGGCTGAGAGGAAGCAGTTTCACAGGACAAGACACAGGCGAATGCTTGCATCCAAAAAACTTGTTAGAGATGCGTTCAACAAGGTCAAGGACTCTGTGTAAGTGAGTCTCAATGCCATGAGGCCCACGGCTAATCGAATGATAGCCAGGTCCAAGCGTATCTCGGTGAGCTCTTCGAGCGTATGCATACTGCTGCCTCATCTGAGTCGTCTGTTTCGCCTTTTGCTTTCTTACAAGCATTGGGTGTTCTCGTGAAAGACGGCGATGGAAGGCCCCTAGATGGGGAGATGCAGACAGATGCGGATGAATTCTACAATAGCTTACTTCACCGCCTTGAAACAGAGGAGATGAATAGCCGAGATTCATATAAGGAACCAACAGTAGTGCAGAATCTCCTCGGTTGCGCAACCGCGTATATAGTAAGTAATTCCAGAGGTTGGGAGCTCTTCCTCGTGCTCACTGCCTTCAAGTTTAGCTGTTCTCTCTGTGGTCACAAATGCATGAGTGTCCCGGACTCTGCCTTGTCTGTTATTATCGACATTCCTCAAGGCGCTAAAGCGACTACTTTGTCGCAATGCCTTGACGCCTTCGTCAAAGGCGAAGTCATGGAAGACTACAAGTGCGAAAGCTGCGAGAAGACGGGTGGTGTCACAAGATCCAGTCGTGTACAGCACTTAGCGGAGTATGCGGTGATCAAACTGACCCGTGCGGCCGAGCGGGACGGGTTGAAGGCAAAGATTTCCACGAGCGTACCAATCCCAACAAGTGAGTTGGACTTAGCGCCGTGGTTTGCCTACCCAGACACTGGGAACGGACACCGCTACGAGGTTTTTGGGGTGGTAGAACACATTGGCAACTCGTAGGCTCAACCCTGCAATCCTAGCTTTGCACTTCTCGATGACTGACGGAGAGATGTAGATTAAAGAGTGGCCATTGGTTGGCATGCAGAAAGATTGACGGAGAGTGGTGGCGCTGCAGCGACAACAATGTTTCGTGCCTAACGTCAGAAGAAGACATGGCCAAGAATCAGCTGGGATGCCTCTTCTTCCTCAAGAAAGTGGGATAGGCTGACCGGCTTCGACCGCAGTGAATAGTGATTTTTGGCGTTAATATACAGCTCCCCTGGGCTTTGTCTTTTCATTATGACAGCAGTTTGCTACTTGGGAGCCTCGCCGCTTACCATCTCAACAGTATCTTATTTTGACTAATCCTTGTGCACGTCCTGGCTGGGTTGTTTGAAGGGAAGAGGGTGGGGCGGACTGCTTCTGAGGAGATGGCGAGTGAAAGTGGAGATATGAAGGACCTGATGGAGGTGTAACCTGCCAGTTTGAAGAACGAGTTGACGATTTACAAGAAAACATCGAAGGGTATCCTAGCTGCTGGGGCGTTTCACGAACAAATGCGACCTCGAAGGCAATTCGAGCAACAGATCCAGCCGAGTCAAGGATGATAAGCCAGGAGGATGAGGATGCGACATCCAATGGACGAAAGTGTCAAGAACTAGAAGAATACAGGCTTTGCTCGGGCAAAGGACAATAACCTTTTCATTGTATAAGTTTGTTCCGCATATCATAGCATTGTGATTTTTGGGGGTTGGAGGGGTACCTTAGCGCTTGAGTATTTGTATAATATTATGGAATTAGCGTGTGCAGAAAGCTATGGATTCCTTGGCATCGCAATTGTCGCCCCCCCCCAAATTTACTATTGAATTCAGACATTCTTGATATTCTCGCTACCTTCAACGCTTTCGCATTAGAAAAATCAATCAAACAGGTAAATATGAAGCTATTCAAACGGTTCACAGTGCTAACATCCTTTTAGCTATGACAGGTCCACTGGCTCCGGCCCTTCGCTCGAAGATACTACGTCTCCTGCTTTTACATTGAAGCCCCTCCGTCATCGTCGAAGAGATTCACTGTCATCGTAACACCGTTTATACTATGCAAGAGAATCTCTTCATGTATGGCTCTTCCTTTAGACCTCAGTTTCGTCCGAAGAGCGTCTCCCGAAAGATCTTTCCAGCCGCTGAAGACTTCCTAATTACATATCTGAAGCAACAGTCATGAGTCATGCAGAAAGAGATGATGTGGTTTCTATGAGAGAAGTGAGATATACATGTTCATAGATTCACGATATTCAGAATTCTGAAGAAGAGACACTGAAGTGAAAAGAGAGAACAGCGTGTCGACATCAGACAGAATGATGAGCTGCGATTAAACTGAATTGTCGATCTGTTGCAGCTGACGGCTGAACAGCTTGTCTTCGTCGATGCGACTCTGTTCAACGAGACTACGAAGTGACGTCATCAAGCCTATGCATCAGTTGGTGAGTCAGCTCGCTATCAAGTCTCTAGAAAGAGAGAGCATTCCTGAAGCGTTCTTTCGACGTATACGATCGATGACTATCTACTCTGTATCGATATTCGTGAAGGCTGATTCAACGACGAGGCTTTCTTTCGATGACTAGCAGATGAACTGCTATCTCTATGCAGTTTCTTTTCGGCTTCGAGGATTGTAATCATCATGAATAACGCGATCATTCATTGCAATCGTCGAATAGAAGAACTCATCATCTCATACGGATGTGAGATGCGTTATCTGCCTTCATATTCGTCGAATTTCAATCTCATTGAGCTCAGTTTTAGTGTTTTGAAGGTCTGAGTCAGAAGGTTTCTTCGATCTTGATGAGATGCTTGAGGGAATGAGTGAATCCTCTAGAGGTAGGTTCTGACTTCGGCGTGACGACGGCATGATGGCTTCGGGGGTCGGAAGGGGGCTGGCTTCGAGGGTCGGAAGGGGGCTGGCTTCGGGGGTCGAAGGGGGGCTACAAGGATGTCAGCACTGTGAAACGTTTGACCAGCTTCATATTTACCTGTTTGATTGATTTTTCTAATGCGAAAGCGTTGAAGGTTTGAGAATGTCAAGAATGTCTGGATTCAATAGTAAATTTGAGGGGGGCGCGACAATTGCGATGCCAAGGAATCCATAGCTTTCTGCACACGCTAAAATCACGTGAAACCGTGATACACCACTTTCACGTCGCGTCTCCTATCATTGAACTAATCCATTTTGTACTTTGAACATCATCAACCCTTAGACCTAATGCATTCATGGACCCTATCCTCGAGGGTCTCAATGCGGCGCAGTACACGGCGGTTACTTCACCCTCTACGGTACTGCAGATACTTGCACCTCCGGGCTCTGGCAAGACCAAAACATTGGCGTCGCGTGTTGCCTATCTACTCTCCCACCACGGCTACAAGCCGTGGAATATACTATGCCTTACGTTCACAATTAAGAGTGCGCGGGAGATGAAGGAGAGAGTTGCGAAACTAATTGGCGATGGCATGGAGGCAAGACTAATCCTGGGCACTTTCCACTCGGTTTGTCGACGATACCTCGTTTCCTATGGCCACCTCATTGGCATTCGCAAAGGGTTTGGCATTGCAGACAGCTCTGATACAGCAAGCATTATCAAAAGGATAATAAAACGATTGAATCTCAACATTGAGCCTAGGAAAGCTCAATCACGAATATCCTGTTCGAAGTCGCGGGGCATCGGTCATGCAGAATTAGCCCAACAAGAGGCGAAGAAGAAAAATGTGGACCATGAGGAATTCGCACGAGTCTTTGAAGCATATGAGGACCAATTAGAGAAGTCGAATCTTCTCGACTACGACGACCTTCTTTTGCGGTGTGTTGACCTTCTCCGGCAACACCCAACGTGCGTTTCGAACGTAGAAGTGGTATTGATTGACGAGTTCCAAGACACCAACCTAGTTCAGTTTGATTTAATGAGGCTTTTCGCAGCCAAGAAAAAAAGTGTCACAACCGTTGGCGATCCAGATCAGAGTATCTATGGATGGCGTTCAGCAGATATCAAAAACCTAAAGAGAATGCAAAAACAATATCCAGACACATTGGTCATAAACCTTGAAGACAATTATCGATCCTCCGGCGCAATAATACTCGCAGCCCGGGAAGTCATAGAGCAGGACGAGTCTCGGGTTTCGCGGCCCCTGTTGCCTACCCATTGTCCTGGTACGGTTCCTGTCCTCCGAAGATTACTATCGGCAGAGACCGAGGCGTCGTGGATTATCTCGGAGATTGTAAGATCAATTGGTATGAGTGGCGGTCTGCTTGCGTACTCTGACTTTGCTATACTTCTTCGGTCTGCATCGCTCTCACGAACCATAGAATCAGCGATGGGAAAGGCTGGCCTTCCATACCGTATGGTAGGTGGTCAGAGGTTCTTTGATCGGATTGAGATTAAAATACTTTTGGATTATCTAAGAGTTGTCAGTCAGCCGGAAAACAATGACGCGCTTGTTCGGATAATCAACGTGCCTCCTCGAGGCCTTGGAGCAACAACTGTAAAGGCATTGCTCGAGGAAGCAGAAGCGAAAGGAAGGTCACTTTGGACCCTCGCAAGAGATGCGATCCAAGGACATACAATACCAAAGACCAGAATGTCAAAAACAGCCGAGCAAAGATTAAGCTCCCTTATAAATATCATTCTCACAGCACGGCGGAAGATGTTGGAAACAACGACTCGTTTCTCTCCGGAAGAGCTTCTCAAATATATCATCAAAAAGCTTGACTTGAAAGCATATTTGGAAAAAGCTCATGAGAACGATCATGAAGCTCGATGGGCAAATGTGGAAGAGTTGCTTGCTCAGGCATCAGACAATGCTATAACTGTTGATGAAGAAAGCGTGGATTTTGGGGGCGGCAAAGAGTTGCTACCGCGCATTGAAGGCTTAGAACAGACACAAGGCAATGTGGCGGAAGAGACATTATCAAAGTTCCTAGCTAATGTGGCCCTCGCGACAGAACTGCAGCGAGAAGACGATTTAACAGAGGGGGAGACATCCAACGCTCGTATCATAATCTCCACAATTCACGCAGCCAAAGGGCTTGAATGGCCTGTGGTTTTTATTCCGTCTGCATATGAGGGTTCTTTGCCGCACTCGAGAGCAGAGGATACGAACGAAGAGCGGAGGCTTCTCTATGTGGCGATGACACGAGCACAGGCTCTCCTCTACATGAGTTGCCCTACCAGAAATTCGCAGAGAGGTAAGGACCGCCCAGCTCCTGTTTTCGGGTTCAAGTGCAGTACTTATATATGTCTTAGAGGAAACAACACTCTCACAATTCCTATCCTCCAAAAATGTTTCCAAATATCTTGTCAACAAGGGGCCTACGTTAGATCTCAGCACAGTGGACGATATTGCCAGGATTCTGCGCCGTGATTGCCCCAGGGAGGATTATATACTTGAGTGTTGTCGTACGTTACCAAATACTCACGACAACCTGTGGCCATTAGATGGAACCGAGGATCCAGAGGCGCTGCAGGCGAGATGGAATAGATGGAATGGAGATACTGGCGCCACATCCAAAATACCCATGTCCAAGCGGCGCAAGATCTCACACGAGGCAGACGAAAAGCTGTCCATCAACCACACTCGCTCCAAGGGCATTGCCATCACCAATACCGTCTGCTCTATCGGCAGTACAACAACGATGCAGAACAGCTCGCGCTTCACGCTCCACACAGAAAGTGGCTTCATTTCCGCAGCTGCACAATTACAAGAGGATGAGCAAGAACGTCAAAAGGACCAAGTAACAAAGATAACGTCGAAAGGGAAGAAGGGAAGTTTAATTTCTGCTAAAGTTGGAAGAACGCCAATGGCTGCTCCTGGTGATTGCTTGAAAGCTAGTTATCACCCAAGCAGTCAAGGCAGCCTCATAAACTTCTTTGGTAAGGAAACGAGCGATCGTACGCCGCAAGGCGCTACGACAAAATCGGGAACCGTTGCTGTCTTGGAAATCATCGACCCTATAGAGCACCATGGTGATCGGGAACTGCCTGGACAGGGTACAACTTTGAGAGCGCGAGCAGCAGGACCAATTGAAAATATCCGTGATGCAGCTTCAAGGAGGCCTCTTGCATCTATACCTTCTGCGCTTGGGAACCACAAACTACGACCGACAAATAATATAGGCCGACCTTGCCGTCCCACCACCAACAATGATCAACCTTCCAAACCCTATGTATTCCTCTCGAGCTCACCACCGCCTCTAGAGATTGTGGTCGAAAAAGCAGAAGCAAAAAACGAGGATCAGTTGCATAGCATCGCCATCACCGGTAAAGCACAACTCAACGTGCAAATGGAGAACAAGAACAACCATGTCCGTCCAGCTGCGACATTCCATACGACAAGTGTTGCACAGGTACAGGCTGCGCCAAACATTCACAAGAAGACGCTCGGGGTTCGCAGAAGTATGACAGGCTGGGCGAACCGAGCAAAGAGAGGCTTCTCGGTCTTCAGCAAAGCCGATGATAAAACATAAGGTATAGTATTGACTCTGTGGAATAATGCCTCTCAAGGCTGTACATCCAAGTGGCAGGACACAACCTCCCAATCGATATTCACAGCGAAGAACTGTTCGGGCGGAGCTGGCCAGAAGGTCACCATACTAATAGAGGGCACGACATCACGGATAGGGTGATTTGGATGTTACTCTGACAAAGTGAGGTGGCAAAAAAGGCTGACGATGGATCCGAGGGTCTGATAACGAGTCAATTGGACCGTTTTTGTCATCAACAGAGGTTGGCATGCATAAACGGGAGCAGCACGTCAGGGATGTGAGTTATCAGAATCTTGGTTGGGGGAGTACCGTTGTATTTTCCAATGATCGTCCTGTCTTTTCAAGTGGCAATTCTGCAGAGTTCTCACTTCTGCTGTTCGAGAAGAAGGCAGTGTTTTCTCAGCCTCATATTTTCACTGTGAGTTTGAAGTCTACCGGCTTCAGTCAAAGCACTCAAGCGGCCAGTGTGTTTCTGAACTTGGCTTTTGAAAGAGCTTCTTGACATCTAATGCATTATCGACGTTACTCGTTCTCAATGCTCGGGTTCTTGCAGGGGAAGGGTGTAGCAGGCACACTTGGTCGTTACCCGCATTCTGCAATTCTTGTGTTCAGCATAGAGCTGCGGACATACACGCGGTGGTTCAAGGGATCTTGCCAATCTTTAACGACAGTCTGTCATGCGACGCTTCGAAGAGACGTTTGACAAAACATTAGGTTGAAACAAACGTTGAGTCATGCACCAGTATCGGGCCGGTGGGCTTCAATGACGGTATCAAAATGCTAACCCTCAAATAAAAGCTGTACATGAAGACATTGACCTACAAATATGCCTGCAACTCGCAAACGCTTCTCCCTCAAAGATTCGTAAACTTCTGTGCTGTAAGGTAACTGTTCGCCCTTGAGGTGCCAAGTCGAGGCCTCGAGGGAGCCTTCCCTCGTTACCGAGTACGCCTAGCTGAATTGAGTCTTAGCGCGCACAGCCGACGAGGACTTCAGCTTTCGCTCGTTTCGTCTGTCGTCTTACTCTTTGTTCCACTTTCCACTCAGCAGCCTTGCGCTACAAGCTGGAGAATGGGCAGTGCACTCACGACATACCTCATTGCGCTCGATCTCTCGCCGCGTTAGCCTCACGATTGCTGGCGCTGAAGTGGCTCAACTGAACGTTGTGGCTATGGGGTGGAGTCCAGTTCAAACCCGTGGGGGGTATGAGTCGTCACCTCAAGCGCTGCAGCCTTAGGGAAAAGGAAGATTCCTGGTCTGGTTGTATTCGTATGCCAATTGACGCCGATGACTGGCACAGTTCAGGCTGTAGGAACGTTATCTGCGCCAATCGTCATCCTTTCAACTAATCATAAGCCTCAATTCAGACGCTGCCTGTTGGTGTGCCTTGCATGGCGCAACCCGCAGCGCGATACACGTTCGTCACTGATGAATGTTGAGCATTCTAGGGCCATCTTTTTGAGAGTCAGACTTAACATATGACTCTTACCCCCGACCAAACGGCTGTTCTTTCTCATTCTTTTCAGTGACCGGTTTCAGACGCTAAGGGTTCTGCCTGCGCTAATGCCATATTGGGACCTGTAGCCTTGACAGCCAGGGCATCTGACAAGCCCTGATACTTAGGCAGACATTTGGCAGTGCTCGAAGATATTGCTCATACTCGTATACAGTTGTATACTTAAGGCGTGCAGCTCTCTATTCTTTTCTTTTCTGTATCAGTCCAATCGTCTTATTATCCGTCTATCAAGCATACCATTAAACCAATTCCGCTTTCCATAAACACCTTTCGTCTCTACAGTCATTCAAGCCTAGGATATCTGCAACCACCCACTGTCTTGGTCAAACGTCTCTCAAGACACACCATCATCACCTTTACCCACTCATACCTATTCCAATCACCTAGCCTTTACCATCACATCGATTGGTTCCACTGCGCCTCTACCCTTGTTTCTACGTCTTCAAATTCCCACAACAACACCATCATCCTCAACCACAATGCCTTCCAACAGCTACAACAACAGCTACTCGAACTCTGGCTCGAGGTCAAGCTCTGCATACGCCAAGCCTTTGCCCAAGTCATCATCATACGGTATATCTTCAATGAGTGATCCTTTACAGATTCCTCATCCTAACACTCAGGCAGAATCAAAATACACCAGTGCCTCCGGCTCTAAGTCATCACACAAGCCGGTTGTTGTGCACAACTACAACTCATCCTCACAAGATTCCTGCCGGCGGACGAAAGACAAGGACTCCGGATACTACTCATGATCTCAGCCACCGAGTCCTACAATTGGCGACGGTTCCTCGTGTACGATATCTAGGTGTTAGGTTTGCAGGATAGGGTTTCTGTCGGTTGGGCACGGCGTCATCGGCATGATTTGGCTATACACACAGGTTTCAGAATACCTTGGCATCTGCAAGCCTCTGCTATTTCTGCATTTGCAAGCTTCTCTTTTGTTTGCATTAGGGCATTAGACAGTGTCCTCACGGATCTTGGGCGCGCGTGGGGCTTTTTGGTTATCGGTTAGATTTTCGTCAGAAGGATAGCGGGCTAGCGTAGGCGCTTTGGAAACATTAGAATAAATTTCTTTTCTTCATTCTGAGTAAGACGGAACAATTCCCCGATCATGATTCGTCGTTCCTCCAGGCCACAGTTTATATTTGAAACATCTTGGCTTCGATCAAGAGAGTCCGGATACGGCTCTACATTTTTAGAAGCACCCAATTCAGGATACGAAAAGCCGCTTCGGGGGCCATAACATCCATCCTCTGAGCTGTACAAAAGTGAAGCAACCAAGTCGCCAAAAAGACCAGCTGCAAATGGGTCCAGTCAACCCAAAGCGACCTGTCGCACACCTGGAGGCTCCCAATCCGATTGACTAGAGGATTTAGCACTGTAGGGTATGTATTCTACTGTACCTCGGAAGGATTCTGGTGCCGGCAACCCAAGAGGCTGTACTCCGCACTCGAGCGACTTGGCGACGCCTCCCGCTGTAAGCTTATGGGAAGAAGCCCGACCGGCAGGCTTTGTTCGCGGATGTTGGATAAAGGGTAAGGTAAGAACGATGTTATGTTGGCAACCTACCGTACCTATTGCCATGCTTTGAGGAACGTGACATGACACGTGCATGATGTCCGAACACAATCACATATAAAACGATAGACCAGTCTGTGGTACCTGATGCACGCGACCCACTGTATACTTGAGGTACTTCCCTTTCATGCTTTCTCGCCGACAAGGCTTTTGGATGCGTCTCGGCAGTTGGGGGGCTTTGGCAGACGCTCTTCCATTTTCCCGGAATTCGAATCCATCGGGCGGAAATGATCCACGCCGGGGGTTAAGTCCGGGGGTTGAATCCGGGGTAAGGAATTAGCGTGTGCAGAAAGCTATGGATTCCTTGGCATCGCAATTGTCGCGCCCCCCCTCAAATTTACTATTGAATTCAGACATTCTTGACATTCTCAAACCTTCAACGCTCTATTGGAAAATCAATAGAAAAATCAAACCGGTAAATTTGAAGCTGTTCAAACCTTTCACAGCTGACATCCTTTTAGCTATGACAGGTCAACTGGCTTCGGCCCTTCGCTCGAAGATACTACGCCTCCTGCTTTTACATTGAACCCCCTTCGTCATCGTCGAAGAGGTTCACTGTCACCGTAACATCGTTTATACTATGCAGAAGAATCTCTTCATGTATGACTCTCCCTTTAGATCTCAGTTTCGTTCGAAGAGCGCTCTTCGAAAGGTCTTTTCAGCAGCTGAAGACTCCCTAATTACATACCTGAAGCAACAATCATGAGTCATGCAGAAAGAGATGATGTAGTTTCTATGAGAAGAGTGAGATATACATGTTCATAGGTTCACGATATTCAGAATTCTGAAGAAAAGACACTGAAGCAATAAAAATGTCACGATCCTAGCCTTGCCAGGCCTATCCTCGCTCCGTCACCTTGACTAGTTTCTATTGGGCCTAGCGTCGGCTGAGGAACACACATATGTAGCCAGCTTCTTTTCTGTAGCTATCTTTCTTCCTTAGCATTTATCTTCTAGTTAAATGACATCCCTATCTGACTCGCTCTAGGCAGATCCCTAACATTAGATAAATGCTCATCATCTACTATTCTGCTATCGACGAATAGACGATACGAAACAATCTATTCAGTAAGGAAAATTTGCAAGGGATTCTTCAAATTTGCATCACCATTTTAGGCCGCAAGGGATTCTTCGATTCTACACTCATTTTCACCATTCTATCCGCAAGGAATTCTTCGAATAAAGCACCCAATTATTACCTGAAATTCACAAGGGATTCTTTGAATTTTCACTCATCAAAAAACATCAATTCAAAACATCAATCCCTCATCTATTCTTACCTCAACAACTTCTACCTTCTCTCATCATGACACGCGACGTCGAGTCAGTTGAGTCACGAACAACTCGCCTGCTTAGAAGCACTGTCAATAGAAGAGTTTCACTTCTACTCATCAATGCTTCAGTCGAAGCTGAGAAAGCTGTCATCTTCTGAAACATAAACATCGAAGAACAACTGTTTCATTGAGTCAGCAATCAATTCGACGAAGTCATCAATATGCTGAACGAGCTTCGAAGTCAGCGAGACTTGACTCTACAACTCAATGAACACTGGCTCCTCGTACAAGACGATCACAAAAAGAGAGCGAAACAACTAGAAGTCGCTTTTGATAAAAACGATGAGCTAGAGAAAAAGATCAATCAGCTACAAGGCGAGCGGTTGAACTTCAGAGCGAAACAACGTCAAGCTGATCGGTCTATGACTCGGCAAGATACTCAGTCAGCTGAGCAACGAGTCAATCAGAAAGAAGCTTCTACGATCTCAGTTTCGATTCGTCGCTCTGAAGTTGAACGAAGCTTGGCTTTCGAAGCTCACTCTCAACGAGAATCTTCTACTCTATCTGATAACGAAAACGGGAACGATCATCACAAGTTCGTCAAGCTTCCAGATTCATTCATCTTTATCGAAACAGATGATTCTATCTGAGAGACATGAAACATCAAAATAGCTGACAAGCTCAATGTCAACGCGAATCATTACTCTACTGAAAAGATTCGTATTGTCTATGTGATTTTCAGACTAGAAGACGATGCTGATCAGCAAATCTATGCAAAGCATCGTGTTGACGCTTTCTCATTCTATCAATCACTATCAGAGCTACTGAAACATCTGAAAGAAATTTACGAAGATCAGAATCTGATTCGAAAGTGTCGTCGCGAATACGTCACTCTGAAGCAGCTCAACAAGCTCTTCAGCTCTTTCTATTCAGAATTCACTAGAATATTCAGCTTTCTGAACTACGACGATGTCACTCTGATGAACGACATTCAGGATAAAATCAACAATCGCCTTCAGAACGCGTTGTCAGTTTGTCTCATAGAATTTAGCTCGCTTGATAAGCTCAAGATCTTTCTTCAAGATGTGAATAACAAACAACAAGTCAATTATCAGCTACGTGACGAGCAACGAACAGTCAAATCGATAACAGCTTCGGAAAAACGTTTTGTTTCTTCGTCGACATCAGCTTCAGTCTCAACTACTAGCTATGTTCGACTCGCTACTTTTTCCACTTTCGAATCTGAACGATCAAGAATGTCAATCATCTGCTTCAACTGCAAAGTATCGAATCATCTTTCAAAGAACTGCTCTCAGCTGAAGGCTAGTACTTTGGCACCTCGTGCATTCACCTCTCGCCTCAATGAGATCGTCATGCCGAAAGAAGAGAAGAAATTATTTACAGAGAAATCGAAGAATGAGGCAAAAAACTAGTGACTTTCATCAAAGACGCGATGAAAGATGTGTTAATTTCTTCAACAACGAGCAGCTCAGATGATTTCTTTGCTTCGAAATCTTTG
>JAABUH010000295.1_pt1 | contig 76875 bp, 75 predicted proteins | sample 5559121 | NCBI WGS metagenome assembly JAABUH01 (sample SAMN10711871, study PRJNA513364) | rock metagenome | isolation source: Antarctica rocks | place: Antarctica: Victoria Land, Battleship Promontory nord | collected 2015-12-28
TTGGCAAGAGCGGCGCAATGCTGGTGCCGTCACGATTGACTGGCGGTTCACGACCGCCGATGCCCGCATCAAGTTGAAGAAGCTTTACCCAACTATCCTACCAGGTTAGCCTACTAGAGGGGTAGCGTCTGATGGGTGCTCTTTAATATATGTAAGTACGATTGTCTTGATTTTTGAGTTAACATCAATACTGGGATTATTACTCGGCACATTAGCAGAAACCTGAGAGTTGGACTTCGATTGCGCCGCCTCCTTCAGTTGTGCAATCTCTGCATCTTTCTGTGCTAACTCGGCGCGAACTGCCGCATCTTGATTGACAGGTGCAGATGCAGTGGGCACTGATTTATGCGAACAGCCGACAAAGGTTAGAGAAAGAATTACAGTAAAAATTACATTAAATGCAGATTTGATCATACAAAGGACTCGCTTATTTAGCATAATACCATTAGGACCATAACTTTTTCTAGATCGTCGTGTCAAATGGAAGAGTGGAATTGATCTCATTCGGATGGTCCGGCGGCCGCCTTCGCTGTGCAGGGCGTGGCGTCACCTTCAGCCAGACAACCACTGGCACCGTTTCAGAAAGCTCTCCATCTAAAAATGCTGGTTATTCAGCATAAGACCTTTTCATACCGAAGGTTGCACGGTATCTAGTAAACTTCGGTCATGGCGAATTTTATTCGGGTGGATTTAAGCGAGTGGCACCTTTAGCCGCCCCAGTCCCCACAGCAATAGTATATGGCTAACAGGCTCCGCAATCCAAGCATTTCGCTCTATCATGGCACTAAACCGCGCCAAGACACCGCCCGGCACATGTTCGTTCTCAGCAAGCATCTCCCTAATCTCGCTAATCATCGCTTTCAGTCCCGCTGCGTCCTCTCCGCCGCGCTCGTCAATCTTCGCATCAAGGGCAACGAAATCATACGCATTGTGAATCGTGGCCGTCTGCTGGTTGCCGATAATCGAATTATGGGCCGTGCCGATATTGAAGGTTATACCTTGTGATGCTATGGAATTCTTCTCCTGTTCAACTTCAAACGGCGTCTTGTAAAAGGCTTGGAGTGCGTAAACACGGCCCGCGTGTACTTGAGGCCGAACTTCAATTATCGTAAATTTTTCGCCTGACGCAACACTAACCAAAACATCTTGAGCCTTAACCATTTCTTCTGGGGAAAGCAAAATGTAATTGCGTAGCGACCCCTTTTCCTTTTCCCTACTTCCTGTAACTTGGTAGGTTTGTATCTCTGGATTGACGTTAAACGACTCGCCGTTGGTGCTATGCGCCACCTTCAGACGCGCTTCTGGACCGAAGCCCGCTCCTGGTTTCATGATTCCATTACCTCCCAAACAATGTTGTCAATCATAAACCATTCATGGTACAGGATCGCGATGAAAAATCCCTCGCCTGCCACTCTATCACAAACCGCCATGAAACCGGCATAGAACTCTTCTCCGGGGCCGGTGCAGTGGGTCGTGTCTTTCAGAAAGACGGTCAGGCTGTTGCCGTCTTCGCTGGCAATGCTCCGAAGGATAGTGATGTTTTGATGCCGGTTGCGGTTAATCGGCAACAGGACGGGGCGGCCGGCGATTACCAAGAACTCCGGGGCGGAATGGTCCAGGACAAAGTCCCAGTCTTCCGGCCCCTCGTGCTTCTCGATGATGCGATCCCACCGGTACGCCCGGATTTTCTCGACGGCTCCCGCTGAAAGGCTGGAAATGGTCATCGCGCCTACTCCGGGTCGTAGTTCAGGACGGGCGACAGCCAGCGCTCGACAGTCGGCAGGTCCATCTTCTTGCGCTGGGCGTAGTCCTCCACTTGGTCCTTTTCGATCTTGCCGACCGAGAAGTATTTGGCCTGCGGGTGCGAGAAATAGAAGCCGGAGACGGCGGCGGCAGGCATCATCGCCATGCTTTCGGTCAGCTCGATCCCGGCGTTCTGCTCGGCCCCGAGCAGATCGAAGAGCGTCCGCTTCTCGGTGTGGTCGGGGCAGGCCGGGTAGCCGGGCGCGGGGCGGATGCCCCGGTAACGCTCTTTAATCAAGTCCTCAGCCGATAGGTTCTCATCCTGCCCGTAGCCGCAGGCTTCGCGGGCTTTTTTGTGCAGGTACTCGGCAAAGGCTTCGGCCAGGCGGTCGGCCAGGGCGCTGACCATGATGGCGTTGTAGTCGTCCAGGTCCTCCTTGAACTTGCGGGATAGCTCCTCGACGCCGATGCCCGCCGTGACGGCGAAGGCACCGAAATAATCGGGCAGGCCCGTCTGTGTGGGGGCGATGTAATCGGCCAGGGCCTTGTTGGCGTTGTCCCCCGACTTCTCGCCCTGCTGGCGCAGTGTGTGGAAGCGGGCGAGGACGTGCGTGCGGCTCTCGTCCGTGTACAGCTCGATGTCGTCGCCGACGGAGTTGGCCGGGAAGAAGCCGTAGACGCCGTTCGCGCGCAGCGACTTGTCGGAAACAAGCTGGGCCAGCAATGCCTGCGCCTCCTCAAAGAGCTTGCGCGCGCTTTCGCCGACGACGGCGTCCTCCAGGATGTCCGGGTAGCGGCCGTGCAATTCCCAGGCGCGGAAGAACGGCGACCAGTCAATAAAGGGGACTAGCTCGGACAGCGGCAGGTTGGCGACCACGCGGGCACCGATGAACGAGGGCTTGGCGATGTCCTCGGCCTTCCAGACGATGGGCGTCCGTTTGGCGCGGGCCTGCGCCAGCGTCAGCGTCTTCTTGTCGGCCCGCTTGCCGGCGTGCTGGTCGCGGGCGGCCTGCTGCTCGCGCTCGATTCCTTCGACATAGGCAGGCTTCTGATCGTCGCTGACCAGGGCGCTGACCACGCCGACGGCGCGGGAGGCGTCCAGGACATGGATAACCGGCTGCCCGTAGTGCTGGGCGATCTTGACGGCCGTGTGGACGCGGCTTGTAGTCGCCCCGCCAATGAGCAGCGGGACCGTGAAGCCCTGACGCTGCATCTCACGGGCGACGTGAGTCATCTCGTCCAGCGAGGGCGTGATCAGGCCGCTCAGGCCGATGATGTCCACGTTCTCCTCACGCGCTCTGGCGAGAATCTTCTCAGACGAGACCATGACGCCCATGTCAATGACATCGTAGTTGTTGCAGCCGAGCACGACGCCGACGATGTTCTTGCCGATGTCATGCACATCGCCCTTGACGGTCGCCATCAGCACCTTCGCCTGCGCTTGCGTGTTGCCCGATGCCAGTTTCTCGGCCTCCATGTAGGGCAGCAGGACGGCCACGGCACGCTTCATTACGCGGGCGCTCTTGACCACTTGCGGCAGGAACATCTTGCCGGACCCGAACAGGTCGCCGACGACGTTCATGCCGGCCATCAGCGGCCCCTCGATGACCTCCAGCGGCTTGGGGTACTTCTGCCGGGCTTCCTCGGTGTCGGCCTCAATAAAATCGGTAATGCCCTTGACCAATGCATGACTCAGCCGCTCCTCGACCGGCCCTTGCCGCCAGGCTTCCTCGACCTTCTCCGTCGCCGCCGATGCGCCCCTCACGGTCTCGGCGTAGGCCAGCAGCCGGTCGGTGGCGTCGGGGCGGCGGTTGAACAGGGCGTCCTCGACCAGCCCCAGCAGGTCTTTGGGGATTTCCTCATAGACCGCCAGCATTCCGGCGTTGACGATGCCCATGTCCATGCCGGCCTGAATGGCGTGGTAGAGGAAGGCGGAGTGCATGGCTTCGCGGACGACGTTGTTGCCCCGGAACGAGAACGACAGGTTGGACACGCCGCCGGACACATGGCAGCCGGGCAGCGTCTCCTTGATGATCCGGGTCGCCTCGATGAAGTTGACGGCGTAGTTGCTGTGCTCCTCGATGCCCGTCGCGATGGTCAGGATGTTCGGGTCGAAGATGATGTCTTCAGGTGGGAAGCCGACTTCTTCGGTCAGAATCTTATAAGCGCGCGTGCAAATTTCCACCTTGCGCTCCGCCGTGTCCGCCTGCCCTTGCTCGTCGAAGGCCATCACGACGGTCGCTGCGCCGTAGCGACGAACCAGACGAGCCTGCTCCTTGAAGCTCTCCTCACCGCTCTTCAGGCTGATGGAGTTGACGATGCCTTTGCCCGGCAGACACTTCAGGCCGGCCTCGATGATGGACCACTTGGAACTATCCACCATGATCGGGACGGGATTGATGTTCGGCTCGCCTTGAATCAAAGTGAGGAACCGGACCATGGCCTGCTCGCCGTCCAGCATCCCCTCATCCATGTTGACATCCACGACCTGCGCGCCGTTGTCCACCTGCTGCTGCGCGACGGTCAGGGCGGCCTCGAAGTCGCCTTTGAGGATGAGCTTCTTGAACTGCGGCGAGCCGGTGATGTTGGACCGCTCGCCGACGTTGACAAAGTTCACCTCGGGCCGCCAGGTGAAGGGCTGGGTCCCGTTCAGGCGCGTGTACGGCTCGATCTGGGGCGGGCGGCGCGGCGGACAGTCTTTCAGGGCTTCGGCATAGGCGCGGATGAACTCCGGCGTGGTGCCGCAGCAGCCGCCGACGATGTTCAGCCAGCCGTTCTCGGCCCACTCGCGGATGGCGGGCACCATGTCGTCAACGGTAAAGCTGAAGCCCGTCTCCGAGAGAGGATCGGGCAGACCGGCGTTCGGATAGGCGCTGAGGTAGATCGGCGCGATCCCCGACAGCTCCTCCATGAACGGCCGCATGAGGTCCGGCCCGAAGGCGCAGTTCAGGCCGACCGAGAGCAGCGGGACGTGCGAGATCGAGTTCCACATCGCGGCGACGTTCTGCCCGGACAGGTTGCCGCCCGCAAGGTCCGTCAGCGTCAGCGACGCCATGATGGGAACGACGCGCCCGCCATCATCAAAGAGCTGCTGGATCGCGAACAGGGCCGCCTTGAGGTTCAGCGTGTCGAAGGTCGTCTCGCACAAAAGCAGGTCCACGCCGCCGTCCAAAAGCGCCTTCGCCTGCTCGTAATAGCCGTCGCGCAGCTCATCGAACGTGACATTGCGCCGCTCCGGGTGGTCGGGGTCCACCATCACCGTCGCGCTGCGGGTCTGCGGGCCGAGCGCGCCCGCGACGAAGCGCGGCTTGTCGGTCGTGCTAAAGGCGTCGGCGGCGCGGCGGGCGATCCGGGCCGCCGTGAGGTTCATCTCGACGGCCAGGTCTTCCATGCCGAAGTCCACCATCGAGACTCGGTTTGCGTTGAACGTGTTGGTCTCGATGATGTCCGCGCCCGCCTCTAAATAGGCCCGGTGGATGTCCTCGATCACGTCGGGCCGGACCAGCATCAGCGCCTCGTTGTTGTTCTTGAGGTCAATCGGGTGATCCTTGAAGCGCTCCGCACGGTAGTCCGGCTCCTCGAACTTGTGGCGCTGGATCATCGTCCCCATCGCCCCGTCGAGGATCAGGATGCGCTCTCCGAGCAGTGTTCGTATGTCGGCCATAGGTATTCTTCCAATCTAATCCAATACAACTCAGTCTGCCCAGTTCTCGCAGGCCAGGCCGGGCACGCGCCCGAAGTCGCGCAAGTTTCGGGTAATGACGACGGCGTTTTCTTCCAAAGCAATGGCGGCGATTCGCAGGTCCATTGCTCCCATGTTGAGCTTCAGAGCAAGGAGTGAGTTGTAGCGACGAATGGCGGCCTCAGAAAACGTCACGATATGGAAGCCCGACAGCACACGAGCAGTGTCCGTCATCTTCTGGTAGGCGTCCGCAAGTTGCGCCGTTGTTTTTGCCTTGCGAAGATACGCTTGGCGGCCTGAAAACTGTTCTTCAATCGAGATCACCGTAATTGCCGTTTCAGAAAGAGGTCGGCCTACGACCCGCTGCACTACCTGTTGCCGCCCCTGCTCGAAGTATGAGAGCGTGTCGGTGTCAAGTATGTTCATCTTTACCGTATTTCGGGATCATTTTCAATGCGTTGCCGATTTTCACGCATGGTCTCCACCCACTCATCAAAGCTTGGATCATCCATGAATATGCCGGCGTACTGTGCGAGCGGATGTCCTGCCGCTTTGGCCTCGGCGATGATGCGCCTCGACTCCGCCTTTTCTTGCTCTGTCATGGGTGGCAGGCTCTTCGGATACTCTATCACTTTACTCATAATGCTTATTATAGCACAAAGCGTGCCAACAGCCTTGACATCCCCGGCCCTGTCCGCTATACTATCGCGAGATTGGGCAGGAGGAGCGCGCGTGGCAGACGAGACGACGGACAAGCCTTATATGGTGGGCGTGGACTTGGGCGGAACGAATGTCCGAGCGGCGGTGATTGACCGCCAAAGCGAGCAGATCGTGGCGCGCGGGGAGAACATCTCATCACGCGGCATGGACGGGCCGGAGCTGACGGCGATGCAGATCGCCCTCGCGGCGCGGGCCGCGCTGGACCGGGCGGGCGCGGATTTGGCGCAGGTGCTGGGCGTCGGGGTCGCCGTGCCGGGCCATGTCAAGGCCAAAGAGGGCCTGGTAAAGTGGGCGCCGAACTTCAAAGACCAGTGGAAAGACGTCCCCATTGCCGCGCTCATCGAGCGGCATTTGGGGCTGCCGGTGCAGATCGGCAACGACGCCAACCTGGCCGCGCTGGGCGAGTTCCGCTTCGGGGCGGGGCGCGCGGTCCGGCATTTGGTCATGGTGACATTAGGGACAGGCATCGGCGGCGGCATCATCGTGGACGGCAAGCTGCTCGATGGCGCCGACGGCGGCGCGGGCGAGATCGGCCATATGGTCATCAACCCCGGCGGGCGCGGCGGCAACAGCGCCTTCGGCTCGGTCGAGGGCGAGACCCAGCGTGATGCCATCATCGAGCGGGCCGCGCGCAAGATTCAAGAGGGCTTTCCGACGACGTTAGGGGAGCGGGTGGACTTCAACCGCTTCGCGCTGACGCCTGCCATTATCGCCGAGGAGGCGCAGAAGGGCGATGCGGTCGCGCTGGAAGTCTTCGAGGAGACGGGCTACTACCTCGGCCTGTGCGTCACCAACCTCATTGACTTGCTCAACCCCGAAATGGTGGTCATCGGCGGCGGCATCGCGCAGGCCGGCGACATCATCCTGGACCCGATCCGCCGGACGGTCACGGCGACGGCGATCCGCTCCCTGGCGAAGTCGTGCCGGATCGTCCCCGCCGAACTCGGCGACAACGCCGGCATCTTCGGTGGCGCGGCCATCATCTTGCAGGAACTTGCTGGAGAGGTCTAGCGTGGCGGGCAGAAGTGTTCAGCAAACCCGACAGGAGCAACGGATGGCCGACGAAAAGACCGAAACCCACGAGACGCCGGACGGCGGCACCGAAACGACGAAGACCAACCACAGCGAGAGCGGCGACGGCAGTTCCACCACGACCGAGACGACAAAGACGGTGGAGACAAAGTAGAACTAAACACGACAGCCCCGGCCGATTGGCCGGGGCTGATTATCGCTTGATGGAACCCTTTCTGGTTTTATAGCCTTCGTACATGACTACGCCCCAAAGGTAGAGGGATACGAGCCAGCCCAAGCCGGAGTTAGTTTGGGTACGAGAGTCGCCTTGCCAAAAAGCGTAAGCCGTGAAGAGGGCCGCCGCGATAGTCCAGCCGACAGCGACATAGAGCCAGTGATGTTTATCCTCATCCATTGTTTCGCCCCTCAAACTCCCGCCAAGTCCTTCCGACTGGCGGTATATTCTTCCTTCCACTTGTCTAGTTCACGTTCCTGAACGAGTTCCGGCACTTGTCTAATGCAGGCCATCCAGTACCAGAAGTCGTAATTGGGTTCTGAGGGCGAGAGGGTCATAAAGCCTGTCCAATGTGTCTCGCCTGCCTCCCATCCGCTCGCTTTGATCGTCAACAGCCCATCGTCATGGAGGATGTATTGTTTAGGGTTGAAAAATCGGTCGCCGCCCCCCATTCTGCTCTCGCGATACATTGCGCTTCTCCTATTCCTCAAAGCCCATTGCCGCCATCGCTTCATCCACCTCGGCCTCCAAAACAGGACTCAACTCCCGCCACTCCTGTAGAGTATACCGCGAAAACCACCCGCTTTCTTTCCCGAACACGTCCGCCGCTTGCGCCTGCCGAAAATGGATGAGTTCTTCTACGAGCGCCGCAAGTTTGGCATCGGCCATTTCCGACCGAGACAGGTTGATTGTCTTGGTGGCCGCGTTGAACGAGGCGAAGCCGCTCATCATTTTCGGCGCACGGAACCTGCCGCCTTCGGCCTGGAACTCCGCCGACTTTTGCTTTGCGAAGGCAATAATCGCGAGCCTTGCCGACGGCAAGTATTTCGTAAGATTGCGCCGTGACCGCAACAGACCGTCCGTGGTTTCGCGTGGGCGCATAGGAAGCAGTGTCCCCTACAGGTTCACGCCGTTGATCTTGAGGTGGAACTTGCAGCCCAGGAAGTCGGCGGCGCGGCGGCAGAGAACCATGCGGAGGACGAAGATCTCGAAGTACTCGGTCACACTGGCGTGGATCGTCTCGATCTCCAGTTCCAGCGTGATGGATTTCGCCTCGGCATCTACATGCAGGTAGGACTTCTGGACGGCGGAGTTGACGCGGTCGTGGATGTCCCACTTGACGGGGTCCTTCTCCTGGACGCGCGAGAAGTGGACGTCGGACTTATCGGCGATGATGACGGCGGCGGAGACGGGCGAAATGGGCAGGCCGTTCGGCTCCTCGTGGTTGCCGATGGCGCCGATAACGGTCGCGATCTCGCCGGCCGGCATCTTCATGTCGGTCAGGATCGTGTAGGACATCAGCGCGCCCGCCTCGACGTGGCCGATGCGGTTGACGACGCAGCCCATGTCGTGCAGGTAGCCGGCGATGGCCGCCAGTTCCCCTTCCCGCTCTGGGTGCCCGAGCTGCGTCAGGATGGTCCGGGCGATGGTCGAAACGATGCCGGCGTGGCGGTGCCCGTGCTCGGTGTAGCCGATGGCCTGCATCTGCTCGTTGCCGCGCAGGATGTAGGTGCGGACGCGCGCGTCGTGGCGCACGTCCTTCAGGGTGATGGAGGAAGTGACGGGCAGCGCATGGGGCGCAGCCTCCATAAAAAGTTCTTGAGTCATGGTCTCGTGATCGTTATCGGCGTCAGCGCCCCCGAAGAGACGCGCGCCGAGCCGCCTTTGTCGGCTGTCCAGGTGATGCCGACCGTGGCGCTGCCATCGAAGTCGGTTTGTAGATTGTCGTTGTCCGCCGTGCCGCTCGTCACGGTCAAGGCGACGGAAGCATGGGCCAGTGGCTTGCCCTGAGCATCGGTGATGCGGATGATGAATTGATTACGGTTGTGCAAGCCGTCCGGGTCGGCGGCGAGGCGTGCCTGCAAGGTGTAGGTCGCCGAAGCGGGTGTTGCGCCGACGACGGTCACGGGGGCGGTCAAAAGATGCCCACCATAGAGGGCCGTAATAGTTCCCCTGCCGGGCGCCGTAGTAATCAGATACCCTTTTTGGTTGACGAACCCCACCCCGCCCGCTGTGGGACCCTGCCAGACGACCGCAGGCGACGCGCCGGACACCAGGCGCCCGCCGTCCTGCACCTTCAGTGGCACAGCCCGGCCGACGCTCACGGGGATCAGGGGAACGACCAAACGCGCGGGCGAATCCTCCTGGGCCGCTTCGGCGTCCGCCGTCACGGACGGCAGCGCGGGGGCGCCAGTCTGAAAGGCGTGGTCGCTGTAGACCAGGAGCATGTCGGCCACGGGCCGCTCCGCCCCGCCGCCTTGGGGGCTGCTGACTGTCAGGCCGCCCACGGCCATCGCCGTCGAGCCGCCGCCGTCCAGGTTGATCGCGTTCCAGGCCCCATAGCGCTTCACAATGAAGGCCATGTTGGTCAGGGACACGCCTTTCGAGAAGGCCTGCCGCCCGTCCACCGTCACCAGCAGGAGGTGATGGCCGTCGCGCGTCGTTCCCACTGCCGTGCGCGGGTTCAGCCCGTCCACAAACCCGGCATCGAAGCCCTCCGCCGCCCAGTCCACCGCCACTTGCCCGTCCACGACGAGGCGCGGGCCGCCGCCGACCGCCTGCGGCACCTGCGCCCAAAGCCAGGCGCTCCGGCTGATCCCCGCACCCGCCCGCGAGGGCAGGTCCCGCCCCGTCCGGGGCAGCGCAGCAACCTGGACCGCACGGCCCGTTTCGCCGGCGGGCGCGACGGCCAGGACGAAGCTGACCCGGTCGCCGGGATGCAGATGCCGCGCCAGAAAGTCCGCGCCCGTCCCTGGCCCGCCTGAAAGAACAACGCCGTCCGTGGGGATGGATTCCGTCGCCCTCTCGACAACCCGGACGCTTTCCACACGGCCCGCCAGCAGCTTGTTCGCACGGACCGGCAGGTTGACATTTCGCACGACGGCTTCCACGCCGCCATGCGCGTTGCCCGTCACCGGCCCATAAAGGCCGCTGTAAATGATGGTCTCGTTCTTGGTGATGGGCCGGTTGATGCCGTTAATAAAGCCGCGCTGGCCGTCGGACGCCTGCAAGTCGCCCAAAAACCCCAGCGTGTCGAACAGAACGCCCTTGCCGTCCGGCGTCACCCCCAGCGTCACGCGCGGCCCGCCCTGCCGAATGCCCAGGAACGGTTCGGAGAATAGCTCCCCGTCCCGGATGCCGACGCCCAGCGGGTCGCCGGTATAGGGAAAGAAGTCGGCGTTGACGGCGGCCAGCGCCCCCCAGCGCCGGGCCAGGCGGCTGACATCCTCGCGCCCGTGCGCCCCGTCCGTGCCAGTGATCTTGTCCCGTCCGATGCCGACGCCCAACCGGACACCCGGCGCGGTCAAGTCCACCGAAACGACGTTGATGATCAGCGGCGTCTTCCGGTCAATCTCCTGCGTCAGCGTCACCCCCGGCGCCAGCCGCTTGACCGTCGTGTCCGCCTGCGCCGTCCCCCCAGCCCATAGGAACAGGCCGAGCAGCAGCGCCCACGTTCGTTTTGACAAAATTCGCATATTAGGAATGACGGCAGGACCCCGCCGGGATGTTCCGCCGTCTGCCTGTCGCCATTATACCACTTTGATTCCTACATGGCATTCGACTTCCTGTAGGGGCGCGATTCATCGCGCCCTTCTTTGGGATCGCGCCCTTCTTTGGGATCGCGCCCTTCTTTGGGATCGCGCCCTTCTTTGGGATCGCGCCCTTCTTTGGGATCGCGGGAGAAAGACAGGGCGCACGGAAGAACAGGGCGCGGGAGAAAAACAGGGCGCGATGAATCGCGCCCCTACGCAGCATAACCGTCAGGATTCTCGGCATCGTCCGCCCAAGCGGCAGGATTGTTTGCGATGTATTGCCGGATGCGAAATAAATCAGGCTCATCGCGCACGACATGCTCAAAATAATTGCGTTGCCACGCAAAATCAGACCGCCCGTTCTGCCGAACGATCCGTGTGGTCACAGCTTTGAAGGAGCGTACAATTTCGCCGAGGCTTGGAAGTTTGTCGTCAGAGGACTTACACGAAGGTAGAAAAATGATGCCATGCAGATGGTTCGGCATCAAGACGAACTCATCCAAAACTAGACCAGGAAAGCGATCCGTGAGCTGGCACCAGGCAGATTGTGCAAGCAAGCCGATGGCATCTAAACACATTTCGTTGCCTACAACCGAACCAAATGCGGCTTGCCGCGCCTGAACACAGATGGTAACGAAGTAGCCGCCGGCTTGGCTGTAATCGTAATGACGTAAACGAGTTGACTGACGATGATGCTTGTCGGGATCGTACCTCATGGCTATCCATTTCCCTTTGCCGCCTTCCGTGGCTTCGTGTATGTGTAGGGGCGCGATTCATCGCGCCCTGTCCTTCCCTGCGCCCTGTCCTTCCCTGCGCCCTGTCTTGCTTCCGTGATCCCAAAGAAGGGCGCGATCCCAAAGAAGGGCGCGATTCATCGCGCCCCTACTCCGGCAGTAGGTCCTCGGTTGTTGCGTCCGCCTCCGCCATCAGCCGCTCAAAGACGGCTTTATACTCCGCCGTCGTCTGCGGTGCAGGCTGCGCCGTAGCAATGTCTGTTATGGTGTCTTCTTCACAGTTCGCGTCCAGTATAGGGTCGCCCCGGTCAGTGCCGCTAGGCCCAGTGCGATGAGCAGAGCCGGCTTGGGCAAAGAGGCATCTGTAAAATCACGCGAGTATTGACGTGGGGCGTACTCCACGAGAGGCCCGGCAACGACCGGGCGGGAGCGCGACGTGCCCAACGCAAGCACCGACACGGTAACGCCTATGCCCAACACCAAAACCCACCGCTGGCGCGCGTTCATGGAACTCCCTCCAATACTTCAGGCTTCTCCCCCCAGAACGGGTTCTTCGCACCGTAGGGGGAGCGGAAGAACGGGCTGGGGTCAACTTCTTCCAGGGTATGCCGCCCTGCCAGAACCTTCAGGGCGCGATCCTGACGCCGGGGCCGCCCCCCATCCAAAGCGTAGCGCCACAGTGTACCGTCACGCTGGTAGCCAATGCCCGCCCGCGCGTCCCGTGACTTCAGGCGCTTGTGGAGTTTGCGGCAATGATGCCGATTTTTCCAGGATGACTGTAAAGGCATGGTCTGATTTGTGCCGGTGGATGTTCTGCGGATGCACGCATTCTACCGCACTGCTGCGCTCGTAGATTAATGTCGCAGGTTGTAAACACCGGCTGATACACTTATGAAAGATGCCAATGCGAGGATGATACCTGCGGCATAGGTATACCACCTCACCGAAGGCTTCCATGATGCATTGGCTCCTCTCCCCTGAACGTAAAAATGGTAGTATGTATCGTGCTGAAACTGAGCTATGAACCTGTGCCCGAGGATCAGTGACAGACCCACAAGTACCATTACAACAGGAACCCAGGCTGGCCCTGAAAAACTGGCCCGCTTTGCCATTCCCCAAAATCCGAGCGTAGCCATCAGGACACCTAGAACGGCATAACACCACGGGTTGGATTGTGCAAAGTCTAACTGCCTCAAGTTGCCCCGCAGGAGCCAATGCAAGACACGCTGTTGCGCGAACAGGCAGAGAACAGAAGCGATTGCAAAAATCAAGCCGACGGCGATAGCCATGAGAGCAGTAGATTTCATCACCCTTTCTCCTTTAAGACCGTGGGGACGTATAGCACCTTGCAGGTGTGATTAAGCCTCCGGCAGCAGGTCTTCGGTGGTGCCATCCTCGCTCCAGGTCAGCTTGGCGTCTATGAGGTTCGGCGTGACGGCGAGGCGCAGGCTCTGGACGCCGGTGAGTTCGCTGGAGGTGCCGTCGGCGCGCAGGCCCAGGCCGAGCCAGAGGCCGTCGAAGGAGCCGTCTTCCAGGCAGGTGACGACCAGCCGGCGGCCACGGGCGATCACTTCCACGGTGCCGGGGAAGAGGGTCGCAGGCCGCTGGTCGCGCCCGCCGGACGGGCCGGTCGTGTAGCGGGATAGGACGGCGGCAACGGAGCCGCTGCGGTTGTTCGCGTCGGGCGCGATGATCTCGATGGTCAGACTTTCGACATCCCCGGTCGCGACCGGCTGGCCGTTCAAGAAGACCGCAAGGCCGACCGAAGACTGGCCGCTGACGATCACCTGGGTGAAGTTGCTTTCGAGGCGGGCGACCTCGGATGCAAGAGGACGGTTAGAGGCGGGCGCAGGGGCGCCGTTGTTGCTGCCGAACATGAAGACTTCTCCTAGGCGACGATAGTGTAAGTGATCACTTCATCGGTCTTGATCCAGTGCGGCTTGTAGACGGTGACGTAAGCCTTGACAACGTCGTCCAAGGCATTGATGTCCACATAGACGTCTACAACGCGGTCCGTCACGTCCTGGCCGTTGTACCAGACGCGGGTAGCATCGGGGTCCACCATCGGGTGGTAGTTTTCCAGCACGACCACATGACCGGGGAAGGTGAGGGTGATGCGGCCCGGCAGGATGTCCCACGCCTGGTCAGGGTCCTGCTGGGGCCGGACGAGGGCCGTGAGGTCGGTTCCGTCGTAGATGCCGCCCCGGATGGGGTTGTCCCACTCGTCGCGCCCAGCCAGGATCTGGACAAAAAGCTGGGCCGCGAGGACTTCGACGCCGTTATTGTAGAGCGTCGTGCTGGACCAGTCGCCGCCGGTCTGAAAGGTAATGTCGTTCATCGTTCACTCCTTGCCCTGTCGTTGAGGGCGGACTGTCTTCCCAGGGCTGAACCTCTGGGTTCATCGCCGCCGTCCGCCGCCCCCGCCGAAGGAGGACCGGCCCCCACCGAATGAGCCGCCGCCGAACGAGGGGCGACTGCCGCCGAACCCGCCACCGCCGAACGAGCCGCCGGAAGACGGGCGTGGGCTGCCATAGGAGCCGCCCCCGAACGTGGGACGACCGCTAAAACCGCCCCCTCCAAAGGCGGGCCGGCTCGGCGCGGAGGGGGCAGACGAGCCGCCGCTGACGGGGAAAGAGCGTCGCCCGCCGCCGAATGAGCCGCCGAAGCCGGAAGGACCACTGCCGAAGGAACCCGACGAGCGCGGCGCACCGCCGGACCCGCCGCCGAACGCCGGACGGCCACCGCCAAAGGAGCCGGAGGGCCGTCCGCCAAAAGACGTTCCTGCACTGCCGAGGGGGCGCCGCCCAAATGAGCCGCTGCCGCCGCCAGCGGTGCTGCGCCCGAACGAGTTGCGGTTGAACGAGGTTCGGGCGGCCTGATTGTAGACGGTCCGGTTGACGACCCGCATGGGGGCGTAGCCGGGGTGGCCCATGTAGTAGGAATGGTACGAGTTCCAGCCGTAGTAGGGCGAACCGCCGATCAGGAAATGCAGGCCGACCATGGGAGCAAAGCTGTAAGGATTGGCCCCCCAGTAGCCGCCGTAATAGGACATACCGGGATACCAGCCCATGCCGCTGAAGGCGGACCAGCTCGGCGCCAAGCCGACATAAACGGGCTGCGTGTAGGCATAGTTCTGCGGAAACGGATACCAGTTTGCGCCGGGCTGGGCGGCATTACCGAGGGAACCCCCAGTGGGAATGTAAAGCGTAGGGAACTGACCGTTGTTGACAAAGGACATGCCGCCGTTATTGGACTGGCCGAACTTCATCACATACAGGTTCTGGTTGGTGAAGGGAACGACGATGGTCCCCTGCGGAGAGTAGAGCTGGTAGCCGCCCTGGTCAAAGACCGCGCGGGTAATCGGCACCTGCTGATTGACCGGAACCTCAGTCCAGTTGTACGCTCCATTTGGGGCGCCGACAGTGCTCTGGTTGTTGCCGCTGTTTTGGTTATAACCTGCGTTCTGGTCGTAGCCGCCGGAGGGCTGCGAGATAGTCACAGGCGTGGTCGGCGGTGCCATCATCACGGGCTGATTGCTGTGCCCGCAGCCAGCAAGGAGCAGGGCCATAAATGGGAGCGCAGCCAGGGTTGACTTGATTTGCATGGACGTTTCCTCACGATTGATGGGTTGCACTGTGTCTGACACGGCGCACGCGGAAAAGTTGCAGACGGAACGCCGTGATGGTACATCCTCGTGGGCAGTTGCGAAGCGTCTATGTCAAAGCATCTTAACGCGCGCCGCAGGCTTGCAGGGACGCCTGCATATGGCCTCGCGCTTCGGCTGCGATGGTGGCGCACTGCACCAGGCTGTATTCTTTAGCGCCGATCACTTCCAGGTCCACGGGGCCGCGATAGCCGCCCTCGTGGAGCACGCGGAGGTAGCCGACGAGGTTGATGTCGCCGCGCCCGTTCGCCTGGTCTTCGGGTTTGCCCGGCCCCTGCTGGCGGCCTTTGCAGTCGCGGATGTGGACGTGCTTGACGCGCGAGGCCACGGCCCTGATGGCCTCGACCGGGTCCTCCCCGGCGCGGTAGATGTGCGACGGGTCCATGTCAATGCCGAAGGCGGGGGAAGTGATCGCGGCCATCAGGCGCAGCGTGGTCGGCGTGTTGTCAACCGCCGCCCCGACATGCGCTTTGACGCATAGGGCCACGCCATGTTTCTCGGCCATTGTTGCCAGCCCGCCCAATGAGTTAATGGACTGTTCCAGGCTGGCCTCGTCGCCGCTCTTGCCGCCCGGCCCGCAGTTGATGATTGGGATGCCGATGTCGGCCGCCGCCTGGAACGCCATTTCCATCCGGGCCGGGTCCTGGGACGGCTGCTCCATCGCCAGCAGTTCCAGATCGTACTCAGTTGCCCACCGCTTGATGTCGGGGCCGGTTTCGCGCCAGCGGTCGAGCGCCAGATGGTCGCTCATCCCCTCGATGGCCGAAATCTCGATGCCGTCATACCCCGCCCGCGCGATCTGCTCGAAAGCGGTCTTCAGGTCGAACCCACCGAATAACACGGAATTGGCGCCTAACTTCATGGTTTCCTCCCAATGTTCATTCCGGGACAGTGACGATTGTCCCAGTTTCCAGCGACTCGATGGCGGCTTGCAGGACCTTCTGGGCGGCCAGCCCGTCCGCGCCGGAGCCGTCAATGTCTTCGGGCGCGACGCCCTCTGCTACCTGCTCCAAGAAACGGTGAAGGCGGTCCCGAAAGGTATCCTCGAAGTCCCGGAAGCCGCCGAAAACGGGGTTGGTATAGACTCTTTTCTCCAGGTCCCCCGCTAAATACAGTGTCGCCTCCCGGTACATGTCGTCAATGACGAAACGCCCATTGGCGCCCGCGACTTCGCAGCGCTCCATCGGGTGGCCGCGCTCGATGTCATAGGAGCCGGTCAGCCCGCCGACCACACCGTTTCGGAAGCGCAGGCTGAAATGGGCGGTCGTCCAGATCGTCCGACCCGGCGCTTTGGTCGCGAAGCATTGCACGGCCTCGACATCGCCGCAGAAATGGCGCATGACGTCTATCGTGTGGGGGTGAAGGGCCTTGATCTGGAAATAGGGCGAACTTTCGACCGGGTTCATGATCCACATGCTCATGTTGACGAAGAGGAGGTGCCCCAGCCGCCCTTCGTCCTGCCACCGCTTCGCCAGCCGGGCGGCGGGGGTGAAACGGTGGTTCAGGTTGATGCCGTAGCAGAGCCGCTTTTCCCGCGCCTTTGCCACCATTTCCTCGGCCCGATAAATCTCGTTCGAGATCGGCTTCTCGCCCAGGACATGACACCCCGCTTCCAGCGCCTGCATCGTCGGCTCATAATGCTCACTGCCGTACTCATAGCCGCCGGTGGTGACACTGCACACGTCCGGCTGCAAGGCTTCCAGCATTTCCGACACACTGCCGAAGGCGGGAACCCCCAGGCGGGTGGCAGTTCGGGTGGCCCGATCTTTGTCCCAATCGCAGACCCCGACAAGGTCCGCGAGAGAGTCGGCGTGGTAGAGATCGGCGTGGCGGTTGCCGATAGGCCCCAAGCCGATCACGCAGACCCTCAGCATTGTGGTTCTTCTCCGTGAGGCATTTCGTACCCGTACTTAGTCATTGAGGGCTGGAAGAAATCATAGTAGTTGACCCCCTCGTCCGCCTTCCAGCGGCCTATCGCCTCCGGTTTGACGGGGATGCGGGCGAGGCGGAGGCCGAGGAAGTCTTCCAACCGTGCCAGCGTCTCGGCTTGGTTCAGAACAAAGTCCTCGAACCGGACTTCGATCCAGTGTGCGGGCTTGGGGGTGGCGCGGACCAGATCGTCCTGATATTTCCAGGAAATGGCCCGGCGCAGGCGCTCGTCGTCAGTCGGCGGGTAGGGAATGCCGAAGTCGGTGAGATCGTCCGTCAGATGCCCGCCCAGAATGCAGTCGCGCGGGTCACGAACCCAGAAGACATACTTGATGTCGGGGAACAGGCGCACGATCCAGGGGAACACCAGCGTCGTCTCGGGAATCTTCCAGCCCTTGTCCGCCGATGCGCTTTCCCGTACTGATGCCAGGTAGGTGTGGATCAGACGGGTGAATTCGGCGGGAATCTCCATCGAATGCAGGGCGCCCCAATCCCATTCCAGACTGCCGCGCCACTCGACAAACCGGGCCAAGACGCGGCAGGCTTGGTACATGTGATCCGGCGGCAGGAGGTCTCCCGAACCGTTCAGCGGCTCGCCCATGAAGACGCCGCTGGCGGACAGCGTGTGCGAGATGGCGCGCGTCCCCGAGTGACCGCGCCCGATGATGGTCACCATCGTCATGCTTGAAAACCTCTTAACCCCCGGCGCTACGCGCCCACCCCTGCCCCCGCTGCGCGGGAGAGGGATAATAGGAGATATTTTCTGGCTCCCCTCTCTCGTTCCGACGGGGGAGGGGCTGGAGGTGGGGGCCTTTTACAACGTCACCACGGTTCCAGTTTCCCAGGACTCGATCACCGCCTCGATGATGCGCTGGACGTGGAGGGCATCCGCCCCCGAGGCGTCTATCTCGCCCGGCGCGGCCCCGGCGACGTTCTGGTCCACCCAGGCGCCGATGCGGCTGGCGAACGTCTCGCTGAAGCTCATCATGCCGCCGAGGTAGTCATAGGTCTCGGTCTGGCGAGTGAACCGGGGATAGAAATGCAGGTGCTCGCAGGCGTCTTCCAGAACAAAGCGCGCCTCGGAGCCGACCACTTCCAGAGTTTCCAGCCCGTAACTGCCCCCGGCGTCGTAGCTGCCGGTGAGATGGCCGATGATGCCGTTCTGGAAGAGCAGGTTGACCGAGACGTTCGACCAGCAGACGCGGCGGCCGTCGGGGCCGTCCGGGCGCAGGCCGCGCTTGAAGAAGGCTTGGACCTTCTCGACATTGCCGCCGAAGTAGCGCATCACATCCAGCGAATGCGGGTGAAGGGCGCGGATATGGAACCAGGGAGATGATTCGTTCGGGTTGTTGATCCACATGGTCATGTTGATGATGTTGATCTCGCCCAGGCGACCCGCCGTGATCCACTCCCTCGCCCGCAGCGCGGCGGGCGTGAAGCGGTGGTTCAGGTTGACGCCGTAGCGCAGACCCTTCTGTCGGGCCAGGGCGACCATTTCCTCAGCCTTGCCGATGTCGTTTGAGATCGGCTTTTCGCCGAGCACGGGGATACCCGCCGAAAGAATCTCCATTGTCGGCGCGTAATGGTCCCCACCGTTTTCCACCCCCGCCGAGCAGACGCTGGCGGCGTCTATTTTGATCCCACTCGCCAGCATGTCCGACACGGAGTAAAAGGCGGGGCAGCCGTACCGGGCGGCGCCCTTGTCGGCCCGGTCTTTGAGGATGTCGCACACGGCGACGATTTGGGTCGCCGGGTTCTTCTCGTAGACCCCGCCGTGGGTGTTGCCGATGCCGCCCAGCCCAACGATGACAACATTCAGAGGCATTTCTAGTCTACTTTCTGGCTTCCGCCTGGAGCTTCGCCGCATCTTTCGGGTCGCCGATGTGCAGAGTGTCGTAAGCCTGCTGCGAGGATTGGAATGCGCCAAGGCCGGCGTGGCCGTGCCAGTCGCCCTGGTGGTAGATGGGATCGGGCAGCCCAGTCTCCCCTTCCCGCTTCGCGATCCAGGCCTCCACGCGGCCCTGGAGCAAGGCAACGACATCGGGGTGGCTTGGGGCGACGTTGTCATTCTCTAAAGGGTCTTGAACGAGGTTATACAGCTCGACCGGCGGCTTGAAATGGAAGTCGGGTTCCAGCGCGAGGATCAGCTTCCATTCCGGCGTGCGCCAGCCGTGCTTCCGCATCCAGGTGCATTCGGTGATGTAGAACTCAGTCCGGTGGGAGGGTGTCTCGCCGCGCATCATGGGGAGCAGGCTCTGGCCGTCGAAGGGAAGGTCCGTCTCGATCCCGGCCAGTTCCAGCAGGGTCGGCGCCAGGTCTTCGTGAAGGTTGAAGCCGCTCATGCGCTTGCCCGCCGCGACCTTACTTGGATAGCGCAGGATGAGCGGGACATGCAGGGTCGGCTCATACAGCCCGTGGTGGTCGAACCAGCACTCATGGTCGTAGAGCGTTTCGCCGTGATCCGAGTTAAAGGCAATAATAGTCTCGTCCAGAATGCCGCGCGATTCCAGCGCCTGGAAGATCGCCTGGATGCAGGAGTCCATGTAGGCGACCGCGCCGTCGTACTGGGCGATGATGTAATCCTTGTCGGTGATGCCCGGCGGCATCCAACTGGCGAAATAGTCGCGGAACGGCTTGAAGTCCATGACCGGCTTCATGGACGTGTTCTCGGGATTGCACTCGTCGCCATGGTAGAACATGCGCTCGAACGGGGCGGGGGGCAGGTAGGGCGAGTGCGGGTCCATGTGACGCAGGAACAGGAAAAAAGGCTGCTCTTGGGAGGCCAAGCGGTCCAATTCCGGGAGCGCGACCTCGTTCAAGCTTTGCGCTTTGGGGCTGCGGCCCGCGTTCCAGCTCCCCCATCCGGGGAATTCCAGATACTTGTCGAAGCCCCGCGAAGCCGCATTGCCGCCGAACCCGACGCAGGTGGTGTTGTACCCCTCCCCGCGCAGCATTTCGGGCAATGTCGCGACTTCGGGGCGCAGCGGCCCCTGGTGGCGCAGGGCGACTACCTGCGTGGAAAATACATCCATGCCGGTCAGCATCGAGCTGTACGCGCTGGTGGTGGGAATGTGCGGGCTGTAGGTGTTCTCGAACAGCGTTCCTTCCTGCGCGAAGCGGTCCAGATGCGGCGTCGTCAGGCGGGGGTAGCCATAGCCGCTCATGTGGTCGGCGCGCAAGGAGTCTACGGCAATCAGCAGGATATTGGGTTTGGTTTTTTTGGGCATACAGCCCTCCTCACAGAGATGATTGCAGGAATGAGTGCGGAGGAAACGAGCGTCCGGCTCTCGAATTGCGTTCCTACCCATTGTACCAGTTCGTGAACCAAAAATTATGACACGCCCGCCTAACTTTTTGCTGATCCACTCAGACCAGCACCGCTTTGACTGCCTCGGCGCCAACGGCCACCCGTTCCTGCAAACGCCTCATTTGGATCGGCTGGCCGCCGACGGCGTCAACTTCACGCGCGCCTTTTGCCCCGTCCCGGTCTGCACCCCCGCCCGGAACAGCCTGCTGTTCGGGCAATGGCCGACCCAGCACCTGGCGATAGTGAACACCGACACCGAAGCGCCGCGCCCGGCACGGGAAGGGCTGGTTGCTTGGAGCGACTTACTTGCGGGAGCAGGCTATCAGATGGGTTATGTCGGCAAATGGGGGCTGCACCCAGAGAAAGACCCCGTAGCCTACGGGTTCGGCGATTACGTCCCCGAACAGGGCTATGCGGCCTGGCGTGCCGAACAGGGCCTGCCGCCACAACCCCGGACGCAGGGCTTCTTCGGCGAGACGGACCCCAGCATTGACGCCGATGGGACGCGCCTGGCGTGGGGGGCCGACCGGGCAGCGGAACTGCTGACGCGCTACGCGCAGACCGACCAGCCATTTTTCCTGCGCTGGGACCCGAGCGAGCCGCACCTGCCCAATGTCGTGCCGGAGCCGTATGCCTCGCTTTATCCGCCCGCAGACATCCCGCCCTGGTCGGGCTTCCCCGACCCGCTGCTGGGCAAGCCCTACGCCCAGTCCCAGCAGCGGCGCACCTGGGGCGTGGACGGGTGGACATGGCGGGACTGGGCACCCATCGTGGGCCGCTACCTGGGGGAGATCACCCTGCTGGATGCCCAGATCGGCCGCCTGCTGTCCCATCTGAACGCGCTGGGGCTGGCGGAGAACACCGTCGTGGCCTACACGACCGACCACGGCGATATGTGCGGGTCGCACGGCATGATTGACAAGCATATGGTGATGTACGACGACGTCGTCCATGTGCCGCTGATCATGCGCTGGCCGGGAGGGGCGGCGCGCGGGGCGTGTGACGCCTTTGTGTCGAGCGCCCTGGATCTGGCCGCGACGTTCTGCGACCTGGCGGGCGTTTCCATGCCGGACACATTTGTCGGCCAAAGCCTCGCGCCGCTGCTGGATGGGGCGGAGGGCAATGACCGCGACTGCATCTTTGCGATGTACCACGGCAGCCAGTTCGGGCTTTACAGCCAGCGCATGGTGCGCGACGGGCGCTGGAAATACATTTGGAACGCGACGGCGGAAGATGAGCTGTACGACCTCGCCCGTGACCCCGGCGAGATCGTCAACCTCGCCACGGCCCCGGAGTGCCGGGACGAGCTGCGCCGCCTGCGCCGCCGCCTGGTGGACTGGATGGAGCCGTTGCGCGACCCGCTCTGCAACGGCTGGCTCAAGCCCCAACTCCTTCGAGACCGCACACAATAGCCTCGCTCGATGACTGATGACGGTTTTTGGGTATACCGCTGCATCACAATGGCGTTAGGAAGGAATGCAGAGCATGGAATATCGCTCATTAGGGCGCACCGGCGCGCAGGTCAGCGTCTGGTGCCTGGGCGTGATGACCTTCGGGTGGAAGACAGAGCAGGACGAGGCGACGCGCATGATAGACCGCTTCCTGGACGGGGGCGGCAACTTCATTGACACCGCCAATGTCTACGGGCGCGGCAAATCGGAGACCCTGACCGGCAATGCCTTGAAGGAGGGCGGCAAGCGGGACCGCGTGTTCCTGGCGACCAAAGCCCACGGCAAAATGGACGATGTGGACCCGAACGCCTGGGGCAACACACGCCTGAGCCTCATCAAAGCCTGCGAGGACAGCCTGCGGCGGCTGCAGACCGATCACATTGACCTGTACCAGATTCACCGCCCGCAGCCCGGCGTTCCCATAGACGAGACCCTGCGCGCCCTGGACGACTTGATTCGTTCGGGCAAAGTCCGCTACATCGGGACAAGCACCTACGCCGCCTGGCAGGTGGTCGAGTCGCTGTGGGTCAGCAAGGAACTCGGCCTGAACCGCTTCGTCTGCGAACAGCCGCCTTACCACATCCTGGACCGCCGCATCGAGCGTGAATTGCTCCCCGTGGCGCGGACCTATGGCCTGGGCGTCATCCCCTGGTCGCCGCTGGCCGGCGGCAAGCTGACAGGCAAGTACCACCGGGGCCAGCCCGCCCCGCCCAACTCGCGCGAGGACCCGGCCAACTTCTCCGAGCAGACCTGGACCGTGCTGGAAGGGCTGGAAAGCCTGTGCCGCGACAAGGGCTGCACGATGACGGCCTTCGCCAACGCCTGGTGCGCCGCCCAGCCGGGCGTCACCAGCCCCATCATCGGCCCCAACTCCGTGGCCCAAATGGAGGACAACCTGGCCGCCTCGGACGTCACGATCACCGACGAGGACAAGAAGCGCATAGACGAACTGGTCCCACCGGGCACCAACGTCGAGGGCCAGAGCTACTACAACGCCGACTTCGGCCCCAACGCCCGCTGGTAGAACGGCGTCACCTCCAAAAAGAAGGCCGCAGAAGGGCTGACAGCCCTTTTGCGGCCTTTCTTGCCGATTAGCAATTTTTCTCAGGGTGATAACACTATAAAGGGCTGCACCTCGTTGACAAGGCTCTTCGCTGCCCTAAAGCGGGGAGCGGTCGGTGTCCCTCCGGCGCGTGAGTTCAGCGGTCGATCAGCCGCGCTGAACTTTCTCCGTACCGAGCGCCCTCCACCTCGATCTTGGAGGCGGCCTCCTCGATGTCCTGGAGGTCCTCGGGCGTTAGGGTGACGCCTACCCCGCCGATGTTCTCTTTGAGCCGTTCCAGTTTAGTGGTTCCAGGGATCGGGACGATCCACGGCTTCTGCGCGAGAATCCACGCGAGAGCGACCTGGGCAGGCGTCGCTCCCTTACGCTCGGCGAAGCTTGCGATCAAATCCACCAGCGCCTGGTTGGCCTTGCGCGCTTCCTGATCGAAGCGGGGAACCGTGTTGCGAAAGTCAGTGCTGTCGAACGTCGTGTTCTCGTCGATCTTTCCGGTAAGGAAGCCTTTTCCCAGCGGGCTGAATGGGACGAAGCCGATCCCGAGTTCTTCCAGAGTCGGGAGTATCCCTGCTTCCGGTTCGCGCCACCAGAGGGAGTACTCGCTTTGAAGCGCGGTGACCGGTTGGACGGCGTGGGCACGGCGAATAGTGTTCACTCCCGCTTCGGAAAGCCCAAAGTGCTTGACCTTGCCCTCGGCAATCAGCTCTTTGACAGCGCCCGCCACATCCTCGATGGGTACGTCCGGGTCAACACGGTGCTGGTAGAAGAGGTCAATGGTCTCGACCTGGAGACGTTTAAGCGAGCCTTCGACGGCCTCCTTGATGTGCGCGGGCCGGCTGTTCAAGGCGCTCCACCGGGTCCCGTCGCCGGGACTCGGTTCCCATCCGAACTTAGTGGCGATCACAACCTGCCCGCGAAACGGCGCGAAGGCTTCACCCACTAGCTCTTCGTTGGAAAGCGGGCCGTAGACCTCGGCGGTATCGAAGAAGGTGACGCCGCGTTCCACGGCGGCGCGGAGAAGCGCGATCATCTCCAGTTTGTCTTTGGGCGGGCCGTAAGACCAGCTCATTCCCATGCACCCGAGGCCGAGGGCCGAGACTTCCAGGCCGCTGTTTCCGAGTGTTCTCTTTTGCATCTGTTTGTCCTTTATCCCGCTTCGGTCACGCCGGGTACTGTTCGTCGCTGACCTTTTCCATCCAGGTGACGGGGCTGTCGCCCTGCCGTTCCTGAATGGCGATGTGCGTCATAGCAGTGTTCGCCGTGGCCCCGTGCCAATGCTTCTCGTCCGCAGGGAACCAGACCACGTCGCCTGGACGGATCTCCTCGATGGGGCCATCCCAATGCTGCGCCAGGCCGCAGCCTGCCGTCACGATCAGGGCCTGACCCAGCGGGTGGGTGTGCCATGCGGTCCGAGCGCCCGGCTCGAAGGTGACGCTTGCTCCGCTGACACGCGCCGGTTCAGGGGCCTGGAACAGAGGGTCAATACGTACCGTGCCGGTAAACCAATCCTCAAGCCCTTTGCCGGATGGCTGTGAGCCACTTCTTTTGATGTCCATTTGCTTGATCTCCATGTGCTAATAAGTCCAGACACCAAACGCAATCGATGTCATGGGCGACGGTTCCATCCCACCGAGCTACTTTCAAATAGTCATACCGACTGTACTCGTTGAATCAAACGGGCGCAATCCATCCCCTCTGTAGCAACCTCTTGTTTACCCGCTTTTTCTAACGCCTGATATAATGTAAAGATATTCTGCAATGGCCGGCTTAAACCCTGTCTCCTGGAAGCCTGTACCCGACAGCCATTGCCATTCCACTGCTGTTTCGGGTAAAATCACGTCCACAAGCGATCCCGAAATGACCGATTTTAGATTAGGACGGTGACAGACATGGCGGAAGAGCAGAAATCAACCTGGAAGACCAAAGTGGGTCTGGCCGAGATGCTCAAGGGCGGCGTCATCATGGATGTCGTGAACCCGGAGCAGGCGATCATCGCCGAAGAGGCGGGGGCGACGGCGGTGATGGCGCTGGAGCGCGTCCCGGCCGACATCCGGCGCGACGGCGGCGTGGCACGGATGTCGGACCCGAAGATGATCAAGGGCATCATGGACGCCGTCACTATCCCCGTCATGGCGAAGGCCCGGATCGGGCACTTTGTCGAGGCGCAGATATTGGAGGCGCTGGGCGTGGACTTCGTGGACGAGTCGGAAGTGCTGACGCCCGCCGATGATGCTTTTCACATTGACAAGCACGCTTTCAAGGTGCCGTTCGTCTGCGGCTGCCGCGATCTGGGCGAGGCCCTGCGGCGCATCGGCGAGGGCGCGGCGATGATCCGCACCAAAGGCGAGGCCGGATCGGGCAACGTCGTGGAGGCCGTGCGCCACATGCGGACCGTGCTGGGCGGCATCCGCCGCATCCAGGCCATGCCGTTTGAGGAATTGATGACCGAGGCCAAAAATCTGGGCGCCCCCTATGAGCTGATCGTCGAAATTCACCGCACCGGCAAGCTGCCCGTGCCGAATTTCAGCGCGGGCGGCATCGCCACCCCTGCCGACGCCGCCCTGATGCGCCAATTGGGCGCGGAAGCGGTCTTCGTCGGCTCGGGCATCTTCAAGTCCGGCGACCCCAAGCGGCGCGCGCGGGCGATGGTGGACGCCTGCACCCACCTCGACAACCCCCAGATGCTGGCCGAGATTTCCAACGACATCGGCGAGCCGATGGTGGGCATCAACCTCAGCACCCTGCCCAAAGAAGAAATGCTGGCCAATCGCGGCTGGTAGATCGATCACTGTGAAAGAACGGGCGGCGGGCCGGATGGCCCGCCGCCCGTTTTGGTGATGCCATGCAGATACCTATCCCCGTTCCCCCGAATTTCTCGTTCTCGGAAACCCTGTCCGCGCACGGCTGGCGTCGGCTGCTGCCGTTCCTCTGGGACGAGCAAACGCAGACGCTGGAGCGCGTCGAAGAGTTAGCGGCGGGAACCGTCATGCGGCTTTGGCTCCGCGCGGACGAGGGGCGCGTTCTCGTGGACATGGCAGGGGGCGACGAAGCCGAGGTCGTGCGGCGGGTCCGGCGGATGCTGCAACTCGACCTGCCGCTGTCGGCCTTCCATGCGTACTGCCGTTCGCGCCCGGAACTCGGCCACATCGTTGAGTGCCGCAAGGGCCGGATGCTGCGCTGCGCGACACTTTTTGAGGACGCGGTTAAAGTGATTGCGACAACAAACACAACCTGGACCCAGACCATCGCGATGACCGCCCGGCTCGTGGAGCACTTCGGCGCCCCGCTGCCGCAAGCCCCGGAGCGCCATGCCTTCCCCACCCCCGCGCGCATCGCATCTGTCCCGTTCGACGAGTTCGCGGCCAAAGCGCGCATGGGCTACCGGAACGCCTATGTCCACACCATCGCCACGCGCGTTGCTTCCAACGAACTGGACCTGGAAGCTTGGCAGGACGGAAGCCTGACTGCGGGAGAGCTGCGAAAACGCCTGCTGTCTCTGCCGGGCATCGGGCCTTACGGCGCCGCGTGCCTCATGCTGTATCTGGGCAAGCCGGAACACGTCAACGCCGACTCCTGGGCGCGGATGCTGCTGTCGAAGGAGCTAGGCCGTCCCGTGACCGACAAAGAGGTACTGACCTTCTTCGAGGGCTACGGCGCGTGGCGCGGGCTAGTGTATAACTTCTACGCTTGGAAACAGCCCTGACGCGGCGGTTTGTAAAACTCCTCGACCAAGCCCTTGATAAACCGCTCCGAAACCGATATACTAGCAATGGTACGGGCGTTATGGGCAATCTCTCCTGCCTGCTTTTTCTTGCTGGACAAGGGCTGTTTTAGGATAGGAGGTTTTCTTGAACACGAACACTCGCCGGAGACTGCTTTGGGGCGCTGCCGCCTCGCTGATCGTTGTTCCGCTCCTGGTCGTAGGCAGTTACCTGATCAGGCAGAACTATAAAAGACACCACTACATCACTGGAACAATACGGTTCGGCCCCCATCGCGGGGAACAATATCGGTTCAGTGAGGAGCAACGGGACAAGATGGACCGTCGGGCAGAAATTGCAACTCAGCAGGTGATGGACAAGCGGAGGAAGTGGGAGAATCTACACCCTCATAGTTCGCAGTAACTATGGTGCAGGCCGTCAAGAACTGTTTGATCTGTAAAACCTATTACGTGCTTCCTAAATTGAACAAATCAAGTCGTGCATACACGCTGATTGAGCTGCTAGTCGTCATCGCCGTCGTGGCGATCCTCGCGGCCTTCCTATTCCCCGTTTTCAGCCGGGTGCGGGAGCGGGCCAGGCAGACGCAGTGCCTTTCCAACCTGCGCCAGCTTGGCCTCGCCACCTTCCAGTACGCTCAGGATAGCGACGACCGCTACCCTTACGGCGGCGATCCCTCCGATCTCGACACCAAGAGCTGGGAATACTGGCAGAAAGGCAAATACTGGCCCCAAATCCTCCAAATGCAGGCGAACAACCAAACCCTCCCAAACGTAATGGCTGGGTACGTCAAGGACCGAAACATTTGGCAATGCCCCGACGACAGCGGCTTTGACAGGGGCGGGTCGTTCGAGGACATCCCACTGGCGGCCCACCCGTCCTGCTTTCAGGCATTCAGCATGAGCTACATCTACACCACGCCGCTGGCCCTGGACGGCCAGACGCTGGGCGGCGTCCGGGCCTGGAGCCGCCTGCCGCCCTACAGTGAGCACGATCCGGTGGACGTTCCCCTCTTCTCGGATCATGTCGGCCATTGGCACGGCAGCACGGCACGCAGCGAGGGTCGGCTGAACATGGTCATGGTGGACGGACACGCGATCAGCGTGGGCCGGGACCGGGCCGACACGCTTGACCGCATCCTTTTCACCATCCCGACCGCGCCCACGCCATAATAGCAGGATGAGGTGCCCCTAAGCGACGCTCGCTGCCAGCGCGCCCGAAGGGTATGCCTCGCCGTCCTCGAACTGCGCGGCGTAGAGCCGGGCATAGGGGCCGTTCGCTCCGAGCAGGGAGGCGTGGGTGCCGCGCTCGACGATGCGGCCGCCTTCGAGGACCAGGATCAGGTCGGCGGCGAGGATCGTGGAGAGCCGGTGGGCGATGGCGAAGGTGGTCCGGCCTTCCATGAGAGGCACGAGGGCGGCCTGGATCAGCCGCTCGGAGTGCGTGTCCAGGGCCGAAGTCGCCTCGTCCAAGATCAGGATGCGCGGGTTCTTGAGGATAGCCCGCGCGATGGCGATGCGCTGCTTTTCGCCGCCGGACAGCTTGTAGCCGCGCTCGCCGACGACAGTGTCGTAGCCTTCGGGCAAGCCGGCGATGTGGTCGTGGATGGCGGCAGCCTGGGCCGCCGCGACCAGTTCAGCGTCGGTCGCGTCGGGGCTGCCGTAGCGCAGGTTGGCTTTGATGGTGTCGTGAACGAGATAGGTCTCCTGAGTCACGACGGCAATGATCTGGCCGAGCGATTCGAGTTGGATTTTCTTGATGTCGCGGCCGTCCAACGTCACGCGCCCCTCATCGGCGTCGTACAGGCGGGGAATGAGGTAGGTCAGGGTCGTCTTTCCCGCGCCCGAGTGGCCGACCAGGGCGATCAACTTGCCGGGGGCGGCCTCGAACGTGATGTCGTCCAGGGTCGGCGCGGACTGTTCTTCACCGTAGCGGAAGGTGACGTGCTCGAAGGCGACCGCGCCGCGCACCTGGGCGGGGGCCAGGGCGAGGGCGTCGGGCGCGTCCGTGATGTCCTGTTTCAGATCGAGATACTCGAAGATGCGGTCGAAGAGGGCCAGCGCGCTGGTAACTTCCACCTGGACGTTCAAAAGCCCTGTCAGCGGGAAAAACAAACGAGCCTGCAACGTCGTGAAGGCGACGATAGTGCCCAATGTCAGGTGATGGTCGCCATGGGCGACGATCAGGTCGGCGGCAAGCCAATAAACCAAGACGGGCGTGAGCGAGAATGTCAGGCCGATCAGGTTGAAGAACAGCCGAAAGACCATCGCCTGCTTGATCTGTGCGCCCGTCAGAGTCTCGTTCTCCTCGGCGAACTTAGCCCGCGTCAGGCCCTGCCGCCCGCTGGTTTTGGTCAGCAGGACGCCGGACACGGACAGTGTCTCCTGCATGGTGGCATTGAGATCCGCGAGGCTGGCCTGCACGACCCCGCGCACGCCGCGCCCGTAGTCGCCGACCTTCTGGCCGAGCAGGGCGAACAGGGGCAGGACACCGACCGAGAGCAGGGTCAGCCGCCAGTCCATGATGATCATGGCGACAAGGGTGGACAGAACGGTCGTGACGTTGGATAGGACGCTGGCTGCCGTGTCGCTCAGGACGGATTGAACGCCGCCGACGTCGTTGGCAAGCCGGGACTGAATCTCTCCGGTCCGGGTGTCCGCGAAGAACTTGAGCGCCATGCCCTGGAGGTGGTCATACAGCCGGTTCCGCAGGTCGCGCATGATGCGCTGGCCCACCTGAACGCTCCAATAGCCGTACAGCAGCGCCAGGCCCGTCGCTCCCAGCGTCGCCGCCAGGGTCAGGACGGTGTCGCGCGTCACCAGCGCCATGTCGCGGGCCAGCAAGCCCTGATTGATGATCGCCCGCAGCAGGAACGGAGAAAACAGCCCCAGAGCCGCCGAGGCAAGCACAGCGACGGCGATGGCGGCGACCGTCGTGCGGTACGGCACGAACGTCTGGGCCACGCGCCGCAGCGTGTCCGGCTTCAGCGGCTTCTTGTCCCCGTTCCCTGGCCCGTTCTTCGGGCCGGGCGGCCCCCCGCGCATTATCACGCCCATTCGGTGTCCTCCGCCCTAGTGTACCACGCACCGCCGCCATTCGGATAGACAGGCGAAGTGAAGCCAGGGAAAAGAAGGACGGGAAAGATAAAGTAAGATGGAGGCAAGCCCCGTCCCTACGCTGTAGCAGCCGTGTTTTCGCGGACCCAGGCTTCGATAGCGGCGGCGGGGCGCACGCCGGACGTCCGGGCGATTTCGCGGCCTCCGGCAAAGACAACCATCGTGGGGATGGAGCGGATGCCGAAGCGCGCGCCCAGGTCGGGAAGCGCTTCCGTGTTGATCTTGACGACCAGCCAGCGCACCGCGTTCGCGGCTGCCACCTTTTCCAGCTCCGGCGCGACCGCACGGCATGGCCCGCACCAGGGCGCCCAGAAGTCCACGACAATCGGCAGCGGCGAGGCCGCCGCCAGCGCCTTCCATTGCGCCTCGCTGCCCACATCCAGGGGCGCTTTTGGCGCGGGCAAATCGGCCTGACACCGGCCGCAGGTCCCGGTCTCACCCAGGTGGCCGTAAGGAATGCGGTTCTTCTGGCCGCAATCGTCACAGGCGAGGATCACGCCCTTTTCATCCAACGTCGTTGCCATTGCTGTCTCCCTCCTTCCAGTAGCGCGCGACGACCTCGGTGTGGGTCGAGAACGCGAGTTCAAGCGGGCCGCGTGCGACCGTCATTTCCGAAGTCTCAGCCGACGCCACGAACGGCGGCAGGTCTTGCGACGACTGCGGCGGGGCCAGCCCGAAGACCAGCAGCGTCCCATCCGGCGCGCTTTGGGCGTCGAACAGGCGGATGCCGCCCGCCTCGGTCGTGATACCCGTTTCCTCGCGCAATTCGCGCGCCCCTGCCTCCTGCCAGGTCTCGCCGACCTCGACAAACCCACCCGGCAGCGCAAGTTTCCCCGCCTGCGGCTCCTGTGTCCGGCGGATCAGCAGCAGGCCGTCGTCCACGGGCAGCAGGACGACCGACACCGGCAAGGGGTTCCGGTAACTCACGTTGCCACAGTGTTGGCAGCGCCGGGGCCAGGGCAGACTAGGCGGGAACGCCGTGCCGCAGTAGGAACAGTACGAGTTCTTGGCATATTCTTTTTGCATCTTTCCCTTGAACAACCGTGGGGCCGACGATGTTCCGGCGGTTTGCCTGCGGGCGTGAACGGGCAGAATAGGGCCATGCAAGGCACTAAAGACACTCTTTTGACCCGGCGCGGGTTCCTCGGCGCGCTCTCTGCGCTCATCCTGAGCGCGCTGCTGGTCGGATGCGGCGGGGGCGGCGGAGGTTCCAGCACGTCAACGAACGGCTCCTATCAGCCCGATCTCAGCCGGTTCACACCCAACTACGCGGCCAACATCACGCTATACCACTGGCCGACCCTGCCGGTGCGGGTCTATTTCGCCAACGATGTGACGGTCACGCCGCGCGGCGGCAGCCCGACGCGCGTCAATGACCTGATCCTGACCGGGTTTGGTCGCTGGCCTGCCGCCACCGGGGGCGTCGTGGGCTTCACACAGGTCACGGACCCAAGCCAGGCCCAGATCACCGTCTCAACCGTCAGCATCCCAGACCCCACGGGGCTGTCCGAGACGGGCAAAACGTCGGTGACGCCGGGGGCGGGGAACGTCCTCCAATCCGCCACGACGCAGATCTATGTCTGGCCGGACATCACGGTCCCGGAACTGACCCAGGGGCTGCCGGCGACAGCCACGCACGAATTCGGCCACGCGCTGGGCATCGGCGGCCACAGCCCCAACCCGAGCGACGTGATGTACGTCTCCCACGACCCCAACGCGGATGTTTTGCTGTCCGCGCGCGACATCGCCACCATCAAAACGCTCTACTATTTCCTGTTCCCCGCCCCTTAATCCTCATGCCCCCTCCCAAGCCGCTGCCTCTGGACTCATGCCGTCACATCGTCCTTCTGACGGGGGCGGGCGTTTCGGTCAGCTCCGGCTTGCCGACGTATCGTGGGCCAGGTGGGCTTTGGGAGCGGGAAGACGTCGCCTGGATCGTGGACGCGCGTTTTCTGCCCGGCAGCCTGCCCGAACTGTGGCGGCTCTACAGCCAGCGACGGGCACACGCTCTGGGGGCAGCCCCGAACGCCGCCCACACTGCCATCGCCGCCGTGCAGAGGGCGCGGCCCGAAGCGGTGACGCTGCTGACGCAGAACGTGGACAGCCTGCACCAGCGGGCGGGCAGCCCGGCGGTCATCGAACTGCACGGCTCGGCCTTCCGCACCCGCTGCACCAACCCCGCCTGCGGCCTGCCGCCGTTCCCCGACGACCGCTTGTACGAGTCAGTTCCCCTCTGCCCGCGCTGCGGTTCCCCCTTGCGCCCGGACGTCGTCCTGTTCGGCGAGACCCTGCCCGAAGCAGCCCTGCGCCGGGCGCAGACCGCCTTGAGCGAGTGCGACCTGTTCCTAGCGGTAGGCACATCGGGCACCGTCTGGCCCGCCGCCGCCTTTGTCCGGCTGGCCGCGCAGGCAGGCGCGCGGACGGTCCTGGTGAACCTGGACGCGGCGACAGGTTCCGAGGAGTTTGACGAGGTGCATTTGGGCAAGGCCGAAGACATCCTGCCGGGCATACTTTCCCTTTGATGCGCTTGATGCTCGGCCCTTTCTCACCAGGAAGAACACGGTCATCATCATAGAAGTAATCGTCGCAGTTATCGTCAAACGGGTATCGTCAAACTGGTCACACGACTGCTTTCACACCGAGCAGTCAAACAAGAAAAGGCTGCGGGAATAGCGATTCCCGCAGCCTCCTTCGGCACCCTGGCAATGGTCGCCTCAGTGTCTAGTTGGAGCCGAACTAAAGGTCATCAGCGTGGCTGAGTATTGCGGGAACGATCTGGTGATGGTTGAGCCGGAAACAGACTGGACCGATTGGGTTAAATCCTGACCGGGCTGCTGGTCTTTGGCGGCGTCATCGTTGGCTTTGCCGTAGGTCCAAACCGCAGCATTCCCGCGCGCCTTAGTGCCGGTCAGTTTGATCGGGATGTGGTTGTAGTCCGTGCGCGGGGCCGTGTTGATCACCAGCACGCTTATGACTCCGTCCTTATGCTTGACGGAATAAATCTTGAGGAGTGGTTCGCTGCTGGTGCATGCACACACCTTGTCGCCATCCGAAAGGAATTTGTTGAGCATTTTGGCAATGTAAAAGACCGGGTGACGGTCCAGCGGGCCAAGTCTCGGATCAAACCTCGCGATCCCGTAATGGCCATAGAGACGCCACCCGTAGAGCGAAGAACTCATGTTGAACTTTTTCGGGTCCGTGTTGACATAGTTATCTTCCCACAGCCACCAGTCCGTTGCCTGGTACTCGGTATTGATGGATTCGCCCAGCATGATCGCCATGCAGAGGCCGCCCGGCAAGCTGACGCTCTGCTTGCCGGGGCTGGACCAGACAGACCCGATTTCCGTTTGCAGGATCTGGACCCGCGCGGCGTCCGGCAGGTAGTCGTTCAGCATAGCGCGGACCTGGTCGTTCGCGATGTAAGACTGGCTCCAGCCATTCGTGTCGAGGCCGCTGAGAAGCTTTGCGTCGTCTTCCGTGCCCGGTCCATATTGATACTGGTGTTCGACAACGAAGTCCGGCGTCATCCCCAAGGCCCGCAGCGTGCTCAGGAGGATCGGCGTCCAACCGATCTCCTGCCGGTGCGTGACCGGATTGGTGACGGCTTCCTGGGGAAACTTACCCCAGACGTTGGTCACGACGGCGCCGAGCTTGATGGCGGGGTCAACGGCCTTCATCGCCGCGCTCCACCTCACATAGTCATTGGCATACTTCACCGGGTCTGTGTTGTCCCATTCCTCGTTGCCAAGCTCCCAGTATTCGATGCCCATCTTGCGGGCGATGTTGGCGTCCCGCACCCAGCCTGCGGCCAGGGCAGGCGTCCCCGCTTTGCCGTAGTTGCAGGTGATGATGACGTTCTTGCCCTGGACGCCTGCCGATGCCATATCGCTGACGAAAGTCGGCCAGGGGTTTGTGACCTTGTTGTTGGTCCAAACAAAGACATCTGAATCTGACCCGCCGGGGTAGCGAACGCTCTTGATGCCCGCTTCTTTGAAGTAGGGGAGCGAGGCGTGATTATCAGCCCAGTAAAACATGTTCACGCCAAAGGCGGTGCCCGAGAGGGTTTGAACGGTTGATTTTGCGTTGACGGCCAGCGTTTGCGCCTGACTCACGCTTGGCAGAACGACGCCTAGGAAACAGAGGCAGCCTGCCATAAGGCCGATCTGTATTATTTGCTTTCGATCTTTCATTCGTCTGTTTCCACCCTTCATACGCCGGTCTGCGCGATTTCAGGGCTGCATCCAGGCCGGGACGGGTGGCTGGTGGTCCTGTTCCAGAACGACGGTCGTCCCGGTCGGGCCGGTGAGCAGCCACAGACGGTCCGTTGTTTGCAGCATCAGCTTCAGGCCGTGCCCCAGCGTCCCCGCCGTCGTGAAGCCGCGCGCCAGCGCGGCGCGCGGCAGGTTCTCCAGGGTGATTCCCTGTCCCGCGTCTTCCACCCACACCTGCACGGTGCCCACGGGATCGAAGCAGACGCGCGCCATACCTTCGCCCGCGTGGACGATAGCGTTCATCCCCGCCTCGTTCACCGCCGTGACCAAATCGTGAAGCCGCTCGTCGGGAAAGCCGCCGCGCTCTGCCGCACTCATGGCCCGGCAGCGCAGGTCCCGCAAGCCGCCCTTCCCGGTCAGAGGGATCGGCTCCCCCCAGGCCGCCCCGCGCGGTAGGGGCAGACCCGCACCGTCGTCACACAGCCGCAGCTTGCCCTCGGTGACGCTCGCCAGGACGTCCCGTAGGAAGCCGCGCTGCCAGCCCGCGAGTTCGGCCAGCGCCTGGCCCGCCTCGGCCAGCGCCGCTGTCCGTTCCGCCACCCGCCGCTCCAGCCCGTCCCGCGCCTCTCCCAGCTCCCCCGCCTGCCGCCGCGCGGTCTGCGCCAGCCCGACCGCCCACGCCAGCAGCGCGGCCAGCAGCAGGCCGCCGCCCAGGGCGCCGAGCGGGAGCAGCGACTGCGCGCGGCTGAGAGAGCCGACGCGCAGGCGCGTGTTCTGCGCTGCCAGGTGCCGGATCAGGTCGAGCTGCGCGCTTTCCTCAACGACCAGCGCCTGCCAGAGACAGAGAGTAATCGTGGCCGCGCCGAGGCCGACGAACAGCGGCAGCCAGCGCGGGGCGGTCCTCGCCCTAGTCTGGTCGTCCCGCCAGGCAAACGCGACCACCCCGGCTCCCAAGACCACGAACCCTGACGCCGTGTGGACGGCCATCCGCGTGAACTGGCCCCAGGTATAACTCTGAACGATGCCCGTGCAGTAGCCTGACAGAGCAACAGTGCCCAGGCCGATCACGACGGAGCCTAAGAGAGCAATGAGCAGGGGGCGGAGGGGAAAGCGGCGCGACTGAATGAGCAGCAGACCCATCCCGATGAGGCAAAAGCACAGCGCGGTGCAGAACGCCATCCGGCCCGGCGCGGTGACGCCGGACCGGATGTAAGACTTCATCATCAATTCGTCCAGGCCGAGGCTGACGCCAAACAGGTACTCGCTCAGGGTCAAAAGACCGACCGTGACTGTGCCCACGCCGCAGAGTGCGGCGAGGCCCCGCGCGCCCGGTCGGTCTATCCGCGTTACGGACACCAGCCCCAGCCCGCAGAGCAGGAAGCACAAAGCGGTGTCGTAAGCCATCGCCACGAACGTAGGGGAGAGACGCAGCAATAGGAGGTTGTGTGTGTACCAGCCGCAGAGGACGACCAGCCCCAGCGCGGCAGACAAGACACCTGCCGTCTGGGCTGTCTTGCCCGGCCAGAGCGAGGTTCCAGGCGATTCTGTGGCAGCAGGAGCGATGGCATTCATCATTTCCTTTTTACCACAAAATCAGCTCAATCTTCCTCTTATTCATTCGGCTGATGGAGCCAGGGCAGGTTGAAACAGTAGTAGACGCCGCTGGAGATCAAGTGGATCATCCCCTCCGGCGACTGAATTGCGGCGAGGTAGCCGGACGGCTCGGCGTGCGTGCTGTCTATCGAGAACTCGCCCGTCCACCCGCGACCGTTCAGGGCGCGCGCTTTGCCGTCTGTCAGCAGCTTGCGCGCGGGCCATGTCTTGCCGCCGTCATCAGAGAGGGCGGCGAACATTCCCCTGCCGGTGAACTCCTGTCCGCGCGCGTTCGTGAATGTCGAGCCAGGCGTGAACGAGACCAGCAGCAGCGCCCCTTCGCGCAGCCGGCGGAGGACAGGCCGCTGACCGCCGCCGAGGGGCGGGAAGGGCGTGGCCGAATACGTCCAGGACTGACCACCGTCGCGCGAGACGCTCATCGCCAGGTGGCCGCCGACCACATCGCCGCGCCCGACCGCCACAAGGCTGCCGTCGGTCCACTGATCAACACCGGCGTGGATGCCGGCAATCCACGTCCCGGCTTGGCCGGCGGCGAAGATGGGCGGGGGCGCCTCTTTGTTGATGACGGCCCACGTCCTGCCGCCGTCGCGGCTGACATGCAGCACGGAGCCGCCCTTGCCTTCGGGGGTGGCGTCGCACGGCAAATAGATCGAGCCGTCCTGCGCCGCAAACGGGCTGGGGATCGGCTGGTTCCCATGCCCGCGCTCAGGCTCCAAAAACCGGGCCGGAGACCACGTCCGGCCATTGTCGCGGCTGGTGCGCTCAATCAGCGCCAGCTCCTGCCAGCCGCCCTCAGCGGCCTGCCCGTTGAAGTGGTAGAGCGTGCCCTCCTCGTCCGCCCAGAGGGCAGGCGCGTGGTCGTTGCGGCCCGGCACGTCCCAAAACAAGTCCGCATCGTCCCAGGAGTCGCGCCCACGGCGCAGGCGCGCGGCGGCAACGGTTAGCTCGCGGCCCGCCTCGTCATTGCAAGTGTACCAGATAGCCAGCAGGTCCCCGTTGGGGCAGGCGACAAGCGCGGGGTCATGGTTGTGGCGGGCGAACAGCGGCCCGTTCGCACCGCCGGGCACTTTGACGTAGGGAACCGGCTCGGCGAAGTAGGGCCGGGTCATGTCCACCACCGGCGTCCAAGCCCACCTTGTTTGGAAAACTGCCTGCGCCCAGCGCGGCTTCGGGCGCTGCGTGAGCGGGGCGAAGGTGAGAGGGGGGGCCTCGACAACCCGCAGACCGATGGCCGGGCTGCGGTCGCCCGGCAGCGCGCCCAGACGGACCAAGAGGGCCAAGTCGTCTGGGACTTTCGCCGCCCCCCGCCAGGAGCCGCCGCGCACCACGCGCACATCGCCCTCGGCATAGCCAATGGGATCGGCCTGCGGTCCTGCCGAGTACGGGCCGTACCAGTCCAGACACCAGTTTTCCACATCCCGCCCGCCCAGGAGGGCCTGGGGGTGGGAGCGAAAAGCATACTCCCATTCGGCTTCGGTCGGCAGACGGTAATGCTTGCGGTTCCGCCCGCTCAACCACCGGCAGTAGGCGTTCGCCTCGTCCCAGGTGACGAAGCGGACCGGATCGTCATCGCCCCCCCGCGTCCCGCTCTCGCCGCGCCGGACATAGTGGGCCGGGTCGAACAACTCGTACTGCGCGTTGGAGACAGGGTGGACAGTGATGCGAAAGCTGCGGCTGATCGTCACCTCATGGGCGGGCTGTTGGTCCCAACCGCCGTCCTCCGATCCGCAGGAGAAGCGCCCAGGGGCCACCTCAATCATGTCCATCGCCGTGTCCAAGGAGTCCACCGTCAAGCCCCGCCGGTGATCTTCAGCACGTCTTCGCCGTATTTCTCCAGCTTGCCCGGTCCGACGCCGCTGACTTCGAGCAGATCGTCTGACGACTGGGGCCGGGCGCGCGCGATCTCCATCAGGGTCTTGTCGCTGAAAACGCAGTAGGGCGGCAGGGACTCGCGCGCCGCCTGCGCCGTCCGCCAGAGTTTCAGGCCGGCGAGCACGTCGTCACTCGCCGCGTCGTCACCACCTGCCCCGGTGGGACGCCACCAGCTGGGGTCTCGCGGGAGCGGGGCGGCGACGGGCAAGCGCTCCTGCCAGGCCGTCCGGCCTTTGGGGGTGACGGTGCAGACGAAATAAGCGTCCTCATCGCCCTGGTGCATCAGCCCCTCGGCGAAGAGCGACTCCAGGAACTTGTCCACGGCGGCCACGGCGCAGCCACGGAACAGGCCGCCCAGAGGCTGGCGCGGCGTCCCGGCGTTTTTGTCCCCCAGCGTCCCGGCCCCGCGCAGCAGCTTGTTCAGACGCGCTTTGCCGACAGCAGGCCGCAGGGCGTCCAGGCCATGCAGGACGGAATGGATGTCGCCGGAATCTATCCCGACCGGCATCGGGATCTGGGGCAGACGGCTGGGCGAGGCGTTTTCTTCCGGCCTGGGCGCGTCGCAGTTGTCGCAGCAGAACGAGGTCGGCGGCGGCTCCTGGCGGTCGCCGAAGTAGTCCAGGACAGTCCGGCGGCGGCAGGCGGTCGTCTTGCAGTAGTCCACGATCTCATCCAGCCGGCGCAGGCGTTCTGCCCGCTGCTTCGCCAGGTCTGCGGCGATCTGCCGGCGGGCGTCCGGCGGGAAGTCGCGCCGGGCTAATGTCAGGGTCACGCCGTCCCCGGTCTGCGCGACGCGCTTGACCAAATCGGCCCGTTCCAGCTCGCCCAGGGCGAGACGCCCCTTGATGTCGCTCCAGTCCAGCGCCATGCCCCAGGTCTTGGGCAGGCGCGCGACGCCCTCTTTGTCCGCATGACCACGCACCTGGCCGAATGCCTGCTCGACCGCGCCGACAGTCAGCGCCTCGTTGTCAATGAACCACTCGCGCGTCCGCCGGTCGGCGAAATGGTACAAAATGACGCACCGGCTCCGGCGGCCGTCCCGTCCCGCGCGGCCCGCCTCCTGATAGTAGCTTTCCAGGCTGTCCGGGCAGGCGCAGTGGACCACGAAGCGGACGTCGGGCTTGTCAATGCCCATGCCAAAGGCATTGGTGGCGACCAGCACCTGCCGCTCGCCATCCAGCCACTCGCGCTGCATCTGGTTCCGCAGGTCGGCGTCTAGGCCCGCGTGGTACATCCCTGCCCGCTGCCCCAGAGGGGCCAGCGCGGCGTCGGCGGCCTCAAAGACCTGCTCGCACTGCTTGCGCGTGGCGACATAGATCAGCCCGCTGCCGCCCAGCGCAGACAGCTTGGGCAAGGCGCGGGTCAGCTTGTCCTCACGCTCACTTTCGCTTTTGCAGCGATGCACGGAAAAGTGGAGGTTGGGCCGATTGAAGCCGCCGACCAGGACGAGCGGGTCGCGCATCCCCAGGTTAGCGACGATGGATGTCTGGACGCGCTTGGTCGCCGTCGCTGTGGCGGCCAGCAGGGGCGGGCTGCCCAGCGTCTCGACCACTTCCCGCAGGCTCAGGTAGTCGGGCCGAAAGTCGTGCCCCCACTCCGAAATGCAATGCGCCTCGTCCACGACGAACCGGGCGATCTTGACACTTCGCAGCGCGTCCATGAACGCGCCCGACCGGAACCGCTCCGGGGCGACATACACCAGCCGCAGCCGCCCCGCGCGCATGTCGCGGAGCAGGTCGTTCTGCTCGTCCAGCGACTGCAAAGACGTGAGGCAGCCGCAGCCGAGCTGGGCAAATTCAGGCCGCCGGTTCAAGGCATCTACCTGGTCGCGCATCAAGGCGATGAGAGGAGACACGACCAGGGTAACGCCCTCCGAAAGCGCGGCAGGGAGCTGAAAGCAGAGTGACTTCCCCGCCCCTGTCGGCATGACCACCAGCACGTCGCGGCCTTCCAAGGCCGTCCGCACCGCCTCCTCCTGCTGTGGGCGAAACTCGCCGTAGCCGAAGAAGGCTTGCAGGGATTGAGACAAGTCTGTCGCAGGGGCCGTGGTGGTCATGGGTTCCTTTCCGTGAAGATCAAAAACCGAACGGATGTGTTATTATACCCGAAGCACGAACACAAGGGCGACATAGGGAAACGCCGAAGACCAAATGGCCTCCGGCTCTCCGCATCAAGTCTATTTATCCTTCGTGGCTTCCCCCTGATCGGCACTTTGACACACGTCAAAAAGCGCCATCTCCTCAGCCGTGGGAACCTGGAATATCTCGGAGCATCGCTGCAAATCTTCCAGCGTCAGCGGCGGGTTTTCCATGCCCCGGCGTTGAACACGCTCAAAAAGCACTTTTATCGGAGCAGACAGGTAATGCAGTTCGACGGCAGCGCCAAGCGCTCTCGCTCCCTGCCGCAATGTATCGCGTTCCGACCGGCCCCATGTCCCCCACTCGATGATGACCGTGAAACCCCGCGCCAACAAGTCCTGACTCAACTTCCATTGCAGGGCTTCGATCTTTGCGCGCCTCTCCTCGTCGTATAAGTCAAGCGAAAGCGCCTCCAGCCATTCATCCGGGCAGAACCGGATGGCATCAAGCTTTTCTTCCAGCCTTTTGGCGTGGGTCGTTTTTCCTGCACCGGGAAGACCGCACACGATTATCAATTTCGGGCCGACCTTCAACTTCTGCTCCAAACTGTTTCTCCGCCGGGGAGTATACCCCGCAAAAAAGAAACGCCGGAGGCCACATGGCCTCCGGCGTTTTCATCACTGTTCATCAAGCCACTCGTCTAGGCCCGTATTGAAGGACCAGAAGTTGCCTGCTGTGCAATGTGACGAGGCATAGGTGTGACCGCTGTTATCCACGAACTCCACCTCGAACGCATCGGGCGAGTATTGCTCAACAACCGTCCCCACCTGACCACGCACAAGCCCATTCTGCGGCAAGTCTTCGGTCAAAGCGACCACATCATGTTGTCCAATGATAGAATGCATATCTCAGGCTCTCCACAGGTCCTGCTTGATGATGATCCGTTCATCCGACCCAAGCGCAACACGCCATCCGACCCAAGCGCAACACGCCATCCTACCCCATGACGCCCTGCCCACAGCATATCAAGGTAGTAATCATCGCTCCCGGCGTAGGGCGCAAACGCTGTCAAGCCGATGGGAAATCTATCAGTGGCTCGGATGGTCGGCGCAAGAGTTTGAGCGGCGACAAAGCGCATCCACTTCCAGACGTTCTCAGAGCGGAACCCTGCCTGATCATGAAACCAGACTCGTTGAGGCACCGCCAGAAGGTCAACATCGTCAGCATCAGCAGGGAGGGAACTATACTCACGGACCCAGAAGCCCCACGGACGCCACGTTTCCGAGAGCGTCTGCCACTCGGCCCCAATGCGGGCGAGAAGACGCCTGCTGTTGTCGGCTTGGCATTCCATGTTGCACAGTGTACCTGACAAACGGAAAGGCCGGAGGCCATTTGGCCTCCGGCGTTTCTTGCCGTAGTTGCAGGTTGGCAGGGAAGGCTTAGAAGCCGCCCATGCCGCCCATGCCGGGCATCCCGCCGCCCATGCCGCCGCCGCCGCCCGCAGGCATCGCGGGGGCCTTCTCGGGGCGCTCGGCCACGAGGGCTTCGGTGGAGAGGATCAGGCCCGCGATGGAGGCCGCGTTCTGCAAGGCCGACCGGGTCACTTTGGCCGGGTCCACGATGCCCTGGGCGACAAGGTCGCCGAACTCGCCGGTCGCGGCGTTGTAGCCCAACCCGGTCTGCTTGATCTTCTCGACGATGACCGAGCCTTCGACGCCGGCGTTGTTGGCGATCTGGCGGGCCGGCTCTTCGAGCGCGCGCCGGATGATGTTGACGCCGACCTTCTCATCGCCTTCGAGCTTCAGGGCGTCCAGGGCGGTGATGATCTTGATCAGGGTGGTGCCGCCGCCCGGCACGATCCCTTCTTCGACCGCCGCGCGGGTTGCCGAAAGGGCGTCCTCGATGCGGTGCTTCTTTTCCTTCAGCTCGGTCTCGGTGGCCGCGCCGACCTGGATGACGGCGACGCCGCCCGACAGCTTGGCGAGCCGCTCTTGCAACTTCTCGCGGTCGTAGTCGCTGTCCGACTTCTCGACCTGCGCCTTGATCTGGGCGATGCGGCCCTGGATCGAGGCCGCGCTGCCCTTGCCCTCGACAATGGTGGTCTCGTCCTTGGTGATGGTGACGCGCTTGGCCGACCCGAGGTAAGTCTCGTCCACGTTCTTGAGCTGGATGCCCAGGTCCTCGGTGACGAACTTGCCGTCGGTCAGGACCGCGAGGTCCTCCATCATGGCCTTGCGGCGGTCGCCGAAGCCGGGGGCCTTGACGGCGACCACGTTGAAGGTGCCGCGCAGCTTGTTGACGACTAGGGTGGCGAGCGCCTCGCCGTCCACGTCCTCGGCGATGATCAGCAGGGGCCGGGCGCTGCGGACGACGCTTTCCAGCACAGGCAGGAAGTCCTGGACGCTCGAAATCTTCTTCTCGAAGAGCAGGATGTACGGGTCTTCCAGAACGGCCTCAAGCCGCTCGGCGTCGGTGACGAAGTAGGGCGAGATGTAGCCTTTGTCGAACTGCATCCCCTCGACGAGTTCCAGCGAGGTGGTCGTGCCCTTGCTCTCCTCGACGGTGATGACGCCGTCCTTGCCGACCTTATCCATGGCGTCGGCGATCAGCTCGCCGATCAGTGTGTTCTTGGCCGAATTGGTGGCGACCTGAGTGATGGACTCTTTGCCCTCCACCTGCACGGCGAGGTTCTTGATCTCGGCGACAGCGGCCTCAACGGCCTTGTCAATGCCCTTCTTGACAGCCAGCGGGTTGGACCCGGCGGCGACGTTCTTCAGGCCCTCACGGACGATGGCCTGGGCCAGCACGGTCGCGGTCGTGGTGCCGTCACCGGCCACATCGTTGGTCTTGGAGGCGACTTCGCGGACGAGCTGCGCGCCCATGTTCTCGAACTTGTCCTCGACCTCGATCTCCTTGGCGATGGTGACGCCGTCGTCCACGAGGGACGGGGAGCCGAACTTCTTTTCCAGCACGACGTAGCGGCCTCGCGGCCCCAGGGTCACTTTGACCGCATCGGCCAGCGTGTTGACGCCGCGCTCCAGAGCGCGCCGCGCCGCTTCATCGAACAGCAATTCTTTGGCTGCCATTGTGTTTGTTTTCTCCTTGTAATTTCCCACCCTCTCCCTGCGGGGGAGGGCCGCCGCGCAGAGGCGGGGAGGGGTTAGCTGTTCAGAATGCCGAGCACGTCGTCAGCGCGCAGGATGATGACATCCTCGCCGCCGACCTTGATCTCGGTGCCGCCGTACTTGGAGTAGACGACCTTGTCGCCGACCTGTACGTCCACGGCGCTGATCTTGCCGTTGTCCAGGGTTTTGCCCGGCCCGACGGCCAGGACTTCGCCCTTCTGCGGCTTTTCTTTGGCGGCGTCCGGCAGGATGATGCCGCCGCTCGACTGGGATTCGGCCTCCAGGGCCTTGACGACGATGCGGTCGCCCAACGGTTTCAACATGGTGACCTCCTTCAATGGGTGTCTGTTTTGTAGTTTCTCGCGCTCAAGAAATGGAAGACTTCCGGGCAGTAGTATACTCCGTTTTAGCACTCGTGTCAAGAGAGTGCCAAAAAGAGTAATCGGGTGACACAGACGATTTCCGGTGTAGTTTCGGATTCATTTTCCGTTCCAAGCATCGGGAACCGTTCAGCATGGTTCGTGCATTATGATTGTATGACTGAACGTGGAAGCTCCCATACACCCGTGCCTGAACGGTGCTGACGGCAATGACGCCGCTTTTCCCCTCCATGCGCCTCCCTTTCCTGTCCTGCGCGTGTCGTCATGAGTTTGTAGTTCGCTTCATGATTTATAGTTCGCTCTGAGAAAGGTTATTCATCCATGCACGTCTCACGCAAAGCGGCCTTGAGTTTGGCCGCTCTGAGCCTCGCGGCTGCTCTGGGTGTTTCCCAGCCTGCCGCCGCTCAGGTTCTTACGACGGGCAACCCTATACAGGCGGCCCCTGACGTTCAGCCGCAGCCCTCCACTTTTGCCTTGTCGCAGATCGCCGCGCTCCAGGCGGAGAAGGCCAGCCGCACACCGGCGCAGACGAAAATCGACTCCAACCTCCTGCGCGCCGCCCTGCTCGCGCGCGCCGCCTCCACGCCCGCCCGCATGGGGGGAATAACGGCTGCGGCTCCTGCTGAAGCGGGCGCCCTCAGCGCGGCCACTCTGAGCCTGCTGAACACTGTTCCAGTCAGCGATGAAGCACAGCCTGATGTGAACGGCATGGTCGCCGTGGACATCAAGGCGACCGTGACCGCCGACCTGCTGGCCCGTATCAGCGCGGCCGGCGGCGTCGTGAACGGCTCCTGGCCTGCTTACAACGCGGTCCGCGCCACGCTGCCTCTTCTTCAACTGGAAACAGTCGCCGCCTCCCCCAACGTGCGCTCCATCCGGCCCGCCGAGCAGGCCCATGTGGTCCGTAACCGCGTGACGCCACCCGCAGCGAACGTGGGACATCCCGGCCCCCTGGTTCCTGGTCTGCCTATTTTTGCTCCCATCCCAACCGCTCTGCCGGCCGCGACGACACCGGCGGCACGGCGAGTGCGGGTCAAAGCGGCCCTGCCGGCCCTGCTTGACCGCGCCCGCCGCGCCCAGGCAGCAGGGCGGCCCGGCTTTCAGAGCACGGAGGACTTCCCCCTGTTTTCGCTGGCCGCCGATGTCGCCGCTCCTGCCAGCCCTGCCGACCCCGAAGGCGACCTGGCCCAGCGCGCCGACCTCGCCCGCACGACATTTGGCGTTGATGGGACCGGTATCAAGATCGGCATCATTTCCGACAGCGTGGATGGCCTTGCCGCAGAACAGCAGGCCGGACGCCTCGGCCCGGTGACCGTGCTGCCCGGCCAAGACGGCACTCCCGGCACGGGCGAGGGCACGGCGATGCTCGAAATCGTCCACCGCCTCGCGCCCGGCGCCCAGCTTTATTTCGCCACAGCGAACCCAACGGAAGCAAATTTCGCCTCCAACATCCTCGCCTTGCAGCAAGCCGGCTGCAACGTCATCGTGGATGATGTCGCCTACTTCGATGAGCCGCCGTTCCAAGACGGCGTGATCGCCCAGGCCGTGGACACCGTTTCGGCGGCGGGCGCGTTCTACTTTTCCTCGGCAGGCAACAACTACAATTTGGATCAGAAAGGCATCACCGCCACCTGGGAGGGCGACTGGCGCGCTTCCGGCAACACCCTCACCGACGGCAGTGCCGTCCTGCCGACCCTGGCCTACGATGCAGCGAACCACTATCGTAACCCGGTGCTGACCGCGACCAGTGCGCCGAAGCAGGCCGTTTTCCTGTTCTGGGCGGACCCCCAGGGCGGGGCGACAGACGACTACGATGTTTACGTTTTCAACAGCGCTTTTTCCAGCATTCTGTTCGCATCCACAGGCACGCAGGACGGCACACAGGACCCGATTGAAGCATGCGAGGCCGATCAAGGCGACCTAGTGGTGGTCACCAAGTACAGCGGCAATGGCGTCCTTCTGCATCTGGCTGTGACCAGCAACGGCGCCGCCGCTCTGAACTACTCGACGCCTTTTGGAATCGTCGGTCATGCCGGCGCCGCGACCTGCTACGCTGTCGCCGCCTCAAATGCTTCAGTTCCCTACAAGGCTGGCCGTTCGTTCCAGTCCACGGATGTGACCGAAACGTTCAGCTCGGATGGCCCACGGCGGGTGCTCTTTACCGCCAGCGGCGCCGAGATCATGCCGGGAAACCGCTCCTCATCCGGCGGCGTCCTGCGCCAAAAGCCGGTCCTGGCTGGTTCGGATGGCGTCACGACTTACTTCAACCCGTTCTACGGCACGTCGGCCGCCGCCCCGCACGACGCCGCCATCGCGGGCCTGGTGCTGTCGGCGAATCCATACCTGGTGAGCGCGCAGATGTTCGGCCTGCTGACCTCCTCGTGCATCCCGATTGACACCGCATTCGGCGCGGTCCCGAACCGGGACGCCGGGTACGGAATCCTGGACGCCCACGCCGCCGTCGGGAATGCCGTCGCGGCGGCCACCCCCACGGCCAGCGCCCAGAACGTCACCACCGGCCAGGACACACCCACCGCCGTCACACTGACCGGCAGCGACCCCAACAAACAGGCGCTGACCTACGCGGTCGTCACCGCCCCCACGCATGGCACGCTCAGTGGGAGTGGGCCGAACCTGACCTACACGCCCAGCGCCGGCTACACCGGCCCGGACAGCTTCACCTTTACCGTCAGCAACGGCGTCTACACCAGCGCCCCGGCGACGGTCAGCCTCACAGTCAATCCCATTGTCTTATCTTTTCTGACTTTCCTCTCCCCGGTCCCCGCCGGCACCGTCCTGACTGCTACCGTGACCCTCAACGGGATCACCGCGTCGGGCGTCGTCGTCGGCCTGGCGAGCAGCGACTCGTCGGTCGTCCGTGTTCACCGAGCCGTGGTCATCCCCGCCGGCAGCCGGAGCGCGACATTTGCGATCAAGACTTACCCTAGCCAAACGACGAAAACGGTGACGATCCAGGCAACGCTGAACCAGGTAACGCTGACGAAGGACTTGACCATTACGGGAAGCTAACACGGCATGTGGTCTTTGCCTCTCGCCGAACCGGCGGGAGGCTTTTCTTTTGCAAAACCGCCCATTGCGCCGATACAGTGGATATGAAAGTCAATATGTTGCTGCGCCCCTGGAAAGGCGACAAGCGCTTCACCCTCATGTCCCGGCAGGCCGCCGCCTGGAAGAAGGCGGGGCGGACCGAGCCGGAAATACTGGCAGCCCTGGAAGCCGAGTACGGCCGCTCCGAGCCGGTTCAAACATTGCGCGATGCGCCCGCGCCGTTCCGGGTCTACGGCGAGATCGGCGAGGACATCGCCCCGGTCGCCATCAGCCAATTGGAACTGGCCCTGCGGCTGCCGATTGCGCTGGGCGGCGCGCTGATGCCGGACGCCCACGTCGGCTACGCCCTGCCCATCGGCGGCGTTTTTGCCGCGCACCGAGCGGTCTCGCCCGCCATGGTCGGCGTGGACATCGGCTGCCGGATGCACCTGAGCCTGTTCGCGGCGGCCCCGGACGAGTTCCGGGCGCGGCGCGACCTGCTGTTCCGCGACCTGCGGGCCGTGACGACCTTTGGCCTGGGCGAAGACAACGCGCGGCCCGCCGACCACCCTGTCCTGGACAAAGACCGCTGGGCGCTGACAAGCCAAACGCGCGGCCTGCGGGATAAGGCGCGGCGGCAATTGGGGACGAGCGGCAGCGGCAACCACTTCGCTGAACTGGTGGTCGGGGAACGGCTGGACGCGGACAGCGGCCTACCCCAGACCTTCGGCGGCCTGCTGACGCACAGCGGCTCGCGCGGGGTCGGCTACGCCGTCGCAAACCACTACATGCGTCTGGCCGCGCTGGAAACAGCCCGGATGGCCCGCGTCCCGAAGATGTACGAGTGGCTGAGGCTGGACGAGGATTTGGGGCGGGAATACTGGGCGGCGATGGAGATGGCTGGGGACTTCGCGCGGGCCAATCACGAGGTCATCCACGAGGCATTCGCCCGCCGCTCCGGCTTGACGCCACTGGCGACGGTCCAGAACCACCACAACTTCGCGTGGAGGGACGGCCTGGACCGCGTCATCCACCGCAAAGGCGCAACGCCCGCCGAAAAGGGCGTGCTGGGGGTCATCCCCGGCAGCATGGGAAGCGCGTCTTACCTAGTGAGAGGAGAGGGCGTACCGGAGGCTCTCTACTCCGCCTCCCACGGCGCAGGCCGCGTCGGCAGCCGAACCGCCGTCCGGGACCAGATCAGCCTCGGGGAAGTCCGCCGCCTCAAGCAGCAAGACATTGTGGTGGAGGGACTGACGGTGGAGGAAGCGCCGCCCGCCTACAAAGACATCGAGCGCGTCTTACGGATACAGGTCGAGGCAGGGTTAGTGACGCCGCTGGCGCGGATGATGCCGATTGCAGTCATCATGGCGGGGGAGTAGATGCCTCTGCGCTCTCTCAGATGAGCCGCGCTGAGATCACGCGCAGCCAATCACACAATTGCCATCATGAAAAGTTCGATGGAGCATTGTTATCGGTTTTTGGAGGCAATGTTTCCACTACCTGCTCGAAATACTCGATCTCCGAGATGCGCGCATAATACTGCTTGTCGGCCTTGTCTCGCAGTATTAACAACTGCTTGAAGTCGTAAGGGGCTTCGTGGTGGGTGGAGACGTAGCCCACAAGAACCACACTCGATAACTGTGAGCCAGATTTAAAGCGCACATTGACTAAAGTGTCTTTTAACCCTGAGATGTGAATGTCCTTGCTGACATCCAACCCACCTTTATCGCCACTCACTTTTCTATCGATTGGCCCCCAGAAGGTGAAGAAAACACGCAGGAATACGATACTACCTAAAAGAACACCTACACAAATGAACAACGGGAAATAATCGCTCAAAGTCACGTTTTGTCCAGTCTTCTACTTCAGTATCATGTCACATAAGACGAAGTTGGGTGCAGAGCCGTGTTAGGCCGTCTCGCGGCACTGGCGCAGGGTGACAAGCGCCTGGGGGGAGGCATCCCCCTCCACCCGCTTTTTGATGCGAACGGCGCACTGGTCGGCGGATAAGACCGACGTGTCTACCTCTAGGTCGTAGACACCGTGCCGGTGAACCCGGCTCAACTGATACTCTGCCAGCCCCTCGCCACGGTCTCCTCGCGCCCGCTCCCGCCGCCGCAGCTCCTCCAGGGGGCAATGCACGCCGATGAAGTAGACGGTGAACGGAGCCAGCAGGTCCAGGCACTCCGTAAGCCAGTTCTCAGGTTCCTCCCCCTGAATGAGCACATGGTCCACGATCAGATTGCTCCCGGCGGCGGCCAGGGCCGCGAGGGAGTGATGGAAGCCGGACAGCAGCCGGCTGAACACGGACTGCCACCGAGGGGAACCAGATTCTCCGAGTTTCTCAGGCCCCGGCGCCATGGCCCCGAAGCTGTCCACGGGGACGTGCAGGTAAGGCGCATCCATGATCTGCTGCAACGCTTTGGCGATGGATGTTTTGCCGGCGCTGGAGGTGCCGTTGAGGAGAATAACCCTGACGCCTTCTCTTTCCAAGAACCAATTGCTCCCGCTCCGCCCACGCCGACCTATTTTGCTGGCCTCACGCCACCTTCTGCCGCTTCTCCTGCGCGCACTGCCGGGCCGACTCGATGGCCTCCTGGGTAACTTCTTTTTCAAAGCTGCGGTAGCCGGCCAGCGCAAACCCATGCTTCTTCGCCAGCCGGGTCGTCTCGTCGGCCTGGGCGATGGAGACCTCTTTACCCAGTGTGAATGATTCGTAGCGGCCGTCCAGGGCCAGCATGATCGTCTCGGACATGCAGGCGTAGGCCGTTTTGGGCGGGAAGCCGAACTGGAAGTGGAAGTCGGCTTCGGGGCCGGGGACGGCGACGACGCCGCCCTCAATGACCAGCACGTCGTCGCGCTCCTTCGCCACGCGGACGGAGACGTCACGCGGGCGGGCCACGTCGCAGACCACGCAGCCGGGCTTCAGGTCCTCCGGCTCAATCACGGCGTCGCGGGCGCTGGTGACGGTCACGACCAGGTCAGCGTCGCGCAGGCCCAGATGCACATCGTCGTACAGCCGGACGCACGCGCCGGTCAGTTCCTTGCCGACCGATTCCAGGCGGGCCAGGTCACGCCCGATCAGGGCGATCTCGGCGCACTGGGGAGCGAGCATCTGGGCGCACGTCTTGCCGATGGAGCCGGTCGCGCCGACCACGGCGACTTTGGCGCGCGCGATATTGATCCCCATGCGCCGGGCGGCGTCCAGCCCGCCCTCCACGGCTGTCGCCGTCGTGTACGAGTTGCCGGTCGTCACGGCGATGTCAAGCTGCTTGGCAATGGTGATGCCGCCGTCACCGACGATGGAAGTGAATGCGCCCAGGCCGATGATGCCCGCGCCGAGCGACTCGGCCAGCTTGCCGCACTGGACCAGCCGCTTGTAGACGAACTCCTGCGGCAAGGAAAGCATCTGCCGGGGCGTCAGCGGGCAGCCGATGAACCAGCCTTCGGCCTCCGCTCCCGTCGGCGACTGGATGCCGGTGATATGGGACATGACCATCGGCGATTTGAACTTGATCCCCCACTCCACGGCGGGTTCCGGCAGGTATTTGGCGGCGCTGTAAATGCCGCCCTTCTTCGCCACGTCGCGCCGGACATCGAAGGGATGAATGATGAAAGCGAATTTTTCCAAAGCGTGTCCTTATAGGCGGGGCGTCAGCAGGAACCCCCGCCGGATGCCGTTGTGGATGCCGTTGCCGATGATCTGGCCCCTGGCATTGATGCCGAGCGCGTTTTGCAGTTTCCAGCCCGAACGCGGCGGGACTAAGGTGTTTAGCTCGTATACCTTGCCGCCCTGCCACAGCAGCGCGGCCTCGTCGGTCTTGAAGTAGGCGTTGCCGACAATCTGGCCTTTGTCGTTGAGGGCAGCGGCCTTAGAATCTGGGATGCGCGGGATAGACCCCAGGCCGCGCATCCTGCCGTTCTGCCACAGAAACGCCTGGTAGTGAAACGCCAACCGTCGCCCCGGCGTTCCCCGCGTCACGCCCACCCAGCCTGTCACTTGGCCCCGACCGTTGACCGCCCGCCCGATGCTGTCCGTGTAGCCGGGCAGGACGCCCAAGTCCGTAGCCTTGCCCGCCGCGTCCCAGAACAAGGCGTGGGTGCGGACGGCCCTGCCAACGTTCCGGTCGGCCTTTCCCGCTGCCTGCCCCCGGTCGTTGACGCTCCACGCCTGGGATGCCTGATAACCCGGCGGCGGGTGCAGCGCCCGCAGGCGGCCCCCGCCCCAAAGAAACGCCTGATTATTGGAAACGCCGACGACCTGGCTTTTGGCGTTGACCGCTTCGGCCTGCGAGAGCGAGTACCCGTGCTGGGTGGCCGGGAAGCCACCCAGGAGCTTGACTTTGCCATTGGGCGCGAACAGAGCGGACGCGAACTTGGCTTTGAGCGGGTTCGGGCTGTAGGCCCCGACCATCTGCCCCGCATCGTTGACGGCCACGACGTAGGCATGGCTGCCGTCCAGCCCTGGCACCGCCCGCATCCGCCCGCCCTGCCACACGAAGACATTGGTGATGAACTCCGGCCCCTTCCCATGCCGCACCGTGTCCGCCCCGCCGACGACCTGGCCCTTGTTGTTCAGCCCCGTCGCCGCGCACTCCACCCCGCCCAGCGAGCCGAGGTCGGTGACAGTGTAGCGCGGCGGAGCCTGTGCGAAGGCGCTGCCAGCGGCAAGGGCGAGAGCGGCAGCGGTTATCAAACGCGGGTAAAGCATCATCATTTAGTGGGCATGGGAAGGCAGGATTAGCCTGCATTTGTGTAACGTAAGTTGGTCAGCAAAGAACGCAACGGTTGCCACGGGTTGAAACCCGAGGCTCGGAAAAACCCGCCGTCCAGGGGACGGGAAGACAAAAGAGCCATCCGCCACAGGCTATCCTTTTCTTGCGTCCCCTGGACGTTGGGCACTTCTGAGCCTCGGGTTTCAACCCGTGGCGACTTCGTTGCATGGCGACTTCGTTGCATGGCGACTCGGCGTAACGTCCGCCCCTAATCCCAGATCGGACGCCCGTTGCGCGGCCACTTGGTCAGGTCGTTCAGCCGCGCCATCTCGTCCCCAGACAGCCGGTAGCCCGCCGCGCCGAGGAGGTCGGTCAACTGCTCCGAGGTGTTCGCGCCGATGATCGGGGCGGTGATGACGGGGTTGGTAAGCTGCCAGGCCAGGGCGGTCTGGGCGACGGTCTTGCCGTGCGCTTTCCCGATCTCGTCCAGCGCGTCAATGACCGCCCAGCCTTGCTCATTGCCGTAGTTCTCCAGGTTGCCGCCCGCGCGGACGCTCTCGGGGCGAGGGCTGTCTTTGCGATACTTGCCGGTGAGGAACCCGGCGGCCAGCGGCGAGTAGGGAATGACGCCTACCCCGTAGTGCTTGCAGAAGGGCATGGCCTCGTACTCGAACAACTGGCGCTCCATGAGCGAGTATTGAGGCTGGTAGCAGTCGAAGCGGGCCAGGCCGTGCTTGTCGGAGGCGGCCTGCGCCTCCATGAGACGCCAGGCGGGGTAGTTGGACGCGCCAATGTAGCGGACCTTGCCTGCCCGGACCAGGTCGTCCAGGGCGGACAGCGTTTCCTCGATGGGCGTGTTCAGGTCGGCCCAGTGGCACTGGTAGAGGTCAAAGTAGTCCGTCTGGAGGCGGCGCAGCGAGTCCTCGCAGGCGGCGATGATGTGCTGCCGGGACAGGCCCTCGCCGTTCGGCCCTTCCCACATCCGCCCGCGCACTTTGGTGGCGAGGACCAGATCGCGCCGGACGCCTCTATCTTTGAGCCAGCGCCCGATGATCTCCTCAGTCTTGCCGCCATAGGAGGCGTCGCCCGCCCAGGTGGTGTAGATGTCGGCGGTGTCCACGAAGTTGCCGCCGGCCTCCCAGAAGGCGTCCATCACCTGACGCGAAGCATCCTCGTCCGAAGTCCAGCCGAACTGCATCGTCCCCAGGCAGATTTCCGAAACCATCAGGCCCGTGCGGCCCATTTTGCGATATTCCATGTTTACCTCTTTGTGCAAAGTACGAGTGGCGCTAAGTTCGAGATAAGGGGCTGGTTTCCCTGCTGAGGACGAATGCGGCTTGCTGTTTGTGGGAAAGGAATAGCACCTTGCGGAAAAGCGAAACCTTAGCCTTTCCTCCGGTTCGCTTTTTGGTTTTACACAGCGAAGTTGGGGTAGCAGGCGGGCGCAGGGGGTAACTTCCATCGGGCAGGAGCAGGAAAACGCAGCAGAAAAGCCGCTCTAGTTCGCTCTTTGTGGGAAAGGCGAACTTAGATATAGGGGGTTTCCAGACGGCTTAGTTCGCCTTTCCAAAAGCGACCATCGGCCAGCGCAACGCCATCAACTCGCTGCATCTCGCGGGCGAACCAGACCCTCAATTCGGGGGGGATGTTGTTGTCCATGAATGCGTCCTCGCCGTTCGCCTAGATCGTCCGCCGCACCAACCTCTGATACAAAAGCACCGACTCCGCCAGTTGCGGGATGGACGAGTTTATGAAGGTGGGGCGGTTGTCGTTGTCATGGTTGATACTGACAGCCGCGCCACCCTGATCTTGATCAATGCAGATGAAGTCGCCGCTCCCATCAAAGCCAATTACTCGATAACGTCGAAATGTCTCGGGCAGATTGGCGTGTTTGGAAAGCGTCGGCAATGGCCCCGCGACAGGCTGCTCGAAGTTGAGAAAAGGGGCAGCCGACTCGGGGAGGCCCGCCTCGATCAAGAACGCCCGATCCGCTTCGGGCATCTTCACATCGTCCAGTGTTTCGGGGGCGAAATGCAACAAACCCGCATCCGAGAGATCATCCTCGTTTTCCGCGACCCATTGCAGCATGAACTCGCTCGGTGAAATCATAGCCTTTCTTTCTGGTTCGCTCTTCGTTCAAAAGGCGAACTAAACACATGTTCGACGTTGACGCACCAAAAGCCTGCTGGAAAACCTTGAGGAAGAAGCGGCAAGACAACCGGCATATGATGTTTTCGTTTCTTGCGTAGACTCGCATTACGTTCTTTTCACATGAAGTGGTCACACTCGATGAAAACTTTGTGCTATCATAACAGTATCGCTGAAGCTTATTCCCGCCGACAAAGGAGTCCGTTCCATGACCGTCCCCGCCCACCGCCTCCGTCCCGTGCCGCTGAAGGCCGTTGCTATCGAAGACCGCTTCTGGCAGGAGCGCATCCGCGTCAACCGCGAGGCCACCATTCCTATTGAATACGACCAGTGCAAGACGACGGGGCGCATCGAGGCGCTGACATTGGCGCGTGTCCCCGACCAGCACATCTTCTGGGATTCGGATGTCGCCAAATGGGTCGAGGCGGCGTCGTACAGCCTGGCGACGCACCCGGACCCGGACGTAGACGCCCTGCTGGATGAGGTGATTGGGATGCTCCAGCGGGCGCAGCAGCCGGACGGGTATCTGAACACCTACTTCACGACGGTCGCGCCCGGGCGGCGCTGGACCAACCTGCGGGACGACCACGAATTGTACTGCGCCGGGCACTTGATTGAGGCTGCCGTCGCCCACTTTGAGGCGACCGGCAAGACGAGCCTGCTGGACGTCATGCGCCGCTACGCGGACTACATCGGCACGGTCTTCGGGCCGGAAGAAGGCCAGAAACGCGGCTACTGCGGCCATGAGGAGATCGAGTTGGCCCTGGTCAAGCTGGCCGAGGCGACGGGGGACGACAAGTACCTGCACCTCGCCCAATACTTCGTGGACGAGCGCGGGCGTCAGCCGCACTACTTCGACGAAGAAGCGCGGGCGCGGGGCAAGGACCCCAAAGATTTCCACTTCGGCGGCTACGAGTACAACCAGTCTCATGCCCCCGTGCGCGAGCAGAGCGAGGTCACGGGCCATTCCGTTCGGGGCATGTACCTGTACTCGGCGATGGCGGATTTGGCGGGCCGGACGGGTGACGCCGCGCTGAAGGCCGCCTGCGAGCGAATCTGGGCGCACCTGACCTCGGCGCAGATGTATGTCACCGGGGGCATCGGCGGGTTCGCGTCCAACGAGGGCTACGGGGATGATTATGACCTGCCCAACGAGACTGCCTATGCCGAGACCTGCGCGGCCATCGGGCTGGTCTTCTGGGCCTCGCGGATGCTCCACCTGGACTGCGACCGGCGGTATGCCGATGTTCTGGAGCGCGCCCTCTATAACGGCGTCCTCAGCGGCGTCTCCCTCGACGGCACGAAGTTCTTCTACGACAACCCGCTGGCGAGCGTCGGCAAACACCACCGGCAGGCATGGTTCGGTTGCGCCTGCTGCCCGCCGAACCTTGCCCGGCTGCTGGCCTCGCTGGGGCAGTATGTCTACTCGCAGGGGGACGCGGACATCGCCGTCCATCTGTATGTGCAGGGCCATGCCGATCTGAACGTGGCGGGCCGGCCCGTGACGCTCTCGCAGACGACGGACTACCCGTGGGACGGGAATGTCACCCTGACGGTCGCTCCCGAACAGCCAGCCCACTTCCGCCTGCGCCTGCGTCTGCCCGAATGGTGCAGCGCGCCGCGTTTGTCGGTCAACGGCGAGGCCGTGTCGCCCCCGGTCGAAACAGGCTACGCCGTGCTGGAGCGCGAGTGGCAGGCCGGGGACACGATTGCGCTGGAACTGCCGATGCCGGTCGAGCGCGTTTATGCGAATCCGAAGGTGCGTCCGAACCGGGGGCGCGTCGCCTTGCAGCGCGGCCCCGTCATCTACTGCCTGGAGTCGGCAGATAACGGCGATGACCTGAACGCGCTCGCCCTGCCGCACGAGGCCGCCCTGGAAGCCGCCTTCGAGCCGGACCTACTCAGCGGCGTCACCGTCCTGCGCGGACAGGCGGCGCGGGTGTCCGCCGACGGCTGGGATGGCGCGCTCTATCGTACCGAACCGCCCGCCGCGTCACCAACCACGGTGACTGCGATTCCTTACTTCGCCTGGGACAACCGGGCGTCGGGGGAAATGCTGGTGTGGGTGCGGGAAGGGTAAGAGAGCACAGCGACCAGGCCGCAGGTCCACTCATCCATGCTTTATATCAACGAAATGTTCCGAGATATCCTTGCGGCCAGAGCGTTCCGGCTCAGAGCCTCAAAGGTCGGAGTCGGCTCCTCCGAGCAGGCGGTGAGGCAGGCGCTCGGCGAACCCAGCGATATAATCGTTGACACAAACGAAGACGGTACAGAATATCTCACCTGGCGGTATAAAGGTGCCCTCGGCCAGAGGACTGATTTCAATATTGCAATGGTCGGAGGCAAGTGGTCTGCCGCCTGGACAGCCCAGTACCCTCGCGGGTGGTCGGAGGTGAACGACCCAAAAGGGTGAGATCGACAGCCCAACGCGGGCGAATAAATTCGCGGCAACAAGTTCACGAAACCGGCCTTCGCCGGTTGAGAGCGGGATGTAGGTCTGAGTCCGCGAAGGCGGACTTCGTGCTTTCGTTGCCGCGAATTTATTCGCCCGCAAAAAGAACTGAACAACCCTGCCACCCCTCCTTTTCAAGCAGGTATCCCCGACCCCAACGGCGTATCAACACGTCTGGAGGAGAACATCCATGTTCAAAGGACTTAGCCCCGGCGCGATTGGTGTGCGCGCCGGTACGTTAGACGAAGCGCTGGCCGCCGCGAAGACGGGCGGGTTTGGCGGCGTCGAATTCAGCCCCTCGGAGATCGCCGACCTCATAGACAGCCAGGGCGCGGAAGCTGCGCGGGCGCGGTTCGCCGAGGCTGGAATCAAGCCGGCCGGCTGGGGGCTGCCGACCGACTGGCGCGGGTCCGAGGAGAAGTGGCAGGAAGGGCTACACGAGTTGCCCCGGCTCGCGCAGGCGGCGGCAGCCATCGGCGGGACGCGCGTGTCAACGTGGGTCATGCCCTGCTCGAACGACCGGCCTTTCGCGGAGAACTACCAGTTCCACGTCGCGCGCTTTACGCCCATCGCGAAAATATTAGGCGACCACGGCGTCTCGCTCGGCTTGGAGTTCATCGGCCCCAAGACGCTGTGGGCCTCGCAGAAATACCCGTTCATCCACACCCTGCCGGAGATGCTGGCGATGGGCCGGGAGATTGGGCCGAATGTCGGACTGCTGCTCGACTGCTGGCACTGGTACACATCACACGGGAAATTGGACGATCTGAAGGCATTGCGCCCGGAGCAGATCGTCTACGTCCACGTCAACGATGCCCCGGAGGGCGTGCCTACGGACGAGCAGCAGGACAACACCCGCGCCCTGCCGGGCGCGACCGGCGTCATTGACATCGCGGGCTTCTTGCAGGCGCTTCAAGGCATCGGCTATGATGGCCCCGTGGTCCCGGAGCCGTTTGTTGACCTGAGCGGCCTGCCCTCCGACGAGGCACGGCTACAAAAAGTCGGCGCGGCGATGGACGACATTTGGACGAAGGCGGGGCTGGCATGACCGAGGTTGGCACACTCAGCATCGGCATCGTCGGCTACGGCTTCATTGGCAAGGTCCACGCCTACGCGCATCGAACCCTGCCGCTCTTTTACGACCCTCTGCCCGCCAAGACGCGGCTGGTCGGCGTCTGCACGGCGACCGAGGCCAGCGGGCGGAAGGCGCAAGAGCAGGCGGGGTTTGAGTTCGCGACGCGGGACTACCAGGACCTGCTGGCGCGGGACGATATTGACGTCATCCATTGCTGCACGCCCAACGACGCCCACCACGCGCTGCTCCGGGACGCGCTGAAGGCCGGCAAGCACGTCTACTGCGACAAGCCGCTGACGCGGACACTGGCCGAAGCGGAGGAAGTGGCCGCGCTGGCCCGGACGACGGATCAAGTCCACCGGATGACCTTCAACTATCGGTTCGTGCCGGCCCTAATGCGCGCCAAAGAACTGGTGGACGAGGGCTTTCTGGGCCAGGTGTATCAGTTCCGGGCGGCCTATCTTCACGCAGGCTATGTGGACCCGAAGCGGCCTTTGACCTGGCGTTTGCAGATGGCCCGCAGCGGCGGCGGGGCGATTATGGACCTGGGCGCGCACGTCTTCGACCTGGTGCGGTTCCTGCTGGGCGAGTTCGCCGATGTGCAGGCGCGGATGGAAACGTTCGTCCCGGAGCGGCCCGACCCCAAGACGGGCGGCATGGGGAGCGTGGATGTGGACGACGTGGCGATCGTGCAGGCGCGCATGGCGTCGGGCGCGGTGGGCGTGGTCGAGGCGACGCGGATGGCAACGGGGACACAGGACGATCTGCGCCTGGAGATCCACGGCAGCCGGGGCGCGCTGGCCTTCCACCTCATGGACCCGCACTGGCTCTCGGTCTACGACAACACCCCGCCGGAAGCGCCTCTGGGCGGCTCACGCGGCTTCCAGAAGATCGAGTGCGTCGCCCGCTACCCCAAGCCGTATGCCTTCGGCGCGACCAAGAACCCCGTCGGCTGGCCGCAGTTTCATGTCCACTGCCTGTTCGACTTCATTGACAGCATCGCTCGGGGTGAGTTGGGCGGACCGAGCTTCGAGGATGGACTGGCGGCGCAACGGCTGGTGGACGCCTGCCAGCGTTCAGCGGCGCTGGGGACAGGTGTGGCTATTTCAACTCTCCCATGAAATCCACGGCGACCACCTGGCCCGACGCGCTGGTGACAAGGACGAAGCAGGCCATGGCATCCGTGTCGGGAAAGCCGGATTCATAGCGCGTCAGGGCGAAATCGCCGTAGATGCCTTGCGCCAGACGGCGGTCCATGTCCACGTCCCACGCCACCGGCGGCTCGGCGGCGCGCGCCTGCGGCGTAATCACGAGCACGTCGTTGCTGCCGAAAGCCGGCCACTCTGCCCCCACCCCCGTTGCCCGCAAATGCTCCACGAACGCAGTCATGTGCGCCGTATATTCGGGATGCGCCGCCAGGTCGGTTTGCAGGAGGGGTGTCGGCGCGGCGGAAATCGGAGTGACGGGCATGTGCCGGTGGCTGTAGACGAGCCAGCCCACCCCAGGCAGCAGCAAGAGGGCGGCGGCTTGCGGCCACCGGCGCGACCTTCGGCTCACCTGCCGGGGGGATGGGGCGGCTTCCACCCAAAGGGGAGGCGCCACGACCCCCTCGGACACGGCAAGGGGAACAGCCTCATCCCAGAGCGCATCGGCGGGGACAGGCTCGTCGAAAACCTGGCCGCAGCGGGGGCAGACGGTCACGCCGGGGCCGAGCGTCGCTTCGCAGTTGTCACACTCGTAGACCATAAGGAGGCGGAGTCATCTCCAGGTCGTGGTCAGGTTCTTCCAGGGATATCTTTCTGCTGATGGACGCGGAGGATCGCCTCGGTGATCCTGCGGGCCATTTCAGTGCGCCAAGCGGGGTCGCCGGCCTGCAAGGCGTCCTGCGAGTTGGAAAGAGTCGCCAGCTCCAGCAGGACTTTCTCAGGAATGGGGTTCTGATCTGGGTTTAGCACCCCTAGCTCATGGCTGGAAACGCCTTGAATACCCCGAAAATCGCAGCCACGTCCAAAATTTCCCTGCGCCATTTGCGCCGCCAGAGCCGCCCCCAAGGCGGGCAGGCGTCGGACGCGCCGGTCCACGCAGACGACGCTCCCGGAAACGGCGGCGGCATGGTACTGATCGTAGTGCAGCGAGACAAAAAAGACGTTCCGGCGAGCGTCGCGGTCCCATCGGACCCGCCGCGCCCAGACCGATCGTGCCGTTTGCGCGCGCTGCCAGAGCGGACGGGGCGAGTGGCGCTGACGGAGCGGCTGGCCCGTTGCGGCCATAACGGCATCGGTAGGCCGGGTCAGCGGCGGCTCGACAAGGGCCAGGGTGGGGTCGAGCTGACGGCTGCGGACGGTATAGATAATTTCCGCGCCCTGAGTCCGCAGGGAAGCGGCCGCTTCGGCCGCCGTGCGATATGTCAGGGCGGCCTCCGACATCTGCCCGCAGACGGCGCCGGGGTCCTCCCCGCCGTGGCCGGGGTCCAGGACGACGACCACTCCGGCCAGCGGCCCCGCCGGGGCGGGCGGAAGCGTGCTGTCAGAGGGCCGCGCCGGGCGCGGCAGGCGAGCCATGTGAAACCCGAGCAGCAGGAAGAAGCCGAGCGCGCAGACGGCGCCGGTGACTGTTCCCAGCAAGACTCGGCGCTCATAGCATCCCATGCGGCGGCTCCCTTGAACTCAGTATACCACAGGCGATGTCCTAAGCCCGGCGCCCTACCCTGTCGTCAAACTAGGCTAGACCGCCCAGCCCTTTGCCGATGAAGTAGGTCACGACGCCCTCCACCGCCCCCACCGCCGTCATCTCCAGGCCGCTGCTCCACCAGGAGCGGACGGTGATTAGCGTCTTGGCCGCGCCGACGGCAAAATGCGCCAGGAGCGAGACCACGGCGGCGGCGATGATGGCGGGCAGGCCGTGCAGGAACAGGAACGGGATGATGGGGATGAAGGCGCCGACAGCGGTCGAGAGCGCGCCTGACCCTGCCGAAACGTAGGGGTTGCTCAGGGCGTCTTCCGTGAGGTTGAGCTGCTCGGCGGCCAGCGTCTTCAAAAGCTGCTCAGGGTCGCGGGCGAGGTGAGCGGCAACGCGCTCGGCGTCCTCGGGGGGGACGCCCTTGATCTGGAAGATCAGCGACATCTCTTCCAGACCCTCTTCGGGGTTCTCTGCCAGTTCCGCCCGCTTGCGGTGCATCTCGGCCTCATAAATCTCGCGCTCGCTCTTGGCGGCAAGGTACGCCCCCGACCCCATCGAAAGGGCGCTGGCGATCATGCCCGCGATACCGGCCAGCAGGACGGTCTTGTTGTCCCCTGCCGTCGCACCGGACACGCCCGAGACGATGCCGAAGATCGCGCCCAGGCCGTCGTTGACGCCGTAGATGGCGTCGCCGATCCACGACGCGGGCGACTTGTGCCCCTTGCGCGCCCGCAGGTCGTCCAGCGCTTGCTGCGGGTCCAAAGGCCGGGAGAAGTGCTGGCCGATCGGGGCATCTACGGGCGGTGCGACGGACGGCACGGGAGCGAGCATGTGCTTGAGCGCCTTCGAGTGCGCCCGCTCGTCGGCGATAACCTTTTCCAAGATAGCGACGCTCGGCGCGTCCCCCAATTCCTGCAACTGCCGGCCATACGACGCGACGTGCTTGCGCTCCTCCATCTCGATGCGGCGCAGGGTGGCGTCCGTCCCACCGATGCGGTTGGGCAGCGTGTCCGCAACCCCGGTGGCCGGGCCGGTGTAGTGGGGGGCGGACGCGCCCAGCTCGGTCAGGCGGCGCTCCCACAGGCGGGCGTGAGACTCCTCCGCCTTTGCCAACCCTTCCAGCGTGTGCTTTCGCCTGGGGTCGGCTTCCCGGTCCGCCAGCGCCTGATAGGTGGCCGCGCCCTCCATCTCGGCCTGCCAATTTCCCTCGATGGCTTTAACCAGGCGGCGCTTCTCGGCCTCGGTCGGCTTGGGGTCCTGCGTGATGCTCACTTCACTCCGTCTTTCTGTTCCGATGCCTCTTGGCACACCCGGCAAAGCCCGTAAAACTCGACCCGCTGGGCGCTGATCTGATAGCCTGACGCCTGGCCGGCCTGGGTTTGCAGCCCGCTCAGGTCTTCAAGCTGGACATCTTCGATCCGCCCGCAGCGCGTGCAGATGACATGGGGGTGGAAGCGCGGCCGGACGCCGTCGTAGTGCCGACGCCCATCGCCGACTTCCATTTCCAGCGCCTCGCCCATGTCCCGCAGCGTGTCCAGCGTCTTGTAGACCGTCGCCAGCGAGGTCATCGGCGAGACGCGCTGCACCTGGGCATAAATCTCCTCCGCGCTCGGATGGCTGTTGGATTCGACCAATGCCTGCAAGATGCAAAGCCGCTGCGGCGTCATCCGATGCCCGCTGTCATGGAGTTTCCGGCACATCTCAGCGATGCGCGCTTCTGTGGTCGGCTGCATTATGATTTAAAAGCGATTGTTAGAATGTATTTCAAAACGTCACAGGAGCCGTTTTAAGGCCCTTTGCAGGCCCATAGGCGAGTTTTGAAATACATTCTTAGTGGAGAATGGTTCTCCATAAGCATACCGCAAAAATACGGGGAATGTCAAGAGGCTATTCCTGGGGGACACTCAGAATTCTGTCACCGGGCCTCTTTGAAATAATAAAAAGCCGGTTGCGTCTATTGAGCAGACATCAACCGGCAATCCATAGAAGCATATTTATTAATAGACCTTGAAAATTCTGCGTCATGGTGCCTGGCACTGAGGACATCCCTGACGATAACGAGTAGGTGGTTGCTACATTTATTACATCCTCACTTCCTTTTTCTAATCCGCTTCTTTAGAGCATCATCGGCCCAGAATATGGTGCAGAAGGCTCTCTATTGCCCCCGCCCCATTCACCAGAAAGAGAAATCCCAGAACGAGAAGGATTGCCGACAGTCCTTGTGCTTCAAGTTCGATCCGTTTGTGTACGATGTCGAACTTCAAGCTGAACCGTTCAGCCTTCAGCTCTACTTTCGTAAATGCTTGATCCACAGCAGGGGTCAAACACTGTTTGGACAGTTCGGCAATGTTGCGTACATCGGGACTCCGTCCCAATGTTTCTTCCTGGATGTTGACATCCTCTAGTGCGTGGCAGATGTTAGGCTCGAGTATTTCTTCGGCTAGTTGCTCCAGCAATTTCGTTTGCATGGGTGCCTCTCGATCTTTCAACAGGGAGGTGCCCACATGCGTCAGTCGCGCCTGTCAAACGGCGAACTTTCAAATGAACGGTGAAAGAAACAAAGCCAACTTGGCACGTTTCGCAAGATTCGTACTTGGTTAGTAGTACTGCTGAGTGCATCAGTGCCAACCACCAGCTCTCATTCATAGGCTCGGAGTCACTCAGACGCTTCTAAATCTGAAAATTGCCCCGGAAATCACCTTCTGCTTTGGCTGGTAGCCTTGAAACACTCTGCCAGTATCCAGTGTCACCTTCAAGCGTTATTTTTGGTTCCTATTCAACTTTAGTGACCCACCATGGGATCACCGAGATGTTGTTCTAGACAGTACGACTGCGAATCGCGTCAGAAGCTAGGAACTTTCTTTCTATAGCCGTCTCCTCCTTTCGTCGGGATGTAGGATACATGAGATTCTGTCAGATGAACTGAAGCCTGGTTTCCCTGATCTCAGTCTCGGCATCATGCCGTCCAGGCATCCGTTCGCGTATCATCAGATCGGTGTTTGGGTCGGCGTCAATTTTAAGACCGATTAGCCCAAACTTGAGGCACTGTCTAACTACCTCTTTAATCGACATTTCCCGCTTGTCAGCTTCCTTTTTAAGTTCTTCATACACCTCGGCAGGAAGCGAGAGCGTGTAGCGAGTCTCCGCCATGCATTAACTCCATTTACCATCAGATTAACATCATTTTGACATCAAGTTGATGATTTGTCAAGAGTATCGGGAGTTTATTTATACGGAGCACCTGAGTAACCGTCAGTTTTTCTAGATGGCTGCCTCAGATGGGAACGGTGGCCCCGGTCACGTTTGGACGGCCCGGAATTGGGGCGATGGGCGGTCTCTCTCTGAGTGCGGAGTCAGGTGTTACTCTAAAGCAGGCAAGCATGGGCGCATTTTCAGAATCTTTCCCATCTAAAAAACTGACGGTTACTCAGATGGAGCACTTACAGGCCGACATCCCCCGCATCTGCGAGGAAATCGGTTGCCCATTTCTCCCCATCATGGAGCAAGCGAGGACAGTGATTCGTCCTATGGAAAGTTCTGCCGGATCATACCTTGAGGGGTGTAAAGCAAGAAAGCCTGTGCAGGAGAGCAGAGTGGAAACGGCGAGCAATGAACAGGCGATAGAGGCTCAAGGGGAGGGCAAAACAATAGCAGGTACTCATCAGACGCGCCCAATGGTTATGATCAGCTTTGCCGCAGACAGACACCGCGCCGGTGCGGGGATGGATGTCGTAGGCGCAGCCGTGGGACGTGGGGAGGACCTTGCCGGGGTTGCACAGGCCCAGAACGTTTAACGGACGATGGGAAAGTTCAAGCAGCTACAGCCCGCTCCGAGGTGTCCAGGGGCCGTGTCAGGTAGTCCACGAGTTCCGCCTGCATCCGCTCCAGTTCCGCGCGATAGCCGCTTGCCATCATCCGAAACTCTTCCGGCGTCGCCGTCGCGCGCAGTTGCCCCAGCAGACGCTCAAAATAGGCGATCCGCTCCTGAGTTCCGATGAGTTCCTGCTCATTTGTGATCATGGGATTATCTCCAAAATACCGCGTCTGCTTTTGTCACGCTTCACTTGCCAGTGAGCGATGAACTCTTCGAGTGTTTCCAATATGAGCAGGGAGGGCCGTATCCAGAAGATGCTCGCTCCGAACTCCTGATCCGCTTGCTCGTGGTCGAAAAGACGTTTCGCCTCTTCATCACAGTCCGCCACGGAGAAATTGTCCTGCATGATCAGAACGATGTCAACATCGTTGGGAGCAGACTTGTCTGTGACATAACTGCCGAATACGAGAAATTTATGCACCGCACCCGTGCTTTGCGCGAGGCTGTAGATGCGACGCAATCGGTCTGTTACCCGTTCGCGCTGTAGGCTGCCACCGCCGAAACGCTGAACGGCCTCGTCCAGAGTGACACTGTAGACGCCCGGCGGCAAGTCGCCGTCCGCGTTGAAGTCCGGCAGCAAAGTAGCCATCAAACAGACACCGCGCCGGTGCGGGGCTGGATGTCGTAGGCGCAACCGTGGGAGGTGGGAAGGACCTTGCCGGGGTTGCACAGGCCCAGCGGGTTGAAGACGGCCCGGATGTCCTCCATCGTTCGCAGGGTTTCGGGCGGGAACAGCAGGGGCATGTGGTCGCGCTTCTCGACGCCGATGCCGTGCTCACCGGTCAGGGTCCCGCCGACGCCGACGCAGAGTTCCAGTATCTCGTGCGAGGCGGCCAGGACGCGCTTTACCTCGTCGGGGTTGCGCTCGTCAAAGAGGGTTGCGGGGTGCAGGTTGCCGTCACCCGCGTGGAAGACGTTGGCGATGCGTAAGTTATACTTGACGCCGATGGCGGCGATGGCGCGCAGGACGGTAGGCAGCTTGGAACGCGGGATAACGCAGTCCTGGGTGACACAGGACGGGGCCAGGCGGCCCAGAGTCCCGACGGCCTTTTTGCGCGCGGCCCACAGGTTGGCCCGGTCTTTGGGCGTCTGCGCCCGCCGGACCTCGCGGGCGGCGTTCGCCCCGCACAGGGCGCGGACCCGGTCCGCCTGCGCCTCCAGCCCCGCCTCCAGGCCGTCCAGTTCGATGATCAGGATGGCTCCGGCATCGCGCGGGAAGCCGAAGTGGAAGGCATCCTCAACCGTCTGCAAGATGACGGCGTCCATCATCTCCAGCGCGGCGGGGACGATGCCCCCCGCGATGATGTCCGAGACGGTCTGCGTGGCATCGTCCACGGTGTCAAAAATCGCCAGCAGCGTTCGCACGGACTGGGGCGCGCGGGTCAGGCGGACGGTGGCTTCCGTCACGATGCCGAACGTCCCTTCCGAGCCGAGGGCCAGGCCGAGCAGATCGTAGCCGTTGACATCCTCGGTTCGGTCCCCCAGGGTCACGACCTCGCCGTCCGGCAGCACCAGTTCCACCGCCAGGACATGGTTGGCGGTGACGCCGTATTTGAGCGTGTGTGGTCCGCCGGCATTGTTGGCGATGTTGCCGCCCAGCGTGCTGGCCCCCTGCGAGGACGGGTCGGGCGCGTACAGGTAGCCGTCGGCGGCCACCGCCTTCGTCAGCGCGATGTTGACCGCCCCGGCCTGAGCGGTCAGCCGCCGGTTCCGCAGGTCAATGTCGAGTATCCGGTTCATACGGGCGACGCCGATGAGGATGCCGCCGGGGCAGAGCGTCCCGCCCGCCAGCCCCGTCCCCGCCCCGCGCGGCGCGAACGGGATATCATGTTTGGCGCAAAGCCGAACGACTTGCGAAACCTGCGCGGTCGTGCGCGGCAGCACGGTCGCCAGCGGCGCGGCTTTTTCCAAAGGATAGGCGTCGTTCTCGTAAACGGCCCGCTCCCCCTTCTCGGCCAGTACGCCGTCGTCGCCGACGATCTGTTTCAGTTCGTTGAGCATAATACCTACTCCGGCGGGGCGGCGGGGAATTTGATCCGGGGGGCGGGTCGCTTGACGGCAGGCGGCGTCTCGCGCAGGGTGCTCTGGGAGCGCTTCAGGCGGGTGCGAGCGTACAGGTAGCCAGCCGTCAGGAGGGCCAGCAGCAGGAACATGCCCTGGTTCCTGTCCAGAGGCAACCCTCCCCCGCGCAGGTGCCACAGCGCCAGCCCGCCAGCCCCCAGCACGGCGGCTGCCATGCGAAGCGATGTGCGCCGGTGCGCCTTTCCGTTGGTTGTCTGCGGCTGAAAAACGCGACGATCCATGCCGACACCTCCGGCTTATTGTACCCTGCCGGGGCGGGTTCGGGTTCCGATTGGGGTATGCTATCCTTATGTCTTCCGCTGCCGCTTCTCCAAACGTCGTGTCCTTCGCCTCGCTCGGCCTGCGCGCCGAACTCCTGCGCGCCCTCACCGGCGAGGGTTATGAAACGCCGACGCCGGTTCAGGCCCAGGCCATCCCGCCCATCCTGCAAGGGCGCGACGTCCTGGCGGGGGCGCAGACCGGCACCGGCAAGACGGCAGCCTTCACGCTGCCGCTCTTGCAGCGCCTCCTCTCTCCCACGCAGTCGGCATCACCCCGGCGGCCCGTGCGCGCCCTCGTCCTGACGCCGACGCGCGAGCTGGCCGCACAGGTCGAAGAGAGCGTGCGCGTGTACGGGCAATATCTGCCGCTCAGGACGGCGGTGATCTTCGGCGGCGTGGGCATCAATCCCCAGATCGAGGCGCTGCGGTCGGGCGTGGATATCCTGGTCGCCACGCCGGGACGTTTGCTCGACCATCTCGGGCAGGGGACGCTGGACCTGAGCCACATCGAGATTTTCGTGCTCGATGAGGCCGACCGGATGCTGGACATGGGGTTCATCCGGGACATCCGCAGAGTCCTCGCCCTGCTCCCCGCCCGCCGTCAGAACCTGCTGTTCTCGGCGACCTTCACGGACGAGATTCGGACGCTGGCTGACGGCCTGCTCCACACGCCCATCGGCGTGGACGTGGCGCGGCGCAACGCCGAAAGCGAGCTGGTACGCCAGTCGGTCTACCTCGCCGAGAAGGAGGACAAGCGCGCCCTCCTGGCCTACCTCCTGGCGGGCGGAGGGGGAGGCGAGAAAATCGCGCAGGCGCTGGTCTTCACGCGCACCAAATACGGCGCGGACAAACTGGCGAAAAATCTCGGCAAAGACGGCGTTTCCGCCGCCCCCATTCACGGCGACCGCTCCCAGCCGCAGCGCACCCGTGCCCTGGCCGACTTCAAGGCCGGGGCCGTGCGAGTCCTGGTGGCGACCGACATCGCGGCGCGCGGGTTGGACATTGATCAGCTCCCCCATGTCATCAACTTTGAGCTGCCCGCCGTGCCCGAAGACTACGTCCACCGCATCGGCCGCACGGGCCGCGCGGGCAGCGTGGGCGACGCCTTCTCTCTGGTCAGCCCCGAAGAGCTGCCGAACCTGGCCGCCATCGAGAAGCTGCAAGGCAAAAAAATTACCCGGTGTGAGGCGTCCGGCTTCGTTCCCCCGCCGCGCCCGCCGGCGGAGAATGGAGGTTTGGCAGGCGTCACCCCTGCCAAACCTGCCCCACGCCGCCCTTCCCCAGCCTCAGCACCAAACACCACGCCAGGTACCCGACTGACCCGGCCTGCGTCACCGCCCCCTGCCCGCTTCAGGCCGCGCGGCGGCAGAGCTTAAAGGACCGGGCGGGAGTCCTGGACGGCAGACTGAGCGGGCGCAGGAGATGACGGCAACAGACTGCGCCTGCGGCGGATTATGCTATACGGATTATGCTATAATAGCTTTGTGAATAGCCTCGTGATTACTTCTCAAGAGCAACGTGCCGAGACAAAACAGGCAGAAGCCGACGGGACGGGCCTGCTCCTCGTCGTTTCCGGCCCCTCCGCCGTGGGCAAAGACACCGTCCTGGATGCCCTGCTTGCGCGCCCCGACCTGCCGCGCCCCGTCCAAAAGTGCGTGACCACCACGACTCGCCCGCCGCGCCCCAAAGACGGCGGCCGGGGCATGGAAATGGACGGCGTGGATTACCACTTCGTCAGCCCCGCCCGCTTCAACGAGATGGTTGCCCACGACGAGCTGCTGGAATACGCTGAGTATGCGGACAACTACTATGGAACTCCCCGCGCCTGGGTCGCCGAGCGCCGCTTGAAAGGCATTGACGTCATTCTGAAGATCGAGGTCCAGGGCGGCCTGATTATCCAGGAGAAGGCCCCGGACGCCGTCCTCGTCTTCTTGCAGCCGCCCTCGCTGGAGGAGCTGGAGCGCCGCCTGCGCCACCGCCGCACCGACAGCGACGACCAGATCGCCAAGCGCCTCCTGCACGCCCGCAAGGAAATGGCCCAGCGCCCCCACTACGACTACGCCGTGACCAACGACAGCGTCGAGGACGCTGTAGACGCAATCAGGGCCGTCCTGCGCGCCGAGCACTGCCGCATCCACAACGGGGCGCCCGATGGCTGATACGCCCGCCCCCCCAAAGCGCGTCGTCCTGGGCGTTTCCGCCTCCATCGCCGCCTACAAAGCCGCCGACCTGGCAAGTCAGCTTGTCAAAAGCGGCGTCGAGGTCTTCCCCGTCCTGACGGCGGACGCCGCTCGCTTCGTGCAACCCGCGACGTTCCGCGCCCTGACGCACCACCCCTGCCCCATTGACACGTTCGAGGAACCGTTCCCCGGCGAGATCGCCCATATCTGGCTCGCCCGCAACTGCGACCTGTTCGCCATTGTCCCCGCTTCGATGAACGTCATCGCCCGGCTCGCCAACGGGCTGGCCGAGGACATGCTGACGGCGGCGGCACTGGCCTGCACCGCGCCCATTCTCCTTGCGCCCGGCATGAACACGGGCATGTGGAACAACCCCGCCACGCAGGCCAACCTGGCGAAGCTGCGCGACTACGGCTACACCTTCATCGAGCCGACGACGGGGCGGCTGGCCTGCCGGACGGAGGGGGTGGGCCGCATGGCCGACGTCCCGACGATCTTCGACGCCATCCAGGAAATGCTGGCGCGATCCGGCTCATGGGCCGGGCGGCGCGTCCTGGTCACGGCGGGGCCGACGCGCGAGCCGCTGGACCCCGTCCGCTTTCTGTCCAACCGCTCGTCCGGCAAGATGGGCTACGCCTTGGCCGAGGCCGCCCGGCTACGCGGGGCGGCCGTCACCCTCGTTTCCGGCCCGACGGCCCTGGCTGCCCCCGGCGGCGTCGAATTCGTCCGCGTCGAGACGGCGGCGCAGATGCGCGACGCTGTGATGCCATGCGCTTTATCCGCCGATCTTGTCCTCGCCGCCGCCGCTGTCTCGGACTACCGCCCCGCCGAGCAGGCGGCTCAAAAGATCAAGAAAGGCGACTCGGCCCCCGTCCTGCCGCTGACCTCTAACGACGACATCCTGGCAGGGCTGGGGCGGGAAAAGCGCGCGGACCAGACGCTGGTCGGCTTCGCGGCGGAGACCGAGGACTTGCTGGACCACGCGCGCCGCAAATTGGCGGCCAAGAACCTGGACTGGATCGTTGCCAATGACGTGACGGCGGAAGGCGCGGGCTTCGATGGTGACACCAACGTCGTCACCCTGCTGGCGCGCGACGGGCGCGAACTCGCCCTGCCGCTGCTGACAAAGCGCGAAGTCGCCGAACGGATTTTAGACGCAGTCGGATAAGGGGCAAAAGAGACAAAGAGGGCGGGGTTTATCCCCGCCCTCTTTTCTACCTTCCTCTTTTTTACCTTCTTCCTCCGGCCGCTCGTTTCTCCTATTGCACCGTCGGGTTTGCGACGGGAGCGGGCGCGGAAGCGCGCGTCAGAGTCGTGGTTGCCTTCATCTGCATTTTCATCGGGGCCGTCGCACCGGGCGGCGTCATGGTCATCGCGATGTCGGCCTGGCTCGTTTGTGCCTGCACAGCCCCAGCATCCACATCAAAGCGCAGAGTCCCGGTCCCCTTGACTGTTCCCTTCATCTTCATGCCCATTTGCCCGGTCGCGACGGTTCCGTTCGCGCCGGGCATGCCGAACGTGCCGCTGGTTGCTTGATTGATGACCGCCGTCGTTTTGCCGTTCGCCGTGTCCAAGCTCGCCAGGGCAAACGTCGAGGAGGCTTGCATCCCCGCCATCATGCCCATCGCGACGGCGCTCTTCCAGGTGTCGCCGGCTTTGACCGGGGTATCTGGGAACTGCCCCAGATTGCCCATCGGGTTCGAGTGGCTCAGGTCCATGCCGGGCATCGGACCCGCCGCGCTCAGGCCGGCGCTGGGCATGAAGGACACAGTCTTGCCGGTCGGCAGAATGGTCATGGTGCCGATCGTCTTCATTTGCGCCAGTTTATCGGGCGGCATAGGGAAAGTCTGCCCGTTCATGCCCATGCTCATCGTGTCAATGCCGACATTCATCGTCGCCGCGCCGTCCGAGGCCCGGACATCCTTTACCGTCTGATGCATCAGCATTTGCATGTGGACCTGGATCGGCATCCCTGCCCCGGACTGTCCGGTCAGCATCGTGCCGTTCGTGTCGGTGGTCATCGAGTAATACAGCGTCTGGCCCCGCGTGAACTTGAGGCGCAGCGTGACGGTCTGGGCCGCAGACGCTGGGGTGGCGGAAGGGGTAGGCACAGGCGCGGCGGTCTGCGCCTGTGTAGTCAGCGGGCAGGCGGCCAGCAGGGCTGCGGCCGCAAGTAAAGTGTTTTTGTTCATCATGGCTCCTTATCCGCCTGAAAGCGGAAGTAATTGTCCCCGATCTTGATCTCATCCCCCATGCCCAGAATGGCGCGCTGGACGCGCATCCCATTGACATACACGCCGTTCGCGCTGCCCAGGTCAATCAGCGTCCACTGCCCCTGCCCGTCGCGGAGCACGCGGGCGTGCTGGCGCGAGACGGTGTTTTCAGCCAGCACGATCTCGTTCTCGCCGTCCCGCCCGATGGTCAGGTCGCCCGCCGTCAGCGCGAACGTGCTGCCCGCCACGATTCCCTGCAAGCCGATCAGGGCCGAGATGCCCGGCAGGGTCATCTCCGGGCCGCGCTGGGCGGTCGCGCTGACCACAGGAACAGATAGCCCCGCTTCTTCGGGGACGGAGTCCGGCGTTCGCTTGGCCGGCGTGTAAATCACCGTCTTTTCGACGTCGTCCGCTTCCAAAGGGGCAGGTTCCGGGGCGTCTACACCAAGACGCTGGGCCAGATGCCGCAGCGGCTCGCCGCGCGTCTTGACGAGTTGGACCACGACCCACACGACGCCCGACGCCAGGATCAGGCTGAACAGCCCCGTCACCAGCCGCCCAATGCCGCCCGCCTTGTCCGGGGCAGGCGCCGGGGACGAGGGCACGACAATCACGGAGGGAGCAGCGGCGGGCGAGGCCACCGGCTGGAAATCGGATGTCGTCAGCGTCATCGGGGCCGGCACACCGCCGGTCCCGACCGAGACGGCGCGGGCGGCGACCCCTCCGGTGTGGGCGTCCAGGACGAGCAGACGGTCCCCCGCCGCCAGGGGAACGGCGATCTTGACACTCCCTTTACGCGAAATGTTGGCCGGAAGGTTTGTCACCGCGCCGGATTTCGACTGAATCCAATACGAATAGGTGCCGCTGTCGGGCAGCGTCAGCGTCAGCGGCGGGGCCGCCAGGACGGACGAGGCCGTCAGCAGCAGGCAAATCACGAGAAATTTGGTCATAGGGGGGCGGCCTCGGCATAGCATCGGGCGATGGCAGCGGGCAGGTAGTCAATGAGGTCGGTGGCGATCAGCCCGGCAGGCCCGCCCTGTTTGTCAGCGACGAGATCACCGGCCAGCCCGTGCAGGTAGGCACCCGCCGCCACCGCTTCCCAGGCATTTAGCTTACCCGCCAGCAGCGTGGCAATCACGCCCGAAAGCACATCCCCGGACCCGCCGGTTGCCATGCCGGGGTTGCTGGTGGTGTTGACAGCGAGCCGCCCGGAGGGGTCGGCGATCAGCGTCCGCGCCCCTTTGAGCAGGACGGGGCAGCCGTAGTCGCGGGCAGCCTCTTCGACAGACGCCCGGCGGTCGGCCTGCACGGCTTTCGTGTCCGTTCCCAGGAGCCGCCCCATCTCGCCCGGATGGGGGGTCAGAACCGTCACGTTCGGTCGCTCCCTCACGACGGACGCGCCCCGGTCCGGCTCCAGCGCGAGACAGTTCAGCGCGTCAGCATCTATGACCAGCGGGACGGGGCAACGGGCGACGAACTCGCGGACAAAGGCCCGCGTTTCCTCGCTGTCCGACCCGCCCAGACCCGGCCCCAGGGCCGCCGCCGTCCCCTTCGCGGCCAGCGTCAGAGCCGCCTCCACTGCTGACCGCGCGAACGTCCCTGTCGAGGTCTGCGCCAGCCCCTTCGTCATCACGACCGGGCTGACGCGCGCCATGAGGGCGTTCTGGATGCCTTCGGGGACGGCCAATGTCACCAGCCCCGCCCCTGTCCGCGCCGCCGCCTCCGACGTGAGCGTCGGGGCGCCCACGAACCCGCTCGACCCGGCGAAGACCGTCACATGGCCGAACTGCCCCTTGTTGCTGTCCCGCCCATTGACCCGCGCCGGCAGCCACCGGGCCACATCAGCGGCCTGGGTCGCTGCCACCTGCACGTCGGCCGCCTGCATCACTCGCCGGGGCATCCCGATGTCGGCGACGACCAGTTCTCCGACATATTCCGCGCCGGGGTAGACCATCAGCCCGAACTTGGGCAGTGCGAACGTCACGGTCAGCGTCGCCTTGACGCACGCGCCTTCCACCTTGCCCGTGTCGGCATCCAGCCCCGACGGCACATCCACGGAGACAATCGGGCAGCCGCCTCCGTTCATGGCGTTGATGCAACCGGCAAGATCACCCGTGACCCCGCCTTTGGTGCCCGTGCCGAGCAAGGCGTCTACGACGAGGTCTGCCCGCCCATCCCCAATAATGGGGGAGTCAGAGGGAGCGTCAAAGAGGTTCAGATGCAACCCGAACGTCTGAGCCATGTTGCAGTTCACCGCCGCGTCGCCCGTCAATGTGCTGGGGTCTGACGCCAGCCACACCGTCACGTCTGCTGCGTACCGCGTCGCCAGATGGCGCGCGATTGCCAGCCCGTCCCCGCCGTTGTTGCCCTTGCCGCAGACGACCGCGATCCGCTTGCCCCGGAGCGGCCCGAACCGGCTGGCAATCACGTCCACGACACGCAGGGCTGCGTTCTCCATCAGCACGAGGCTGGGAACGCCGAACTCCTCGATGGTGCGCCGGTCCATCTCGCGCATCTGCGCCGCGCTGGTCACTTTGAGCACTAAAACACCCCCGCGATCCGCTCCCGCTCCGCCGCGTCTGTCGGCGGCACGTCGGCGGCCCCGACGTTCTCCTCCACCTGTGCCGCCGTCTTCGCCCCCACGATGACCGAGGAAATAGCGGGATCGTCCAGCACGAAGCGTAGGGCCGCCTGCGCCGCCGTCCGCACCCCATCGCGCCGCAGAAAGTCCAATTGAGCCGCCGTTTGGGCCATCGCCGCGACGTACTCCGGCGGCAAGGCGGCCCGGATGTCGCCTTCCGGGAACACATCGTCCGGGCCGTACTTGCCGGTCAGAAACCCATTCGCCAAAGGCTCGCGCGCCAGGATGCCCACCTTGCGCTTTCGGGCCAGCGGCAGCAACTCCGTCGTCGCGCCCTGATAAAACAGGCTGTAGCCAATTTGGAGTACGTCCACAGGCAAGTTGTTTTGGAGCAGCCACACGCCGTCTGCTGGCTCGGCCACCGACGCCCCCACCCATTTGATCTTGCCGGCCCGGCGCAGCGCGTCCAGAGTCTCCCAGACGCGGAAGCGGTCCAAGTCCTCGACGGGCGGGTTCATCAGCAGAAACACGTCCAGCGCTTCGCGCCGCAGACGGATCAAACTCTGCTGGACGGCATGGGCCAGCGCCAGAGGAGTCCAGTCCGGCTCCAGAGTCCCGTCCTTACGGTAGAAGTTGATGCCGCCCTTCGTGACGACGACCGGCGGCGGGCCGTTCCACTCCGTTAGGACCTCGCCCAGCAGCGCCTCGCTGTGCCCCTGCCCGTAGACATCGGCGGTATCAAACAGCGTGATGCCTAGTTCCAGCGCCTTATGAATGGCCGCTTTGGAGACCAGATCGTCCGTGTCTCCATAGGAGTTGCCCCAGGCGTTGCCGCCGATGGCCCAGCCCCCGAAGCCGACTTCGGACACCGAAAGCCCCGTCCTGCCCAGCCGCCGCATTCGCATCAGGACGACGACCCGAACGGCTTTTTGGCCTTCATCTTCTCGTCCAGCCGCTTCGCCTCGGCCCGCGCCGTCAGGTACGCTTTGGCGTCAAAGGCCGGGAACCTGCCTCCGAGGCCCAGCGCGACATCGTCCGGCAGGGCGAGGGCGGTGATCTGGTCCAGAAACTCCGGCTCCCGCGCGACGATGGCAGTCAGATACAGCATCCCGCTGTCGAACAGGATTTTCGTGTTCTGCGCCGCATGGGGCGTCTGCGCCCGCAGGCTGACGCCCTTCTGAAAGGCGTAAAGGCAGAGGGTCTTGTAGCGGTCAAGGTTCAAGCGAGCAGACTCCTTTAGACTTGGAGAGGGCCGAGGGGCTGAACCCCCTCGCTGGGGGGGGGAGAAGCGCCCAGCCCCATCCCAATAAAGCCCCCACCTGCGTGGGGAGAAGATAGAAACAAGACCAGGCCACGGGAACGTCTTGGATTGCCCGCGCAGCCGGAGGATTTATTGGGGCGGCAGTAGGCGTCTGCGCCCCACAGCGGGGGTTCAGCCCCTCGATCTTTGATCCCCGGCCTTGCGTAACAGGAGTTACCAGACACAGTATACCCAAGAGTTCGCCTGGTTCGGCAAGGCCGGTAAATGAACCCGTGTCAAGGTACGTTCTCCATGCCGACAATGACGGAAGAACCCATGCAAACCGATTATTTATTGCCTTTGGAGGATGAAGACGAGCCGCCGCAGACTTTGGCCCTGGCGGAGATTCTATCATCCCTCAGCTACGCCCTCGACCTGACCAGCGGGCAGGTGCCGGGGCATACGGAACGCGCCTGCCTCCTCGGGATGCGGATGGGGGCGGCCCTGCGGCTGGACGAGGCAGCCATGAACAGTCTTTACCATGCCCTCCTCCTGAAAGACTCGGGGTGCTCTAGCAACGCGGCCCGCATGTTCGAGATCTACGGCGGGGACGACGTACAGGCCAAATACGCCTCCAAGATCGTGGACTGGAGCAGCGTCGTCGAGGCCGTCAAGTACGCTGCCGCGCACACGCTGCCGGAGGGCAGCCTTCTGGCCCGCGCCCGGCAGATGCTCAAGATCGCCGGCATGGGCGGCATCACCGACCAGCTCCTGGAGTCGCGTTGCTCACGCGGGGCGGACATCGCGCTGTCCCTGGGGCTGGGCGCAATGTCCGCCGAGTGTATCCGGTTTCTGGACGAGCACTGGGACGGCCAGGGAGCGCCGCATCACCTCCAAGGGGAACAGATCCCGATCCTAGCCCGCATCGCCTGTCTGGCCCAGACGCTGGAAGTGTTCAGCACGACGTTCGGCCTGGGACCCGCCTACAAGATGCTGCGCGCCCGCGCCGGGCGCTGGTTCGATCCCGAACTTGTCCGCACGGCCCACTCGTTCCGCCAAGACGACGCTTTCTGGTACTCCGTCCGCGAAAGCCCCCATGCAACGCTGCTGGGGCTGGACATCGAGGCGGCGACCCAGCCCGCCACCAAAGAGCGGCTGGACTCGGTCTGCGAGGCGTTCGCCCAGATCGTGGACGCCAAATCGCACTTCACGAGCGAGCATTCCTCGCGCGTCTGCGAGGTCACGATGGAGATCGCCGACGGCCTGGGCATCGCGGGGCCGCGCCGGACGACTCTGCGGCGGGCCGCCCTGCTGCACGACATCGGCAAGCTGGCCGTCCCGAACACGATCCTGGACAAGAACGGCAAGCCGACGGACGAGGAATGGACCTGTATCCGCCGCCACCCCTACTACACGCAGCAGATTTTGAGCCGGATCACCGGCTTCGAGCGGCTGACTGAAATCGCGGGCGCGCACCATGAGCGGCTGGACGGACGGGGCTACTTTCGGGGGCTGGGCGCGGCGGAGCTGGATATGGACATGCGTGCGCTGGCCGTCGCCGATGTCTTCGACGCCCTTTCCGCCGAGCGCCCCTATCGCGGCGCCCTGCCGCCCAACGAGGTCTTCGCTATTCTGGACCGGGACGCGCTGGACCCAGACTGCGTCGCCGTCCTCAAAAGCGTTTATGGCAGCCGAGCACATGCCCACTCATGTCCTGCTCTGGCGCGGGCCGCTTAACGTTTCCGGTTGAACTGCCCGATTTCGGGTATAGTGAACGCCATGACCCAAACTACCTTTACCCCGAACACTGAAGCCCCGGCGTCGCCGCCGGCGGATCAAAAATGCGTCTATGTGATTTTCAACCCCACTTCGGGCAAAAGCGACCCTGACGAGCGCAAGAAGATCATTTCCGACGCCCTCGCTACCCACAGCTACACCTGCCAGTTCATCGCCACCACCAAGCAGCAGGGCGCGAAGGCGTGCGCCGAGGAGGCGCTGGCGCAGGGCGCGGACCTGCTGGCCGTGTCCGGCGGCGACGGCACCGTCATGGAGGCCATGTCCGCCGTAGTCGGCAAGGACATTCCCATCGCTGTTTTCCCCGCCGGGACCGGCAACCTGCTCTCGGTCAACCTCGGCATCCCCATGACCGTGCCGGACGCCGTCCATGTCGCTTTGTCCGGCCACCGTTACGCCCTGGACCTCGCCCGCACCGGCGACGGCCACCACTTCGCCATCATGGGCGGGCTGGGCATGGACGCTCAGATGATCAAGGACTCCGACCGCGAGGCCAAAAAGAAGCTGGGCAAGCTGGCCTACTTCGTGGCCGCCGTCAAGAACCTGCCCCGGCGACGCGCCCATGTGGAGATCATCCTGGACGACCGGCCGCCCCTCCGTCGCCGCGTCAAGTCGGTCCTGCTGGCGAACATGGGCAAGATCACCGGCGGCCTGGAAGCCATGCCGACGGCCTCACCCAACGACGGCCTGCTGGATATCGGCATCCTGAAAGCATCCACGCCGGGCGACTGGGCCCGCCTCCTGGGGAACGCCCTCCTGGGCCGCGCCCAGCACGACCCTTCCCTGGAAGTCTATCAAGCCCGCCGCGTGACTCTGCGCCTGCGCCACCCCCAGCCGGTCGAGTTCGACGGCGAAGACGGCGGGATGACGCGCGAGCTGACGGTGGAGATCATCCCCCAGGCCGTCCAGGTGCTGATCCCCGAAGACGCCCCCGCCGCCCGCGACGCCCAAGACCTCCCCCCCGCCGTCGTCGCCGAGCGCACCGCCAAACGCCGCCTCCTCGTCCCCCTCGCCCTGCTCCTGCTGGTCGTGGGTGCGGTTTTGGCCTGGCGGCGACGTAAACCATAAGGGCGCGATTCATCGTGCCCTTTCTGAGACAGTCCGAATCCCGGCCCTCTGTTGCTCAGAAGGCCATAGTCGGAGCCACGCCGGACTTGATGGCGCTGTGCGGAGCACACGGGAGCAGGAAACGGAGAGGCTACTGACGAACCTACGGGCCGGAGGCATCTGATGACCGAAGAAGAACGACAGGAAGCATATTAGAGTTGTCGCGTAGCAGTAAACGTGTTGCTTTTGGTGTAAACTGAGCCTATGTTGACCTACGAGAACCTCGCCGCCCGCCCGTCGGCC